>Ga0209284_10000532_pt1 | contig 61947 bp, 44 predicted proteins | sample FRY03_FD_187211 | JGI IMG/M metagenome (GOLD analysis project Ga0209284, IMG submission 187211) | Freshwater microbial communities from Lake Fryxell liftoff mats and glacier meltwater in Antarctica - FRY-03 (SPAdes) (version 2) | ecosystem: Environmental > Aquatic > Freshwater > Ice > Glacier...
TCGAGCGAGCGTTGTGCGAACCGATTGCGAGTTTGACTCCGCCGACTCCATGAGCGTGCGGCGTTGATTGAATGAATCGGCTCGCCATCCGCTCGAAGCACGCGTCGGTGTCACGCTTGAACGACCAGACTGGCGACGGCCATCCTTGTTGCTCAGACTGAATCGTCTGTGAATCCCAGTACGCACCCTTCACAAGTCGCACCGTCACCACGCGTCCTGTTCGCTTGGACCAATCGATGATGCGCTGTGCGTCGGCATCGCCGCTGCGCAGATATGACTGCATCGCCAAGCCCGCGTGGAATGGAATTTGTTCGCAGCAACGCATGAAGAGCTCGAGCGTGAGATCTTTCAGCGAAAATTGCTCCATGTCAAAGTTCACAAAGACGCCATGTTTATGGGCGGATTCAAGCACTGGGGTCAACGCGGCTTGCAGGCTAGCGAGCGATCCAGCGAAGTCGATTGGATCGGTGCGCGCAAAGAGCGACGAGATCTTGATCGAAACATTTGTGCGGGGGATCGCGCCGAGGTGATCGCTTTCCAGCAGTGCATTGGGTGCCCATGTGGCAACTTCGCTGGGCAGAATTTCAATGAGGTCGAGATATTTGTTGCGATACATCTCAGCCTCGCTGTCGCTCAAACACGCTTCGCCGAGCAAGTCGACACTGAACGCCATATTGCCAGTCCAGAGTTTCTTGAGTGTTGGAAGGGCGCTCTTGGCATCCCGACCAGCGATGAACTTGCTCGCCATCGACTCGATTTGCCCTGACATTGTTTTGGCGACCAGTCCCTTTGCCAGACCTCCTGCACGCAGTCCAAGATCGAGCCCAGGCGGAAGGCTCAACCCCGGCTTCGACATGAAGTCCACGAGGTGTTCATAGATTGCGTCGGAAGTTCGCAGCGCTGGAAAGCAATCAACGAAATGAAAGAGCTGCACTTTGAAGTCGGGGTCCTTCATCGACCAGGCCATCAATCGATCCGACCAGAATGCCGCGCTCATCACGCCCGCACGATCACCTCGAGCTGCGGTGAGGATCGCAAGTGCCTTCGCCTGTGCGCTCTCTTCCAACCTCGCATCTCCGCTGAGCGGTGTGGGCGGAGTCTCGCGTTCCACCGCGAAATGAGGCGCATGTGCGTCACGGCGCGATGCGGCGGATGGTGGCGCGGTCTTGGCGACCGACGACTTCGAGCGTGTGAATAAACCCATAGAGTGCAATGAGTATATGAATGGTCGATGGATATTGCCGCATTGACCGCATCATTTTGCGGCGAGCAAGCATCCCGCATGCTTGTGGATCATGATCCATACATGAGGGAGGCGGATCCGTCGCCACTGTCGCAGCGACGGGCGATACACCAATCGCGCAACTCACCAATCTAGTTGCGACTCGCTGAACCAAACGAGCCACCGACCGCCGCAATCGCCTGCTTGTAACTCTCGAGGCAGTGCTTTGCGGCGCCGTCCCAAGTAATTCCGCGCACTTCAAAGAGCCCGCGGTCGCGAAGTTCGGCGCGAAGCGGCGGATGGCGCAGTACGGCGACAATCTTGTTGGCCATGTCATCAACATCCCAGAAGTTCACCTTGAGCGCATGCGTCAGCACTTCTGAAACGCCAGAGTTCTTGCTGATGATGACTGGGACGCGGTGTCCCATCGCTTCGAGAGGCGCGATACCAAATGGTTCGGAGACGCTCGGCATGACATACAGATCAGCTAACGCGAACACGCGCTGAATATCCTTGCCGCGCAAGAAACCAGTGAAGGTCATTCGGTTTCCGATGCCCATTTCTGCCGCCATCTCAATCATCGCAGTCGCTTGATCTCCAGATCCAGCGACCACGAATCGCACATTCTTCTCGACTTCGAGAACCCTCTTGGCGGCGCGCACGAAATATTCAGGGCCCTTCTGCATGGTAATTCGGCCGAAATACAGCACAATTCGCTCGGTTCGCTCGATGCGTTTGATGCCGAAGGTCGATGGCTCGAGATCGACACCGTTATAAATCACATCGATCTTGTTGGCCGGCAGTCCATATCGATTGATCAGCAGGTTGCGCGTCAACATGCTGACAGCCAGCACGCGGACCGCTGCATGCATACCGCGTCGCTCAATGTTGTAGACAGCCTGATTGACATGTTCACCGGAGCGATCAAATTCAGTCGCATGAACATGCACGACGAGTGGACGACCAGTCAATCTCGCCAGCGCAATTCCCGCTGGGTATGTCAACCAATCATGCGCGTGAATAATGTCGAACGGCAGGTTTTGCGCAGCACGCACGCAGAAGTGTGCGTATCGCTCGGCCGCGAGGATGAGGTCGCCGTCATATCCGCCAATTTGCAGGGTCGTCGCAGCGGCATCGTGGCTTGAGCCATGTCCAGCTTCAGGTAGCGCGCGCCACACTGCGAGCTCTTGGGGCGATCCAGGGATGCTGGCACCAGGAATTGACTTGATCACGCGTTCAAATTCCAAGTCAGACATGGCGCTCAGCTGGGACGCGGTCATGCCGAGCAATTCTCGGGTCGTCGTGAGCACGCGGTCTTGTGCGGGACCAGATGCGTATGCACTCTGCGCAACGGCGAGGAAGTCGAGAATCTTGATGCGCTCGGGAGTTCCTCGGCGGAGCGATTCTTCTCGCGAAGTCGAGCGCTGCACGGCGCGTTCGACTTCGCTGCTCACCACTTGTTGCGTCGATTCAGTGATCGTGCCTGAAGGTGGTGCAACCCATGCGAACCGCTCGGCGACTTCGCTCGATGGCGAGAGAAGTCGAACATGTGAAGCGTGCGAGCGATTGATGGATCTTGGAAGTGCGAAGGTGATATCGCAACCCGCTCGCGTGAGTCCGCGGGTCAATCCATGGCATGCTGTTCCCAGTCCGCCAGTGATAAATGGTGGGAATTCCCAGCCGAGCATGAGGACGCGTGGCGCGGTCATTCTTCGCTCTGCTCTCCCGACATATTGCCGAGTTGAAGAAACATTGCTTGGAATGCCAAAAGAAAACACGATGTGCGTCGAAGGTCGTCGCTTTCGTCGCGTCCAAATGCAACGGTGCATTCGAAAACATATCGCCGCGCGTCGTCGCGGAAGTGTCGAATCTTCGGCGGAGCGTCGGTCCATTCAAGATCGTTGAGCTCCTCGCTCAGCAAGGCTTCCATCGAGTCTCGTGAGTCAACCAACTGAGCTTCAATCGACTCGCTCAACCATCGATCCATTGTTCCAAGAGATATCGCCCATCCATCGGATGCGATCTCAACACGGTATTGCGCCGGCGCTCCGGCATCGAGCGCCTCACATTCCAAGCGCGAGCCATCCAATGTGATCGATGCAAAGACTCTGGCCTTCTGGGCAGCCGCGTTGAGAGAAGCGAGAACTTGTTGGTGGTGTGTTGTGTTCATAATTGAGCCAGGGGGGAGGGATGGTATCGCAGAAAGCGTTAGGATTGGGTGATGGCGGAAACATGGACTGTTGCGCGCCTGCGCTCGTGGATGACGCCGTATTTGAGCGAGCGATCGGTCGAATCGGCTGCGGTCTGCGCGGATTTGCTGATCGCTCATGTGCTCAGCTGTGAGAGGATCGCGCTGTACATGGATCCCGATCGACCCGCGAGTGTCGATGAGCTGGCGAAGTTGCGTGGCCTAGTGCAGCGAGCTGGTCAACACGAGCCGGTGCAGTATCTGGTTGGATCGTGGAGTTTCTTTGGTTGCGAGATTGAAGTGGGACCGTGCACGCTGATTCCTCGGCCTGCGACCGAGTCGCTCGTTGAGGAAGCGCTGCGCCGTGTGCGTGGTGATGCACTGCCGCCGACGACTCGGCGACCCATCTGCATCGTCGATCTGTGCACTGGATCTGGATGTGTCGCGATCGCCATCGCACGATCGCTCATCGCAGCTCGCGGCGGTCGTAAGCAGTTGGCATGGAAGGGACAATCTGCGACGCACGATCAAGATGATGCGAGCACGCAGTCGGGTGTGCGCATCTATGCAACCGAGATTGTTTTGGAAGCGGTGGCAATGGCGCGCCGCAATGTGCGATCCAACGGATTCGACTCGGTCATCGAAGTGCTTGCGGGAGATCTTGACGCCCCACTTGGCGGCCGCGGTTTGGAAGCGACGGTCGATGTGCTGTGCGCAAATCCGCCGTACATCAGCGACGCAGAATGGGCGCACGCGCCGCGAAATGTGCGGGAATATGAGCCACAGTCCGCACTGCGCGGAGGCGTCGACGGTCTGGAATTTGTGCGCAGGATTCTTGCGAGCGCATCAACTTGGTTGAAGCCGGATGGCACGGTTCTCGTTGAGATCAGCTCAAGCCAAGGCACGGTGGCGCAGGTGATCGCCGCTGAGATGGGATTGCGCGAGATTCAAGTTCTGTGCGATCTCGAAGGCCATCAACGAATCCTGGCAGCGCGGCGCGGTGCATGATGACGGCGTTTGCGTATTGCGTCGTCAACGCGCGGTGTGTGCGGTGCATGAACGCGTCGGTGCGTGCATGAATCGAATGGGAAAAAACTCAGCGACCTAGGCCGTTGCGCCGAACGACTTGCGGACCTCTTCAAAGAGCACGCTTGCTTGAAATGGCTTGAAAAGAAAGTGGCAGAGGCCATCTTGCGTGGAACGCACGATCGAGTGATTTGGGTCATATCCAAATCCCGTCATCATAAGGAACGCACAATTCGGCGAGCATTCACGCGTGCCGCGAAAGACTTCATATCCGTTGCGGTCGGGCATGCGCACATCGGAGATGACCAGATCAAACGGATTGCCTTCGGCTTGCGCTCTGCGGATCAGGTCCAGCGCGCCGCTGCCATCGGGTCGATTATCCACGAGTGCCCCAGCTTCTTGTAAGAGTCCCTGGATCGTCTCGCGCACATTGGCATCGTCATCGGCAACGAGAATGCGCTTGCCCGCAATCACGGGATCTCTGCTGCGATCGCGTGGCAGACGGTCGATTCCAAGCACTGATTGCGGTCCGGAAGTTGCGCCGCGAATGCGTGCGCGGAGCATTTCAAGTGCGCGTTCGAGATTCTCATATGCGCCGAGCTTGCCAGCCGCGAGTTCGAGCGTTGCGTCACGCAATTGCTGCTGTGGCACTTCGACCTCGTCGCGCAATATGGTCGAGACGCGCTCGCTAGTGGTGGATCTCTCAACAATCAACATGTCAAGGATGTTGAGTGCCATCGCTTGATAGCGGCCGTATGTTTCGAGAGCCATGCGATCTTCATCGCCAAAAAAATCAGCCTTGAGCGATTCGACATTCACCACACCGATGACTCGGTCGCGCAGCAGTAGCGGCACAGTCAGGCTGGAGCGTGCGCCCGGAAGCCCTGGCAGATATTGCGGATCCGCATCAAGATTGCAGCCGATGTAACTCTCGCCAGTCGATGCGACGAGTCCGGAAATTCCGTTGCCAGTGCCTCGCGCGAAGATGGATTCGCCGATCCGCAGCGGGTCGATCCCGTGACCGATGACCAATTCCAATTGCTCGGTCTTGCGATTGCGCAACCGCACTTCGAAGGGTTGGTCGGCGAATTGCTCGCGCATCGTCTTGGCGATCTTGCCCTCGAGCAGCGCAAGTCGTTCGGCGACATTCAGCGGATTCACGATCTGCGCATCGAGGTCGAGCAAGTCCGCGCCGGCAAGATCGATCGCCTCGAGCCGCTCGCTCACTCGTGTGCGCATTGTCACATCGAAGAGAATTCCAGTCGCACGCTTGTCGGGCGAGGGAGAGATCATCAGCTCAAAAAATTGCGTGCCCGATGCAAATCGCTTGCGAAGATGCAGTGTGGGCGAGCTTGCGAATTGATGCACCGCATCCAGACACAGTGCCGTAAAGATGCGCAAAGTTTCCGGGGAGTGCTCGGCGAGTCTTGAACTCATCCAAATCACTTCGCCCGTCGAGTCCACGACGCCAGCACCAGTGCCAACATTATCAAAGAAGTCGCTCGAATCTCGGCGGGATGGATGGGATGCTGGCTCTGCCATTGAATGAAAGAGTGTACGGTTCGATTACACTCTTCATCCTTCCAATGATCACCGTAGAGCGCATTCATAAAACATTCGGTGCATTCAAGGCGGTGGACGATCTGTCGTTTGCCGTTGCACGAGGTTCAATCTGCGGATTTCTCGGACCAAATGGGGCGGGAAAGACCACCACCATTCGCATGCTTGCTGGGGCGATTGCACCCAATGCTGGGCGATTGGTTCTCGGTGGTGTTGATGTGTTGCATGATTCTCGCGCAGCGCGTCGGCGGCTGGGCTATCTACCCGAGTCAAATCCGCTGCCAAGCGAATTGACCGTCAGCGAATATCTGAAATTTCGCTGCGCACTATGGGGTGTCGACCGACTGAAGCGTCGGCCGGCGATCGACCGAGTGATTGAGCGTTGTGGTCTTGACACGGTTAGACGCAAGTTGATTGGATCGCTCAGCCGAGGTTTTCGTCAGCGCACTGGATTGGCCGCCGCGCTCGTTGCATCACCCTCGGTGGTGATTCTCGATGAACCCGGAACAGGACTCGACCCAACGACCGCGCTGGCGTTTCGCACACTCGTTCGCTCGTTGCGTGGTGAACACACTGTGCTATTTTCCAGCCACAATTTGGTCGAAGTTGAAGCGACATGCGATCACCTTGTACTGATCGCGCGCGGCAAGTTGATCGCCGAGGGAAGCGCGGCTCAATTGCGACGCAAGGGAGCGGTGGGGGTGCGATGGGAGATTGAATCGACACGATGTCAACCAAGCGTGCTCAGGGAAATCGCTGGAGTGGTGGGTGTGCAGACCGAGTCGATGCAGGATGGTTGGATGCGAATCATGGTGGAAGTTCACGGCGACGGCGATGCATCCATCGCTCTGCAAAATGCGATCAGCAAAGCGCTCCAAGATGCTGGCGCAGCGATTCGCAGATTTGAACGAGTCAATCCTGCGCTTGAGGAAATATTTGAGCGACTCGTTCGTGTTCGCAGTGAAGGAGTCGCTTCATGATGCGCGACTGGCAAGCGATCGCTTGGCGTGAGTGCGCTGCGCTCTTTCTCACACCGACCGCATGGGGCGCGCTGGCGATCTTCGCGTTTGCCACGGGAGTCATCACTGGAATCGCGGTGCTCGTTCCCGGAGCGCCCGCCGAACTGCGAACCGTTGCCGCAGCAGCTGGCTGGGCAATGTTGTTGATCGCTCCTGTGTTATCCCTGCGACCAACAACCGAGGAGCGTCGAAGCGGATTCTGGGAAGTGCTTGCGACAAGTCCCGCGGGAGTGGGAGCGCTGGTGTGTGGTCGTTACACCGCTGGAATGTTGGCGCTCACTGCGATCTGCATCGTCGGATTGGGCGCGCCGTATGCGGTGCTGGAATCTCTGTCGCGCCCCGATCTTGGCGAATCGCTTTGCGCAGTCGGTGGAGTGCTGCTCGTTGGCTCGATGTATTTAGCGTCGGGACTTTTCTTTGGATCCATTTCATCGAGCGCTTCGCTGGCATATCTCGCGACATTCTTTTTCTGGTTGTTGGTCTTGATTGCGATTCGCTCGATTGCGCCCGTGCTGTCGAATTCAAATGCCGACATGCTGTTCGCTGTCGATCCGGTGCGCAGGCTCGAAGGCTTCATCAACGGCGAACTCGATTCCTCGAACGGTGTCTATTTCATCTGTATGACTGCTGGTTTTCTGGCCGCGGCCGCTGTGGTTCAATCGATGGAAGCGGAGCGGGGAGGCAATCGCGGAGCATTCGCAACTCGGTTGCGGGTCGCGCTCAGCGTGTCGGGTGTCATCGCGCTGGTGCTCAGCATCGCAGCTCTTGCTCACGCGCCGATCGCACGCATTTCAATCGACGCGACCAAGAGTCGTGCGTGGACGCTCGACGATCAGACCCGGCGACTCGTCGGCGCATTGCCGCAAGGTTGGCAGATGACTTGGATCGCACCCAGCGGCGGCATGGACAACGCGATTGCCGCGCAATTCGATGAGGTGCGGATGTCTGTCATGTCTGTCATGCCTGTCATGCCTGTCACCGCTATCACCGCTGCGCACGCTTCGAATCAGCCTGCGCACGAGCGGATCGATCCAACAACACCCGACGGAGCTGTGCGATATGCGGCGTGGCTGAACGATCTCGTCGGTCGCAGGCGAGGATCTGCTGCGGACATGCTCGAGGCGGTGCGGTTGGGAGTTGTGGAAATGGAAGCGTTGGCGGCATACGCAGCGGCAGAATCTGCGCGACTGACTGTGGTCATCGATCAGTTGCCCGCTGATTCGAAGGATCGCCAGCCGATCGAACAGGTTCGTGGTGCGATGCGAGGGCTCGCCAGTGGAACTCCAGCGATCGTGCAAACGATTCAAGCGATGCAGATTGGAAGGCCAGACCGTGCGATTGTTGATTATTCACAAACTGCCGCCGTGGTCGCAACTCACAATCGAGATTGGGCCGCGCAGTTTGGCGCGTTTTCAAACTGGCTCTTGCAACGCAGTCTCGATCAGCACGCGCCCGCTGCGCTTGGGGAATTCGCGCGGCTTCAGAGGCCTGAGCTGGGAGTGCGCGCGCGGGCGCTTTTGCGTTCAGTTGACGCGCTCGATGCACTGCCGAGCGATCCGCTGGAAGAACTTTCAATCGGACTGGCAAGGGGTGGAGGGCTCGTGGTGGAGTCCCCAAATGGAATCGTGTTCGTGCCAGATTCTGCGCTCGCTGTGAATGCCGTAGATCAAGGATCGATCGTGCGATTCGATCGCAGATATCGCATGGAGCAATTGATCGCGGGAGCCATCCGCAGCATCCTCGATCTTCGCAAGCCCGAGTTGATCATTGTGCATGCGCAAGAGCGATCAATGTTGACTTCAGCCGCCGACGGATTTGATTGCACTGCGATTTCCGACGCGTGTCGCGCCGCGCGAATTGCGGTGCGCGAGTGGAATGTCACGGCTGAGCCGCAGCCGATTGCTGATGAGCGGGCCGTGTGGATGATCATTCCGCCGCGCACAGTCGCGGTCGAGCGAGATGCGATAGAACGCGCGCTGCTCGAAGCAATCAATGGTCTCGTCACGCAAGGGCGTCCGCTCTTTTTCTCGATTGGTCCAAGCCTTCGTCCGCTTGCAGGTCGATCCGATCCATGGAGCGAGATCGCCGCAACTCTTGGCGCACGGGCTCTCTCTGATGCGGTCATCGTCGACGATATTCCAGTCGCCGAAGGCCAAACTGAGCGCCGAACAAAAGTGGATATCGCTGTGCTCAAGAGCGAGAATCCGCTTGCGCATGCGCTTGCCGATCAGCGACTGGGTTTCGCGGTGGCGATACCGATTGATTCGGTCCCTGTGGGCAACAACATCATCAGCAGCCAAGCATTGCTCGCCGCGCGGCCCGAGCCCAATCGATCAATCGAACGCGATTGGCGCCGCAGCACACCGGATGCGCGTTCGACGAAGCCGACGACCGAGGCGATTCCAGTCGCAGTGGTGACGACTCGTCGATTGCCAGGAATGGAACCAATTCGCGCGATGATCACAGGCTCTCCGTCGTGGATGGTGAGTTCCGTCGTTGACTCTGCGCGCTCTCTTGGAGCAGGGCGCGATGCGCTGCTGAATCCAGGGAACCGAGAATTCGCAGTCAACGGTGTGCTGTGGCTCGCTGGTCTCGATCAGCGACTCGGCAACACTGGAAGCGGACGCGAGGCGCCTCGAATCGGACCCATGACCATTCGCAAACGCCTCGAATTGACCGCTGGATTGGCACTGGGCGTTCCATTCGCATCGCTGATGATCGGTGTGTTGATCAGCGCATGGAGATCGCGCAGATGACGATCACGACATGGCGCGCAATCTTTCTTGTTTGGTTCATCGCGGCACTCGCAGCCGTGAGTGGGTGGTTCCTCTGGCGAGTCTCGGTCAATCCGCGCTCCATGCAGCTTGATGATGGATTTATCAGTGCATTTGCGGATGGAGCTGTGCCGTGGTCATCGATCGAGCGCATCGAAATTGTCCGTGGACCACACAGTCGCTTTGAATTTGCACGGCGCAATGGTCGTTGGTTTCAGACTGTGCCGTTTGAGTTTCCAGTTGAGAGTGCGCGACTCATGGAAGTCATCGATCAAGCCGCGAAATTGACGGCTCGTCGAGATGCAATTGGCGGCGATGATGCGGCGAACATGCTCGAGTCAACTGGCCTTGGAACCGACGCGCCTTCCATCACCTTTGGATGGGCAAGTGGTCAGTCGACCATTCGCCTGGGGCGGCGTCTTCCCGCTGGATTTGCATGGATTGATCTCGGCGGCGAGCGTCCGCAACCACGCGCGGCGCGTTCGACATTGCATGACACCGCGCTGCTCAATGATCCACGGCAGTGGCGACAGACCATGCTGTTTTCACGGGCGGATGTTGAGTGCGATCGATTGATCAGCCAAAGCCCTGCGAGTGACGGCACGATGCAGCGACTGGAAGTTGTTCGCGAAGGTGCTGCGTGGAAAGTTGTATCGCCCATCGCAACGCGTGCGGACCGTGGCGCGGTTGAGCGATGGCTCGAAGCGCTCGAGAGGGCGCAGGCAAGTGGATTTGTCGTCGACAGTCCACTTGAATTGATCGCATTTGGTCTCGACAAGCCCAGCGCGTTCGTCGAGATTCAAGCATCGACGCGCACGACCGATGCGCAAGGGCGCGTCACCAGTGCGCCGTTGATCGAACGCCTCGAACTCGGTTCGCCGATTCGCGCCGGAGCAGCCGAGCGATTCGCGCGCTTATCGAACCATTCTCAAGCGATCATGGAAGTGGATGGCACGGCCGTCTCGGCGGCACTTCCACCACCTCTGCTGATGATTGATCCAACCGCGGCGGGGGTGAGACCCGAGGATGTGCGGAGCATTCGGATCGAACAAAATGGCGCAGAATCTGTGCGAATCGAGCGGGTCGCGGCCGATTGGAATGTGAGCGACGCTTCAGGAACGCGCCAGGCACAGGCGGCTAAGGTGGACGAACTCTTGAGCAAGTTGTGCCAGAGTCGGGCCACGGAAGTCACGCTGAGTGCTGCGCCGGAGAACTTGTCGCTCGGTCGCGTGGTGTTGGAGTCATTCGATGGACGCGAGATCGCATCGATCAAAGTATCGAGAGAGTCCAACGATGGTCGCTTCGGTCTTGATGACGGCTCCGGTGTTCTGCGCATTTTCCCGGGAGCGATTGGAATTCGTTTGGATGCCGCTTCGTATCAGGTTGCAGAGCCATCGGGCACTGCCAATTCGCCAGCGACGAAACCTCAGCCTTAACGGCGACGGCGCCAGAGCATGACAACATCGTCGGCGCACCGGCGAACATCGAGCAATTCAAAGCGCAGAGCATCCATCATCAGGCTTCGTCCTTCGCCCGTCGCGACAGGCGCGCCAGATCCGTCGGCGACAGCCATGGGTGCGGTGAAGGTCCAAGCGTCATCGACCAAGTCTTCGTCGAAGAACGCACCGAGTAGTCCTGCACCACCTTCAACGAGCACCGTCGATACTCCAGACTGATACAGCTCGCGCAGCAACCATGCGATGGCCGCTCGCGGCAATCCGCGAAATGAACTGTGGGCGTGGGTCGTGGATGATCCTGGAAGTTCGATGAGTTCAATCTTCGCTGCGGCAAAGATTTTTCGGCGCTCATCACTGAGTGCGTGGATGGATTTCGACAATGCGGCGATGGCAACGGATCCTTGCGAACTCGTTCGAATGATCTGCGCATCGGATGGCGTTGCGAGTTGAGGATCAATGATCACTCGCTTGGGAATTCGTCGAGGTCGGCTCGTGCGCGGCAGCAAATGCGGATTGTCCGCGAGGACTGTGCCAATTCCCACGATGATCGCGTCGACGCGACCGCGCTCGCGGTGCGCCATCGCGCGACTCTGCGGTCCACTGATCCAGTGACTGTCGCCAGTGCGCGTGGCGGTACGGCCATCGAGTGTCTGCGCCCACTTGGCGATGACCCACGGTCGGTCCAATTTCATCCGCAGCACAAATGGAGCCGAAACATTTTCGCACTGCGTGTTGGCAATGTGATCGACGATGATTCCCGCCGAGCGAAGGGCATCGGCGCCGCCAGCGGCGACGGGGTTGGGATCTGCGACGGCATAGACAACTCGCGCAACACCCGCACGAATGAGCGCGTCCGAGCAGGGAGCTGTTCGCCCTTGATGCGCGCACGGTTCGAGCGTGACATAGGCCGTCGCACCGTTGGCCTTCGCAGCGGCTCGACCCAGTGCGATCGCTTCGGCGTGCAATTGTCCGCATCGTGCGTGGTATCCCCAGCCAACAACCGAGCCATCACTTTGCACAATGACGCAACCCACCATCGGGTTTGGTTCCGCTCCACCGTGACCGCGCAACGCGAGTCGTGCCGCATACTTCAGCCAGTCAGCATCGACTGGCGCTTTCATGCGGACTCGGCGTGCATCGCACTCACTGGTTGGCGAGAACTTCGTCCTTCAATCGATCGGGCATGATGCGATAGGTCAACGGCTCCATCGAACTGGATGCGCGACCTTGGCTCATCGAACGAAGACTGGTGGTGTAACCGAAGAGTTCCGAGAGCGGCACTTCAGCAGTAATGAGGCGAATGACTCCGCGCAACTCGCTATCGGTGATTTGTCCGCGACGGCTGGCGATATCGCCCGAGACACTGCCGAAGAATTCGTCAGGCGTGGTGACGACGAGTTTCATGATTGGCTCAAGCAAAGCAAGGCCAGCCTTCGTGCATGCTTCACGAAATGCGAGTGCGCCCGCTTGTTCAAAGGCGATCTGACTCGAATCGACATCGTGGTAAGAACCGTACACCAATTCGAGTTTGACATTGATGACGGGATAGCCGCCCAAGATTCCGCTGCCTGCGGCCTGACGCACGCCATACTCGATGCTCGGGATGAACTCGCGGGGAATGACTCCGCCGGCGATCTTGTCTTCGAAGACAACGCCGTTCTTCATCACCAATTCCTCGGCCTCGGCTTCTTCCTTAGTGATCGGACGGACATTCACCACGGCATCACCGTATTGACCTCGTCCACCCGACTGCTTCTTGAAGAGTCCGCGCACGCGTTCGGCGACGCCCGTGATGGTCTCGCGGTATGCCACGCGCGGTTTGCCGACGCTGACGCCAATTTTCATGTCGCGCACGAGTTTGTTCTTGATGATTTCCAGATGCAACTCACCCATTCCAGAAATAATCGTCTCGCCTGTTTCCTCGTTGTAATTCGAACGAAACGAGGGATCTTCGCGGCGAATCGTGGTGAGCGCTTCGCCGAGTTTCTTCTTGTCATCCGCCGTGTTGGGCTCGATGGACATCGAGATAACAGGTTCTGGGAACACCATGCGCTCGAGCACAATTGGATGATCGAGATCGCAGAGCGTGTCTCCTGTATACGACTCCTTCAGTCCCACGACCGCGACGATCTGGCCCGCACCAGTTTCATCGAGTGCGTTGCGATGCTGAGAATGCATCTCGTACAGTCGCGATACATTTTCCTTGCGCTCGTTGCCAGGATTGAGCACGCGCAATCCCTTGGTCAGCTTGCCGGAATAAATGCGCAGATATGTGAGCGTTCCAGCGACATCGGCGACGACCTTGAACACCAATGCCGAGAATGGAGCATTCTCGGTGTGAGGACGGGTCATCCTGATGCTGGGGTCTCGATGGTCGCAGCCGACGACATCGGGTCGCTCGGTTGGACATGGCAGATAGTCGATGACCGCATCGAGAATCCTTTGGACTCCCACATATTTCAGCGCCGATCCACAGAGAACTGGAAATGCGCGCAGGTCGATGACCCCTTGTCGCAATGCAGCCTTCAACTCGGGAACCGTGATGGTGTTTGGATCGACGAGATATTTCTCCGTCAGGGCGTCGTCGAGTTCGGCGATTTTTTCGACCATCTTGTGTCGCCATTCCGTCGCTTTTTCAGCCCATTCTTCGGGAATATCAGTTTCGGTGATCACTTCACCGTCATCGGCCTGCGACCAGTACATCGCGCGCATGGTCATGAGATCGATGATGCCTTTGAAGTCATTGCCCCAGCCGAGGGGATATTGAATTGGAATGCCGTTGGCGCCAAGGCGCGTGAGGATCGAACCAAATGAGTAGTCGAAGTCCGCGCCGAGTTTGTCCATCTTATTGATGAGGCACAAACGCGGAACGCCATATCGATCGGCTTGTCGCCACACAGTTTCACTTTGCGCTTCAACGCCTTCCTTGCCGTCGAAGACAGCGACTGCGCCGTCGAGCACACGCAGCGAGCGTTCCACTTCGATGGTGAAATCGACATGGCCCGGAGTATCAATCAGATTGATCTTGTATTCGATGCCCTTGTGTTCCCAAGGACATGTCGTCGCCGCCGACTGAATGGTGATGCCTCGCTCCTGTTCTTCTTGGAGCGAATCCATCGTGGCAGTTCCTTCGTGCACTTCACCCATGCGATGAATCTTGCCTGTGTAAAAAAGAATGCGCTCGGTGACAGTGGTCTTGCCAGCATCGATGTGGGCGCAGATTCCGATATTGCGAACTTTGGTGAGATCAGTAGCCATTGGTGTCCTTTGTCCTGTTAGTAAAGAGTTCCGCAGTCTAGCAAACAAGACACTTGGGTCAACACTTGCTCGCAGCGGCGACTGGGCGAGTTGCCGAGGGCAAACCGCGCTCAAATCCTGCGAACAAGCCGAGATTCATCCAATCCGCAGGCAGCAAGGGCGGGTCGAATCAGCCCAACAAAGCGCCGTCCATCAGTCACATAACCTGCAGTGGGCTGCAGATTGGTGACGCGCTCGGCAAACCAGCGGTTCAGTCGGGCCATCCAAAGTTCGCGAACATATTTCGCCGTCATTGATGCTAGGGCGATCGGCAAGTGGTTGCGCTCGCCTTGGACCGTGAACGAAATGACCATCGAGTTCGCACCGTCAAGTTGATAGATGCTCTCTCGTTCATCTTCGCCCAGAATGCGGATGCGGTCGTGTGGGAATGCGCGCAGCAGGTCGTCGAGATATCGCATGCGCCCGCTTTGTCGATCGGCAGCGACGCGGATGGCGGCGGTGGGCCATTGTGCGCGCAGTTTGGTGACATGATTGATGAGAAGTGTCCACGGAACGCTGGTTTTCACGAGTCCGCGCTGCGCGGCTTCGTTGATCGCTTCAGCATCGATCGTTTCACACGCCATTGCATAGCCGACCACCGATGCATCAAGCGCCGCACGGCGAAGCATGGCAGATGCGATCTGAATGTGCGCGGCATCGCATGCCCACGGCAAGTTGATTGAACCTGAGTACCACGGCGCAGTGGTCGACGGTTCGATGGCACTGACGCAAGCAAAGAGCTCGCGATCATTCGTGATTGGTTCGCCAGTTGCGGCAAGGCTCAACGCAGCCAGCACACCACGCTCGATCGTGCGCATCGGATGGACTCCATTTGCGCCGTTGCCTTTGAGTTTCTTGCTGTCGTTGATGGCGATGCGTCCGCGGCGATCCTTGTTCGATTTACAGACCGCCCGTGCGAGGGTCTTCCAGAGATCCGGCGGTGCAATCGGATCGCTCGCCGCGTCGATCGACCAGTGCGAGCACGCAACGCAGAGCGGTCCCATCAGCGGTCCATATCCAGCTTCATCAATTCCCGCATAAATCAGCATCGTGCGTGCATTGTGCCCGACTCTAGGTATCCTTGCATTTTCAAATTTACAAACGCAACTGAGGAGTCAAGCCACATGACCAAAGCCGCCACCCGACCCGACCAGCATTCGAGCCTCGAAGCATTGCTTGGGGCCGACGCCGATTCGCTCTTGAATTACAAGGCGAAAGTCAGCAAGGATCTGCTCCATTTGCCTGGGCCGGATTTCATCGACCGGACCTATTTGTTGAGCGATCGCAATCCGCAAGTGGTGCGCAACATGCAGGCGATCTTCAATCACGGTCGACTCGCAGGCACTGGTTATTGCAGCATTCTGCCGGTCGATCAAGGCATAGAGCATTCGGCGGGGGCGAGTTTCGCCAAGAACCCGATCTATTTTGATGGCGAGAACATCATTAAGTTGGCGATCGAGGGTGGATGTAATTCCGTCGCGACGACCGTCGGCATCTTTGGCAGTGTGGCGCGCAAGTATGCGCACAAGATTCCCTTTCTCGTCAAGCTCAACCACAATGAGTTGCTGACCTATCCCAATCAACACAAGCAGATTCTCTTTGGATCAGTGCAGGAAGCGTGGAATCTCGGTGCCGCCGCAGTTGGCGCAACGATTTATTTTGGCTCGGATGATTCCGATCGCGAAATCGTTGAAATCTCCGAAGCGTTTCAGCATGCGCATGAACTTGGTCTTGTGACGGTGCTCTGGTGCTATTTGCGCAACTCAGCCTTTGTGAAGGATGGCAAGGATTATCACACCAGCGCAGACTTGACTGGCCAAGCGAATCACTTGGGCGTCACCATTCAGGCCGACATCATCAAGCAGAAGCAGGCGACGCTCAACGGCGGATATCAAGCGCTCAATATGGGCGGCTCGAGTTACGGCAAGTTTGATCCGCGCATCTACACCGAACTCTGCAGCGATCATCCAATTGATTTGACTCGGTATCAGGTTCTGAATTGCTTCAGCGGTCGTTCTGGAATGATCAACTCGGGCGGCGCCAGCAGCGGGGCGGGCGATTTGGCCGAAGCAGTTCGCACGGCCGTCATCAACAAGCGCGCTGGTGGAACAGGTCTTATTTCAGGGCGAAAATCGTTCCAGCGGCCGATGGCTGAAGGAATCAAGTTGCTCAATGCCATTCAGGATGTCTATCTCGATCCGCGAGTCACGATCGCGTAAGGGGCCCAGATTCACTTGATCGCTGAGTCAGTTGTGGCAGGCGCAGTCTTGGGTGCGCTGTCAACATGATCAACATGCTCCGCCGCGAGAATGACCACCGTCGGCTGACTCATCAGCTCGGCATGAGCGTCGAGTGGATTTATTTCCGCCAGCGGATTGATCGTTGATCGAACTGTCAATTGGGTTCCAGCGCTCAAGTCGACGGGCGGATCGAAGAACCACGGTTCTGAAAATCGTTCGTTCCAAATTGGAATATCCAGCAGTATGCGCGACGCGCCAGTGGGATGCTGGGCGATGACCTGTATCGATTCAACCCGATTTCCAGCGCGAATGGCGATCGACACCGCATCGCAGCGGGATGCAATCGTCGCCGGTCGAACCGAACTGAACGAGTGTGCATGCAGGATGCGAAACGGTTCCACTGCCTCGATGAATAGAATCGTGACGGCAGGAGATTCCACTTTGCCTCGACCCTCGGCGTGCACTTCAGCGACCAGCGCAGCGTCACGCGCAATTTCAATTGCATATCCCGCGGGCAAGCGCCATGGATTTTCAAGCGCGAGACGGTTCCACCAGCACCCGAGGCTTGCAATCCAATATCGCCGACCGCGTCGTATCCCGGCTGCGGATCGGAGGCATCGAGTCGCAATCCATAGCCTCGTTGATCCCAGACGAATGAAACACTGTGGACCACACCGGGCGCGTCGGCGTCCAATTCGATGCCTTGGATGTACTTGGGAATTTCCTCGTGCGGCATCATGGCGAATGTTCGCAGTTGCATGCCAGGATCAGCGCCGATCTGCCAGTCTTGCGCGATGCGAATCGAACTGTCGCACGCGCTTGGATCATGCGACGGCGCAGCGGGCGCGGCGGGCCCGCTGTGCCCGCTGCGCACGCTGGTCATGGCAGGTTGGCCCAGCGCGATCACTTCGCGCGGTGCGCCGTGGTCGAGCCAATCGAGTAGCGCTGCGCGATCGTGATCCGAAAGCCTTCGCGAGTGTGCAAGCGGCGCTCCAGTCGCACTCGCAAGCCACGGCGGCATGATTCCCTCACGAACGAGTTTCGCCGCCGTCGGCAATCGTCTTTGAAAATTTCCTTGATTGCTCAAATCAACTGCTGCGGGACTGTCGATGCCGTGGCAGGGAAGGCATGAGTTGGCGAAGACAGTCGCGCCGGGCCAGATTGACTTTGGCGTATTCTCGGGGATATTCTTGCCGACTTCTTGTGCGCGTGGGCTTCTCGCGTTGCACACGGACGAGAGCGCACCGCAGAATGCCAACACAATCAGCGTGCAAGCCAATCACTTGCACTCTGATTGTTCATGGTTCATGTTGCGGCCGCGAGTCTTTGCGACTCGCGCACTGGCTTGAGCGTGCGGTTTGATTCGGCCATTCGCCGCAATTCTTCGGCGTCGGCGAATTCCTCGCCAAAGCGAACAAGCCGCAAACTATTGGCGATGACAAAGATGTATGCGGCGGCCTGATAGAACGGCGTGACCCAAATATCTATTTGACCCGTCGCGGCCAACGCCAATCCAACGGTGGCCAGTAACAGACTCGCCGCGATATTGATCGCGATGATTCCCTTGGTCTTGGTGGCGAGTTCCAGAAGAAAGGGAATGTTCCGAAGATCTTCGTTCATCAGTGCGACACCAGCGCTGTTGGTGGCGATGTCCGATCCGGAGAGTCCCATGGCGACTCCGACATCGGCGCTAGCCAAGATCGGACCGTCGTTGATTCCATCGCCGACCACCAAAACTCTGTGGCCTCGTTTGAGCAGATACTTCAATTCTTCGTGCTTCTCTTCTGGCAGACACTCAGCCTCGATTGAATCGACTCCGACCGCTTCGCCAACTTGACGGGCGACCGCGAGGCGATCACCAGTGAAAATGCAGATGCGGCGAACACCCAACTGGCGCAGGCGGGTCACAGTTTCCGCGGCATTGGGGCGAAGTTTGTCTTCCAAACCGACCGCGCCGAGATATCGATTGTCCACCATGACATGAACACTCGACATGCCTTCGATTCGTTGCTCGACCGCCGCGATTTGCGCAGCCGCGGCGGGATTGATTTCGCGAATCCACTGCGAGCGACCAGCGTGAATGGTGGATCCCGACGAGGTTTTCGCCAGCACGCCGCGACCATGGATTTCCTCGTAAGTGTTCAGCGCCGCAGGTTGAATGCGAGCGCGCGTCGCAGTTTCAAGAATGCTGCGCGCCAGCGGATGGTTGGATGATTGCTCGCAGTCCGCTGCGGCTTGCAGCAGCGCAGCGCCTTCGCAACCATCGGCCGGTGCAAGTCGGCTGACGCTGAACTTGCCAGTTGTCAGCGTTCCAGTCTTGTCCATCACGACTGTATCAATGCGGCCAGCTGCTTCGAGCGTGCGCGTTTGTTTGATCATGATTCCAAGCCGTGCCGCGGCCGCAAATGCAGCAACCATGGCGGTGGGATGGGCGATGAGCAGCGCGCCTGGGCAAGTCACAACAAGCACGGTGATCGCGCGCACAGCGGCGGCGCTTCGAACTTCTGCGATGGCGCTCTTACTGGTGAAGAACCAGACAAGGCCAGCGACCATCAACACGACTGGAACATAATACGAGGCCAATCGCTCGATGAGTTCTTGGCGATCACTGCGAGAATTTTCGGCTTCGCGAATGAGGGATTCAACTTTACCGATCGTGGTTTCACCAGCAACTGCGGTGACTTCAATATCGATTTGTCCCGTCAAATTGGTGGTGCCGGCATAGACAACGATGCCGGGTTGCGCATCAATTGGAACTGCTTCACCAGTCAACGACGCTTGATTGATGCTGCTATTGCCGCGAATAATGCGACCGTCCGCTGGCAGGTTTTCACCCGGCCGAACGCGCAGAATGCTTCCGACCTTCACCGCATTGCGACCAACTTCGCGCTCGGCGCCGCTGCTGTCGACGATGCGTGCGATGTCGGGAGTCAATTCGAGCAGTTCTCGTATGGCCCGCTGCGCTCCCCATGCAGTTCGCGAAAGAATGAGCTCGGAGAGCCAGAGGAAAAACGCCAGAAATCCTGCAGCTAAGTAAAGATGATTCGCCAGCGCGGCGAGCACTGCAAGCGTTGCGAGCGAATCGCTGGATGGTCGTCCTGCACGCAGTTCCTTCAGCGCGCCGCTGGCCATCGGCACAGTCAGAATGATTGCGCCGATCACGGCTGGAATCTGCGCGACAGAAGTTTCAATGCCGAAGAGCGATTCACCAAGCCACGCAACAAGCAGCATCATGCCGCCGCAGAGTGCGATGAAGAGTCGCCGCTCGAGCCGAACGCCACCAAGGGCGGATTGCGAGTCACCTTCGCTGCGAGTTGCTGATGAGGATGAATGTATGGTCGTCATGTGTTGTGATTATCCAAGTCGGTACAGATTAGCACCGCTCGTCAGCGCAAGTCGTGGTAGGGTGATCGCATGGCAGAACGGATCGCCGTGATTGGTTGTGGACAGTTTGGAACGGTATTGGCATGCCACTGTGCACGAGCGGGGCATACGGTCAGTCTTTGGGGGCGAACTGCGGATGAGGTCCAACCCATTCTGGCCACTCGCAAGAGCCCGCGCATTCCAGGATTGCTCGTGCCGCCTTCCATCAATGTCACCATGAATTCCCAGCAAGCGATGGACGGTGCTGATCTGGTCGTGACTGCCATTCCTGCTCAATACGCTCGTGCTGTTTGGACGGTTCTGCGAAAGGATTGCCCAACGGCGGCGTGTGTGGTCAGCGTGGCCAAGGGCTTCGAAGTTGATTCGGGCAAACGACCGAGCGAGGTTCTCGCCGAGCTCAACATCGGCGGAGAAATCGTGACATTGTCGGGGCCCACGATCGCCACGGAAGCTGCGCGAGGATTGCCGACGGCTTTGGTCGCGGCTGGTTGTGAATCCGCCGCGGGGCGCGTGCAGCGCGCGTTTGGAACTGAGTCGTGGCGCATTTACTGCACGACGGATCAAATCGGAGTTGAAGCAGCGGGGGCAATCAAGAATGTCATCGCACTCGCGGCAGGAATGGTTGATGGGATGGAACTTGGCATGAACGCCAAGGCCACGCTGCTTGCGCGGGGCATCGCAGAGATTTCCAGATTGGGAATCGCTATGGGCGGTCGCAGAGAAACTTTCTTCGGCGTTGCCGGTGTCGGCGATTTGGCAACGACTTGCTTCAGTATGGATGGTCGCAATCGAACGATGGGCGAACGCATCGGCCGCGGCGAATCATGTGATTCGGTCGTGCGGTCGATGGACTCGGTGGTGGAGGGAGTCGAGACATGCAAGGTCGTGGTGCAGTTTGCGCAGAAATATGGGGTGGAAATGCCCATTTCCAGCGCGGTGCATTCGGTCCTCTTTGGCGGGGTCTCTGCGCGCAAGGCACTGCAAGAATTGATGCTGCGCAGTAGCGGCGAAGAGCGGATTTAGTTCTGGGTTGATGGGAAGATCATTGCGCCAACATCGCGTGATCATCGCGCCAACATCGCGCGATCATCACGCCAACATCGCGCCATCACGGCACACTGACGAGCGTGCCGCCCGAATCGATACGCCGCTCGAACCGATTCGCCCGCAGAAGTTCCACCGCACGCCGCATGTCGCTCCAGATTGGCGCTTGGAATGTCATCGGTTCATTTGAGATTGGATGGCGGAATCCAAGCAGTGCTGCGTGGAGCGCTTGCCGAGCCAAGAGCGGCTCTGCACTCTCACCACCGAAGTCTCGCTCACAAACATGACGACCGCCGTACATATCGTCGCCCACGAGCGGATATCCCAAGTGCGAAGCATGAACGCGAATTTGATGTGTTCGTCCCGTGCGCAATTCCAACTCGACCAGCGCATAGCCGGTGTATTCCTCGAGCACGCGGTACATCGTCTGCGATGACTTGCCGGTGTCGTCGTGCCGTACCGCATATTTCTCGCGAATAGTTGGGTGTTTTCCAAGCGGCAGATCGATCAGGTCGACATGCGGCTCTGGATGACCTTGCACGAGTGCGAGATATCGCTTCTGTGTCTGGCGATTCTCAAATTGTTTTCCCAGCCGCCAATGCGCGGTATCGGTCTTGGCCGCGACCATCACGCCGCTGGTGTGTTTGTCGAGGCGATGGACGACTCCGGGGCGCGCGAAATCTTTGCCGACGGTTGAGAGTTGTCCGCTGGAACGATGTTGGAAATGCCAAGCAAGTCCGTTGATCAATGTTCCAGATTTGTGACTGCGCGCTGGATGAACGATCAGTCCAGGGCGCTTGTTGATGACGATGAGTTCATCATCTTCAAAGAGAATGTCCAGCGGCATCTCCTCGGCTGGTATCTCGCTGCTCGGCGGAGGCGGGAGAGTCGCGACAACGACATCACCCTTGCGTAACTTTGTGCTGGCCTTGGCGACGCGGCCATTGACGAGCACGGCGTCCTCATCAATCAGTCGCTGCAGCGCCGTCCGACTCAGAAACGGCACGCGATCGACGAGATAGCGATCGAGTCGCTTCTCTAAATCATGACTCAACTTAAATGTGACTTGGACTGGATGATCGTCATCCGTTGCGGCGGATTCTTCATAGAGCGCAAAGAGCGCTTCGCGGTCCACCGTCCCCGCACTGGTCAGCAGACTTTTTTGTTCAACTGGCTGTTCTTGAGGCGTTTCGTCGCTCGTCCTGTTGGAGGGCAATGCAAGTTTTCCCGACATCAGGGAACTGGAGCCGGCACTGGAGCTGGCACTGGAGCCGGCACTGGAGCCGGCACTGGAGTTGGCACTGGCACTGGCACCAGCGTGGCTGGTGGATTACCCGCACTCTTTGCAACTTCTCCCAACAACAAACGCATCGCATCCGCATCGCTTGTCGAAGTTCCCTCTGGCATCTTGAATGGTGTGCCGTCTAGAAGCAGAGCCACTGGTGGCGGTGCATCGGGAATCGGATAGGGCGCGGAAATCATGCTCAGGGTTGCAATGCGCGCTTTGGCTTGGTTGGCCACCCAAGGATAAGTCGTACCAGCAATTTTCTCGACATTTTCCAAGTCCAACTTCGCGGCGGCGACATCGCCCTTCGATTCCGCAATGGTCGCACAACCAAACAGTGCGTTGATTTCAAATCCGATTGAGCTGGCGGAAGAATTTGCCTGCGCATTCTTGATGACATCCTTGTAAAGCGCATCTGCCTCGTTGAGCCATTCGTTGCGGAGTTCTGGTGTCATCTTGGCATCAGTCGCAGTCGCTTCGCGGTCAAACCGTTGACCGGTGACCACGCTTTGTAAATATTTGTCCGCGGCATTGAGTAGAGCGAAAGATGCCACACCATCAATTGCGGAATGCTTGGCGGCGACATCTTTCAGTGATGATGGAATGTCTGCTGCTTCGAGTTCGCTCCAAGCAATATCTCGCTCGTTGGCAGCACGATTCTTCCACCAATTCCAACCCATCACCAGACACGCCACCACCAACACGGCAAGCAGCCAGTTTGGTCCACTCGTCTTAAGCCAAAAGAGGAAGTCGTCGTTGACCCGACTTCCGGTCAGATCCGTTTGCTGCACAGTGCCAAGTCTTTTGCGGTCCATAAGGGGGTGAAGTGTAGCATTCTTCAGTACTTCTATGGGTTGCAGCATCATTGTCACAGATCTCGACGGAACATTGCTCGATCGCCGTGGTTTGGTGTCGGCTGGGAATCGTCACGCGATCGAATCCGCTCGCAGTGCTGGCATCGAGGTCGTTTTCGCAACTGGACGCTCATGGATTGAGTGCAAGAGTGTCGCGCAAGAAGTTCTGGGCTCGGGCGTGGTGATCACTGCGGGCGGCGCAGCGCTTCACGATGTGCAGAGCGGTCGATGCGATGATCGAATTCTGATTTCACACGATCTCGTGCAACACTGCACGGAAAGTCTCATCCGCCATGGTCACTTGGCGCACTTGCTGAAGGATTCAACGCAGGCGGGATATGACTATTTGCTCGTTGGCAATGCGGCCCTCGACGCGGCGAGTCGTTGGTGGTTTGGAGTGCATCCTGTGACGACGCAATCAGTGCCACATTTGCACGATGACGCGATACTGCGGGGCGCTCAACTCGATTATGTGCTTCGCGTCGGTACGGTCGCATTCGCAAGTGAATTGGCCATTGTCGCGGATTCGCTTCGCCAGGAAGTTCCCGAGCGACTTGCGATCAAACACTGGCCCGCTTTGGTTGCGCTGGGAAAGGCTGGAATCGATACGCACTTGTTGGAGATCTTCGATGCCGATGTCGACAAATGGAGCATGATCCAGCGGCTCTGCCGAGCGCGCGGAATCGGCGAGGACGAAGTGGTCACCGTCGGCGATGGCCTGAACGATATGGGCATGCTGCGCGGCGCACGCGAGTCGTTTGCAGTTGCCAACGCGGATTCAGAGATTGCCGCGTGTGCAACCTATCGAGCACCAAGCCATGACGACAGCGCGTTGGCATTTGTCGTGGATGACATCCTGCGCCGACGATGACACGCCGCGCAGAAAGACTACGATCGCAGTATGAATGCTGCGGTTGAGACAAGTGCCACGACCAACTGGTCTCCTCCACTGGCTCGAGTGGATGGATTTGCGTTGTGCACCGCCGCTGAAGCCCTCCTGAAGGGTTTTCTCGAAACCGATTTTGATTTTCACGCCATCTTCACTGTGCGCAGGGCGCCATTCGAAGGCGTCCTTCGTGCGGCAGAATTGGATTTGAACCGCGAGATTCTTGAACGAAATGGCGTGCGAGTGGTGGGGGTTCATGACTCAGGGCGTGCGATTGAGTTGGCTGCACAAGAAGCTGCTCGTGGCCGCAGAGTTGCGGTGCTCATTCCCAATGACGAACTCGACGGTGTCGTGCTTGCGCTTGCGCAGCTGTGCGAGAGTGCGCTGGGAGAATCCGCTGCAATCTGCGTCGTGATGGAAGACAATCCATTTGCAGTCGAGACGACCTGCCCCCGTCGAGTCTGTCGGCGCACTGGATTGACGGCAGTCGAGCCGTGCGATGTCGGTGGATTGCGTGATGGTTGTGATGCGGCGCTTCGATTATCTCGTGCGACCAAGCGGCCATCAGCATTGATCGTTCATGTCTCGATTCTTCGCTCCGGAGCGACACTGCTTGCTTCGCCCAATCGCCATGTTGCACGCATCGATCATCAAGCGTGGCTGCGTCGTCGTCAGGCTCCACGCTTGGCAGATGTGGCAGATCCACTGCGAATCATTCGCGGACTGGAATTGAATCGCCTCGATCACCTTCCGAGTCCGGGTGAACGAGAGCAGTATGGGTTTCTAGCGATCGGCGCGAGCGTGGTCACCGTTCGCCACATGCTCGATGAACTCACGATGGCGGGTCGCGTTCCTGTTCTGTGCCTCACCGTCACCGAGCCGATGGATGCTGCTGCAGTCGCTCGACTGCTTGAGCGTTGCAATCATGTGATTCTTGTCGAAGCGCGGCCGGGATCTGTGGCTCCACGAATTGTCGCCATCGCCGAAGAGATGCGCGGCGAGGGAAAAGCATGCGCACAAGTTTGGTGGAATGCGATGCCTCCGGCCGCGGGCGATGTCGAACCGCTCGGCATCAACGATGGTTTGCGCACGAGTCAGCTCACGCGGCGTGTCGTGAAGTTGATGCATGACATGCGTCCTGGATTACATTTGTATGAACGGCTGGCGCACATTCCCGCGTGGGTTTCGTCGATCAAATTGCCGCGCCGCAGCGCGAACTACGGCGTGAGTTCGGCCTTCGAAATCGTGGGGGAATGTATCGAGAATGCTGCTGCAATTGTGGCGCAAAGGGTCTATCCAGATTTGCTGCGCAGGGCGATCATTGAGAGTCGCCAAGCTGCGCCTGTGACGGATGTGGTCTGCACCGTGGAAGCATGGGACAGCCGACGCTTTATGCGTGAGGGGGCTGGTGTTGTTCGGCAGGCCGCCGATGAAAGAGATCCTCGCCTCATCGTCGTTTGTGACTTCGGCGAGGAAGGCACGGTCGACATCGAGCGATTGGCGCGCGCATCGTCCAGTCCCGCTGTGGAAAGTCAACTCGCTGTGACGCGCGTCGATATCAACGACCGCGAAGCATTGTGCCTCGGCATGGTGACGGCCGCAGAAGGAGTTGGATTGACAATCATGATCGCACGGGACGGTCCACCGCCGCGTCGCGACATGGCTGCACTCGATCGCACAGCGCGCGAAATTGATCGCGATGGTTTTCTCAGATTTCAGCGATTCATATTGCCTGCTGATAATTCATGTGAATTGCGCGATCCAGATCTCGCCACTCAATTTGCGCGTGGACTCTTGCGTGGTTCTGATCCGCTACGAGCAGAACCGCTTGTTGTTCGCTCGAAGTTGCTCGAGGGGCGAAGAGCATATTTTCATCTGGAGTTGCTGCTCGAGCAGGTCGAGATCATTCGCACTCGTCCACCATCTGGGCTCGACCGACTTCGCGAATCGGTCCGCTTGACGCCGCCGCGTCCGCTGCACGCGGAACAAGGCATGTGGCGTGTGCATCTGGCAGGATTCCGTGGCGATGCGCCAGGGGTCGCTGGACAATTACTCGCAGAAGCAGGCCGCAAGATGGGCTTTCGCGTGGATTGGACTCACCTCGGTGTCGCGCTGGGACCGGGCCGTCGCGCATGGTCGCAGTTAGTCTTCACACGGATCGATGACGATATGCATGCGCGGGTTCGAGATGGCCTGTCGACGGCGCCGCAAGATTTCCCGCGATTTACAACGCAAATTCCATACGGTGAAGCAGATCTGGTCTTGGGCATTGATCCCATCGAGACCATCCGTGCGATCGCCACCGATGCACAACTGCGCGTGGCGGAACCTCTGCGAACTGCGATTGTCGCCAATAGCTCCCCGCTCGAGGATCAAATTGATGAGGATGCACAGATACTGGCTTATCGACTGCAAGATGTCGTCGAAGCGACCACACATCCCGATCGTCGATTGATCATGGACATCACCGCGCAGGCTCGCGAGACATTTCTCACCGATCGTCAGTGCGACCTCATCGCATTGGGCGCGGCCTTTCAACGCGGGTTCATTCCTGTGTCGATTGAAGCACTGGAAGATTCGGCGCGGCGTATGGAACATCGTGGATATGCCCATAGCTTTGAGGCGATTCAACTTGGACGCCGCATCGCCGGCGATCCCGAGCAACCGCAGGCAGTCGCGCAGTTCGTGACGGAGACTTCATCGGCCACCGAGCAGACGGCACGATTGGCAAGGCGAATCAGCGCGGGTCGTCAGCGTCAAGGCCGCGGAACGCGCGGTCGTAGTCGGAGATTTCGCCAGGCGCTCTCGTCGGCATTGCAACATTTGTCGTCCCTGTGGGCAACACGCCACGGAAGGCAAGCGCTGCGAGATTTCGCCACGGCGATGGCGCGGTGCGAAACATGGGGAGGCTTTGAATATGCGGCGCAGTACGCAGCATGCATCGTGGATTTGCACAGCGCCGATGAATCGCAAGGCGATGGCGAACTTGCGAGGCTCTTGATTCTGCCGATGGCGGAGTGCTTTCTGATTCGTGATCTTTGGTATGTCGGAGCGCTCACGACCAGCGCTGATCAGAACCATCGCATTCGCACCACGCTTGGTGTGCGATTGGCGCGCGGCGATGAAATTCGCCGTCGCTATCTGCACCGCTGTGAAATTCACCTCGCCTCGTGGCGTTGGGTCGTGGAGTTTCGCTCGAGCGACTGGCCCGATCAGATTCTGCGCACCACGCTTCCATTCATCCCACTTGGTTTGCGTGGCAACATTCAAAGCAGGGCGCTGCGCGAGACCATGCTGTCTTTGTTGGCCCGGGCTGCCGTCAAGACGAGTCGGCGTACTGCGTGGATTGAGTTTGCCCGTCGTCTCCATGATGCGGCGATCGATGGGAGCATTCGCAAGATGACGACCCAAGAAGTCGAGAAGTTCGCGGTGGATTACGGCGCGTTGTCGGCGCCGATCAATGTGTCGCGCGAGTCGGCGCGGCAGCAGCACTAGTCGGCGCGGCAGCGGCACTAGTCGGCGCGGCAGCAGCACGCTCGTGCCGCAATTGTCCGCATGCAGCGGCGATGTCTCGACCGCGGCTGGCACGAATATGAACATTCACTTCGCGTTGGCGCAGAATGTTCTGAAACCGCAGGACATCATCGGATGAAGGTCGCTGATACGGCATCCCGCGCACTTCGTTGTAACGAATCAGATTGACATTCGCGTGAATGCGCTGGGCGTGAAATGCGAGTTCTTCAGCGTGTTCTGGGCGATCATTGACTCCGCCGAGCAAGATGTATTCCAGCGTAATTTCTCGACCCGTTCGCTTGAACCACTCCTCGCATGTGTCGAGCAATTCATCGATGGTGCTGAATTCCGCCCACGGAATAATCTCGCGGCGCAACGCATCGTTGGGAGCGTGCAAGCTGAGGGCGAGTGTTACGGGAATCTCAAAGTCGCAGAACTTGCGGATTGCCGCGGGTAAACCGACGGTCGAGACGGTGATGCGCCGAGCGCTGATGCCAAATCCCCACGGCGCATTGAGCGTGCGAATGGCCGTTGTGACGGCGTCATAATTCGCCAGCGGCTCGCCCATCCCCATGAAGACGACATGCGAGATGCGCTCAACATCCTTGAGCGATCCCAAGTTGAAGACCTGTTCGAGAATCTGTCCCGATGTGAGATTGCTTTCGAGTCCGCCGATACCAGATGCGCAGAATCGACAGCCCACTGGACAACCGATTTGGCTTGAGACACACGCCGTTCGCCGACCATCGGCCGGAATCATCACGCATTCGGTTTCTTTGCCGCGCGTAACGGATGCTTGTCCAACAATGGGAAGAACGCTCGACGGGTGGATGGCGGTCGGCGAATTCGTGTCGCCGTTGCTCGTGCGGTCGCTCTCGGCGTCGGTCGAGGCCCACGACATCAGCAGCTTCTGCGTGCCGTCACTTGCGGACTGATGCACCAGAGTTCGTGCGCGCGTGAAGACCATCGATTCGGCAAGTCGCTCGCGATGGACACGCGAAAGATTGGTCATTTGTGCTGGATCTGCGATTCTCTTGCGATAGACCCAGTCGAGAATCTGTTCGGTCGCGTGCCGCGGCATGCCATGGTCTGCGATCCACTGCGCCAGTTCTTCCTGATTGAGATCAAAAAAGAACTGGATCGCATTCGGCGAAGAACTGCGCTCGTCGAGCGGAGCGCTCGGTGGATTGGAATCGTCAGAGGCGGTCAATTTGGAATCGCTGATCCCTGCACGGTCAAGTCAATCGTGCGAAAGGGGATGTTGTGTTGCGCAAACCACTCGGTCAGACGGGATCCTTCGTCATCGCGCACGATGCGCCGTTCCGCTGGATCGACTCCGCGCTGACGCATCATCGTCTTGAGCGATCCCGGCAGACCAAACTCAACTTCCTCGTGGCAGACATCGTGCTGTTCCACATGCGCCGAGAACTTGTTCACGAGATCTTCGAGTAGGTCATGCACAAGATCCTCTGGAGCGCTTGCTCCAGCCGTGACGAGCAGAGTCTCGACGCCCGCAAACCATGTTGGATCGAGTTCACTTCGATCGTCGATCAAGCGCGCCGGAGTTCCGAGATTCATCGCGATCTCAGTCAGTCGCACGGAATTGGACGAATTCGCACTGCCGATGACGAGCACCAGATCGCAGTGCGGAGCGATTTCACGCACGGCCTTCTGCCGATTGGTCGTGGCATAGCAAATGTCACTCACTGGCGGTTCCTTGATATTTGGAAATGCTTGCTTCAGCGCTTTAATAATGACCGTCGCGTCATCGAGCGAGAGAGTGGTCTGTGTGAGATAGATCAGCTTGTCGGGATCGGTGACGATCAGCTTGGGAATATCCGCGGGGCTTTCCACAAGTTGCATCGCTTCGGGGGCTTGGCCAAGGGTTCCGACGACCTCCTGATGGTGTCGATGGCCGATGAGGAGAATCTGAAATCCTTTGCGTGCATAGCGAATTGCCTCGGCGTGAACTTTGGTGACCAGTGGGCAGGTCGCGTCGATGGTCGCGAGTTGCTTGGCCTTCGCTTCCGCGCGGATCGCTGGACTCACACCGTGTGCGCTGAAGACGACAATCGCTCCAGTTGGAACTTCAGCGATGGATTCGACGAATTCCACGCCGCGTCGCTGAAAGCGCTCCACGACATGTCGGTTGTGCACGATTTCGTGGAAGACATAGATCTTCTCGTCGGGGCAGATGTCGAGGAGCTGATCGACGACATCGATCGCCATATAGACACCTGCGCAGAAACCACGGGGATTGGCGAGAATGATCTTCACGAGCATCGCATCATAGCCGTCCAATCACCATGGGCGGTGTACGCTTCGGTTTGAATATGAGCGTCACCAAGGCTGAACGAACAGTTGGTCTCGATGAGTTTGGACCGACCACATCACGCGTCGCATCACTGCCGCAAGCGCAGGAGTGGTGTAGGCGGCTGACGCACGGGCACGGCGAGAATTTTAGCGTGTTGAGTCGCTTTGTATCGCCCACGATGACGGACGATTTCTGCGCCGTCTATGCATTCTGCAGAGCTGCCGACGATCTTGGCGACGAGGCTGGATCGCGCGAGCGTTCGATCGAACTCTTGGCGTGGTGGCGGGGCGAATTGCGACGATGTTGTAGCGGTGATGCGAGCCATCCAGTCTTTGTGGCGTTGATGCCAGTCATTGCGCGTCATGCATTGCCTGCGCAACCGTTTGACGACTTGATCAGCGCGTTCGAAATGGATCAAGTGAAGAGTCGTTACGAAACATGGGACGACATCGTTGGTTATTGCAAGCTCAGCGCGGATCCAGTGGGTCGGCTCGTGCTGATGCTGTTGGACGAGCCGCGTGACGATGATCATCTGCGAGCAAGCGACGCAATTTGTACTGGGCTTCAGCTGACCAATCACTGGCAGGATGCCAAGAGAGATTTTCTCGAGCGCGACCGCATCTATGTGCCGAGGGATTCTTGGTTGTGCGAGAACTTCGAGCAACGACTTGGTGCAACCTGTCGGCAGGGATACGCTCCGGACCAAATGTTTCTTGCATCATGGAGAGAGTCGCTGCGTGCATTGACCGTGCGAACATGGGCGCTCTTCGATGAGGGATCTGCGTTGATACCGATGCTCAAGCCCGAACACCGACCGCTCATCTGGCTCTTCCTCGCTGGCGGCATGGGCACGCTTCGGCAGGTCGAGAAGTGGAATTACGAGACATGCCTTTCTCGGCCACGACTTTCCAAACTGGCCAAGCTCTTGCTCGTGCTTCGCGCACGACGGGTGACCGCTCGCATCGATTCGCCCCCAACGGCAAAGGTGATGCACGCATGAGCGGGGTCGTGGTCAGCTCGTTGACAGATGATTGCGACATTCGCGCAGCGGTGGCCATTTGCCGCACGATCACACGAGCGCGCGCCGCAAACTTTTACTGGGGACTTCGGCTGATGCCCGAACCGCGCCGGTCTGCGCTGTACACGATTTATGCATGGATGCGCGAGGCCGACGACATCGTGGATGGGTCGGCGGCGCGCGGCACGACAGTGTCGAGCGAAATCGATTCGTTCCGCATCTCCACGGTCGATGCGTTGACAGGTCAAACGAATTCGCGCGAGCCGCTCTGGCGCGCGCTCGCCGCAGTGGCCCGCGAATATCCCCTTGATCCCGCCGATTTTCACACAATGATTGACGGGCAAGTCGCGGACTTGCAGAGCCGTCGGTTGATGGATTGGTCTGAACTTCGCGGCTACTGCCAGCAGGTCGCCAGCACCGTGGGCACAGTCTGCGTTCGCATCTGGGGATTCAGCGATCCGCGCGCGCTGTTGCTCGCGCAAGATCGAGGCATCGCATTTCAGATCACAAACATCGTGCGGGATGTGGTTGAAGATATCTCACTGGGCCGGGTCTATATCCCCAAGGAAAATTTTGATCGCGTGGGTATCACTCCAGAAGAATTATGCGCGTGGTCGAAGCCGGCGCAGTGCGAGCTCTTGATGCGCGACATGATCGAGCTTGCCCGCGAGCACTTTGTTCGCAGTGAGGCGCTCGATGGAATGATTGATCCATCGGGTCGCCCAACGCTCTGGGCACTGACGGAAATTTACCGTGGGCTCTTGGATCGAATCGCCCGCGATCCATCGCAGATTGTGCGCAAGCGCGTCTCGGTGCCAACTTTTCACAAACTCATGATCGCGTTTCGAGCCCGTGGGATGAGTGCGCGAAGCACCGAGACGAGTCGATCCACGACAAACGATGCGCCGACGAATGGTTCGGGTCGCGCGTCGTGAAGCCTCCGATTGCGATCGTCGGCGGTGGATTGGCTGGAATTGCCGCAGCTGTGCGCCTTGTTGATGCGGGCGAGCGCGTCGTCTTGCTCGAGACGCGCAAGAAACTCGGCGGTCGCGCCACAAGTTTCGTCGATCCTCGCACTGGCGAAACGCTCGACAACTGCCAGCATGTGCTCATGGGCAGCTGCACGAACCTGCTCGATTTTTATGAGCGTCTGGGAGTTCTCCCCAGCGTGCAGTGGCATCCGCGCATCTGGTGGGCGAATCCACCGTGTGAGCCCGATGTCATGATGCCAGGTCGATTGCCAGCGCCCGGTCATTTTTCATTTTCATTTCTGCGCATGAAATTTCTGACGATGAGTGACAAGCGATCGATCGCCCGCGCGATGTGGCGGCTGATTCGCTTGGGCCGTGAAGGCCGAGCGCTCTGGCGCGGGCGATCATTTGGAGAATTCCTCACTCACACCAAGCAAACCCAAAATGCGCGCGAACTTTTCTGGGAACCGATCATCACCAGCGCCTGCAATGTTTCGTGCGACAACACGGATGCGTTCTATGCGATGTATGTCTTTCAGCAGGGTTTTCTGCAAGATGCGTGGAGCCCAGTCATGGGTCTTTCGTCGGTTCCGCTCGTCGAACTCTACGACCCGGCCGAGGAAATTCTCACGACGGGTGCAAGCGAATTGCGCATGGGAGTGAGCGCACTGGCACTGGCGTTTGACGGTCGCCGTGTGACGGGTGTCGTCACCGACGAGGGGATGATCGAGTGCTCGTCGGTGGTCGTCGCGGTCCCGCCCGATCGCCTCGCACGACTCTGCTCGCAGACCCTGCGTGCAGCGGACCACCGTCTGCAACGCTTGGAAGAAATTCGCTTCAGTCCGATTCTTGGAGTGCATCTCTTCTTCGATCATCCAATCATGGCAACGCCGCATCTGGTGCTGCCGGGCCGCGCCACGCAGTGGCTCTTTGATAAGGGCAAGGATTCACAGGGTCGCTCGCACATTCACGCGGTCATCAGTGCGGCCGATGAATGGATGGAACTCGATGAGGCCGAGATTGTTCGTAAGGTCATGCAGGATGTGCAGTGGGCACTTGCGAAAAGTCGTGGTCTTGATCCGGTGAGCTTTCGGGCCGTCAAGGAAAAACGCGCGACCTTTGCTTGCACGCCGGGCATTGACGATCTTCGTCCTCGTGCGGCGCGTGATGGTCTGCGCGGTGGAATCGAAAATCTTTTCCTCGCTGGGGATTGGTGTGACACTGGTTGGCCTGCAACGATGGAAGGAGCGGTGCGAAGTGGGTATCTCGCCGCGCACGCACTCGGTGCATCGCGTGGCGCATCGCGTGGATTGATCGCAGATGTTCCACCATCCTGGTTAGCACATCTGCTTGGGCTTTGAACATGTCCAAGCCTAATGAGATCGCTTGTCGGCTCGATTCCTTGGATGAAAACGATCTTGCTGAATGGGCTTTGCTTCGGGCGCGCGAACTTGGTTTCGCAGCCGTTGGAATCTGCGATGCCGCTGCCAGCGACCGTGGAGATCAACTTCGAGCATGGCTTGCGGCGGGTCATCATGGTTCGATGGAGTGGATGAACCAAAATCTGCAAGTGCGTCTCGATCCAAGAAAACTCGTTGAGGGCGCGCGCAGCATCGTGGTGGTCGCGGATCGATATCACGATGGCAGGCCTGACGAGCGACCAGCGCAGGTGATCGATCCACAGACAGCCGAATCTCATGCGGCAGGGCGCACGGCGCGATATGCGCGTGGGCGCGACTATCACCGCAGAATCAAGAAGCGCTTGCGGCGTTTACAGCGAGAGTTGGAAGACGCGATTCCCGGAACACGCGGCAAGGTCTGCTGCGATATCGAACCATTCATGGATCGCGAGATGGCCGAGCGCGCGGGCTTGGGTCAATCTGGCAAGCACACACTCTTGATCGTGTCCAAGCTTGGTTCATGGGTTTTGCTCGCCGCATATGTCACGACGGCGAAATTGAAAGCGACCGCGCCCAATCTTCCATATGCGAGTGACCCTTGTGGATCGTGCACCAAGTGCATCGACGCATGTCCCACCAAGGCCATCACACCGTGGTCGGTTGATGCGACCAAATGCATTAGCTCGATCACCTTGGAGGAGCGGGTGCGTCCTGATCCTGATGCTGCTGCGGCCGTCGGTGACTGGCTCTTTGGATGCGACATCTGTCAAGAAGTTTGTCCGCACAATCAACCGACTCGGCAGTCCAAGCGCATCGGTAAACACCCTGAATATGACGGTAGAAACGCCGCGTTTTCATTGCTGACGGTATTGGGATGGGATGAGACGACTCGGCGCGCAGCCTTTGGACCCAGCGCCCTCAATCGAGTGCGAGCCGCTCACGCACGGCGCAACGCGGTCTGGTGTTCGCTGGAAGTCTTGCAGCGGTCGAAGGATGACCCGCTTGGTGCACGCATTCGACAAATCGCGATGGACGAAACAGAAGATCCGATGGTTCGTGATGCAGCCAAAGAAGTTCTTGAGCGATTGGACAGCGCTGGATGATGAATCACTCTCGATGAGTAGATGATGCGATCGGTTTTCTATTGCGTCGTAGCAACGAGACTAGTTTTCAGTTGGTTCGTCTTGGCCACCACCTGGACCACGCTGGCCACCACCCTTGCCACTCATGCCACCCATCAAATTTTGCATGGCCATCATCAACGCACCTTGCGCTTGTTGCGCGCTCTTGATCTCGCCGCTCTCGATTCGCTCCGTGATACCAGCGAGGCCTTGGGTGAGCGTTCCCATCATCGCACCCGCCGCAGTCATCTGCGCCTGCATTGCGGGATCCATATCCGCCGCGCTGGAATCAAGGTCAAACTTCCATCCGTCGTCGGTGCGCTTGATCTTGAACGACAATGATCCTTGCGGTGCACTCATGGTGAGAGTGGCGTTGTCTTCCGTCACATCGACCACAGTCACTTCACTCTTGCGATTGACCACCGAGTCAAGCATCCCGAGTTTCGAACTGCCAAATTTGTTCTGCATTGCCGCCTGAAGTTGCCCAATCGCTTTCATCGCACCGAAGACCGTTGTGGCAAGTGCTTGTCCTTCTGGGCTTATTGCGATGAGTAAATCATCAATGCGAGCAATGACCGCTGGATCACGATTGGAAGAGCCCATGAACGCGCCGAGAGCTTCGGCCGATGCAAAGGGCGGCTTGCCGCTGTCGGTTGTCGACGCTGAAGCATCTGTTGATTGCGCCGACTCAGCGACCGGTTTTTGCGCAACTGCCGCCATGCCCGAGCGTGCAGGCGGTGCCGACGAAACTTCGAATGTTGGTTGCTGAATCGTCTTCAGAGCACGCTCAATGGTCGAGACAAGCGCTTGCTTCGACGGACTCTCCGAGCCACTACTGACAAGAACTTCCTGTAAGGCGGTGTATGCATCGACGGATTCCTTTGTCGATGCCTGAGCCTTCGCCAGCCATTCACTTGCCTTGTCCGCAAATCCATCGCCTGATTGACCCATGCTGGGGCTCATCGCGAGTGCATGAAGAAGCAGGGCATGTTGGAATTCACTTTCGCCGCGCATGAGCAGCGCACGAGCGCGTGCAGCGGCGATACTGAAGACCGAACTGTTCTTTGGAGCACTGCGTCGCGCAGCGGCGTCGGCCGTTTCGAGATCAGCAAACGCACGCTCATAGCAACCCTTGAGGTCGAGATCCGAGTCTGGATCCGAGGCCGTCACGAGTTCCATGATGGACGCCTGCAATGCGGTTGAAATCGCGTTTTGCTGGGTTGCGGCCGACTCTTGTGCCGTCGCCAATTTATTGAGCGCCGACAGCGCGTCTTGGCAAGCCTTGACTCGATTGGCCGCGCCGATCGCTTCCTGTGCCTGCAATCGAAGGACTGACTCCTCAACCGCAACACGCGATTGCGATTGGCTGGCCTGTGTCTGAAATACTCGTGCCTCATCTCGCTTGCCACCAGTTTCTTGTGCGAGCGTGGTGATTTCTCCTGATGCCGCACTCAGTCCGCGCTGACGAATCTCCTCGGCTTCGGCAAGCAGAACTTGTGCGCTCTCGAGTGCACTTTCGTTCGTGGCGCGCAGGGCAGTAATTTGGTCGGTCAAAGTGGATTGAACCGACGCACTCTTGCTCTTGTCCTTCGATGCGCTGGCAAGTTCGGGCTGCAATGCACTCTTGACCGCAGCGATTCCCTTGACATCCTGGGCATGCACGATGGAATGAATATCGTCGACCACTCGAAGCAGGCTGCTGGCCAACATGCGACTGGATCTGTTGGCGCTTTCGAGTTGACTGATCCGGCCAAGTTCCAAGAGCGCCGCTTGGGTTGTGGCGTTGGCGGCAATTCCTGCCGCCGACTGTTTCTGCACATCATTCGCGCCAGGAATATTTGCGAGTTTCGCTCCCGCCGCGCGGAGTTCAGCCGCCGCTGCAACGCGGTCGAGACTGGCAAGGCGCGCCGCCTTCGAAACTGCATCTCCGCCTTGGCGGATTCGAATCGCCGCTTGCTCTTGCATGGCAACTGATGGATCTTCGCAGCCGGTGCAGAGAGCGAGGATGGCTGCCGCGCTTGTCATGGCGAACAAAGAAAGAACTGAAAATGCGGTGCGTTTCATCGTGTTTATGGGGGAAGTGGCAGTCTACGGTCAAATCACGCAGGTTGCGCTAGCGACTCGGTTCGTCCTCGTCCGCGGCCGTACCTGGGAGTGGTGTCCGCAGGTCTGGCGGTTGATAGTCGATTGGATACACGGGGCGTGGTTGATACATCGAACGAATCCACGCAAGCGTGTTGGCAAGTTTTTCTGGATTGAGCTTGCGACCGAAGACCGGCTTCCAACCTTTGACCGGTGGATGCGCGGTCGCCGCTTCATCGGCCACCAGTGCATATTGAACCAGGATCGAACGATTTGGATCTGTAAAGTCGATCAGCGGAAGATCCTTGGACGAGCCCAACAAAAGATTCATCAGATTTGTGTAACGCACCGCTGTGTCCGTGTGATTTTCGTTGCTCAAAAAGAGACGGCCAGCATCAGGACCGCCGTGACAGCCACTCGTCGCGCAGTTGACGATGAGCCATCCATCATGCACATTGCGCCGAAAAAGTGCGAGCGTTTCTGGTTCACTCACCACTCGAATCTTTGGATAGAAATCTCGTGCTTTCAAGTCGAATGCCAGTCGCACCAACTTCATTGGATCGCCTTCCACCAGCGCGGTGCGACTGGGCGCATCAACGGGCACACGCGGGTTGGAAGCATATTCATCAAGAAACGCACGAGCATCGGCGGGATCGATCACCACTCTGGGTGGACGATCGAAATCAATTTCATACACGCGAATCAAGTTCGCTTGCGCATCGGTGAGAACTCGCGTGGGAAGCCCAGTGGTGTGCTTCGCGCTTGGCGCAGTGCTGGAATTGCCAGTGGCCTTGCTCGGTTTCTCCGATCCGCTGGCAGGAATCAACTTCAATTGCGCCTCAACGCGGCTGAGCAGGGCAACGGCTTGCGGAAGTTTCGTGTCGGCCACCAGTGCGACGAGCTCAGTTTTCGCAAGGGAATACTTGCGTTCGCTGACAAGCCAATCGCACAATGCCAGTCGGCGCGATGCATCGGATGGGTCGATCGAACTCTTCATCGACTGATAGCGCTCTTCAAATGTGCGCACGAGGGCCGTGCGATACACCTCGACTCGGGCAAGAGAACGCACTGCACTGCCGATGGAATATCGAACTTCATCAAAGTCGTCTGCAACGAGCAAGACTTTCATCGCACTGCCGTCTCGGCGATAGATCACGGCTTGAGTTGGTTGCGCAATATCGAGCAGGGCGATCGCGTCGATGATCTCGTCTTTGTTAAATTCCGACCGCTTGCCGTCGCGCTCGATGACGATGCGGTTCTCGTCTTCATAGATCAACACACCGCCGACTTCGGTGTTTTTGTTCGCCATCACATGCACACGCTTTGGGGCAGCCACTGCGGGCGGTGGTTCAGACGCAGTTTGTGGGGGAGATGGAATCGGCGCGGCGATGGGGGCAGTTGGCGGAGTCGTGGCCGGCGGGGGCACTGGCGTTGCCGATCCTGGCGCTGCAGTCGGCGGATCGACCGCAAATCCAGAGTTGGTTGCCGTCACGACGAGTGCCAGCGTGGCGGCATGGATGATGAAAAATGTTCGCTTCTTCAATGGTCGTGTTGCCAGCACAGGAGTGTACGAGATAGTCTCATCGCATTATGAAACTCGGCGTCATGTCAGCGCTCTTTTCTGGCCGTTCCTTAGTCGATGTCGTAAAGCTCTGCGCAGAGAGCGGCCTCGGCGCGATTGAATTACCAGTCGGTGCATATCCGGGCAAGCCATTTTTCGAGCCCGCGCGCGTGCTTGCAAGCCGCAGTGAGCAAGACCGCATCAAATCGCTCTTGAAAGATCATGGGCTTGAGTTGTCGGGATTGGCTGTGCATGGCAATCCAGTGCATCCCGATCGATCGATCGCCAAGACTCATCACGATGCATTCGTCACCGCTGTGAAACTCGCACCGACACTCGGCACGGACATCGTCATCACCTTCTCGGGATGCCCCGGCGGAGCAAAGGGCGATCGCACTCCCAATTGGGTGACTTGTCCGTGGCCCAATGAGTTCACCGAAACTCTCAAGTATCAATGGGACGCCGTGCTCGTTCCATATTGGGCCGCCCAAGCGAAACTCTGTCGAACGCACCGGGTGCGCTGCGCATGGGAAGCTCATCCGGGATTCTGCGTTTACAACCCTGTGACACTCATCGAACTTTCGCGGCGTGCGATGACGAGCGCTGGTTTGAAGGGCAAGCCAGTGCTCGGTGCGAATCTTGATCCGTCGCATCTCTTTTGGCAGGGGATCGATCCGATTCTCGCGGCGCAAATGCTCGGTGAAGCTGGGCTGCTTTTTTATGTGCACGCCAAGGATACTGAACTTGATCGCAACGAAGGTCCGCGCAACGGCTATCTCGATGCGCGGCCGTACTCGGCCCTCAACACGCGCTCATGGAATTTTCGAACATGCGGCGATGGTCATGGTCACGAATTTTGGAAGCCGTTTGTTTCGATGCTGCGGCGACAGGGTTACGACCATGTTCTTTCGATTGAGCACGAAGATGCGCTCATGAGCGTCGACGAGGGATTCCTCAGAGCAGTTCGTTTCCTCAAGGAAGCGATCATCGAGCAACCTCCGGCGAAGCCTTGGTGGACTTAAGTTGGTGGACTTAAGTTGGTGGACTTAAGTTGGTGGACTTAAGTTGGTGGACTTAAGTTGGTGGACTTGATTTTCCCCGCCAATTCAAGGCGATAGTGGCATTGTCCCGAGCGTCGCAGCATCACTTTGTATCACTGCGCATCACTGTGGTGGAAGTGGCGTGATATCGATGTCCTTGGAACGACTGACCACGACGGTCCACGCGATGACTGTGCCATCACTGCCAGTGGGCGTTGGAGCGATGGTCATATCCCACCGCATGATTCCCTGTGGAAACTGCGTCGCGAGATAGGTTGGGTTCTTGGAAAGCGCGGCGCTGAGTAAGGAAACATTCACTTCAATCTTGTCGCTGCGACTCATCGGCCTGCGATCGAGCAACTCGACATCAATCGGTCGACCAGTTCCGTTGGAAATTGTGACGCGATATTCACTGACGGTGTCGAGTCCGCCGCCAAAGAGCCCCGATTGTCGATCCGCTCGCTTGATCAATTCGCGTCGAGCGGTGACTGCGGAATCGGCGCCAAAGAAAACATCAAATTCCTGATTGGGCGCCGCGCCGAGAAATGCGCCTGCGCCGACATAGTCCGCACCGACAAAGACCGATGTCCGACCTGGCAGCAACTGAAAGGGACTTGAGTTGGTCAGCGTTGCGCGCAGGAAGACGCCGTCGCTCGTCACGGGCTGAGTCTGGAAGACGAATTGAGCCGTTGCATCGAAGCTTGCAATGCGTGCACGCCGCCGCATCTGACTGTCGCTCGGCGCATCAAATGGAAGTGCGATGGTGTATGTCACGCTCGGTCCAGATCCGCCAACGACTGCGTCTTCGCTCAGTTTTTCCGCGACCGACTTTCGCAGTTCCGCACTCGTGGACCTTTCTTTCTTCAACGATACTGCTGCATCACTACTTACGGAATTAGCGGCGCGGAAGCCTTCACCTTCATATCCCATCGCTTGCGGCGAACTCGGTCGAGGCATCAAAATCTCAATAAACCATGGCAGAATGACGGGCGGACTCGCTGCGCGCGATGGCCGCGCGGTTGAAATTGACAAGCGAACACCCTTCCAGTCTTCGCCGGAGTTCTGAATGACGAGCGCGTCGAATTCAATGGCTACCGTCTTGCGTTCGGTCGCAGCTCGGATGGAATAAATGGGTTCCCAGCGCGCATCGGTCACGAGGTACGAGAGTCGCATGGCAACATCGCTTTCGGTCGTGATCGCCAACAGCACCTCGGCCGACTTGGTTGTCGAGCTGCGCTCGCCGATGGCATTTCGACGAGCTTCCGCCGCCGCAAGATCCTTGCCAAGCAACTCGAGGCGTTCGACTGCGGTTCGAGTTTCAGCGGTAATGCGCACACGCTGCTTGGTCATCCACCCAAGTTGCCCGTCGAGACTGGCAAGATCCAACTTGAGCGTTCCACCATCTTTGGTCGCATCACTCGCGGCGCGAACACCGACGGATTCAACAACTTTGAGTTCATTGCGCAGTCCCGCAAGTGTGTCGTTCGCAGCTGCGATTTCTTGTTTGATCTTGCGAATCTCCGCATCAAGTGTCACAGCATCTGGGCTCGACGCAGCGTCCGGTACGGCACGCTCAGTGAAATCGACCGAGAGAATTTTTCCAACGCTGCTCTTGGCCTCAAGTGTGTCGGATTGAATCGACGCGGGCAGGTCATCGAAGCGGATTTTCCAAAGCCCAGGCGTGAGCGGTGTCGTGGCAGAGCGCGTGATCGCCGCGCGCCCTTGGTACAGAACCACCGACTCAATCTTTGCTTTCAAGGTTCGCTCTTGCGCAACATTCGCACTCGCGGCTTGGGAATCGGTCTGGGGGTCGGCTGGGGAATCAGCTTGTGCCGATGCAGGCAATGGCGCTGTGAGCCAGCCGAGCGGGAGAGCCAGAAAAACCATCATTAAAGTTGCATTCATAATTCAATCTCCAGTAGTGCTGACGCGTACCCCACGCCGAAACCACCCTTTACGATATTTTTTGGATTGTAGTTTCATCCGTCCACATGTCAATCCATCTCCCTGACTGCGAGCGGTTCACAGCGCAACCACGCTCCTTCATCACCATTGCTCGCAAATTCCGCCGGTGTTTGATTGTCCAGCGCTCGCTGCGGTCGTCGATGGTTTTAATCCAATCGCCAATGTGTCAAGCCGTTCCTCGCGTCTTCGAGTGATTCAAAGGCATTCGCCAATGCGCACGAGCGTATGCAATTTGCTCCTCCGTGAAACGCTTCTTCTTCATGTAATCCTCTATTGATTTGGAGGTCCCAGTTTCCCAAACAACGCTCACTTCATTTGCACCTGAAATCAGGATAGGGACCAGAATCCAAAGACCTCATAAGGGGTGATCCTTGTGTGGGGTCCCGGTCATCTGCGCGAATGTGTTTAAATCGCTTGCAGACGCGAAGAACGGCTTGACATATTGGAGAATGGACTATAATCGTGTTCGTCCACACAGCGCCTTGGGCAAGGCTGACGCCTGAGGAATTCGCTGAATCAAGTCAGAGGAACGAGGCCCCCAGTTGACCAGATTTTCTCGCGCTGAGGGTTCGCCTCAATCCAACCAAGTACCATGAAGCATCTGTCTCCTAGCCGGACCATCCTATGGTGGTTGATGAAGCCAATGGCAATCGTCTTCATCATCATGATGATTACTCCTTTATTAGTAATTAGAGTAATGTTATGGAGTACTCTGCGGGGTACTGTGCAGAGTATTTGGACCTCACTTTGGATCGCAATTGCGGGAACCATTGCATTTTCCGCAGCAATGCTGTTCACGATTTTTCGTCGGAGCCGATTGCAACGCAAGGTGATCGAAGCGAATTGGAAAGTCTGCGTCTATTGTCATTACTCGTTGGTGGATCTGCCCGCATCAGGGCACTGCCCCGAGTGCGGAGAGCCATTCCCTAAAGATGGATATGCATCCGTTTGGTCTAAGTATATTGTGGACCACCGGTCGAAGGAGTAGCCCGTATTGTCCCAGCCCGATTCTGGTCCCGCCGGGTTGAGAGCATCTTGGGCTTTTGGTTTTGTCCCAATTTAGGTCCACCACCCAGTGGCAGATGCGCGGCATGGCTGTGCACTATATCGGCGGAAATCTGCGCATGTGCTCGCCGCGAGAGTGTAAACAAACCAGTCGGCCTCGCGTGAGACAGACTGGTTAAACTCGGCTCAGGAATCAGGGGGAAGATCAACCCGCCGTGTTTGTGCCCAGGCCAACTGTGCTTGTGTGCCGCAATGACACAAGGCAGCGCTGCCGCGGCTACGCAAACAGCAGCAGCACCCATATTACTACAAGCAGTGCACCACACACGCGGCCCACAAGCCGCAGCCACCAGCCGCAGCCACCAGCCGCAGCCACCAGCGCATGCGTGAGGGCGGCATACTCGCTGTCCCGAACTCAATACACCTCCATGAAACGAGTGTAAGAACAAGAAAGCCTATGTTCCACACGGACGTTGCCTCCTCACATGGTCAGCGTGACCAGGACTCCACACAAGAACCACCCCTTTATGGGATTTTTGGATTCTAGTTTCATCCGTCCACATGTCAAGCCTTCTCCTTGATTTGTGTTCGTTCAACTCGCGACAACACCGCTTCATCACCATTGCTCGCAAATTCCGCCGGCGTTTAATTGCCAAGCGCATGTTGCGGTCGTCGATGGTTGTAATCCAATCGCCAGCGATTGCAGAGATACTTTGCTTCGGCGAGCGGCTCGAAAATCTCGCTCGACAGCAGCTCGTCGCGCAATCGCGAGTTAAAGCTCTAAACGATTCCGTTCTGCCACGGCGCACATGACTCGATGTATAGCGCGTTCGTGCCACCATCGCTGCACCATCGTTCTAGCGCATGCGCGATAAATTCGTTGTCGCTGCGAATGTTCTTTGATGCGCCTCGTATCGCAGTTGGTTCATCAAGCACTGCGATCACATGGCTTCGAATTCCCCCTTGCATACCTCCTTCAGAATCGGGATATCGAAGACCGAGGCTAGTTTCCCATAAGCGAGGGGTCTGTTTCGAGGTCCCCAGTCAGTGCGGCTCGAATTCCGGCGCGTTCCAAGAGTGCGGCGATCCGCGGGGCGTGTTGCAAATTGCTGCCGCGTACTTCGGCGACTAAACGGTGCATTTCCTGTGATTTCTGCATATATCGCAGGGCCGTCTCTGCGATCGCATCGGCTTCCATTGATGCGAAGAAGTCCAGGCCCTCGCGATAAACAATACGGCTTGCGACGCTCTTGGCAACAACCCACTGGAGATATGCGCTGGGCAGTTCCTTGAAGATGCGCTCGCCGCAAGCTCGGTGCAATTCGGCCGGCATGTGATGCAGAACAATTGATCGAAAGAGTGCTTCGTCGGTCTTGGCCCAGTCGGCAACGGCGGGTTTGATCGCATCCGCGCCCGAATTGATGGCAAGTGAAAGTCGAGTGGAGAGTTCTGGCAGGGGAACCGAAGGATGACGGCGACCTTCGGCGAGCAAGATGATCGCCTCTTGTCGTGCAGCCTCGCGCAACTTTTCCAGAACCTGTTGCACAAACGCTGGTTTGATTTTCAAGAATTGCGCTTCGTTGAGCAGCATGCTTGAGGCGATTTCAAAACTTGAACACATCACGCCACACTTGTTGGCGCTGGAGTCTTTGATGATCAGCACTCCAGCCTTGGCAAGCGACACGCGTGCTTCTGGAGTGAGAAAGAGATTCGCTCCTTCGACAATCAATCGGCTTGATGGCTTACCGTCTGGCAATAGAAATTCACGCCAATTGCGCTCGTTGATTGTGGATGGTCGCCCTCCGCCGGGAATAAACGCATCGCTCGCAAGACGGTTATGCATCGTGTTGCGCAATCGAATTCCTTCGGCAGTATCGGCCTTCACCACGCGCCCCTGCGCCGAGACGAGCTTTGGATTGAAGTGGCTGATGGGCAGGCCCGCTATGAAGAGTCGATCGAGTTCAGCGTGATCGAGACCATTGGGATCTTCACCAATACCGCTGCCATCCGCGACGCCAACGATGCACGCGTTGGTTCCATAGTCGCGGTGCAGAATGCGCATCATGTTGCCGGCGACATCGCCGTCGGGTCCGCCAGTGAATTTCACGGTGAAGCGTTGTTTGGTTGGATCGATGCCCTGAGCAAGCAGCGCGATTCGCAAGAAGACATTGACGCCTTCGCTGGTGACACCGAATTCTTTGTGATTGATGCCGCCGTTGGGCTTGGAACTCATGAAGGCGTTGGCCAGCGGATAGTGGCGCGCGGCGGCATGAGCCACAATCCATTCGATGTGCATCGGCGTGATGTTTTCGTCAGGACCAAGGAAGATAAACTCTTCGTGGCCGAGTCGATCGACGACTCGAGATTTCGTTGTTGGCTCTGGTGTGATGAGGTCGAGCAGTCCATCCACGAATGCTTTCACGCATCGATTCGTTTCCGCCGGAGGCTCGAGCACGATCGCAGCCTTGGCGCCACCCTCTGGAATATCCTTGTTTTTCAGCTGTTGCGCGAACGCGAGGCCATACACCTCATCAAAGAGTCGCTCTGATTCGCGGTCGTACAGCACCGCCGTCGCTGGCTTCACGACTCGCAAACCACCGCGCGCAATTTCCTTGAAGCGCACATGGAATCCGTGGAAGCCGCGACCGTATATGAAGAAGACACCAAAGGGAACTTCGGGCCGGGTCGGTCCAACGAGCAGCGACGGATCGAGTCGCACGGAAAACGAAAAGCGATTGGCCACAAAGAAGTTCGTGCGCAGAACTGCTCGCACCGCACGCAAGAGTGCAACGAAGATCTCGCGCGCATCGTCAGAATCGGTGATCGCATCGACGCGAGTTTGCAGCGCAGTGGCGCGCTCGTCAAACACCTTCTGGGAAAGCGGACTCGTTGGATTGAATCGTGCCGTGAAGAGTTCCAGTATTGGCTTGGTGAGCGCGGCACGCGACTCGATCGCGCTCGTCACGCGATCGCGACTGAACGCCAGGGGATCGCTGGGCACCAGCATGTGGCGCACGAGATCGGCGAATGCCGAGAGCAATTCACCTTCTGGCAGCGTAAATTCCGGGCAACGGCCGAGCAATTCCACAACGCGAAAATCAAGCCATTTGATAAGCAGAATCTCATCGTGCAGCGCGTTCCAGCGCGGATCCACAGCATCGATGCGAGTCTGGTTGGTCCACTGCACGATGAACCCGATGAATGTCACCGAGCCGTATGGCTCATCTCGAGCAATATCCAAGTGCGCGCGAGTGATGCTGACGCCGTGACGCGTCAGTATGCGCGCAGCGCGCTCGAGCATTGTGCGAGTTCGCGCATTGGACACGGCGATCGTGATGCGGCTTGCGGTTGGATCATCTTCCGTTTCGAGCGAGACGATGGGCTTGTCAGTTCCAGAGACTTGACGAAAAAGTTCGAAGTGTCGGCACATGCGCAGCGGCGTGAGCGTGAGCAGATATCGCGCGGAGCATCCGGCGAGATATGTGCCAAATGCATCAAGCGGCAACTCTGGATGATGCGACTTGGCAAAGAGCATCGACGCCTCAATCGCCGCAGCCTGCGTGAGGTCGGCACGGTCGTATGGTTCTTGATTTCCAAACTCAAATGTATCGATGACAAGTGATCCATCTTTGGATGTATGAATCTTCGCGGCGCGCAGCGAGGCGTCCATCGGAAGGTCGCGCACAATGTCGGCCAGAACGCCAGCTCGATTTCCCGAACGGATCGCGGTGATGGTCTGTCCGTCGGTCTCGGTGAGTGTGACATCGATCGGTCGCCCGGAAGTCTTGGCCGCAAGGATGGATTTCAGGTGCGTTCGCTGCGCCTCTGGTGAAGTGTCCTGGAAGTACATCTTCGGCATGTTTTCAAGAAACCAGGGCACCACAATTCCTGCGGTGGCGTTGAATTCGGCTGCGAGTTGCTCGAGAAGGCCAGCGCTCTTGGGAATCGCCGGGCTCTGGTCAGTTGATCGGACGGTGGTCATGCCGTAAAACTACCCTCTCTGCTCAGATCAAGGTGAGCGAAAAACAGAATGACCGCAATCATGATTGGAAACTTCGACGGCGTCCATATTGGGCACGAGGCGCTTGTTCGCTGCGCGCGCGATGTTTCACGAGGTGGTGAGGTCGTGGCAGTGACCTTCGATTCCCATCCTGCCGCCAAGATTCGAGGAAAGGCACCGCCAAAATTGACCACCAATGAGCAGCGGGAGCGGCGCCTGCTCGCCGCTGGCGCGGATCGGATTGAATACCTCGTCGTTACTTCCGAATTACTGGCGCTCACTCCCGAGGCGTTCATCGAATTGCTGCAATCTCGAATTAATTTCTCGGCGGTGGTCGAGGGCGCAGACTTTCGATTCGGCTGTCGCCGCAGCGGCGATGTTGGATCGCTTCGTGAAATCGGCGCGCGACGAAACTTCGAGACAGTCGTCGTGGCTGATGTCGATGTCGCGCTGCACGATGGTCAACTTGTTTCGGCGCGCAGTTCGATGATTCGATGGTTGTTGGCACATGGAAGAGTCGCGGATGCGAGGCGGATGCTCGGCCGTGCGTATGAGGTCACTGGAACGGTCGTGCGTGGTGAGCAACGAGGTCGGCATTTGGGTTATCCCACCGCAAATTTTTCGCAGGTCGAAACCGTTCTACCGGCCGATGGTGTGTATGCAGTGACGGTAACGGACCAAGATGACCGCACATGGCGCGGCGCGGCGAGTATTGGAACGAATCCGACATTCGGCGATTATCCGCGTACGCTCGAGGTTCATGTGCTCGATCTTCCCCATGAAACAGATTTGTATGGCCACTCGCTGCGAGTTTCGTTCGACCAATGGATTCGCAGCATGATGCGATTTGACTCGGTCGATGTGCTGATTGCGCAGATGGCGCGTGATTGTGCCAAGGTGCTCGCATGAGCGCGTACGCATCCACGACCACTCTGTCTGCGATCGCTGAACGCCTGCGAAATGCCGCGCATATCGCGGTGCTCAGCCATGCGAAGCCCGACGGCGACGCTGCGGGATCGATCCTCGCCATGACTCGCGCACTGCGATTGATGGGTCGACGGGCGGATGGTTTTTTCACTGGACTGGTCGATCCAAATATCCAGGCACTCGCTGCGCCGGGCGAAGTTCGTGCGGCTGCACCAGCATCGATGGATGCATCGATCGACTTGGTGGTGCTGGTTGATACTGGCGCATGGAGTCAAGTTGAGCCGCTCGATGGATGGTTGAAGTCCATGGCGGGCCGAGTGGTTGGACTGGATCATCATGCGCGCGGAGATGAGATCGCATCCGATCGAGTCGTGGACTGTTCGATGGCATCCGCAACGCAACTGGTCGCGCAATTGATTGACGAGCTCGGTGTGCCGTTTGTTGCCGCGGGATCGGAGGCGAAATTTTCAATCGCCGAAGCGCTCTTTGTAGGCCTTGCAACCGACACGGGTTGGTTTCGTTTCCAAAACGCCGACGCCGCAGTTTTTGCTCTGGCATCTCGATTGCTCGGATGTGGGGTCAACAAGATTGCGCTCTATCAACTACTTGAAGAAAATGGTCGTCCCGCGCGTTTGCCAGCGATGGCCCGTGCGATGGCGTCACTGAGTTTTCACTTGAACGGACGCGCGACGCTGATGGCACTGTCGCACACGGATTTCGCGCAAACAGGCGCCAATTCCGATGATGTTGGGGGGCTGGTCAATGTGCCGCTGACCATTGGCGCGGTGATGATGTCGGTCGTGCTGACCGAAACACAACCTGGAATCACCAAGGTGAGTTTTCGCAGCAAGCCAACCGCGTCGGGCGCGCCGTCGGTCAATGTGAGCGACTTTGCGGCGCAATTCGGCGGTGGCGGGCATGCGCAGGCGGCAGGTGCAAAGTTGTTGATGCCGCTCGAGCAAGCGCGGCGTACTGTTACAGTAGCGATCGATTTAATCCAAGGAGTTCAAACATGATTTCACTTTTCACTTCATCCAAGCTATTTCAAGTCCGCGCTAGCGCGTTTGCAGCGGCCACTGCGCTGCTGTCCGTTGTGGTGCTTTCCTTCGGGGGATGCTGCAAACTGTGCGGGAGCGACTGTGAATCACCAGTTGCGAGTGCGTCAACGCCGGTCACGCCGGTCACTCTGGTCACGCCGGTCACTCTGGTCACGCCGGTCACTCTGCATTTGGATGTGCAGGGAATGCACTGCAATGGATGCGTGCAGGCGATCACTGCCGATGTGCGCGAGATTGATGGCGTGACGGATGTCCAGATTTCGCTGGAGAAACACTCCGCGCAAATCACGCTATCGAATCATGCTAAAGAGGAATCAGCCGCAAAGGTCGAGTCTACGATTCGTGCGCTGGGTTACACCGTCACAGTCGTGCCGACGCAGAACTAGCCAACCGGCTCACGCGGCGGTTCGTTGCGCCAATTTCGCCCGAGCAATCCAGGGAAGCAGCGCAGCGCGGCTGGAAGCAGAATCACCGCGCAGAGCAAACTGCACACACTGCCGATGAACATGAGTCCGCCGAGGCTCTGCAATCCGCGATGTTCGGCGAAGAGCAATGTTCCAAATCCAGTCGCTGTTGTCACCGCACTCAAGGTCACCGCGCGCGTCGTCCAGCCGAAAGTGTGCGCGTTGCCTTGTTCCCGAGCGCGGTGGATGACATGGATCGAACTGTCCATGCCAAATCCCAGCAACATGGGAACACCGAAGAAATTCGCCAAATTGAGTGAAATCCCAAGCATTCCCATCAACCCGAATGTCCAACTGATGCCGATGAGCAAGACGACGAGACACGCCAGCGTCGCCACGATCGATCGCAGATCAAGCCACACGAGAATCGCTATTGCCAACAGCGACCATGTTGACATCATGATGAATGCGCTTCGCATATCGACCACCGATTCATACACGGTCATTGGAGCACCAGTCGCACGCGGCGCGATATCGCGCAGCGCACCGACGAATGCTTGGAGCGGTTGGAATTCCCACAAGTCATACCTGGGAAAAATCGAAACAAGCAAACCACCTTCGGGCGATACGAATCGGTCGCGCAGCGCAATTGGCAGACTCTCGCGCAGCGTCGCACGCGCTGAAATGCCCATCTGGCGCAGTGCATTGGCGGTGTTGGCCACATTTTTTTCGGCAGTCTCCTGCGCCAGAACGCGCTGTTGAGGGTTGTCAAGATTCCTCTCGAGTTCGCCGAGCGCCTTGGCGATTTGGCGCAGCGGCGCGAGCTCGTCGGCTTCGGCTTGCAGCGCCGCAAGCGCGATCATGTTGTTCAGCCGCGATAACACAGGCTTGACCAATTGCGCCGTCAATGGACCCTCGCTGTCGTGTCCCTTGGAATCAAGCGCATGATTCCAATTGGGTCGCGGTGCCGAAGTCGCACTCTCCAGCGCACTCGCAAGTTGGCTTCGCATCTCAACGCGCTCAGGTGAATCGCGCACGACAATATCCAACACACTATGAGTCTTCTGCACGAGTGGGTGTGCGTGTGCCAGGGCGGTAATCTTTGCGATCTCGTCTTCACTTCTGCAGATCACCGCACCGAACCATGATGAGCTCACTGAATCTTCCAAGATACGGTGCTCCCATTTGATGGAGTCGAGCCCGGACGCTTGCAGGCGCAGCAGATTGCTCTCAAATCGCAGCGTTGGAATCAGCGAGCAGAGTGCGATCGTGATGATCACGCATGTGACAATGACTCTTCGCGAGTGAGTCAGTGGGTCGTGCACCTGCGCATCTGCGCTCTGCGGATCCGCCATCGAAAATCGAGTCATCGCAGATGATCGCTCTGGCATCGCATCGGACGCAGCAGGCGCCGCCAGCGCCCGTCGTTCCCTCCATCCATCGACGATGACGATCATGGCCGGCAAGACAATCGTCATCATCAGCGCGCACAGAATCAGGCCAGTGCCGGCGATGATTCCAAGTTCGCGCAGTCCACCAAATTCCGTTGCCAGTGCGATGAAAAAGACAATGGCGCTGGTGAGGGCGCCAACCCAAGTGGGAATTGTGTTGACGGTCATCGCAGCACGCACAGCGGCCACAGTGCCCATTTGCCGACGAAACTCGGTGTATCGCGCAATCGTGTGAATGCCATAGTCCACGCCTGCGCTGACAAGCACCAACATGAAGACCAAGCTGAGCAAGTTCAGTCGACCGACCAACAGCGCCGCTGCGCCATATGTGCAAGCGAATGTCAAGGCGAGCATGATCATGGCCAGGATGGGTCTTGCGATGCTGGCGAACGACCACATCGTCATGAGTGTCACCAGAGTTGCAGCGATGAGCGTGCCGCGCGTCATGTCGTCATTGGTTGTAGATAATTCGTCGGCTTGCAGCACAGGCTTTCCGGTCAGACCGATCTCAACGGCGGGGGATCGTGACTGCACATTGGCAATCACACTGCGAATCTGCTTCAGAATCGGCTCGATGGTCGCGAGTCCAGAAAAATCTTTGCGCGGAAGAATCTCGATGAAGAACATCTGTCCGCTTGCTGAGACGAGATATTCGCTCGGTCGTGGATGAGCGAAAGCAAAGTCGTCGTTTGGTTGCGCCGAGACCGCGCGCAGCAGAAATGCGGCGCTGGCGCCGATGCGTTCTCGTTCCTCTTGCTTCATCGTGAGCCCGTCGCTCATGAGTGTTCGCAATTGCTCATCCGCAGCGCTGAGGACTTGTGCGGCACTGTTCGGCGGCGCGGCCGTCATCAGCGCCGCAAATCCATCGCTCGCACTCAGCAGCGAACGGAGATTTTCCGTTGGCATCGCCCGTGGTGCGATGCGCCACTGCTCATTGCCATCGATTCGACCAGAGACCTTGGGCAGGGCATGCACAGTCGCCAGCTCACGCAGCAATTCATCCACTGCGACCTTCGCCGCAGCAGGATGACCACGCGCATCAACGGCGACATAGAGATATTCAAGATCTCCAAATTCACGGATGAATTCGCGGTAATCGACCATGAATGGCCGATCTGGGCTGATGAGTGAATCGGTGTTCGCATCAAGCTGCAACTTGTCCAGCGCATACCAAGCGCTCAGGGCTGAAAGCACGACGGCGCATATCACGACCGCTTTGGGAGCAGCCATCACGAGATCGATCAGGCGTTCGATGCATCGCATTGGCAAACTTGTTTTTTCGCTCGCGCCCATCGAACCACTAACCATGATGATTTTGATGACCTTGACGACTTTCGTTGAGGGGTTTGCTTGGCTCGGCTGGATCGCGCAGGTGGCGTATGTTTTCATCGCCATCCTTCGCCGACAAAGGAGCACCAAGCCACTCGACCGCCTCGCGCTGGTCCGATGTGTCATTGCGCGGTGCGGATTCTCCGCGAGCACGCAGCGCATTCACAGCGATGTGCCGAAGTGCATCCCACGCGGGTCCAGGCAAGCGGTGAAGACCAACCATCACGCGCTCGAAGGATGCCAGAAAATGCTGCACATCGTCGAGTGAAATCGTCAGCGGGGGTGTCAACTTCAGCACCGACATCGAATGGCCAGCAACCTGCGAAAGAATGCGGTGCTCGTTCATCAATGGAATGGTGACGGCCTGGATGAAGAGGTTGTCGTCGAGCGCGTTGGTGATGCGCCATGCGGTGCGAAGAGTCAGGCTTGATGGCTTGCCAAATTCGATGCCGATCATCAACCCGCGTTGTCGAATGGAGCGGATGAATTCAAATCGCGGGATCATCGCCTCAAGCCCATTGCGCAGCAGCGCGCCCATTTGAGTGGAGCGATCACCAAGTTGTTCGTCGTCATAGACCGCAAGTGTCGCAAGTCCAGCGACCATCGCCAGGCCACCCATATGAAAAGTTGAAGAATGCACGACGGCTCGATCGAGGCGGGAAAAGACCTTCTCCCAGACGACAGTGCGGCACAGCACCGCTCCAACAGGCACATGTCCGCCGGAGAGTCCCTTGCTCAAGACCACCATGTCCGGTTCTACGGCGCCTTCTTGATCGATTGCGAGAAACGATCCAGTTCGTCCAATTCCAGTTTGTATCTCATCTACAACGAAGAGTGCGCCATGCTTGTGGCAGAGCCGTGAAGCTTCGGCGAGAAAACCATACGAGTGCACATTCACTCCCTTGCCTTGGATCGGTTCGACGACGAATCCCGCGACATCGCCTCGGGCAAGTTCTCGCTCAAGCGCGGCAAGATCATTGAATGCGACGGCGCGAAAATGTAGCGGATGCGGTTCGAATCCGTCGCGAAAACTCGCGCAGCCATTCATCGCTAGTGAACCAGTCGAAAGTCCATGAAACGATCCGCTCTCATAGAGCAGCGTTGGCTTGCCAGTCGCGCATCGGCAGAACTTGATCGCGGCCTCGATTCCCTCGGTGCCCGAATTGGTGAAGAACACACGGTCGAGATCCCGTCCAACGCGACCTTTGAGCTGTCGTGCCAAGATGCCAGCAAGCAGTGGTGCATCGAAGTGCACCATGGATGGCGCTTGCGATGCGAGGAAGTCGGTGAGCGCTTTGCACACCAGGGGATGATTGCGTCCGACATTGCAGACCGCATATCCACCAATCATGTCGAGGTATCGATTCCCTTGCGTGTCCCAGAGATACTGCGATTGAGCCCGCACATATTCGCGGTCAAATCCAATCAATTTCAGGGCCTGCATCCACTTTGGATTCACATGCGCACGGTGAAGAGAATCCGCTTGGCCGCGGTTTTTCTCAAGAATATTCGCCAGATCAAAGACCATGAATGGCGCTGCGTGGGGTATCACCAGCGGTGACGCCTGCGGATGGATGCACGACACCGCTGACGAGCACATGTTGACCGGCCACAAAAACATCTGTCGCGCGGCCGCGGACTTGCCAACCTTCGAATGGACAGTTGCGACTCTTCGACAGGAATCGGTCGGACTCAATCTGCCACACAGCGCTCGGATCAATCACCGTGACATCGGCGGAGAGTCCAACTTCCAGTTTTCCATGACCGAGCGCATCGATACCCAGCAACTTCGCGGGCTCAATCGTCATCATGGCAATCAAGCGCGGCCAGCCAATCGCGCCGCTTTCGACCAACGCCTTGACATAGAGCGGCAGGGCGCATTCCACTCCAATCACTCCAAATGGAGCCGACGCAAAGTCGAGCGCTTTCTCCGACGAAGAATGCGGAGCATGATCCGTCGCAAGCACGGTGATCGTCCCGTCTATAATTCCTTCAATCAATGCGCGAATGTCGTCGTCGGTTCGCAGCGGCGGATTGACTTTGGCAACTGTGTTGTAATGATTGCACGCGTCCTCGGTCAACAGCAGATGATGAGGCGAAGCTTCAGCCGTGATCGGTTGTCGATCAGCCCGCGCGCGCCGCACGATTTCAACCGAACCACTCGACGAGAGATGTTGAATGTGATAGCGGCAGCGATGGCTTCGATTCAGGCGAATATCCCGCTCAATAATCACTTCCTCGGCGACCGCGGGCCAACCTCCCAAGCCAAGTCTCGCACTCGTGACACCAGCATTCATCACGCCACCCATCGTCAATGTCGGATCTTGGCAGTGTTGCATGAAAACTTTGTCGAGCGATGCGCAGACCGCGAGCACTTTGCCCATCATGCCAGCACTCGCCACACATTGGCCGTCATCGGTGAAGGCCACCGCACCAACTTCAGCCATGGCACCCATCGGTGCGAGTTGTTCGCCCGCGCGCGCCACTGTTGCCGCGCCTGCGACGAAGACGCGAGCCTTGCGAGTCGCCGTCGCACGCATCTGCACGAATTCAACGGTGCTCGGCAGATCGATCGTTGGCGTTGTGTTTGGCATGCAGCAGACACTGCTAAAGCCTCCCGCGATTGCGGCGGCCGCGCCGGTGGCAATCGTTTCTTTGTGCTCACCGCCAGGTTCTCGCAGATGCACATGCGGATCAATCAGTCCTGGAACAACGAGTCGTCCTTCACACTCGATGACAACGCCAGTCGCGCCAGACTGCGCCACGGAAAGTTTTCCAGGTTCAGTCGAGATGGCGCTGACTTTGCCGTTGGATATCAAGACATCCGCCGTGGCATCGAAACCACGCGCAGGGTCAATCACTCGGCCGCCACGAAGGAGGAATGTGCTGTTCACGGCGCGGCGATACTAGTCCATCGCGTCGATTTGTTGAGCGTTCACTTCGAGAAGCGCAGCGAATTCTTCCAACTGACAGAGCCCACGATGCGCACTCAATGTGCAAAAGAAAACCGCAGAACCCGAAATTCGGGTTCTGCGGTTTTGGTTTTTAAACAGTGACCAGAAACGAAATCAACCGTTGGTCTTGGTCAATGGGCAATCGGCAGATTTGCTCGACATCGGGCAGGGTCCGCAACCGGACTTCTTCTGGCCACTGACTGCGCCTGGGGATGCTACTGCTGCTGGAGCGGCTGCATCGCAGGTCGCCTTTGCGGCTGCATCGCAGGTCGCAGCCTTGTTTTCCTTGCAGCATGCTTTGCCACTGACGGCACCAGGAGCCGCGGTGGTGGTCACAGTGCTGGAGCAGGCTGCGAGTGCGAGGACGAGGACGCTAGCTGCGGTGATTGTGAAACGCTTCATAGTTGTGTTTTCCTGTAAGAGTTTGGATGAGTGAGGATGCAAGTCGAACGAACTTGAGTATACATCGGTCGAACGCCTAAAGTTCCGTAAGATTGCCAAAAATGGCTGAAATTTCTACCGAGCAACTGCAGAAAAAGGCGCGCGCATTGCCCGCCGAGCCTGGCGTCTACCTCATGAAGGACGCACGGGGGGCGGTTTTGTATGTCGGCAAGGCGCTTGTCTTGCCAGATCGGGTGAGTTCCTACTTCCTGCCTAGCACCGATCTTGGCCCGCGAAAACAGCCCATGTTGGCCCTGATTGTCGATTTCGAAGTCATTCCATGCGAGAGCGAATGGGAGGCGCTGCTGATGGAGGCGCGCTTGGTCAAGGATTTGCAACCTCGATTCAACGAGCGTTTGCTCGACGGAAAATCGTTTCCATATCTCGCTATCACCATGCGCGATGAATTTCCTGGCGTCTTCGTGACACGCAATCCGCAAGACGAGCGCTTCCGCGGCGCTCGCATCTTTGGTCCATTTCTCAGCAGTGGATCGCTGCGCGAAGCGGTGCAGATTCTGCAGCGTGTCTTTCAGTATCGCACTTGCGAACTGGATATCCGCGCCAAGAATCCAGCGAATCGATCCTTTCGTCCGTGCCTGCTTCATGCGATTGGGCAGTGCACCGCGCCGTGCGCAAATCGCATCACACCCGAGGCATATCGCGAGGATATCGATCGATTTCTGCGTTGCCTTGTCAGTAAACGCAGCGTGATGTTGCGCGATTTACGAGCCGAGATGGCCGCATCATCTGCGCAGCGCAATTTCGAACGGGCGGGTGTCTTGCGAGATCAAATTCGCGCGATCGAGCGGCTCGATCAGCGGGAGCATCGCACGGGTGATGCGAAATATGACTGGCAACCCGAAGTCACCGCATTCATCTCGAATCCGGCCGATGGTCTCGCGGCACTGCAGACCGCGCTGGAAGTGGAAACGCCGATTCGGTGTCTTGAGGCAATCGACATCGCGCATCTCGCTGGTGGCGAGACGGTCGGCAGCAAAGTGTGCTTCATCGATGGCCGACCATTCAAAGATGGCTATCGCAGATATCGCATTCAAACAGCGGGAAATGACGACTTTATGGCCATTCGCGAAGTCGTCAGTCGTCGATACCGCGAGGCTGGAGATGGTTTGGAACTCTATCCAGACCTTGTGCTGATCGACGGCGGCGCGGGTCAATTGAGCGCCGCGCTCGAAGCATTTGAGAATCTGCGAATCAAGCCGCCGCTGGTGATCGGCCTGGCCAAGAAAGAGGAATTGATTTTTCGCCCAGGATCGTCCGAGCCACTGCGACTCGCACGCAACAATGCGGGTCTCAAACTCTGTCAATCGATTCGCGATGAGGCGCACCGATTCGCGCAGCATTACCATCACATTCTTCGGTCCAAGCGCATGTTGGGCGGATCATGAGGATCATGAGGATCATGGGGATCATGGTGAACGGCGCCAATCTGCCCATCGATGCATCGGCTGGAGAGTGACACATTCGCATCAAGGTCGTGCTGGGTGCAGCGAGTGAAGAGAGTGTCGGCGTGTTGGGTGACAAACTCAACGAGCGCGTCACGGCTGCGCCAGAGGATGGTCGTGCAAATCGAGCGGTCTGCGAATGACTTGCACGAACGCTGGGAATTGGCAAGGGCAGGGTCGAATGACGGAGTGGCGCGAGTTCGCCTTGCAAGTCATTTCGCGTGCTCACAACGCCTGTGCGCTGGCCGAAAGTTTCAGGTAGGCCACAGCGGTCGGGCCAGCGCGATAATGGCTATAAAACAAGTTAAAAACGACGCAAATCTTCGCGACTGAACGGATCCATTACGCCGGAGTTGGCACTGCGCTTGGTGGCAGATCTTCCTTTGGATCAACCTTGCCAGCAGGCGGAGTCGACGGTGTCTTTGGAATCTCGCGCTGAAGTATTTCAGCCACAGTCGGACGCTGGAACGGTTCGCCGCGCATGATGCGGTCGACATCATCCTTCGAAAGCGTTTCGACGATCAAGAGCGCTTCTGCAACGGCGACCACTTGTTGCCAATATTCGTTGACCATGCGCAGTGCATCCGCATATGCGCTGTCGATGAGCCCGCGAACTTCTTGATCAATCATGTGCGCAGTTTCTGGGGAGTAATCCTTCTCTGGCAGAAAAAGTTCGCGATCATCAGAGCCCGCGTAGTTCACAAAGCCCAATTTGTCGGACATTCCCCATTGCAGAATCATCGTTCGAGCCAATGAAGTCGCCATGCGAATGTCCATCGATGCGCCGCTGGAAATATCGTCCGTCTTGCGTTGTTCGGCAATGCGTCCACCACACAGGATGCGCATCGTGGCGAGCAAGTGTCGACGGGAATAGCCGTACCGATCCTTTTCGGGAAGGCTGAATGTCGCGCCCATCGCTTGACCGCGCGGAATAATGGTCACTTTGTGCAGGGGATCAGCGTCTTTGAGCAGCACCTGCAATACGGCGTGACCAGCCTCGTGATAGGCCGTTGCGACTCGTTCGACTTCCTCAATCTTGCGGCTCTTGTTGGCGCGCCCAAAGCGCACCTTGTCGCGGGCCTCTTCAAGATCCGACATTTCAACTGATTCCTTATCAGCCATCGTGGCGATGATCGCTGCTTCGTTGATGATTGCGGCAAGATCTGCTCCAGAAAACATGGGAGTTCCACGAGCCAATCTCTCGAGATTCGCTTCAGGACTCATCTTCACCTTGCGGGCATGCACAGCGAGAATCTGCTGTCGCCCGCGCAGATCAGGTAGTGGTACAGCAACTTGGCGGTCAAATCGACCCGGCCGAGTGAGAGCAGGGTCGAGCACATCGGGACGATTGGTCGCTGCGATGACGATGATCTGATCGTTGGCTTCGAATCCGTCCATCTCAACGAGAATTGCGTTGAGCGTTTGTTCGCGTTCGTCGTGGCCACCAGATGAAAAGCCGCCACCGCGTCGGCGGCCAACCGCATCGATTTCATCGAGAAAAATAATGCACGGCGAGTTGTCTTTGGCTTGTTTGAACAAATCGCGCACGCGACTTGCTCCCACGCCGACGAACATTTCCACGAAATCCGAGCCGGAAATGGAGAAGAACGGAACATCGGCCTCACCAGCAATCGCCTTGGCAAGTAGCGTCTTGCCGCAACCAGGTTGGCCAGAGAGCAGCACCCCACGCGGGATTCGACCACCAAGTTTGCTGAATCGCTTGGGATTCTTGAGGAATTGAACGATCTCTTGAACTTCGTCCTTGGCTTCCTCGACTCCCGCGACATCCGCAAAAGTGATATTAACATTTTCCTTATTCGTGACACGGTGCCGACTCTTGCCGAAAGATCCAAGCATGCCACCTGGTCCGCCGCCGCTAGCACCACGCATCCCGCGCGCAATCAAGAACCACAGTACGCCGAGGATCAAGAGTACTGGTGCGAAGGTCAAGAGCAATTGCATGAACACGCTCTGACCGCCTTCCTCTTGCCACTTCACTCCAGCGTTCGTCAACTGCTCACGAAACCAGTCGTAATTGCCTGGAGTAATGCTCACCCAGACCTGACTACCCTTTTGTCCAGAGCGATCCGTCGCGCCAGGTAATGGCTTGGACAGCGTCGCCATCATCTTGTCAATTTGAATGATCACAGATGCCGGCTCGAAGTAGCCCTCCCTCGCAAAGTTGAAAAATTCCTGCTGAGTCGGGATGGCCTCGCCGCGCTGCGATGAACTCGTCAGCACAGTCCAAATAACGACAAGCAACGCGAGCAGCAGAAACCAAGTCATGAATTGACGGCGAATCTTTGGTGGAGTAGGCGGGGTCGATCGATCTCTGTTTGGTCGTCCGTTGGAAGGGTCCTTGGAATCGCCACTTGGACTTGGATCATCCTTCTGGCTCGCCATCATTGCAGTGCCATAGTGCTGTGCGAATTCGGCTGATTTCGCCGTGGATGGCACACCATCGTTGATCTTCAAATTGGCTGTGCTGTACGACTTCATCATTGTTGCTGTTCCATGACTCCTACCACTCGCCCTGCAGACTTGCGACTATATCCCGCGCCAACTGCTGCGCTACGGCAAATCTAGCTAAATCAATCGGCTGATTATTAGGAAGACTCGCTACAAAGACCGAACTTGATTGAAAACCCCCTCTGGAAACGATAGGTTTGCCAGTTCGCATGTCGATCCATTCGAACTCGATTGTGACTTTGAAGGCCATTTCTTCGGTCAATCCAGTGCCGAGGCTTTGGGAGAGCATCTGCAGATCGACCTTCGAGACAGTCCCTCGCAGGACCGTGTCGGCGCGAGCTTCGCTAGAAACTTTGTATGGAGTCGCCGATTCAATTTCCTTCACAAGCGCATCTTCGAGTTGAAACACAATCGCTCGATCGGTGCTGGAGTTCTTAAAAATTGGAACAGCCACACTGCGGTACTTGGTCGAATAGAGCGCACCGCTGGTGTATCCAGCAATGGACTCCGATGCGCAGCCGATCTGCAGGCTCAGCGCAAATCCAGCGAGCATGAGCACGAGCATGTGCACGAGCATGTGCATGTGCACGAGAGATGTCCATCGACGACAGTTCGCGGCAAGCAACGGGAAGTTCGATGTGCGGTGGGTCATGGCGTTGTCGTGGGCGTTGTCGTGGGTGCGGTCGTGGGTGTAGTAGCGGGTGCAGGAGCGGGCGCAGTAGCGGGCGCAGGAGCGGGCGCAGTAGCAGCCGATGGCTGAGACAATTCCCCCGGCAATGTGTCTTCCATCGGCGCACCTTCTGGCGCGGGAGCAAGGACCGGCTGTGACTTTTCCGATTCGTTCCACTCAAGCCCCAGCAAATCTTTACGCATCTTTGGATAGTCAGGGCACTGTTTCTGAACAGCAGGGGGCAGCTGTGCAAAGAGCGCTGGGATTTCCTTAAGCGCCAGCAGCGCCGCAATCGACTTTGGATATTTCGTGACCAAGCGACGGATGAAGATCTCAGCCGAAATTGGATCGTCCATGTACTCGTACCAACCGGCCTCACTCAGCAACTTCGACGCCTCCGATTCGTAAATGCGAACGATCAGTGCCTCCGCGCCAACGCGCTGTGCCGTCACGGGGTCGAGGGCCTGCAATTCTCTCAGTCGTGCGCTGGCCTCGAAGAGTCCGCGGGCGTCATACAGCGGACCCTTGTATGCGGCGCAAAGCGAATAAATCAGCCGTAAACGAGCCTTTTCCACTTGTCGCGAGCGCGGATAATTCTGCACGAAAAGGTCGTACGCATCGGCCGACAACTGCAGATCTCGCTGGCGAAAATAGTAGTCCGCCAACTCCATTCCGGCTTGCTCGGCCAGCTCGCTGCCCGGAAGACGCTCTTGAATTCGAATGAGTATTTCCTGCGCATCGTCGCTGGCACTGAGCCAGCGGAACATGCCGAAAAACTTGCGGCGCAATCCGTTGGCATACGCCTTTGCGATCTCGAATTCGCGCTGCAGAGCCGTCACGAAAACATCGCTGCCTGGGTAGAGCTGCGCGATCGCTTCATAATCATAGAGCGCCTTGTACTCATCGCCTTGAGCGAGCAATGCATCCCCTTTCAGCAACAGCGCATGCGCTCGAAGTGGATCGCCTGGAAAGCGGTCGAGCCAACCCGTTGCCAAATTGTAAGCGCGCGCGGCATCTCCTCGTGCCAGCGAGAGTTGCGCTTGGTGCAATTGGCTTGCGGGACTCTGCGGGTCGGCATCCGCTGGAGCGATCCAGCGGTCATCGCCGTCGAGCTTCAGTTCCACTTGCGCACGAGCGCTGCTTGTTGTGGATGCGATGACCACTATGAACGGCATGACCAACACGAACAACATCAACGACATCATCCGCTGACTCGAGTGATCAGAGGTGGTGAGTGCGACGGGATTGATCAAGATTGCCACGGCGCGACTGATTCTACGAAAAAATATGGAGTGGTGGGCGGGCTGTTATCCGTCGAATTGCCGCCTACTGCATCTTGTGGTCTAGCCGAGCGAGACCTACGACGATTCGTATCGCGGATGGCAACTCGACCGATGTGAGTTACAAGTCGGACCTGCCCAAAGTGGTGAGTGCGGAAAGAAAATTGACAGTTTCACTTGCAGACTTGTGAAATCATGTTGTATAGTCCCTCCATCTTCACCAAGGATCGGTGAAGAGTTCGTCACGACAAGGATTGTTGTGATGAATCAGTTCGATCAGGTCAAGGAGAGACCCAGATGGCAAATGTTCAATCTAGAGTTCATCGTGTGAAGACGGCCAAAGTTGCCGTTCGAGGTAGTTTGCTGAAGAAAGCGGGGGCATCGATAACGAAGCCACCCACGAGCAAACCTGTTCGATCAAAACTAATTCGCGGTAAGAGTGCGAGCACTGTCGCATCAAACAAGTTGGCCGCGCGTGTGACTTTGAAATTACCAGCGAAAGTTTCGCCCGATGCGTTGTGGAAGCGCTATGCGGCGTTGCGAACACAGCCCGAGCGCGCGACCGAACGCGTCGCGCTTCGAAATCAATTGGTGGTCATGTATCACCATCTGGTTCGCTACACGGCCGAGCGAATGCGCACGAGACTTCCATCGGAAGTCGAAGTCGACGATCTCATTTCCGCTGGTCTCTTTGGTTTGTTTGATGCGATCAATGCGTTTGATCCATCGCGCGGAATCAAGTTTGAAACCTACTGCCCGCAGCGAGTGCGCGGTGCGATCTTCGATGAGTTGCGTCAATTGGATTGGGTGCCTCGACTCGTTCGTTCGCGAACATCGCGGATGGATCGCGTGCGCAAGCAAATTGAAATGTCGCAAGGACGACCTGCGACGAATGAGGAACTTCAAGCAACCCTCGATGTCAGCGCTGATGAGTTTGAGAAAATCAATCGCGACTCGCGTCCCGTTGGAATTGTCAGTTTGAACAAGAAATGGACAGACGGCGATTCATCGGGCGAAGCGCGCGAAATTGATGTGCCGAATGAGAAGAGCGAGACCGACGCCTTCGAGATGCTGCAGAGCCAGGATTTGCAGATGCTCTTGACGCGCGGACTCACCCGTTCGGAGCGGCTGATCGTGATTCTCTATTATTACGAAGAGCTCACGATGAAGGAAATCGGCATCACACTCGACCTCTCCGAAAGTCGAGTTAGTCAGATGCATTCGTCGATTCTCGCTCGACTCAAGTCGCAGATGAAGCACCGACTGAAAGAACTC
>Ga0209284_10000534_pt1 | contig 61916 bp, 53 predicted proteins | sample FRY03_FD_187211 | JGI IMG/M metagenome (GOLD analysis project Ga0209284, IMG submission 187211) | Freshwater microbial communities from Lake Fryxell liftoff mats and glacier meltwater in Antarctica - FRY-03 (SPAdes) (version 2) | ecosystem: Environmental > Aquatic > Freshwater > Ice > Glacier...
CCCGAGAGCTGACACTAAGACCTAAGACCAGGGGTAAAACGGCGGCATATCCGCAGAAACAGTGCCTTTGAATTCAGGGGCACGCTTCTCCAGAAACGCATTGATACCCTCTTTACCATCCAGCTGACTGGTATAGAACACCGCCAGCGACTCCAGCTTATGCGCCTCGCGTGGATGCGAAAGTGCACAGTTGCGTTGCAGCATCTGCCTTGCCAGCGCTGTCGCCACGGGCGATCGGTTATCAATGTAACGATGAGCAAGCCGGCGGGCTTCGCTGAGCAGTTCAGCTTCCGGCAGCACGGCTTTCACCAGTCCGGCACGCAAGGCCTCAGCGCTGTCGATAAGGTCGGCACTGTAGACCCAGTCCAGCGCCTGTGACAGCCCGACCAGGCGGGGCAGAAACCAGGTTGAACAGGCTTCGGGAACAATACCGATCTTGCCGAACACAAAACCAATCCTGGCCTTCTCGGCGATCAAACGCACATCCATCGCCAGCGTCATGGTTGCACCAATGCCTACGGCAACACCATTAATCGCGCCAATCACCGGCTTATTGCAGTTGTAGATTGCCAGCGTTACCCGCCCGCCGGTATCGCGCACGCCGGAGATCATCTGCGGATCTTCAAAACGTGATTCAATTTCAGCCAGCGTGGGTGTCATCGATTCATCCAGCCCGAAGACATTGCCTTCAACCGACAGATCCATGCCAGCACAAAAAGCCTTTCCTGAGCCGGTTACAATAATTGCGCCAACTGCATCATCGGCGCTGGCCTGGTTAAACGCCTGTTCCAGTTCATTGGCCATGGTCACGGTAAATGCATTCATCGCATCCGGACGGTTAAGTGTAATGGTGAGGATCCGGTCTGCGAGCTGATAATCAATACTCGTGTAATTCAAAAAAATACTCCCTGTCCCTGTTGTTTTCATTAAATTCTATCGGCATTACAGTTCCGGGTTTAGCAGGCCCCGTCGACGCAGCATATGGCTGATATCGGGTTCACGGCCAGCAAAATCCTGGTACAGCTGCATCGGCTCTTTACTGCCGCCACGCGAGAGCACGGTGTCACGAAAATGATCGCCATTCTCGCGCAGCATGCCGCCATTTTCCTTGAACCATTCAACACCGTCCGCATCGAGCACCTCACTCCAGATATAGGAGTAATAACCGGCCGAATAACCGCCCATGATGTGGGAGAAATAAGGCGTTCGATACCGTGGTGGCACGGGTGGGTAGTTGAAGCCATTAGCCTCCAGCACCTGTGCCTCGAAGGCCATCATGTTTTCGGCTGTCGGCACCGCGTCTTCGGTCAATTGATGCAAGGCCTGATCAAGCGTGGACGCTGCCAGATATTCGGTGGTTTCAAAGCCCTGATTAAACTGTTCCGCCTCAATGACTTTATCCAGCAGTTGCTGTGGAATCGGCTCGCCGGTTTGATGATGGCGGGCATAATTCTGCAGCACTTCCGGCCACACTGCCCACATCTCATTTACCTGCGAAGGAAACTCAACAAAATCACGCGGCACATTGGTGCCGACAAAGCGCGGATACTCTACCTCTGAGAGCAGACCATGAAGAACGTGTCCGAACTCATGGAACATGGTGGTAACCTCAGCGAAAGTCAGCAGCGTTGGTGCGCCCGCCGAAGGTTTAGTGATGTTCTGGTGCATCGCGATAACACGATCTCCACCCAGCAAGCCAGAGGCAGTTTCATAACTGCTCATCCAGGCGCCGCCGCGTTTGCTCGGACGGGCGTAGAAATCTGCCAGTACCAGTCCCCGTGGCGAGCCATCCGCATCAAACACTTCCCAGACCTGCACATCCGGGTAATAAACCGGCAGATCGTCGCGCAGAATAAAACTCAAGCCATACAGCTCAGACGCAGCGTAGAACACGCCATTGACCAGCACACTGTTGAGCTCAAAGTACGGCCGCACTTCGGACGCATCGAAATCGTAGCGTTCGCGCCGAACCATTTCGGCATAGTAAGGCCAATCCCAGGCCTGTAGCTCAAAAGGCGACGGCTCAATCTGACCGATCAGACCGGTGATATCACGACCTTCCTCACGGGCATTAGCCACTGCCACTGGAGTGATGTCAGCGAGCATTTGGTTAACTGCGCCTACGGTCTTTGCAGTCTGGTCGGCCAGCACATAGTCGGCATGGTTCTCATAGCCCAGCATGCGCGCGCGCTCCGCACGCAACTTCAGCGTATCGGCGACCACTCCGGTATTATTTAGTTCATTAGCGCGACTGCCACGCGCGAGCGAGGCACGGTGAACACGCTCTCTGACTTCACGGTTAGTCAGCCAGGTGAGTACCGGCTGGATGCTGGTGTTACGCAAGGTAAGCACGTACTGGCCAGCGTAACCAAGCGCGGTGGTATCATGAGCAGCGGCCTGCAATTCTGTTTCAGGAAGGCCATCCAATTCTTCACGCGTGCCAACAACGACCGCTGAATCATTCACCTCCGCTAGCAGATTCTGTCGAAACAAAGTATTGAGCCTGGCCAGCTCGGCGTTAATCTCGCGCAAACGATCCTGCTCGTGTTCGGAGAGCAAAGCGCCAGCTCGCACGAAATCGGTATGGTAACGCTCGATGAGATACACAGACTCAGGATCAAGCCCAAGGCTTTCACGTTGTTCATAGATCTGGCTGATACGTGCAAATAAGTCCGGGTTCAGCGAGATGGAATCTCCATGCCTGGAAAGCCTGGGCGTCACCTCTCTCTCTATCGCCTGCAGCTCGGAATTAGTAATGGTACCGGTGGCATTATTAAAAACCCGCAATACGCGTTTAAGATCCTGCCCGGATTGTTCCAGCGCAAGCAGTGTATTTTCAAAATTCGCAGGTTCAGGATTTGCAGCAATTTCTGCAATCTCAGCGCTTTGTAATTCCATACCCCGTGCAATAGCGGGTTCGAAATGCGCATTTAATATCTGATCGAAAGGCGGCAGGCTGTAAGGCAGATCACTGACGCGAACAAAAGGATTAGCTGCAGCGACCTCAACTGCAGCTGCCTGCTCTTCTTCAGCAGGGGGTTCAGATTCGCGCGAACAGTTAGTGAGCAACATGGTTACGCCCAGCACTGGAATGACCATTGAATACTTCATAGAAAACTCCTGTGAATAACATCTCAATTGGCATTGGTAAAATCATTAGTCGGCTCCATGCATCATTTTTTTAATCAGCGGAGAAATAAGTAACATCAGCACGGCAATACCCATCGCGATATAGCCTACATCAGTATACACCGCCACATAATTGGCTTTAGCTGCGGCCGTATCAGTCAATTGCCCGCCAATGGTTTCCGCCCCGGTGGTAGAAGCAATCAAGCCCGCCAGGTAATTGGATAAACCACTGTACAGGAACCAGGCCCCCATCGTCATGCCGACCGCTCTGGCCGGGGCCAGTTTGGTTACAGCGGAAAGCCCAACCGGCGACACCATCAGCTCTCCGACAGTGTGAATCCAGTAAATCAGGAAAATAAAGTAGACCGCTGTCATGCCGTTTCCAGAGAGCTTGATGCCCCCGACCAGCGCCAGAAAACCCAGACCCGCCAGAAACACGCCTATCGCAAACTTAACCGGTGTAGACGGATTCAAATTACGCCGCGCCAACACTATCCACAACCAGGCCATGATCGGCGCAAAAATTATGATGAAGCCCGCGTTCAGTGATTGGAAGACTGGCGCAGGCACTGTCATACCGAGCATGGTGCGGTCCACCAACCGGTCAGTGAACAGATTCAAAGAGGAGCCAGCCTGTTCAAACAACGCCCAGAACGGGATCTGGGCCAGGATAAAATATAAGGCCGCCAGCATTCGGTCTCGCTCTCTGCCAACACAACGCAGCAGCGCATACCCGAGCATCAGCACCAGAATGATCAGGCCCAGCAGGCCGACATAGCCCTCATGAACCAGGTGCGCATTCATCACCAGCAGCATCGAGACCGCGATTATGCCCAATCCAGTCAGATAGCACATATGCTCAACATTCAGGGGGCCAAACACCTTTTCTCGCAGTTTTTGCAGATCAGGCGGTTCTCCCCTGCCTTCGAGCCAGTCCTGATAAATCAGAAAGACTGCCAGGCCCGCCAGCATTCCGAATCCGGCCAGTCCAAAACCATACTTCCAGCCATACACAATGCCAAGATAGCCGCACAAGATGGATGAAAGGAATGAACCAAGGTTTATGCCCATATAGAAGATGGTAAATCCAGAGTCGCGGCGGGTATCACCAAAGCCGTACAGGTCGCCGACCATGGTTGAAATATTCGCTTTCAGAAATCCCACGCCGGCAATAATCAGGGCCAGCGAGAGATAAAGAATTGTCAGATAAAAATCCTCTGTCTCGATCCGCAACGAGTAGGCATCTGTGGCTATCGTCGCTGGCAGCCCTAAATCAACAGGATTTTCGATCAGCATCAACGTGGCGCCTTCGTTGAAGCTGATCCGCGACACCCCCTGCCCTGAAACGATTATCTGGTTAGCATCACCGCCCCGGCCATCAAGGGTCAACTGATACTCATTACCCTGGAACAACATGATCTGCCGCGAACCATTACCTTCGAAGGCCATCCCAAAATGCCCAAGTACCAGCAGCATCGCACCAAAAGTCACAGCTTTACGTGAACCTAAAAAGCGATCCGCCAGCATGCCGCCTATTATCGTCATCACAAAAACCAGCGCTGTGTAAGCGCCATAAAGCACAGTAGAACGTTCGTCGGTAAACAGGAAGTGCTGAGTCAGGTACAGAATCAGCAGAGCGCGCATGCCATAGTACGAGAAGCGCTCCCACATCTCGGTAAAAAACAGAATAACCAGACCGCGCGGATGACCAAAGAGTGTGTTATCGCTGAGCACGTCAGCGTCAGCTGCTAAGGAACTCGCAGCAGTGGTGGTAGATTCAGGCATGAAAACTCCGGTACAGGGGACCGCGGTGACACAAAGGCCGATGTGACACGAGGCCGGTGAAAAGGCAAGTCGAACTGTACCTCCTCAGGTGCAACAAACTCAAGCGACTGTTCAGGCAGAGGTTTACTCTTGATAATCATCCGCCGCCGCACAATACCTCCAATGATCAACAGAATCGCCAGCACCAGCAAGGGCCACAGGTTGTGCAGATCAAAACCCTCTCCCGCCTGGGCTGCAGAACTGGCATCCTGAACCACCCAGCTGTACAGAGTCCATTTGACACCCAGCCCCAGCACGGCAGCCGCGATGAAAGATGGCAGGGGTACCCTGATAATCCCTGCGCCATAATTGATTGCCCAGTGCGGACAGACTGGCAACATGCGCAGCGCACACTGAGTGAAAAAGTCACTGCGAGTGCGCAGCAACTCAATCAACCAGGCGCCTCGGCGAGGTCGCCAGGATTCCCCCAGATAGGAGGCCAGGAAATAAGCTGCCAGCGCACCGAGCAGGCTGCCAGACAATAAGATAGCGACTGAGGTAAGCAAAGGATGGAAGGGGGCAACCAGGAACAGCACCGCCGTGCCGGGCAGTGCCAGCGCATACAGCACCGCCTGCAGCACAATTATGACGGCGATAACCCAGGGGTCAGCCGAAAACTGCGCCCCCCATTGCAGCAATTGCGGCAAAGGCACAGGATCCCACATCGCCACCGCAACTGCGCTGACCAGCACAAAGATCAGCACTGCCTGTCGTCGCATCAAGCTGCCGGCTCCGCCCTTAGACTCATGCATCGGCTGGAGTTCTCTCTTTTTGACCCTGCCTTAGAAATTACCACTTACCTTAAGTGAAAGCACACGGCCTGAGTTGAAGCAGTTAAATTCAGTTTCGGTGATAATTCCACTGCTTATCGGTCCCAGAAAGCGCTCTCTTTTCCGGCAGTTTGCCCCACTGGTCGCGTTGCGCGCATCAAAGCGGAAAGTAATATCTTCAAACGCAACAAACTGCAGGAACGCATTGACGTAGGGTTTGCCGGACTGTGTTTCGATATTATCGATATCGTATCGCTTCATACCACCATCAAACCGATTGCTCCAGTTCAAGCCATAATTCATTTTCAAGCCAGGAATATCATGTCTGAACCCCATATTGAATCGGCCGCGCTGGAAATTTTCAAAGCGGCGATCTATGCCCAGAAAGGGATCAGTTATCTCGCTGTCCTGCACATTCAAATTGGCAGTTACCAGCAAATTTGGCAGTTTGATAATATTCATCCGAATGGCGGCATTAAGATTCATGTTGTACATGATGCCATCGCCGATATTGCCATTGGCAGATTGCAGATTGCCGGTGGATGTCGAGACATCAATCCGCTCTATCACATCAAAATGCTTCATATAAGAAATATTGCCGTCAATGACACCCTGGTCATTGGGCAGGCGGTATTCTGCAGAGAACTCTGTACGCCATACCTGTTCCTGGCGCAGATTCGCATTACCCGCTTCGGTATTCGAATCAAGATCCCGATTATTGCTGGAAGAGACAAAGTCACTGAAGCTCAATTGTCTGACGGTTTTGTGCAGGATTGCTTTCAACTGGAATTCAGGGGTCACATTGAAGCGCCAATCAAGACTTGGTTTGAAGAAAGCAAAATCGCGCTGGTTTGAAATATCACCGCTCTGAGTAATCTCAGACATCTCATAAATCAGCGAGCTCTCCAAGGTCATCCGTGGACTGATCTGCCAGTTATGGACTACAAAGGGTTCATAACGAATTTCTTCTACGGTTGAGTTAGCATTACTTACCGGCGAGGGCACCAATCCGCCGTAGGCAGCAGAAGGCGTGCCGGTTGATAAAGGCAGCCCCAGCAGCAGCGAAGAGTCCAGCGTTGTCTGTGCACGCTCAACGCCCATCTCCAGGTCCTGATCTTCGCGCAGCCCCATGGTGTAGGATGAACGAACAATGCGTTCGGTCGTGGTGCTTGCCGACTTCAGAAACAGATTTTTCTCTTCTGCGCTGTCATCAACTGCCAGGTAGCGTTCGCGAATGCTGGACCTGTCGTTTTCATTTGAAATAAACAAAAACCGGAAGCGATTACCACTGGCGAAATTGTATTGGTAGTCTCCACCAATCTCCCAGTTCGCCTGCTCACCAGGGATATCATCGCGCTCCCGCCGTATTGTATTTGGGGTAACCCGAAGATTTGTTATGGAGCGGTCCACTTCAGTAGGACTATCATTTTCCGAATAAAGTGCATTAAAGCGCACACTGCTGGCTTCATTAAGAACATAGCCCAGGTTTGCTGTATAGGTGTAACTGGTCTGGTCAGTGGTACGATCTTCGCGAATTTCATCATTCGGGGACCAGTCGCCCAATCTGCTGTTTTCCCTGCTGACTGTGTAATTGTGGCGGGGTTCCGCTTCAGCACTCAGAACGTAATTTAACTCTCCGGTTTGGCCGGTATAAGCGATTTTTCCACCGGGTTGAACATGACCATCCTGATAACGGTCAGCATTTATTTCATAAGAAATAGTGGAGTTAGTTAAGGCTTCAAGTAAAACGATATTTATGACCTGGCTGCCGCGCACATCCAGAGCGGCGGAGCTGCTGCGAATAATTTCAATCTGACTTACTTTGGACGCCGCAATTCGTGAAAGTTGGCTGCCCGCCTGATTGTTTTTCCCTGCGACACGTTTCCCATCAATCAGAATCTGGTCACCGCCACCGCCACCAAGGCCACGGCCACCACCACCGCCTCCAGGACCACCGCCACCGCCACCACCACTGACTCCAGGGATTCTGTTGAGCATATCCTGTGCAGTAACCGGCGACCACTCGACAAAATAAGAGGCGGGATAGACGACCTTTGCATCATCATCTGCTGTCTGGGCGAGAGTTTTGGTGCAAAATCCCGCTGCAGCAAGGATTAATGGTAGCGAAATCAGCATTTTGGGGAAAATCAACTTCATTGTTCTGGACTCTTGTCTTAATTTTAAGGGCGTAACATATTTAAAAAGAGAGAGTGACGCAAACAGTTCTTCCCTCAAAAGGGCAAAAATAATGTTTCTGCCATAGTTGTCACGATTTGTAATAACATGGCTCGCGAAGTTTCAGATAATGCTCAAGCTGAATTAAAGGTCCCGAAATGTATAAATATTTTCTCTATTGTTGTGTGGCACTGCTGATAAATTGCTCAGAATCTACTTCAGTAAGCACGGATTCATCTGTACTCGATAACACAATTTCCGCTGACATTGAAGCGGAGAGCGCTCGGCTGAATGACTGGTTCGATGAACAGTTTCAACAACAGCTCGATTTCAATCCGGAGTTAAAAACCCGCCTCGGTGATAAAACTGATTATGACAAGCTCAGTGATGTCTCAGAGGCAGCATCAGCACGCGAATTAGAGTGGCGCCGAAACAGCATGGCGCAGATGCAGTCCTCATTCGACTACACGCTGCTCGATGAAGAAACAAAAACGTCCTGGGACCTGTGGATTTATCTGTTAGAGCGCGATGAGCGTAGCGTGCCGTTCCAGCGCCATGGCTATATTTTTGGCCGCGGTGGCCCGCACGCATCAATTCCAAACTTCATGATCAACTATCATAAAGTTGATAACAGTGCCGACATGCACGCTTATCTTGCCCGTCTGCGTGCCTCCGCAGAAGTTATGAACCAGTATCTGATCCGCACCCGTCGCGCCGTGGAAGATGGTATTCGTCAGCCACGTTTCAATTATGACTATGCCATTGCCGAAATAGCTCGCGTTACCTCTGGTTTCCCCTTCACCGAAGAGGGCTCATCGCCTTTGTGGACCGATATTCAAACTAAACTTGCCGCCCTGCAGAGCAGTGGTGTTGTTTCTGCCCGCGAAGTCGACGCCTTTACTGCCGATGCGCGCGCTGCTTTAGTGGAAACTATGAAGCCCGCCTATGATGAAGTGCTGGCCTGGCTGCAGAGTGATCGCATGAGCGCATCAGCGGAAGGGCTCGGAGTGTGGGCGTTACCCGAAGGTGAAGCGTATTACAACAATCGCTTATCCCTGATGACCACTCTCGATTTGACGGCAGATGAAATTCACAATATCGGCCTGGCTGAAGTGGCTCGAATCCGCACTGAGATGGAAGCCATCAAAGACACTGTAAATTTCGATGGCACACTGGCAGAGTTTTTTGTGTTCGTCCGCGAAAACGATCAATTCTATCTGCCCAACACCGATGAAGGGCGCCAGGCTTATCTTGATCAGGCCGATGATTATCTCAGCGCCATGGCCGGGAAATTACCGGAATATTTTGGCATTCTGCCCAAAGCAGACCTGGTCGTTAAACGGGTAGAGGCGTTCCGTGAACAGGATGGCGCCGCACAGCATTATGCATCCGGCACGCCGGACGGCTCGCGACCCGGCGTTTTCTATGCCCATCTGTCTGATATGAGGGCGATGCCGCAGTACCAGCTCGAAGTCATCTCCTACCATGAAGGCAATCCGGGTCATCATATGCAAATATCGATTCAGCAGGAGCTCACCGAGGTTCCTCGCTTCCGCACTCAGGCACGATTCACGGCATTTTCCGAAGGCTGGGGACTTTATTCTGAGAAGCTCAGTAAAGAAATGGGTTTTTATGAAAACCCCTATTCAGATTTTGGCCGTCTGGCCACCGAAATCTGGCGAGCCGTGCGACTCGTTGTCGATACCGGTATTCATGCAAAACAGTGGAGTGAAGAACAGGCTGTGCAATATTTTCTCGAGAACTCACCGCAACCAGAAGCGGCAGTGCGCTCAGAGATTCAGCGTTACATAACCGGTCCAGGCCAGGCCACCGCCTATAAGATTGGCATGCTTAAAATCCAGGAACTGCGCGCCAATGCTGAGGCAGAACTGGGTGATCAATTTGATATACGCGGCTTCCATGACACCGTGCTCGGCGGTGGCGCATTACCGATGCCGGTGCTGGAAGCGCGTGTGGCGCGCTGGGTTGAAGCGGAGAAAGTGCAAGCGGGGATAAGTGCCGCGCAATGAGCAGTTGCTGAACTCTGCGAAGCATCGGTATCGCAGCCTGTGAAAAGCCGATCATTGCCATGAAAAGAGAGTATGGACTCTGCGCTGCGCACGGTCTATGCTAAGCGCTGTTTCCGCCAGCCAGCGCGGAGTTTTCGGAGCCCCTGTTTATGAAACAAATGTTCTTTATCAGCACCGCTTTTCTAATGCTGGCGGCCTGCTCACCAGCTGCAGAAAATACCACTGCTACTGCGCCCACAGCCGCTGCCAGCGTTCAACCCGAAACAGTCATGGCCATGCCCGAATTCACCATCTATCATCTTGAAGGACGCCGCTCTGAACGTCTGGTCTGGCTGATGGAAGAACTGGGGCTGCCGTATACGCTCGAATTCAAACGCGGTGACCTGACTGGCTCAATGGCGTCAATTCGCGCAATTAACCCAGCAATGCCGGTTGCGCCTACCGTGACGTATGGCGATCAGGTGCTGGTTGAATCCGGTGCCATCATTGAGATGATGCTGGCGCGCCATGGTGATGGCAAACTGGTTCCACCACTGGATTCTCCGGATTTTGCAACTCACCTGATGTGGATGCATTATTCTGAAGGCTCACTGGCTTCACGTGCTATTGCTGATTATCGCGTGTGGCAGATTGCACCACCGACAGCACGTTCGCGACTGGTCGACTCAGAAGCTGTAGTGCAGTTCGCAGAGGATTTTCTCGCCACTAAGCCTTATTTTGGCGGCGCAGAGTTCTCCGCTGCGGACATTATGATGGTATTCCCGCTGAATTTTGCGATGGTCCTGAACATTGTCGACGCCAATCAGTTTCCTAATATAACTGCATGGCGAGCAAAAATAGAAGCGCGGCCGGGTTATCAAGCCATGCTGGCCAAAGCCCGTCCAGACGGCATGGTCGGTTCCTTACCAGCGCTGCCAGCGCACGCTCCTGCAGGTCCGCGCTAATACTCTGCTGAATATCCACACGCCGGGTGTCAATCACGACATCCGGCATGCGGATTCAACTCAGGGACAAAAGTACGCCTGTGTGCCATGTGCCCGGATCGCGTCTGACAGACGCCCAAGCGCATGCACATAAGCAGCCGTGCGCATTGGTATTTTCTTAGTCTGCGCCACCCGCCAAACCGCCATACTCTCTATTTCCATCAGCGGTTTCAGACGCGCCTGAACTTCCTCAGCCGTCCACGAAATACCCTGTCGGTTCTGCACCCACTCGTAATAAGAGACACTCACCCCTCCAGCGTTAGCCAGGATATCAGGCAATACAGTGATGCGTTTTTTATTCAATATTTTGTCAGCTGCAGCAGTCACCGGACCGTTAGCCAGCTCCAGGATTACTGATGCAGTAATCTTATCGACATTGCCGTCGTGGATCTGATCTTCCATTGCCGCGGGAACCAATAGATCGCAGTCCAGCGCGAACATTTCATCATCAGTCATTAATGAAACGTCTTTATGTTTGTCATCGGCATAACGGCGGACGGTACCATGCGCTTTTTTTGTCGCACTCAGTTTAGCCGGATCAAGCCCGCGCATATCACAGACAGCGCCTTTGGAATCTGAAACTGCCAGAATTTTCCAGCCAGCGTCGTGCAGTAACCGTGCTATCTGTGACCCTGCATTGCCATAACCCTGAATAACCGCTCTACGCTGCGTCTTGTCCAGCCCGAGCTCTTTTTCCAGATGATTGAGAATATAGAAGCCTCCTCTGGCAGTGGCATCCTCACGACCCAGCGATCCACCCAGTGCGATCGGTTTACCGGTAATTACTGCTGGCGAGGGTTGACCTTTTAACGATGAATATTCATCAGCCATCCAACCCATGATCATCGCATTGGTATACATATCAGGAGCTGGAATATCACGATCAGGTCCGATCACGCGTGCGAAAGCTTGCACATAGGCGCGTGACAGACGCTCAAGCTCCTGTTTGGACAGCTCATGAGTATCAACCTTGATGGCACCTTTGGCCCCGCCATAGGGGAGCCCCACTACCGCGCACTTGAATGTCATCCAGAATGCCAGGGTAATCACTTCCTCAAGATTGGCTCCTGGGTGAAAGCGAATTCCACCCTTGGTCGGCCCGCGCGTATCGTCGTACCGACAGCGCCAGGCTTCAAAGGAGCGCCGTGAACCATTATCCATGCGGATAGTCAGCCGTACCGTCATGACTTCTTTAGGAAAACGCAGAGAATCCAGTACTTCAGAGGGTACCTCTATGTGTTTAGCGGCATCATCCAGATGACTTAAGGCACCCTTTAACATATTCGACATCAAAAACTCCTGATCCAGTTTAAAAAACCAGGGCGGCAACTTGTGCCGCCTGCTCACACACTCCAATTTTTCTGCTTCTTGTCAATCTTTGATTCATCGCAATGTTGCTGCAGATAATTACCCTAACATACCGGGTGCCCGGGAGGCCTCCAATAAAAACACCGCTTCTCGCCTGCCAAAAACTCCCTTTTCCCATTGAGGACATCCACGCATGACCGATCATCCGAACTATAACTACAAGGTAGTTCACCAGTTTGCAGTGATGACCGTAGTATGGGGCATCGTTGGCATGCTGGTGGGCGTGCTGATCGCAGCACAACTGGCCTGGCCGGCGTTAAATTTCGACATCTCCTGGCTGAGTTTCGGCCGTCTGCGCCCCTTGCACACCAACGCGGTGATCTTCGCATTTGGCGGCAGCGCGTTGATGGCTACATCCCTGTTTGTAGTGCAGCGCACCTGTCAGGCGGCACTGTTCTCCGACAAACTTGCTGCCTTCGTATTCTGGGGCTGGCAGGCTGTCATCGTGCTTGCCGCAATCACCCTGCCAATGGGTCTGACGACATCGAAAGAATATGCCGAACTGGAATGGCCTATTGATATTCTGATCGCGGTGGTGTGGGTAGGCTATGCCATCCTCTTCTTTGGCACCATCATGAAACGAAAAGGTCGGCATATCTATGTGGCCAACTGGTTCTTCGGCGCCTTTATCATCTCCGTGGCTATCCTGCACATCATCAACAGTGCAGCCATTCCGGTCACCATGACCAAGTCCTATTCTGCCTATGCCGGCACAGTCGATGCGATGGTGCAGTGGTGGTACGGACACAACGCCGTTGGATTTTTCCTGACCGCAGGCTTCCTGGGCATCATGTACTACTTTGTCCCCAAACAGGCTGATCGGCCGGTATATTCCTACCGCCTGTCAGTCGTGCACTTCTGGGCATTGATCGCTATTTATGTCTGGGCAGGTCCGCATCATCTGCATTACACCTCGCTGCCGGACTGGACGCAGAGTCTGGGCATGGTGATGTCGCTGGTGCTGCTGGCTCCCTCCTGGGGCGGCATGATCAATGGCATCATGACCTTGTCCGGGGCCTGGGACAAACTGCGCACCGACCCTATTCTGAAATTCCTGGTGGTGTCCCTGTCCTTCTATGGCATGTCCACCTTCGAAGGACCGATGATGTCCATCAAGTCAGTCAACTCGCTGTCGCATTACACCGACTGGACTATCGGCCATGTGCATTCGGGAGCGCTGGGCTGGGTCGCGATGATCTCCATTGGCGCCATCTATCACATGATTCCGTTGATGTATGGCCGCAAGGCCGGCGCGATGTACAGCACCCGGTTGATCGAACTGCATTTCTGGCTGTCCACCATCGGCACCGTGTTGTATATCGTGTCGATGTGGGTGAACGGTCTGATGCAGGGGCTGATGTGGCGCGCGGTGAATGATGACGGCACCCTCACCTACAGCTTTATTGAATCGGTCGAAGCCAGTTACTCCGGCTATGTAGTGCGTTTCATCGGCGGCGCAATCTTCTTCAGCGGCATGCTGGTAATGGCATACAACATGTGGAAAACCAGGGAGCTGGCGATGCAGCCGCGGCGCAGCGATGAACAACTGGTCGCATCGACAGCGGGAGTGGCTACAGCATGAATGAATTTATCGAGAGAAATATCGGCCTGATGATTGTGCTGATTATCGTTGCCGTCAGCTTTGGTGGCGCAGTCGAGATCATACCGCTGATGTCGCAGAGTACGGTAAATGAGCCCATCGAAGGCTTGAAGCCGTTAAAGCCACTGGAGCTGGAAGGCCGCGACATCTATATCCGCGAAGGCTGCACGGTCTGCCATTCGCAGATGATTCGGCCCTTGCGCTCAGAGGTTGAGCGTTACGGTCATTACACGGTGGCCGGAGAACTGGTTTACGATCATCCCTTTGTATTCGGCTCTAAACGCACCGGTCCCGATCTGGCCCGCGTTGGCGGCCTGTACAGTGACGACTGGCACCGTGTGCATCTGCTCGATCCGCGCTCCGTAGTGCCAGGCTCGATCATGCCCGCCTATCCCTGGCTGTTCGATCGCAAAATTGATTTGCAGACACTGCCTAAAAAACTGACCGCATTGCGACGGGTTGGCGTGCCATATACCGATGAGGATATTGCCAATGCCGCAGCCGGACTCGAAGAGAGTACCGAGGCGGACGCGGTTATCGCCTATCTGCAGCAACTGGGCACTCTGATTACGGAGCGTCGTTGATTATGGACATGACTTCGCTGCGCGCGCTGGCAACTGTACTGGTGATGATTGGCTTTTTCGCAGTGGTCTGGTGGGCCTACGGTCCCAGCCGCAAACAGCGCTTCGAAGAAGACGCGAAGTTACCGTTCGTCGAGGATGCAGAACCCGATCAGGATACTGATTCTTCTCCCACATCTTCCGCTGATAAAGATTCAACAAGCGACAACAGAGGCCGCAAATGAGCAGCGCATTTCATTGGTTTATCATCCTTGGCACCTTTGGATCGCTGCTGACTTTCTTTCTGATTCTGTACATGAATCGGCACGTTAACAATCCGGGCAAAACCACGGGACACAATTACGACGGCATTGAGGAGTATGACAATCCCATGCCCGCCTGGTGGTTCTGGGGGTTTATCATCAGCATCGTGTTCGCGATCGGCTATCTGATGTACTACCCGGGGCTCGGAAACTTCAAAGGTGTTGGGAACTGGACCCAGATTAGCGAGTTGCGTATTGATCAGGCTGATGCTGAACAGCGCTACGATCCGGTATTTGCACAATATCGCGCTGTGCCGGCTGATGATCTGCTTGATGACCTCAGCGCCATGCGCATGGGTCGCCGCCTGTTTTCAAACAACTGCGCGGTATGTCATGGCAGTGCCGGCACCGGCAGTGAAGGCTTCCCGAACCTTACCGACAACGAATGGATGTGGGGCGATAGCGGCGAACAGATCAAGGCCACGATAGCAGGTGGCCGCAATGCCATGATGCCGGCCTGGGGCGCCATTGTGCAGGACGAAGGCGTCACCGAACTGACTGAATATGTACTGCAACTGGCAGGGCGCGCCGTCAATACTGAGATTGCGGCGGCGGGCGAGCAGAAATTCGGCATGTATTGCACTGCCTGTCACGGTCCATCCGGTGCCGGTCTGGCGATAATGGGTGCACCTGATCTGACCAATGAGACATGGCTCTATGGCAATTCCCGCCTGCGCATTGAGGATGTAATCCGCAACGGGCGCAATGGACAGATGCCCGCTTTCACTGCGCGACTGGGTGAGGATAAGGTGCATATTCTGAGCGCTTACGTGAAGAGTCTGGCCAGGGAGTAGGTTCGTAAGTCCTGCTCAGGCAGCAACGAGAACCATGAACAAAATTCAAGTTACAGAAATTGGCAGCGAACAACTCGATTCCAGAGTTTTCAATCTCTATGAGAAAAAAGAAAAGATCTATGTCCGCAAAATGGAGGGCCTGTTTCAGAGCATCCGGCTGTTCTCCGGCTGGCCTCTGCTGCTCGGTTATTTTCTGCTGCCCTGGCTCAATACAGATGGTCATCAGGCCATCCTGTTTGATTTGCCTGAACGCAAGTTTCATATCTTCTGGCTGACCCTGTGGCCGCAGGACTTTACGCTGCTGATGTGGACACTGGCCATCGCCGCGTTTGCGCTGTTCTTTGTGACCACGCTATGGGGCCGAGTCTGGTGTGGTTACACCTGCCCCCAGACGGTGTGGACCGCCATCTTCATGTGGGCCGAACAGATCACTGAGGGCGAGCGCAATCAACGGATTAAACTAGATCAGGTTCCGTCTGTTTTCAGTGCAAACGGCCGCAACAAGGCCGGCTGGAACAAACTGTGGCGACGCGGTTTAAAGCATGGCATGTGGCTCGGCATTGCGGCGCTCACCGGCGTTACCTTTATCGGCTATTTTTATGGTATCCGTGACCTGGTCAGCGATGCACTGCAGTGGCAGCTGCCGCTGATCGCCATTGCCTGGAGTGTGTTTTTTACCCTGGCCACCTATATCAATGCCGGTTGGATGCGTGAACATGTGTGCATCTATATGTGCCCGTATGCCCGCTTTCAATCGGCAATGTTCGACCAGGACACGTTGATTATTTCCTATGATGAAAAGCGCGGTGAGCAGCGTGGGTCGCGCAAACGCAGCAGCGATTATAAAGCGCAGGGGCTGGGTGACTGCATTGATTGCACGCTGTGTGTGCAGGTCTGCCCCACCGGCATCGATATCCGCGACGGCTTGCAGTATGAATGTATTGGTTGCGCCCGTTGCATTGATGCCTGCGATTCGATCATGGCAAAAATGGACTATCCGAAAGGACTTATTTCTTACACCACGCAGAACAAGCTGGCGGGTGGGCACTGGACTTGGAAGCGGCCGAAGTTAATCGGCTATGGCGTTGCGCTGCTGGTGATGCTGCTGATGTTTGCCGGGGTGCTTTATACCCGCATGCCCCTGCGCCTTGATGTCATTCGCGACCGCGGGCAACTCTATCAACAGGTCGCTGGCGGTATGATCGAGAATGTTTACCTGTTGAAAATCATCAATATGGACAGGGTCGATCATCTTTATACGCTCAGCATTGATGGTCTGCCTGATGCCCGCTTACTGCCTGATCAGGCGATTGCGATTACTGCGGGCGAGATCAGTGAGCTTATGGTGCGGGTGCAGATGGATCCGGACCGACTGCAGGATTTTAATACCCGCTTTGATTTCATTCTTGAAGCCGAGCAGGCCCCCGTCAAGGGTCGCGCCCTGCGCGCCCGCAGTGAGAGTCGATACATTGGACCGCGCCCCTTGTAACAGGCAACCACACTGCCGCATCGGGCCAGGAGAACCACAATGAGCAACACACGTGCAGATAAGATTGACCACTGGTATTACCACCGCTGGCCCTGGGCATTAATGCTGATTCCTTTCGCCGCAGTTATCTTTGGAATTTTCATGGTAACGACGGCCTTGTACTTCCCGGATGATGTCGTGGTCGATACTTATTATAAGGATGGCAAGGCCATTAATCAGATACTTGCACTGGATGAAGCTGCACAACTGCGAGGCTTGCAGGCCACCCTGAGCGCGGCACCAACGGGTGAGCGGTTTGTGATTGATCTGAATACAGATACCGAAACCGTGCTGCATCTGTTCGCCTACCATGTCACCGACAGTTCGGCGGATCGTGAATTTTTATTTCTGCCGGATACCGGCAACAGCTATAGCAGCCAGAGCGCTGAGATTGCCGGAATACTCAGCAGCAATGGGGTCTGGTATCTGGAACTGCGCGGCGACAATAACGACTGGCGGCTGCGCACACGGGCGCTGACCCCGGTGAGCAGCCTGGAGTTCTAATGCTCGATACCGTTAAAAACAGCCTCTGTTATCACTGCCATGCGCTGAGCCCCGCGGCTACGGCGCTTGCGGTTGAGATTGACGGACACACACAGTCGGTGTGCTGCCCGGGCTGTCTGGCGGCTGTGCATTTCATTCAGCAACTTAATCTGGAAAGCTTTTATCAGTATCGGGAAAAATGCGCAGTTGATGCTGCTACTCTTAATCAAAGACATCAGACGCCTGATATCAGTGTGCTGGAAAGCGTGGTCAGCTCAGTGGGAGATGGACTGCGTCAGATCAATCTGTTGATTCCTGATATTCGCTGCGTTGCCTGTGTCTGGTTGCTGGAGCAGGCATTGAGCAGACAGCCGGGCATTGAAAAAATCCAGGTCAATTTTGCGACCCGTCGACTGCAGGCGGTTTTTAGCACTGATATTACACCTGTGCAGATTGCCGAGGCGGTGCACCGTCTGGGTTATCAGGTAAAGCCCGACCTGCCCGATGCCGCACGAGAATCTTTTCGCAGCACGCGTCGTTCGATGTTGATCCGCCTGGGTGTGGCCGGCATCGGCATGATGCAGGTGATGATGTTTGCTATCGCATCCTACATTGGCGGATCCGCATTTACCGACAATCCAGCCAGCGGCATGGATCCCCTGTTTGAAACCCTGATGCGCTGGGCGAGTATGGCCCTGACTACACCGGTGGTGCTGTACAGCGCTTTCCCCTTTCATCGCGGCGCCTGGTATGCCCTGCGCAACCGTAGCCTGACCATGGATCTGCCGGTGTCGCTGGCCATTCTGGCAGCCTGGATTTTGAGCATTCACGCCACCCTGACCATGGGCCCGGAAGTGTATTACGACACCGCCACCATGTTTACCTTCTTCCTGTTGATCGGCCGTTATCTGGAGTTACTGTCACGCCATCACTTCCAGGAAAGCCAGGATCTGCTTAGCCATTTATTACCCCTGACAGTGAACCGCGTTGATGCCAGCCGCAGGAATCCAGATGCAATAATCACACATGCCGAGCTGCGCGAGCACGATCTGTTGCGTGTGCCGGCTTATTCGGTGATTCCTGCTGATGGTATTGTCGTTCACGGTGACAGCAGCGTCAGCGAAAGTGCGTTTACCGGCGAGCCGCTGCCCCTGCTGAAGTCTGCTGGCGCACGGGTGCTGGCGGGCTCAACAAACCATGACGGCGAACTGCTGATCAGAGTGAAAAGCAATCCTGAAAATTTTGTCATCAAGCAGATCACCCGCTTATTTGAACAGGCTTCACAATATCGCCCGCGCTGGTCACAGTTGGCTGACCGTACCGCCACCTGGTTTGTCGGCGCGGTATTGATCATAGCAGCGGCTGCCGGAGTGTACTGGTATCTGGCTGGGGCGCAGAACTATCTGATAATTGCACTGACCGTGCTGGTGGTTGCCTGCCCCTGTGCCCTGTCCCTGGCCACGCCGGTGGCTTATACCGTTGCCACGACCACTTTGCGCAGGCATGGCGTGGTGATGAAACAAGGCGCTTTTCTGGAACGCGCCGCCAATACCACAGCAGTCGTCTTCGATAAAACCGGCACCCTGACCCTGGCGGCCTTGCGTATTGAGGCTGTCTATCCACTGGCAGATCTGGACAGCGATACCTGCCTGCAACTGGCCGCTGCACTGGAGCGCCATAGCGAACATCCTATCGCGCATGCGTTCCTGGCGGATACAGCCTATCAGGCAGAGCAGATCAAACTCGTTACCGGCCTTGGTATAGAAGGTCGCATCGAGGGCATCAGCTACCGGATCGGCCAGCCACAGTTTGCAGCGATGGACTCTGCACCTGTTCCGCCGGATGAAAACGGTTTATGGATACTGCTGGCCACCGAGCAGCAGCCGCTGGCCTGGTTCAGGCTGCGTGATCAATTGCGGGAAGAAGCGCCTGAAGCTATCGCAAGACTGCAACAACGCGGACTGCGGGTCGCCATTTTTACCGGTGACAGTTCCAGCGATGGCCGACGGCTGGCTGAATCGCTGGCGGTCGATCAACTGCATACCCATATGACGCCGGAACAGAAAGTCAGCGCAGTGCGCGAACTGGCCAGTGCGGGATACCGCGTGATGATGCTGGGCGATGGCATCAACGATGCGGGCGCGATGGCTGCTGCGGACACTTCAATTGCAGTATCACCACGCGATATTTTTGTGCAGACCAGTGCCGATGCCACCCTGCTTAACAGCTCGCTGAGGCTGGTGCCAGCGGTGCTGCTTTTCGCCAGAAAATGCCGAACAATTATTCGTCAGAATGTCGCCTGGTCAGTAATCTATAACTTTACTGTTATTCCCTTTGCCATAATGGGACTCGTGCCACCCTGGCTGGCGGCGCTGGGCATGAGCCTGTCGTCGCTGCTGGTGGTTATCAACGCTGGTCGTCTGCGCCGCATGGAGGTCTGAGATGGAAGTCATGTTGATTCTGATTCCAGTGACCGTGGCTCTGGTTGGGGTGGCGCTGTGGAGTTTCATCTGGTCGGTAAAAAATGATCAGTTTGATGATCTGGATAAAGAGGCGTATGCCATTTTATTTGATGATCCGGTGGCTGATTCCACGGCTTATAAAAAGGCTGCTGCAGTTACCGCAGCAAAGCCTGCTGACAGCAGCAGCCTTAACAGCAGCGAGGTGGCACCTTGATAGAATTTGCAGGCATGCAATACCTTGCCGTTTTCGTTCTTGGCCTGCTGAGTGCGCCGCACTGTTTTGGCATGTGCGGTGGTATTGCCAGTGCTCTGCTGTTTGGCAGCAGCCCTCAGGCGGCACAGTCAGCGCCAGACGGATCTGTTGTCACCGTGTTACAGGTGAATGCCGCCGCGATGCGCACGACATCTGCGCCGGCACTGAGCAGCTTTCAGGAGCACGCGCTAAGCCGGGCATTGTGTTTTGGCAGCGGAAAAATGCTCGCTTATGCGCTGCTCGGAGTCATCGCGGGCAGCATCGGTTTTGCCTTCGGCGCCATTGGCAGTGTGGCGGTGATTTTATTACGCAGCGTTGCCGGTTTGTTAATGATTGCAATGGGCCTGTACAGCGCTGGCTGGTGGTTCGGGTTGCACCGTTTGGAAACTGTTGCGTATCGATTCTGGCAACCGGCCTTGCGCATGCTGGGCTCTGTTAATGCCGGCAGTACCGCCAACAAAGTAATGGTTGGTATGGTCTGGGGGCTGTTGCCCTGCGGCCTGGTCTACAGCGTCCTTGGCCTGGCTCTGGCCAGCGGCAGCAGCGTTTCCGGGCTGCTGATCATGCTCAGCTTCGGGCTTGGCACACTGCCGTTTGTGCTTGCGACCGGTGGTGTGGCACAGCTGGTTCTGAATGGCTTCAATCAGAATATTCTCAGTAATACCGGATTGAAAAAAATCATCGGAGCGCTGCTGATAGTTTTCGGCGCCGTGACGATAACGATGGCTTTACAGCACGGAGCGACGCTTATGGCGAGCGCTGCTGGACATCACTGAGCAACGGATCAACTACACCGAACAGCTGCACCGAACAACACGACCGAACAACAATGAGAACAACGCTCTGTTCACAACAGCAGCCAGGAGATCTAAAAATGAAACATGTCATTGGCATTCTCACCCGCCCTCACAGCGAATGGGCCAGTATCCGCGATGATGGTCAATCTGCAATTGGCTATTACCTGCGTTATCTTGTCTGGATCGCATTATTGCCACCGTTGGCCTGGTACTTTGGGGCGACGCAGATTGGCTGGGAGCTCAACGATCGAGTGATTCGATTGACACCCGCATCCGCGGCCCAGATTATGAGTTTGTTCTATGTGGCGATCCTGCTCAGTATCGCCTTTCTAGGCTATATGATTCACTGGATGGCCAAAACTTATGATGCCCGCAACGATGATGTCGCGCACGGTATCGCGGTTGCGGCCTATATGTGCGCCCCGATGTTTCTGATTGGTTTGACCGGTCTGTATCCGCTGCTGTGGCTGGATATGCTGCTAGGAACTGCGGCTGCGGCCTACACCCTGTACCTGCTCTATATCGGCATTCCGATTGTTTATGACATGTCTGCAGAGCGTGGTTTCCTGTTTGCCAGCGCGACGGTGGCCGTTGGTCTGGTGCTGATGGTGGCACTGCTGGGTGCCACAGTAATGCTCTGGGAGCTGGGTGCGATGCCGGTATTTACTGACTGAGGCCGCCCCTGGCCACTGGTATTGATTTCCGGAATGTCCTATTCTTGCGGCTCATTTCCTTCCCAGGAATGACTTTCGGAACCACCAGGAGGCACTAATAATGAAGCTGTTTGAAACCCGCACTGCACCCAATCCACGCCGGGTCCGCATTTTCCTGGCTGAAAAAGGTCTGCTTGATCAGGTGGAATTTGTGCAGATGGATCTGCAGAAAGGCGATAACCTGACCCCTGAGTTCACCGCCCGCAATCCCATGAAGAAAGTGCCGGTTCTGGAGCTGGACGATGGCAGCTGCATTGCTGAGACCATGGCTATCTGCCGTTATTTCGAGGAGCTATATCCCCAGCCAGTGCCACTGATGGGCACCACGCCACGCGAAAAAGCGCATGTTGAACAATGGCTGCGCTGGCTCGAGTTTTACTTCTTTGTGCCTACCGGGATGTGTTTTCAGCACTCCACGGGGTACTTCAAAGACCGTATGAACCCCATTAAAGAATGGGGTGAAGAATGCGGCAGAAACGTCGAGAAATTCTTTCAGTTCCTTGACGATCATCTGGCCACAACTGCATACATCTGCGGCGATCAATTCACTGCGGCAGATATTAATGCCTTCACGACAGTTGAGTTCAACCGGGTTAACAGTATCCGCATCAAACCGGAACAGACGCATCTGCAGGAGTGGTTTGAACGCATTAAACAGCGTCCTTCAACGAAAGCCTGATACGAACAGCTGACTAACAATGCTTAGCGCACGGTGAGTCCACTCATCGTGCGCTGACAGGCCTCAGTCAATTCGGCAGCTGTTCGCTAAAAAATACGCTTTGCAGTGGGCCCGGAAAATACGGGTCACCCGCGTCATCGGTGCATTGCTGGACGTCAGAAATGCATACTCATGGCGGATATCCGGCTTGAAATGACGCAATACAACTTTTGCACTGGCATACTGCATCGCCAGCATCTCATTGACGATGGCTATGCCGATATTACCGCGCACCAATGCACAGGCCGAGCCCACGGTATGAGTCTCAACTCTTACCTGCATTTTCACCTTCCCGTTTTTGAATGCGGTTTCGAGTTGACGCCGAAAGCCGCGCCCCTTGCCCAGCAATATCAATGGCTCATTGTCTAACTGCGACACATGGATCTCCGGGAGAATAGCCAGTGGGTGTCCTGCCGGTATCACACACACCGTTCCCGATTCAATCAGCGGATCCGAAACCAGTCCGGGATGCTCAGCGGGCAATTTCACGAAACCGCAATCAACCGCGCGTAAAGCTATCATTTTCATTGCAGTCTCAACGCTGTGTGAATCCAGGCTCACGCTGACGTGCGGAAACTCGCGCACAAACTCCGACACTACATTTGACAGCAGTCCCTCAGTGAAGCTGGGCGGAGCGACTATTTTCAACTCGCCATAATTGGCATTGTGCAGATTACGCGCCAGCTCAGAAACACGCTCGATACTCTGCAGCGCTATTTCCACTTCTGGCAATAAAGCGAGCGCTTCTGGTGTGGCTACTAACCTGCTCTTTTCACGATAAAACAGCGGAGTACCAATATGATCTTCCAGCAGTTTCAGCAGCCGGCTGACGCCTGGCTGCGTCAGCCGCAATTGTTTCGCCGCCGCCGTCACTGATCCGGTATTAATAATGGAACGAAAACATTCCAGACTTTTTAAATTCAATCCAAATGAGGCTAGCGGCATAAAATTCCCTGATCAATAAATCCCATAGCAGACTCAAGCATACAATAACAAAACGTTATTGAGCTATTCTCTTGCATCATAATATTGCATGACTTGGCTTGTCTTCCTATTATCCCTGCTGGTTTTGGATAGCTGGATCTGCGACCTGAATAAAAATACGTTCACTGACTCCAAAGGGGGAGATGTTATGCTCGACAAATCCACGAAATTCCGCCGCCTGCCACTGGCAAGCGCTGTACTGATGGCCTTCAGCGGCATAACTTCTGCCCAGGCTCAGGATCCTTCCGCGCCACCTGCGATTGAAGAGATCATGATCGTCGGCTCGCGTATCCTGCGTCAGGACGAAGTGTCCAGCAGCCCGGTGCAGACTCTTTCTGAAGATGATCTGCGTGCCGATGGCTCTTTATCACTGGGTGAAACTCTGCAAAGTCTGCCTTCTGTCGGCCCCAGCCTGAATGCTAACGGTTCGGCAGGCACCAGCCATGGCAGCAGCAGCCTCAATCTGCGTAACCTCGGTGAGAACCGCTCCCTGGTGCTGGTCAATGGCCGTCGCTGGGTGAATGGCGCAGGAACCCGCGGTTTCCGTGACTTCGTGGATTTGAATACAATTCCGCAGGCAATGATTCAGCGCGTTGAAGTACTGCAGGACGGTGCCACCGCAATTTATGGTGCAGATGCAATTGCCGGTGTGGTTAATATGCAGACCTACCGCAACTTCGAGGGCGTGCGAGTCAAAACCAGTTTTGGCGAAACCAGCGAGGGCGATCGCGAAACTCAGGGTATCGATATTCTTGCCGGACGCAACTTTGGCAACAGCAACTGGACAGTGGCGCTTACTCATGTTGATCAGAAGCCGATTTACACACAGGACCGCTCACTGACCGCGGTCCCTTTAAATGGGCTCAGTCTGGGAACGCCGGAATTGTTATTCCGCGAAAGCAGTCTGGCACCAAAAGTTAACTTTACCATCCCCTCTAATGGCATTACCCGGAACCCGGGTGCTGACGGCAATGTGATTGGCAGCTGGCGCGGTGTCGACGCGGTAACGGACCGTTACAACCGCTACGATAATAACTATGTTGTGGGTCCGCTGGAGCGAACTTCGCTGTTTGTGCAGAACACGACGCAGTTTGCCGGTGGTATTGAGTTCACGCTTGAAGCTCTTTATAACCGTCGCAAATCGGATCAACAGTTCTCTGAACCCCTTTCGGTAATCCAGGGCAGCCGTGGATTTACCATCCCCAACAATCCCGCGGTGAACCCTTTTGGCGTAACCTTCGCAGGCAGTGATTTCCGAGTGACCGGTTTCCATGTTGAAAATGGGCTGCGTCAGAACCAGCAGGAAGTGGAAACACTGCGCCTGGGTGCCGGACTTAGCGGAGAGCTGGCGAACACATGGCGCTGGGATATGTTCTATTCCTGGGCAGAGAATGAAGCCAGCTTCACCTCGGTAAATCAGATGGATCTCGATCGCCTGGCCCTGGGCATGCGTGCCTGTAACGGCACCGGCATCAGCTCTGATATCTCTGATCTTCTGGCTGGCTGTGTAGCCGTCAATTTATTCAATCCGCTGACCCCTGCAATGGTGGACTATGTCAACTTTACCGGCCGTGATAAAAACGCAGCTGAGCAGACTGACTTCACCGCTAACCTGACCGGCGATCTGATGCAGCTGCCCGCTGGCGCACTTGCCTTTGCTGCCGGTATCGAATATCGCGAAGAGCAAGGCAGCGACGAAGCAGACAGCTACATTAGTGGAGCGCCCCGGGTTAACACTTACCAGCGCACCAGCTCGGCGCCACGTGAAGGCACCAATGGCGAGTATGATCTGAAAGAAGTTTATGTCGAGTTCAGCATTCCTTTGCTGGCAGACAAGCCGCTGGTTCGCGATCTGCGCGCTGATGTCGCTACCCGTTACTCAGACTACAGCACCTTTGGTGATACCACTAACAGCAAGGTTGGCCTGGCCTGGCGGCCAATCGACGATCTCATGATCCGTGCTACCTGGGCGGAAGGTTTCCGTGCACCGTCTATTCTGGAACTGTTTGAAGGTGCTAGACAGACCTCTATTCCGGTTACCGATCCCTGCAGTGGTGGTGGTGCGGGACTGGTCGGCTGTCAGAGTGTACCCGGCAGCTATATCCAGCCTGAAGCCAGCGTGTCAGCCAGCGTTGGCGGCAATGGCAATCTGAATCCGGAAACCTCAGAAAATCTGTCCTACGGTTTTGTGTATACACCTGACGCCATCGCAGGTCTCAGCCTGACTCTGGACTGGTACAAGATTGATATCGAAGACACCATCAGCACTTTTGGTGCACAGAACCTGCTCAATCTGTGTGCGACGACTGGACAGCGCTGCAACTTCATTTCCCGCGCCAGTGACGGCGAAATTCAGGATCTTGCCGACGGCCCCATCAATCTGAATAGCACCACCGTGAAGGGTATTGATCTGGTTGCCCGTTATGGTCTGGCCAGCAATTACGGCGATTTTGATTTCACCCTGAGCGCGTCAAAGCTGCGTGAGATGACTGAAAAATCAACACTGCCAAACGGGTCCATTCAGGTCAATGACAAACTGGGTCGCGCTTTGCTGCGTGAAGCTTATCCGGAAATGCGTGTTAATTTCTCGACGCGCTGGAGCCTGGATAAATGGGCAGCAAATTACTCTGCACGTATGATTGGTGATACCGAAGAAACTTTTGGTGGTCAGCAGTTGCATATTCCAACGATTGTCTATCACAACATCGCCGGCAGTTATCAATACAATGAGCAGTTCAATGTCCGGCTTGGTGTCGATAACTTTACGAATAAACAGCCCCCGGTATCTCTCGTCAATGTGAACATGAACTTTGATCAGGCAACGTACTCTGCAGTGGGGCGGTTTTTCTATCTGCAAGTAAGTTATGAGCTGTAAACTGCTGCTCTGATGGTATTGCGCCGGCAGCGCTGACACCCCTTTGTCATCTGCCGGTTGCAGTGCTGCTTCCACAGCGGCTTCAGAACAGAGACTTCATTGAGTTCCGGTGAACAAGCCCGGCACAAAGCAGGCAGATAGCATGAAAGATGAAACCGCAAAAACCCTGAGCAAACAAACCAATCCGATTGTGGTCTTGCTGAGCATTCTGGTACTGGCTGCAGCACTGACCTATCTGCTTGATTCGGGCAGTTATCAGCGTGATGGACGTCTGGTTGTTCCTGACAGTTATGAAGTACTCGAAAAAGATCGATCGTTGAGCAATCTATTTTCCAGCCATACAGGCACGGAAGACGGGGTCGCGCGCCCGGTCAGCCTGAGCGGCACATTGATGTCGATTCCAATTGGTCTGGAGCGTATGGCCGGCCTGATTTTCATGGTGCTGTTGATTGGTGGCATGTTTGGCATCATGACCCGCTCGGGTTCCATTGATGCCGGTCTCGAACGCTTGCTTGGCAGTGTCGGCGGCAATGTTTATATCCTGGTGCCGGCGCTGATGATTGTGTTCGCTGCCGGCAGCACATTTCTGGGCCTGGCGTCTGAGTATCTATTGATTATCCCGTTGATGGTGGCAATGGCTAATCGTCTCGGCATGTCGAACATCATCGGTCTGGCAATTGTCACCGTCGCGGTTAAAGCCGGTTATCTTTCTTCAGTAACCAATCCCCTGCCTTTGACTATTGCGCAGCCGCTGGTAGGTCTGCAGATTTTCAGTGGCGCGGGTTTACGTTTTGTATTCTTTCTGATTTTCCTGGCATTCGGTATTGCGTTTACGCTGTTTATGATTCGTCGTGAAGGTTTTGACCGCAAAGTAAAAATAGAATTCAGCTCAGAGAAACTCTCTCTGCGTCACACCGCCATGCTGATCACTCTGCTCATCGGTATCGCTGGCATAGTTTACTTCTCGAATCAGTGGGGTTGGGGGCATCACGAACTATCCGCTTTCTATATCGGCCTGAGCATTGTGCTGGCCGCACAAAGTGGACTTGGCGCCAGTGGTTCGGCGGAAGCCTTTGTCGGCGGTATGAAGAAAATTCTGATGGCCAGCATGTTGATCGGAGTTGCATCTGCCGTCGCTGTCACGCTGGAGAACGGTCAGGTACTTGATTCTCTCGTGCACTCACTGACCAGCATTATCGGCATTGACAACAAATACATCGCGGCCAGCGGTATGTTCGTATCGCAGTTACTGCTGGATTTTTTGATTCCCTCCACCTCCGGCCAGGCTGCAGTCAGCATGCCGATTCTCGGACCGATTGGACAGTTAACTGGCGTGCAACCGCAAACTACCGTGCTGACATTTTTGTTTGGCAATGGCATCACCAATATGTTGACACCCACCTCAGGCACCCTGCTCGCCTATCTGGCCGCAGCACAGGTAGGCTGGGTGCAGTGGGCTAAATTTATTGTCTGGCTTTGGGCTATTTACATTGTACTGGCGTTGTTAATGCTGGCATACGCGGTGACGATTGGCTACTAACTCGCTTAGTGATAAAGGGGCCGCTACGCAGCCCGGATGTCCTGTGCGCGCTGAGCGCGATGTCATGGTGACCATGCGCGATGGGATATTGCTGGCGACCGATATCTATTATCCGGTTGGGGACGCAACGCTCAACACTCGCTATCCGGTAATTATGGAACGTACTCCTTATAACAAGAGTGGCGTCAGCCGCACTGAGAACAGTCTGCTGAATCCGCAGCCACAGGCACGCAGCGCAGTTGCTGAATTGCTGGCCAGCCATGGTTTTGTAGTTGTCATGCAGGATTGCCGCGGTCGCTATCAGTCAGAAGGCGTATTCACCAAATACGTCAATGAAGCTGAAGACGGTTATGATACCTTGCTGTGGCTGCTGCAGCAGAGCTGGTGTAATGGACGCATAGGCACCATGGGGCTGTCCTACGGGGCTCATACCCAATGCGCACTGTCGTGTCTTAACCCGCCAGGTCTGGCCTGCATGTTTATGGATTCAGGGGGGTTTTCCAGTGCATTCCATGGTGGTATCCGGCGCGGCGGGGCTTTCGAATTGAAGCAGGCCACCTGGGCGTACCGGCATGCTCTGCTCAGCCCGGGAATTGCCAGCGATCCGACACGTCTGCAGGCCTTGCGCAGTGAAGACATTGAACAATGGTTTCATAATATGCCATGGCGGCCGGGTCATTCCCCGCTAAGACATGCCCCGGACTATGAAAGCTATCTGTTTGAACTCTGGCAACATGGGGAGTTTGATGACTACTGGAAGCGACCGGGGCTGTATGCCGAAGGTTTTTATGATCAATTTCCAGACGTTCCGATAAGTATTACAGGCAGCTGGTATGACCCCTATGTGCTTACCTGCCTGACCAATTTCACCGAACTTGCCCGCCGTAAAAAGTCTGCGATGTCGCTGATCATGGGCCCCTGGACCCATGGTAATCGCTCGTGCACCTGGTCAGGAGACGTCGATTTTGGAGTTGATGCGACACTGGACGGTAATATTGCTGAGGATTATGCCAGTTTTAGACTGGCCTGGTTCGAGCGCTGGCTTAAACCTGACAATGTTCCGGAGAAAAAAGGCGAGCGTCAGGTGCACTATTTTCAAATGGGCGGCGGCTCGGGACTGCGCAACTCAGCCGGACGTCTGCAACATGACGGTCAGTGGCGACACAGCCCCTGCTGGCCTCCGCAGCAGGTTTCTGAAGCCCGCTATTATCTGCACGAACAGGGCGCACTGAGCACCGAACCGCCGCAGGATGATCAGGCATACCTGCAATATTGTTTTGATCCGTCTGATCCGGTGCCGACTGTTGGCGGCGCACTGACCTCCGGTGAACCGGTGATGAGAGGAGGCGCCTTCGATCAACGCAGCCTGCCGGGCAAATTTGGCTTTGACGCCTCTCCTGGATCGCGACCACTGAGCGATAGAGCAGACGTGCTGGTGTTCCAGACTGAGCCACTAAGCGAAGACACGATAATCACCGGCGCTGTTGAAGCGCATCTGTGGATATCATCTGATCGGCCGGACACTGACTTTACCGTTAAGCTGATTGATCTTTATCCACCCAGCACAGATTATCCACAGGGATTTGCAATGAATATTACTGATGGAATATTTCGCGTCCGTTATCGTAAAGGCTGGGACAAAGAGGTCATGCTTGAACCTGGTGAAATAGTAGAGATTGTTATTGAACCCTTTGCCACCAGCAATCTGTTTCGCAAAGGGCATCAATTACGAATCGATATCTCCAGCAGCAATTTCCCCCATTTTGATGTAAACCCCAATTGCGATACACCTGAGGGCAACTGCGACGAATTCGCTAAAGCGAACAATCGGATTTACTGCGATCGGGAGCACCCTTCTTATATCAAACTTTTTGTTGAGCCACCGGAAACGCGCCTGGAGATGATGTGATGAATATGCCCATTGATAGACGTTTGATGTTACGCCTGCTGGCTTTATCACCGCTGCTGGCATTACCCTCACTGGCTCACAGTGCGGGTGCGACAATGCGGGTTACGCTCACCGGCCAGGCCTTGATGAAATATCCGATCTGCGATGCTCCCTATACTGGGCTGGCTGAGGTGATTTCCGAATTGCAGCACGGCGATGTGATCTTCACTAATCTGGAAGTGCCCATTCAAACAGCCGAGTCAGGCCTGCCAACCCGTGATACTGAATTTTTTCACGTCGGCTCTGCGCAGACACTGACCTGTCTGCAACAGATGGGTTTTAATCTGCTCGCCCTCAGCAACAACCATGCTTTTGATCTCAGTACCGAAGGCATTACCGCTACCCGCAAGGCCGTTGCTGACGCTGGTTTTGCACATGCGGGCAGCGGCAACAATGTGAGTCAGGCAAGTGCTGCCGGCATTCTTGAATCGCCGTTCAGAGCCGGGCTGGTATCTATGGCAATGGGAAGAATAAGAGATGGAGGCGCCGCTACGGCAAGCCGACCCGGCATTAATGAAGTGCGTCTCGGGACTGATTTAAAGCCCAATCAGGATGACCTGTCGCGCAACCTGCAGGCTATTGCTGATGCTAAAGTGGCCAGCGGATTTGTTATTGCGTATCTGCATAATCATGAATGGGGCGAAGATATGGCAGTAACCAAACCCTGGGCCAGAGAATTTGCACACAAGTGTATCGACGCCGGTGCTGACATCTTTGTGAGTCATGGGGCACCTTTGCTGCACGGAATTGAAATGTATCGCGGCAAGGCTGTGCTGCACGGGCTTGGCAGTCTGGTGTTTCATTCACATACTGAGGTGGGCTATTACGTTCCTGAAGTATGGGAAAGCGCAATTGTGCATATGGATTATGAGGACGGCATGTTCAAAGCCATGGAGATTGTGCCTGTGGCTATGAATGAAGTGGGCGATGATCCTGAACATCATTGGCCAAGCCGGGGCAGACCACGACTGGCCTCCACAGCGCAGGCTGCAGAAATTCTGCAGCGCCTGCAGGGTTTGAGCGCAGCGCTTGGTGTAGCGCTGCGCATTGAGAATGGTCGCGGGGTTTACCCCTGAACTTAATTTGCCGAAACGTTTGCTGAAACGTCGATAAAACCCTCCCGGTTAGGCATCTGCACAGCAGGCAGGCTGTTCTTATCGAGCACAAAATCCGCAGCAAGGATGCCATGCAGATGCAATACATAGGCGGTCAACTGATACACCTCCGTGTTTGTCAGTGACTTGGGTGCAGTCGGCGGCATGGCCCGGCGGACATAATCAAACAAGGTACTGGCATGCGGCCAGTAACTGCCCACTGTCAGCAGTGGCGGCGTTGCTGAGACCGAACCTCCGGTCAGCGCGGGGGAGCCGGCAGCACCCTCTCCGGACGCACCGTGACAGGCCGCACACTTTTGCTGGTAAACAGCCTGCCCCTGTGCGGCAGTGCCGCTGCCCTCCGGCAGATTTTTACCATCAGGCCCGACAATCAGATCCCAGTCGCGTAATTGAGCTTCAGTGAGCGGACTGCCGAGCGCTACCGGATTGGCAGGCGGCTCTGCAGCGTTGCTGCCAGCGGCCAATGTTGCTGCAGTCAGACTGGCAGCAATCAGTACCAAAAACGAGCGCTTACGCATACACATTTTTAACTTCTCCCTGGGTCGACACTGACCAGCTCTGAATACCGTTGTAATGATAGCGGTTAGCCGGACTGTAGCCTGCCATCCAGATATTTCGGGCCGGCTGCACATTGTTACTGCTGTCAGTGGCACGGCTTTGCAGAATTGCCGGCGCCCCGCTCCACTGCCAGGGCAGCCGGAAGCGCGCCAGCGCCAGATGCTGCTGACCGGCTTCGATATGCGCATCCGCCCAACTGCTGCCACCATCAGCTGATACTTCCACCCGTCGAATCGAACCGTGACCCGACCAGGCGACGCCGGTAATTTCATGAATCCCCTGACGCAGCAACTGCATCTGTCCGGACGGTGAGGTGATCACTGATTTAGCACCCATCGGGTAAGTGAACTGCAGACTTTTACCATCCGGCAGTAAATCTGTGTACTTCGAGGTTTCATCGCGGAAATGCCCAGGGCCCTCAGCGACTTTTATCTGGGTAAGCCATTTCACGCTGACATTGCCTTCCCAGCCAGGCACGAACAGACGCATCGGATAGCCCTGTTCCGGGCGGATAGGTTCACCATTCTGGTAGAGCGCAATAATTATGTCGTCAAGTGCCTTGGACAGCGGAATTGAGCGGCCCATACTGGCAGCATCAGCGCCGGTAGCGGTTATCCATCTTGCGGCGGCAGTGACACCGGCCTGTTCCAGCAGTGTCGACAGGCGCACCCCGGTCCATTCCGCGCAGGAGAGCAGCCCATGGATTGCAGCAGCATTGGTATCACTGGCTGTGGCACCCGTATTAGCACCACTGTTACCTGAACATTCAAGAAAATAAATCTGGCTGACCATGGGATAGGCCAGCAGGTCTTCATAAGAAAAACTCAGCGGTTGGCGGACCAGACCATGAATGACAAAGCGATGCTGAGCCGGATCAATGGCGGGAATACCACTGTGATGGCGCTCAAAATGAAGACTGTTGGGAGTAATAGTGCCACGCAGCAGATGCAAGGGTGTGCGCGACACGCCAGAACCTGGCGCGGTTGCGCTGGGGCCACCCGCCAGGCGTTTTACATCAGCTGCATAGGCCGATGGTGAGCCATAGTCCGAAGGGCCATTACCCGGCGTTTTAGACCAGGCTGGAATACTCAGCATGCCAGTATCAGCCGCTATTACCGAACCCGCTGCGATTGTGCCGATTCCCGCCAAACCCAGACCCAGCAGATGTCTGCGATGAATCAACCCGTTTCCTGCTATGTGTTCAGGATTTATTGTTTTGTCCACCAGCGTCCCCCTTTCATCAACGATTGCCTGTCATTCAAGATTTAGAAACCATGAGCATAATAGAGCTGAATTCTGAATACCATCTTCCGTCCGGCCTGCAGCGTTGACTGGCCGGTTTATTGGGGTGATCCGGTTGTTTTTGAACGGATCCGGAGTTCGATCCAAACTATTCAGTGCGCTGGCATACAGACGCAATTCTCCATCGCGCCCAAACTACTGTGATCGTAGCGCTGCGCGTGACGAAACGTTCCTCTGATACCCCGCCTCCACGTATCCAATCACTTTCAAGGATTTTTATGAAAAGTTATCTTCTCCGCCACCGTTCCACCCTGCTTAAATCAATCCTGGCGCTGTCGGCGCTGGTAATGGTGAGTTGCGCCAGTGCGCCGATTCCCGTTGAGAAACTTGCGGTTGCCGCAGCTGCTGTAGAGCGCGCTAATACCGCCAGCACCCGCGAAAGCGCCCCTGCAGAGCTGCAGACCGCGATTGGAAAACTTGCCAGCGCCCGCGAAGCCGTGGATCGCAGGGACTATGAGCGAGCCGAACAGTTGGCCGAACAAACCATCCTGGACGCTCAGCTTGCCGAATTGCACGCCCAGGCAGTAAGAGCTGGCGTGGCGGCACGGGAAACTCAGGAAGCTGCCCGCATCCTGCGTAATGAACTCAATCGCTGAACCCAATTTACTCTTGAACAGGAATCTGATAATGAACACACGCATAATAATACTTGCCGCTGTGCTGGCCGTGTTTGCGGCCTGCAGCTCAACGCCGGACCGTAACACCACTCTGGAACAGGCTCGCACTGATTTCCGAATGATTGAAACCAGCAACGAAGTAGTCACGCTGGCAACCGATGAATTGAGGGTCGCCGCCGAAGCGCTGCGCAGAGCCGAAGCCGCCTGGACGGACAGAGATGACCGGATCAATGTTGATCATCTGGCCTACCTGAGTATTCAGCGCAGTGCTATTGCAAAGCAGACTGCTGCAGGGCGCGCATCCCAGGCTGCGATCACCAGTGCTGCGGCAGAACGTGACCGAATGCTGTTGCAGGCGCGTAGTGATCAGGCCACAGCTGCGCAAAGACAGGCAGCTCAAGCCCAACAGGATGCCGCACGCAGTGATGCACAACGTGCTTCCGCGCAGGCTCAGACGGCACGCACTCAGCAGGCATTGGCTGAATCGCGCCAGGACACCGCACGCAGTGATGCCGAGACTGCAGCGGCCAGAGCAGCCGCCGATCGTTCGCAGCAGCAGGCGGCCAACGCAAATATCGCAGCCTCTGATGCTGATCGTCGTACCAGCGCCAGTGATGCCGCTGCTGCCGCTGCCCGTGCAGAGGCTGATCGCTCGCAACAACAGGCTCTTTCCGCTAATGCGGCTGCCGCCGAAGCTGCGCGTCGTTCAGATGCCAGTGCTGCGCGTGCCAGCAGCCTGGAAGCTCAACTCAGCGAGTTAAATGCACGGCCTTCTCCACGCGGCATGGTCGTCACCCTGGGTGATGTGCTGTTTGCTACCGGGGCTTCACAGATTGTGCCCGGCGTTGCCAATAACCTTGAGAAACTTGCTGCGTTCATGAAATCAAACCCCGAGCAGACCGCTTCGATAGAAGGCTACACAGACAGCGTTGGTGCCAGCAGCTATAACTATTCCCTGTCGCAGAGCCGTGCAGACGCGGTACGTTCACGCCTGCTCGAGTTTGGCGTGAATGCAGACCGATTGACCACCAGGGCATTCGGACCGGAAAACCCGGTTGCCAGCAATGAAACGGCAACCGGCCGTCAAATGAATCGTCGCGTAGAAATCGTTTTCCCGCAATGAGTTGGCTGACCTTGGCGCAATCGTGATCGGTGGCCTGGTAACGGGCTGCCGGAAAAATTCCGATTGATTGAAACATTTGGCTGTTGTCTATTTTTTCCCTGACTTTTTTCAGGCAAGGGCAAAGAAATGGACAGCAGCCTCAGCTATGATTGCGCTATATAAATTCTGTGAACCAGCCTGATGAACAATAATTCCCCCCGCAAAATCCAAATTACCGCAGCTTTGCTGTTGATGCTTGCACTATTCCCTCTGCTCAGCCTGGCCACCGACACACGGCTGATGACAGATTTCAGTACTGCGCTGAACGATTGGGCAGAGCGCTCTTTTGCAGGCAATACCACGTACAGCATCGTGACGCTTGATGGCAAAGAGGTGCTGCAGGCTGAAGCCTCAGGCACCGCCAGTGCCCTGTATCGGGAGACGCGTATTGATCTGCAACAGACACCCTTTCTGCAATGGAGCTGGCGCATAGAAAATACCTTTGGTCCCGCTATTAACGAACAGAGCAAACCAGGTGATGATTACCCCGCGCGCATTTATGTGGTGCGCCGGGGAGGTCTGGCATTCTGGCGCACCAAAACCATTAATTATGTCTGGTCCAGCAGCAGCCCCGCTAATCAGCGCTGGGACAATGCCTATGCTGGCAAAAATGCGCAGATGTGGGCGCTCAACAGTGGTGATAATCAAGCGGGTGAGTGGATAACTCACACCCGCGATATCCGCGCTGACTGGCGCGAGGCATTTGGCGAGAATATTGACTCGTTGGACGGGATTGCAGTGATGACCGATGCTGATGACAGCGGAGCCAGCGTGCGCAGCTGGTATGCAGGACTGAGCTTTCTAAGAGAGCGTCCGGCTGGGCAGTGAGTGTGCTGAATACTTTGGTACGGGAGCAAACGGATCAGCCACGGATGAAGGTGTAAGCTGACTGCGTCGCAGTACACATTCTAAGGGATGAGGTGGTCCGCCTTGAAAGCACAGATTTTTAAGTATTGGAATCGCCTTCATGCCAGCTTCTGGTTTATTCCCCTGCTGATGATCATCGCTGCTGTTGCACTGGCTTTCACCATGCTTGCTGTGGACGGAAACATTGTCACTGGAGCCTTAAGCGGGTGGTACTGGTCCTTCCAAAGCGAAGCTGGCGCTGCCACCGCGCTTATGGAAACCATAGCCAGCTCAATGATCACTACCGCCAGTGTCGTATTTTCAATGATGCTGGTGGCTCTGTCACTTGCCTCATCGCAATTCGGGTCCCAGCTGATCAGCAGCTATATGCGCGACAGCCGGACGCAGTTCTCACTTGGCAGTTTCGTTTCTACTTATATTTATTGCCTGTTGATAATCCGTGCCATTCGGTCCACTGATACAATAGACGGCTTATTTATTCCGGAACTGTCGGTGGCGCTGGGGGTGGGGCTGGCCATTGCGAACATTATCGTGTTGATTTACTTCATTCATCACATCTCAGTGTCAATCCAGGCCAGTGAGATTCTGGCGAAAATCGGCGCTGATTTAAATAGACGCATCAACCATCTTTTTCCTGAGCAATCCGAATCAGAGTCAGGTTCTGCTCAGACAAAGCAATCCGCTGCTGGCAACAAGTCTGATCAGGGTCTGCCGTCCAGTTTTCAAGACGAGGCGGCGCCGGTTGCTGCTGCCAGTGACGGTTATCTGCAGACTGTCGATACCGAGGCCTTAATCGATGTGGCCAAAGCCAAAGGTCTCATTATCAGGCTGGAACACCGTCCCGGCGATTACATTATCAAAGGCATGCCATTGGTAATGGTGGCGCCTGGAAAGCTGATCGACAAGAAGCTCACAGCGCATATAAACTTCCTGTGTACCACTGATGTTCAACGGACACCAGGACAGGATATTCTCTTCGTCGTCAATCAACTGGTGGAAGTTGCCGTGCGGGCGCTCTCGCCAGGCATTAACGATCCCTTCACAGCGATTAACGCAATCGATCATCTGGGTTCTGCATTTTGTCGTCTGCTTAAATGTGACATCCCCTCCCCTTGCTTATACGATGACCAGGGAGTACTGAGGGTGTTTGTGCCCTCCGTTACCTTTAAGCTGGTGCTCGATGCTGCCTTTAACCCTATCCGTCAGTTCAGCCAGAACAGTATCCCGGTCACCTTGCGCGCGCTGGAAACTTTAGTTGTGGTGGCCGAGGTTGCTACGCGTGCTGAGGATTGTATGGCGCTGCGGCGCCATGCCGATATGCTGGTCCGGGGAGCACGCAAATCTGTGCAGGAAGCAGAGGACCGGCGCACACTTGAAGAGACCTACTGGCGTGCCTGTGAAATGCTGGATCGTCGCCAGCTATTGGAGAATTGACAGGCCGTCACTGGCCTGCGAAAGTGCGCTTAAAGCTTCCCAGGGAACAAGGAGTAACACATGACGTCTTCGGCGACCATCAATCTACACATCGGCAATGCTATCCCCCATGCCAACGACAACGACACCGGGAAAATAATTGCACTGTGGCAGCACATTGGCAGCTTTTTTGATCAACGCTCCTTCACTGCATTAAGCGCCATCAATGGCAAAGCCAGGCCTTACCAGATCAGTCTTGATGCCGGCCCACTGCTAAAGATAATGGACACTGCCAGAGACCAATCCAACACCTTCAGCGCCCATCAAAAAGCCCATGTTGGTGATGCAGACAAAGCGGTTGATGCAGTCGTGAGCATTACCGTTTCCAGCAATAATCACGCGTTGGAAGAAGTTGAAAGTTATCAGGTCGCAACGGTATTTTTGCAGCAGCTGATACTGGCTGCCAATATCGTCATGCCAGGTTCGATGCAGATATTGAATGCCCATTTTACCGGCACTGGCGCACATCGCTTTGAGGCGCAGAATTTCGATTCAAGGATTCTGTACGGCGCGCGCAGAACCGCAGTCTACAATGACTGGCCTAAACTCGGTGCTCCCGCCTTTGATACTGTCTGGGCCTGGCTGGAAAACTGTGAAACCAGCACAGTGGACACCGCGATACGAGATATTAACAAGGTGCTGTTCACCCTGCTCAAGGTCGCTGAGCAGCGTCATGAGTACAGCGCCCGCACAGTGCTGCTGGTGATGTATCAACTGGAAGTGCTGCTCGACAGCCGCCATGCAAATTCTCTGGAACGAATCCGCAGCCGCACCCGGATGATATTCGGCAATATCCCGGAGGCGGCCGATTGCTTTACGGAACTCTATGAAGTTCGCCATAACCTGTTTAACGCTAATCAGCCCGTGCACCGCCCACCGTTGATCTGTCACAGCACCGGCAAAGCCTTACGAGAACAGATTGGGCAGCATAATTCTGCGGTTGAAGCGGGGACGGCTCTGGTCATCGCTTTGCTGCAGGATCTGATCGCCAACAATGCCCAGCGCTATGAATTTTCAGAAAGCTTTTCGCGCCAGTAACAGCAAACAAAGACGCCCGCCATTTTCGGAGTTGACGCCATCAGCACCATAGTGACACTCACCATGAGTCCCGCAGTGGATATCTTTGCTTCCACTGAGCGGCTCAATGTCGACAGCAAAAGCCGTTGCCAGATCTCCAGCCGCGAACCGGGCGGTGGTGGCATTAATGTGGCCCGTAACCTCCGGCGCATGGGCCTTGATGTGATGGCGGTGTTCCCGGCTGGAGGCTTCACTGGAGAACTGTTGACGCAATTGCTGAAACGCGATTCCCTGCCCTTCCAACGAATTCCTATCGCCCATGAAACCACTCAAAATATGGGCCTCGCTGAAACAGAATCAGGTCGGCAGTTTCATCTGGTGTTTCCGGGCGCTAAATTACAGGAGTCAGAATGGCAGCAATGCCTGAGCAGCATCAGCGCCATTGAGCCGGCCCCTGAATACCTGGTCATCAGTGGCAGTCTGCCAACGGGTGTACCCGTTGATTTTTTCGCCCGCATTGCTGCCCTTGCCAAAGAACGGGGCATCAGGCTGGTGCTGGATGTCTCAGGAAAACCCTTGCAACTGGCTCTGGAGACTGGGGTTTATCTGGTGAAACTGAATCGGGAAGATTTCTCTGCGCTCGGCTACAGCGGCAGTGATGATTATCCGAGTCGTCTGGACGCCTTGGCGGCAATGGCAGCGAAGGGCTATGCCGACATCATGGTGCTTACCCTGGGGCCTGGAGGAGCCCTGCTGGCAACTCGCGAAGGCGAAAATCTGCACGCTGCCCCGCCACCGGTTGAAGTGGTCAGTCATGTCGGCGCGGGGGACAGTTTTGTGTCGGTAATGCTTGCCAGGCTGTGTCGTGGCAGCTCAGTAAAGAAGGCATTCCGCTACGGAGTTGCCGCAGCGGCTGCCGCCATCAGTACAGAGGGAAATCAGCTGTACGATCTGGATCTTGTTGAGCGCATCTACGCTCGGATGCAAACCCCCGGTTCAAACCCTGGTTCAAACCCTGGTTCAAACCCAGAGTCCAATTAACAAGGGATGCGTGAGCCAGTTCAAAAATCAGCTTTTAGATGACTTCTTAACCTGCTTTGCCGCCTTCTTCTCTTTAGGGTTCAACGCCGCTTTCTTCTTCGTTTCCTTATTACTCTTCTGCTCTTTACTCACTTTAAGCACTCCAATTGATTGATAAAGCTAACCGGCGCACATTAGCACACCCGCAACCGGTATGATCACCCCGTTGATAAAATTTTTAGGGAGAATGAACGATGTTTAATAACAAAGTGGCTCTGGTAACGGGAGCTGCCACTGGTATCGGAAGAGCGTGTGCATCAAGTCTGGCCGCAGCCGGCTTTACTATTGCCGCAAACTACCGCAGCAAGGCTCAGGAAGCGGATAATCTGATAACGGAACTGGCTGCCGGTCTTGCTGAAGGAGCGCCTCATCAATGCTTCCAGGCTGACCTGTCTGAACCTGCCGAAGCCGCTGTCTTGCTATCCAGAGTCATGCAGGTTTATGGAAGAGTTGATGTGCTGGTAAACGCCGCCGGGATGTTCAGCAATCAGGATGTTTTCTCGCCTGATTTTGACGCGTGGACCGCGGGCTGGGAGCGCAGTATGCGCGTTAATCTGCATGCCCCGGTGAATCTGGCCTTTCTGGCGGCCCAACAGATGATCAAGCAAGGCAGTGGCACTATTATCAATATCACTTCACGCGGGGCATTTCGAGGAGAGCCCACCGCCCCTGCGTATGGGGCCGCCAAGGCAGGGCTGAACTCTGCCAGTCAGTCCCTGGCGGTTGCGCTGGCACCACACGGTATTTCCGTGTTTGCGATAGCACCCGGCTGGATAGAAACACCAATGGCCTCGCCCAGAATTAACGGTGCCAACGCCGCTGAAATCCGCGCCGGCATTCCGCTGGGTCGGGTTGGCAAACCGGAAGAAATTGCCAATCTGGTCGCGTTTCTGGCCGGCGATAATACCCAATACTTAACCGGCGCCATCTTTGATGCCAATGGGGCTTCATATCTGCGCTGATGCCGACAGCGCCAGGTGCTAAAAAATGGCTTACTCCTCCAGCGGATGCGCCCGAGTATCCAGCTCTACCATTGGGTAGCCGAGCTCCTGCAGCGATTCGCCAATCACCGCCTTATCACCCACCACCAGTATCAGCATACGCTCCAATGGCAATTGCTCCTGCGCCAGCGTGTTGATCTGCGCTTGCGTGATGGTATCGATGATATCGTTCTGTTGAGTAACGAAATCTGCTGCCAGATCATATTCAATAATCCGGCCGAGGAATCCGGCTTTTTGACCCAGTGTTTCGTAGCTCAGTGCATCGCGTTGAGCCACAGAAGAGCGCATGAATTCAAGTTCCGGGGCAGTGATACCGGCATCGCGAAAAGCGACAATTTCGTTCATGAACTGACGTACTGAATCAGCACTGGTGTCGGTTCGCACACTTGCTGAAGCAGTAAATGGGCCCGGTATACGGGTGCTGGAAAAGTTGCTTCTGGCGCCATAGGTGTAGCCTTTATCTTCGCGCAGATTAAGATTTATCCGGCTGTTAAAACTGCCGCCAAGAACATAGTTCATCAGACCGGTTTTGAAAAAATCACCGGTCGCATCATAAGGCTGATCATTGATGTAACCGATTCGAATTTCAGATTGAGCAGCGCCAGGCTTATCCACCAGATACAGCACAGTAGACAATATTTGCGGCACTTCAGGCTGTTCGCGTGCTGGCAATGCCCCAGCAGGCAGACGGTTTAAAAAGTCCAGCCCGGCAATCAGGCTCTGTTCTTCGATATCTCCAACCGTGACGATTTTTAATGCACTGGCAGTCAGACTGTCGCGACTGAAGGTTCGCACATCATCAAGGCTGATGCTCTGTACTGTTTCCACCACGCCGCTCACCGGCACGGAAAAACTGTGGCCGTCACCGTACAGCAGTTTATTGTAGACATCATTGGCGATACTGCTGGGTTGCTGCATAGCTGCCTGCAGCGACTCAATCTGTTGCTGGCGCAGACGTTGCAGATTGTCTTCATTCAGATCTGATTCAAACAGACGTTGTTCGAGCAGCGCCAGGGTCGCATCAAGATTGTGACGCAGTGAGCTAAGAGTGATCAGCATGCTCTCACGCCCGGCACTGACGTTAATACTGCTGCCAAGCTTCTGCAGTTCCGCTTCAAACTGCTCGGCACTCAAGCGCTGAGTCCCTTCATTCATCATTGCGGCAGTCAGACTGGCAAGACCGTAGCTGTCAGGCTGATTCAGCAGATGGCCACCAGCAAACTCAAGACGCAAAGTAAGCGCAGGCAGCTCAGTGCTTACTGTACCGATTATTTCAGCACCATTGCTCAGTTGCTGTCGCCAGAATGGCGGCACCGTCACCAGTGGGGTATCGCCGGCGCCAGGTTGCCTGGAACGATCAAAATTATCCACGACCGGACGCGGCTCCAATTCAGGCACAGAGGAGTCCACCATGGTCATCGCCACACTCGGTGTAAAGTTATCCGGGCGCGCCTGTGCATCCGGGTTTTGCGGTGTCAATACACTGAGCAGGACGGCAGGTTTAGCGGCAATATACTGCTCAAATACCCTGAGGATATCGGCTTCGCTCAGACTTCGAATGGCGGCCAGCTCTGCCGGTAAATAGTTGGGCTGGTCAAGCAGATAATCGTACATAGCCAGTCGTGATGCCTTGCCCTGCACGCTTTGCAAGCCATTGACCAGTGCGGCTTCACTCTGCCCCTTGAACATCTGCAAATCTTCATCGCTAATTGAATCGCCATCAAAACTGGTCAGCATAGCGCGCACTTCGGTTTCAAAATCGGCCAATACACCAGCAGGGTAGGGCTGGACATCGATCCGGAAGGTGCCACCAAGCTCCAGTGAACTGCTGAACGCACTGGCACTGATCGCCTTATTACTGAGCACAAAGCGCTGGTACAGGAGCGAGTTCTTACCTCCTCCAATGATGCTGGCCAGTGCAGCAAGCGCAGTGCGGTCCGGATGTGAATAAGGCACCGTTGGAAAGGTCATCACCAGCCGGGGAAATCGGATATTGCGGTCCACGTAAGAGATATAACGATCCTGATCAAGAGAGATCTGCTCAGGCACCGCTCTTTCGACTGCGGGTCCTGCCGGGATGCCGCCAAAATACTTGTTGATAAGTTCCAGTGCAGCATCTGAATCAATATTGCCCGCAATGACTAATGTGGCGTTATTGGGTCCGTACCAGCGCAGGAAAAAATTCTTCAACTCATCCAGGGTCGCAGCATCCAGATCCTGCGGATAGCCAATCACCGGCCAGGAATAGGGATGACCTGCAGGATACAGGGAGGCAATAGTGCGTTCATTAACCAGACCATAAGGCCGATTGTCGTAATTCTGGCCACGCTCATTCTTTACGGTGGCGCGCTGAATTTCAAATTTCTCCTGGGTTACCGCCTCCAGCAAAAAACCCATGCGATCAGCTTCCAGCCATAAGGCGGTTTCGAGCTGGTTGCTCGGCACAGTCTGGAAGTAATTAGTGCGGTCTGCATTGGTAGAACCATTGAGCGTCCCGCCAGACTCGGTAACGATCCGAAAATGCTCCTCGTCGCCAACATGGGCAGAACCCTGGAACATCATGTGCTCAAAAAAATGGGCAAACCCGGAGCGCTGCGCTTCTTCTCTGGCAGAGCCAACGTGGTAGGTGACGTTGACATGCACCAGCGGATCGGAGCTGTCTTCGTGCACAAGAACGGTAAGCCCGTTGGGATAGACATACCTCTGGTAAGGGATAAGCAGAGTGTCGCCATCTGCACTGACCGTTTCGACCAGCTGATAGGCGCTGCTTTCTGCCTGTGGATTGGCGCCATTTATCGAAGCCTGTGTATCCGGTTCACGAACAGAATTTTCAGAACAGCCAATCAGTATTATGCTGAGCGCTGCAGCTATCGCTAAAATCCGGGACATAACTTACCTCAGTGAAGTTTGATCTGTATCAGAAAGTGAATCGTGCCCAGACTTTATCGTGATGAACCTCTACTGACAAGCAAACATAAGCTTCAAGATGGACATCCACATGGATAGCTTTTATTCTTGTTTCTCACAACCTTGTTAAAGGTCTTTGCTTCAGTTAATAAGGGTCTTTGGTTCAGCTTGCTGCGGAGTTAATAATGATAAATAAGTCGCTGCAGAAAATACTGCATGGAATTGCTCTGTCCGGCCTGTTGATTGCGGGTGCCCATGCTCAGACTGCAGATACACTGCTGGCCTTCAGGTTTCCGGATCTCGCCAGTGCCATTAACGCTGCTGAAGTAGTGCATGCCGCTATTCTCGAAGAAATAGTGCTGACCAACAGCTCCCCGCTGGCCGATATCGGTAAAAACCTGTTGCGGGAATCGCTGATCGAACTGGCTGCCGCAAAGGGCTCACACTACCATACCGCCGGTGATCATCTTGCCATGCTCGGACCATATCGGGTAGTTGAAAGCCGTGCCACACCGGGTTTGCTGGCTATGCTGCGAGAAGATTTCCCGCGTACCGAAGCCGATCAGGCGATTGCACTGAGCGGGGCACTGCCATCAAAGGCGGTGGCCGTGTTACAGCATGGACGTCGGTTCCAGAGCCGCTTGATTGAGATTCATCTGGATGGCTCTATTCTTGACAAGCAGGCTGCGGTCGATATCGCAGTTGCCGATTATCTTGCTGATGATGAACATTCAGTGCCGGCCCAGCCAAAGTCTTCCAGCCTGTTATCCAGCCACCCGCACGCCTATGCCTTTCGGGTCGGTTTTCCCCAGTTGAGCGGTTTGACCTGGGCCTCACAATGGCTGCAACTGGCGACCCTGGAAGTTCTGATCATGAGTGCCTTTGACGACGCGATGGTGGCAACGGGTACCGAGCAGGTGATGGCACTGTATATCGAAAAGATTGCCCGCCTGCATGGCAGCCTGGTCTCACTGCCCTCGGATATCCCCACCATGCCGGTTATTTCTCCGAATGTTTACAGTGCACACGCGCAGGCCGCCATTATTATCGACAATCTATCGGCATTGAAAATTGTGCTCGGCGACATTCTCGCGCATCCCGATGTAGCAGACAGAAACGCAACTATTGATGCGATGCTTGTGCAATTTACTGATAAAGAAAATCATCTCGACAGTGAAATTGACTACCTGACTTTTGTATTGCGTGGTGGCATTTATAACCAGGGGGGACCTGCTTTTGGCGGCATGCAGTATTCGGAACGAAATCGTTCCAGAGACTCCGTGGACAGCCCGCATGTCAGTCGCTATCCCATGGGAACCAGCTTTTAATAATGGGAACCCGCTTTTAATTCCTGCCTGTGGAGATTATTAATTCAGTATGAAGAGATTCATTGGGAGTAGCGCACGGTTGTTTTTAGGTGCGGCGCTGAGTATGGTTTCAGCTCTGGCGCTGGCAGCACTGGACCGGACAGGTGATTTTGCATTACTGGACAGCAGCGGTAAATTTCATCAATTTAGTCGCTATCAGCATAAGAAAGCACTGGTAATAATGTCCTATGCCGCTGATTGCGCAGCAATGCCCCAGGCACTTAGCGCTTATGAAACCCTGAGCAACAGATTCCGCGCTGATGGTATTGAGTTTCTGCTGATCGACTCCCAGGGCTCGAGCCGTGCTCAGTTGCAGAATCTGCAAATCAATCTGCCCATTCTTGAGGACACCGGACAACTGGTGTCTGAGACTCTTGGTATCCAGTATGCCGGTGATGTTCGTGTGCTGAACCCACAACGGCTGACCGTACTTTACAAAGGACCTGCGGTTGCCGAACTGGAGCAGACGCTGGCTGAACTGCTTGCGCGCAATATCCGCGACACCGTGGCCGTGACCAACTCTGGCTGCGCAATATCTTATCCCGCCGACACCTTACACAGCAGCAGCGCGCCGGACTATGCCAGCGAGGTTGCGCCCATCATTGTTGAAAAATGTGCCGAGTGTCACCGTAAGGGTGGCGTCGGTCCATTCCCGATCGACAGTTACCTGGCGATCCTGGGATGGTCACCGATGATCCGAGAAGTGCTGTTGACCAGACGCATGCCGCCGACCCAGATTGATCCGTGGATTGGACATGCAACAAATGGCCGCCAGCTCTCGACACAACAATTGCAGACTGTGGTGCACTGGATTGATGCAGGGGCACCTAAAGGCAACAGTGAGATTGATCCGCTCGCTTTGTTTGCCGAGGCTGATAATCCTGAGGGACAGACTGAGTGGCTACTGGGTGAACCTGATTTCATTGCCAGCACGTCAAACTCCATACCTGCAGCCGGACTGCTCGATTATGTCCACGTCGATATTGATTTACCCTTCACCGAAGACAAATGGGTTCGCGCTATTCAATACCTGCCTGACAACGAGGCTGTCCTGCATCATCTGATGGCCTATGTTACGGCACCGGATGAGGATTTCTGGGGAGCTGAGCGTGACCAGGAAACCGCGAAGCGGCGATTCCTCGAAGGCTTTAGTCCTGGCAAAGAGTCGGTCACGGAATATCCTGAAGGCACCGCCGTGTTTATTCCCAAAGGTCACCGCTTATCGTTGCAATTTCACTATATGAGCAACGGCTCTGCCAGCATCGATAACACCCAACTGGGTTTGTACTTCTCTGAACAGCCAGGCCTGCAGGAACTATTGACGCAGACCGTGTCCTCCACACAGTTTGTGCTGCCGCCAGATTCTGCTGAGCATAAGATGCATGCCGAATACCTGTTCGAGCAGGCGGTCACTATCACAGGACTGCGTGCGCGCATGAGTTATCGCGGCAAGGCAATGAAATTTTCAGTGGAAAGACCCGATGGGAAAGTAGAAGAATTACTGAGCATTCCCGCGTGGAACTATGGCTGGCAGCCACATTACATCCTTGGCAATGCGGTGCAGATTCCTGCTGGCAGCAAGGTGCACGTAAACGGCGCATTTGATAATTCGATATCCAATCCTGCTAATCCGGATCCGGGCAAAGAAGTTCGCTTTGGTCTCAGCACTGCAGATGAACTCTTTACCGGCTACTTCACTTACTATGAAACCGATGGAACACCTGGTTTGCAGTCCCATCGATGAAAGAACTTCCGCTTTGATAGAATCAGGTTGGGGGTGAGATTCAAGCTCATAAAAAAGGGACAGAGCAATTACTCTGTCCCTTTTTTATCAGCATGTATGCAACTTGCGTGCATTACATGCTATCGGTCGACTTCGCTTATTGACCGACCAGTGATCGCTGTTCCTGCTCTTTTCGGTCAGCCACGAGTTTCTCATAGCCTTCGTCATCCAGGTGGGTAACCGCAATCCACGCATGTGACATTTCATCTGCAGTGCGACTGCCACCGACTACCCACTGATCCGGATCAGGATTATTAGGGTTGTCCGCCGTATTGTCGTACCACTGTTTGATTACCATCACCGCACCGGCTGGAACCAGTGGCGCGGCATCAGGCTCAAACAAATGGCTGTGATGCCAGGTCGCACTCCAGTTGGAGATCTGACTGATCGCATCAGTGCGGCCGCTCTCAGGATAATAAATCTCCAGAGAGGCGGCGCGCATACGCAGATGGCCGTGAGGCTGGAAACTGTCGATACGAACCGGATGGTCAAATGAATGGAAGCCCTGAGTCATCGTTGTGCCATTAGGGGGTATAATCAGATCACCGTGGTTGAGCCGATACAGACGCAGATCCTGCTTGTATTTAGCGACTTTTTCGTAGCCTTCAGGATGCAGCCAGATGCCCACTTCAACGACATTGTCCTCCAGGACAGCGCCCGGCGCTGTCGCTCCCAGACCGCCCGGATACATATGGATGTCCCATGAAACGCGTGAGCCTGCCGGCAGCGTTCGACACACGCCTTCGGGCATGATCTCGCCCCACTTACCCATCGCATATTCAGTCAACTGACCAAAAGCTTCGTAGCTGCCATCTTCTTTTAGAATTTCCAAATCAGAGTTCGCATGATGCACGACCGTTTTCGCAGCGCCTCGAGGCTTCACCTGGACAGCCGCTATGCACCGATCAGTATCCAGGCCGGTATACACATAGGGTCGGTGCCAGAGATCATTGCCGCTGGCAGGGATATCAATAGGTGTGGATGCCAGAATCATATCCGGTTCACCCAGTTTTGACGCAAAGGTCCACTGATCGGGGTCCGGAAGATCGACGGCGACCGCTGTCGCTTCATCCCAGTCTCCCATCGGGGAGCCCTGGTTAACCCAGGCAACAACGTTATCGATATCTTTCTGCGCCAGACGCCAGTCACCCTGCAGAGCCTGAATACCAATGCCATGATCGTAGGCATAAGGGGGCATTTCTCTATTGGCCACTTTATACTGAATGAGCGGTGCCCACGGACGGACCTGCTCATAGGTGGTGAACTGCATAGGCGCAATGCCACCTTCACGATGACAGACCACGCAGTTTTCATTGATTATTTTTGCGATGTGACTCGCATAGGTTATTTCATCTGCATCATCTATCAGCAGTGAATTGGACTGAGCCTGTAGCGGGGCGTGAAACCCCATTATTGCAAGGACTGCAAGACCGATCCCGGTCTCCCGCAAGCGTTGATTCTTACTCCAACACTGCACTTTCTTCATGTTCTTCTCCTCACCATGTCATTTTTGGGTGAACAACAACAAAATCTAATCAGCCTTTGTCTGAATGTCCAACTTTTTATTATAAACACTTCTTCTAAACTACTTTGATCGTCTGGTCACAAAGATTGTGACCGGATAGTACATTAATCATCGGCTCAAGGCACTGTTACTTAAGGCACTACTGTCACCCTCTGGTAGACATTTGTCCAGCAGCACTGATTACCAGCAGAGCTGTCCGGCGCATTCCAATTATCAATCCGGGTTCTCAGCACATAATCTCCGGGCTCGGAGAATGTGGCGATAACTTTTGCGCTTCCCTCCGGCGTTGGCAATGTCACCAGGCCTGGACCAGGTGGCACACGTTGACGTTTGGCCTCTTCTTCACTTAGCACTGGAAGAGGATGGTCCTCATGGCGGGTAAATTCAACTTTCCCAGGCCCCTGATGATGAAACCAGTTTACCCGCAGACTCAGCGGCTCCTTGAACCGGGGATCTGCAGCATCGCGGACAGAGTTATCCTTGGTGTGTACCGTCAATGTGACCGGGGTTCCTGCTTTAACCGGAGCAGCAAGGCTGCCGCTGAGTCCGTCCGGTCCAACGCCCGTTTGACCGCCCTCTTCTAACCATGCCAGCGGTTCAACGGTGCCTTGTGGACGCGGATTTCTATCAAGTTCGTATGCCCCTGACTCAGCGCGGCCAGGAACTTTGAGCACCCCGTTGCTGCCGGTTTTGATAGTCCACCACACACTCTCACCCCTCATCTCTGGCGGCAGAGTAACGGTGAATGCGCCTACATGTCTCTCCATTTCAAAATGAGTGGGTTGATTACCATTAAATTGTGCGGGCTCCAGAAAATTATTCGGTCCCACTGGAATGTCGACAGTTTCTTCAGTGTTTCTGTTGAGATAACCGAAAGAGATGGTGACTGAACCATCAGCATTTCCGTACCAGCCTTCCATAATCGGTATCACCGGCAGCCCGGTCGGCGGATTCAGCGTTAACAGCCGCGGTGGAGGGGTTTGAGCCTGCACAAGCATGACACTGCTCAGCGCGGCCATTACCAGGGCCAGAGTCAAACAGTAAATCGTCTTATTATTATTTTTCATCCACTTCTTCTCCCATTACTGCAGATTATTAACTCTCATTGTTATTTTTTTCAGGTCAATTCTTACTACTGCAACCTTAGAATAATTCTGATTCCAACCGGAGTCCAGCCATCCGTCCAGGTCTTTACCACTATCTTTGGTCGAACCTGCTTATTCACCCATGGTTTTTTTGATCATTTGATAGGTACGATCATTCATATTCAGAACATCAGTCAGTCTTTTTTCGGCTCTCGGTGCTGTGCCCCGGTAATCTTCATCACTGACGTTCTGGTTATACAGCAGGAAATCGCTTAGTGCAGCATTAACCCCCGCTGACCGCATCCGCTCGTGTACAGCCGGTGTTTGAGCGGCAATGATATTAACGCTGGCAGCGCTGCGCCGAGGCTCATTGCGAGGATTAAAATAATCATAGACAAAGTTGCGATCCGGCTGGGGCAGATCCGGACCGTCGCTGGCTCCGCAGCTGATCAGAGGATTTTTCTGCTGCAGTCTGTTGCAGTCGGCCAGGGACATCGCATGCTCAGTTTCGCTGATTTCTTTTACCAGTTGCCGCAACCCTGTTGCGGAGGGCAATTGCAGAGTCGGTCGGGGAGTGGTTTCAGGATCGCGCTCAGCTACCGTGATATCGGCATCAATGATTGGGACAGACACCGTAGCTGGCGTGGATTCGTCATCTGCTGCAGCAACTGACTCGCTCGACGTCGGGATTTCAACAAGGGAAGTGTCCGCAATTGACTCGTCAACAACGGGCTCCACCGCCCGCTCAACCAGCACCTGGCTGGCTGAGGCAGGATTGGCAACTTCAGCAATCTCTACCTGCGCAGTTGCCGGCGCTGTTGTCACAGGAGCCATGCCGGGGACTATTCTGATTTGAACAGATTTCCGAGCGGGTTCCTCCAGCGTTCGTGGCATCGTTGCAAACATCAAAAAAAGCAGCAGCAACACGCCATGAACCAGCACACTGAGCAGCACAGGCCATAACACACTGTGACTGTCAGTTTGATCAACAGACGGGAAATTATCGGCGGCCGGAGTATCTGCAGAAAAAAATGGCTCCAGCCGCTGCATTGCTAGTCCTTCAGACATATCCGCTCACAAACTTGTCGTATCCAGTGGTGAGGCTTTGACCCCGATAAAACCGATCAGTTCCTGATCTGAGTTGATTCAGGTGCTCTCTAAATTTCCCGGAATGAATTAACCGCTTTGCTGAGCGCGATACTCTCCTGCCTCTCTCCCTCGCGCAGATTTTCAAATACCTGCTTGACCTTATCGATGTCTGAATTCTCCTGAAGATGTTCAAGCAGATCGCCGATAAAATCATCTGCTTTGAGACCGAGCCGATAGATCTCACTGACACTCAGATCCAGCGGCACCTCTGCTTCCAGACGATTGAGGAATTCATCAGGATCTTTGGAGTAAGGAACCTGAATCCAAGTAGTCAGAATATTCTTTGGCGCAAACTCTTCGTACGCGCCCAGTGATTCAACCGCCTTTTTTTCCCTGTTCTCCAGCAGCTCCAGCAACATTACCGCACGCGCATCCGAGGCACCATGCCTGAGGCGACAATACAGCTCTGCCATTTGTTCGTGAATGTTCCGCAAGACGTCCAGCACCTGCTGGACATTTTCAAAACCGGGTAAATGTGTCATTACTGCATCCTCAATAACTATTTGAAAGCAACAATCTGAAACCAGATATCTGACCCTGAAATTCGGGACCAGGCCGATGTTCTAAGTCAGGCTGATGTTCTAATTGATGAAGAAACCCCCATCAATAAGCAGTTTATCGCCGGTATGGTAACTGCTGGCAGCACTGGCCAGGTAAACTGCAATACCTCCAAAATCATCCGGCGAGCCCCAGCGGCGCAGAGGAATGCGCGGCATAATGGCACTGGCGAACTTCTCATTCTGGTAATTCTGATCGGTCATATCAGTATGAATATGTCCCGGCAGGATGCTGTTGGCAGTAATTCCATAGCGCGCGTACTCCACCGCAAGACCCTGCATGATCGAGATAACCGCGCCTTTGGTGCCGGCATAATGTTCTCCGCGCGGCATTCCACACAGCGCTCCCAGTGAAGACACACCGATCAGCCGTCCGCCTTTGTCGCCATGTTCAGCACGCTTAACCATATGCGCAGCGGCAGCACGCAAGGTATAAAACAGACCGTCAAGATTGGTGTCCATCACCTTGCGCCAGCTCTCGGTGGGCATTTCATGGAAGCGGCTGAACCCTGAGCCAATTCCGGCATTGGCAATACAGGTATCCACCCGCCCCATCAGCTCAAGGGTCCGGGCAAAACTGTCGGTCACCTGCTGTTCGCTGGCGACATCGCATTGCAGCGCTTCTATTTTGGAATCCTCGCTGCACAAGGCCTGCAGTTCCGCTTTAGCCGCAGCATTCTTGTCGGCATTTCTTCCCCAAATGCAGACACTCGCCCCTGCGGATACCAGCGCGCGGGCAAACCCCAGACCGATACCACCATTGCCTCCGGTAACCAGTGCAACTTTTCCAGTTAGGTCGAACAAGGATGAAGCCATATAATTTTCCTTTTTTATTAATCGAATCAGATGACTTTATACTACGCGAAGCTGCACACGACACAACCGCCCTGTGCCTCAGGGCTGGACGGGCAGGGCACGACATCAGCGCACTACACAACACCGGGCAGTGCTGGTATCGTTAGCCCTGTTATTCAGATGTCGAACTCAGCTGTTGAATTATGCTGTTAAAGCAGCGCCAGGATCATAGATGCCCGTTATTACTTTTATAGAACACAATGGAAACCAGCACGAAGTTGAAGCACAGACCGACTTATCTGTCATGAACGCCGCTATCAGCAATGGCGTACCCGGCATTGATGCTGATTGTGGTGGCGCCTGCTCCTGTGCCACCTGTCATGTTTTTGTCGACCCGGCCTGGCTGGAAAAGGTCGGACCTCCGGGAGAGTATGAGGAGCCGATGCTGGACATGAGCCCGTTCCGCGAGCCAGGCTCCAGACTTTCCTGTCAGATAAATGTCACAGAAGAATTAGACGGTCTGGTAGTGCGACTGCCGCAATTTCAATATTAATTAACTTTTTAACGCACTGACGACGCACCGATGGAACCCACATGACAGACTCCGATCTGCAGACCAGAAAAAGCAGTAATATGACGGGCCGCGACCCCTGGTCCATTCCACTTGAGGAAATTGACCTGTCTCACCCCGGCATCTGGCAGGCCAATGAGTTTCTGCCTTTCCTTGAGCGTCTGCGCAAAGAGGATCCGGTGCACTATTGCCGCGACTCAGCGGTCGGTCCGTACTGGTCAGTGATGAAGTACAAAGACATCATGACCGTCGACACCTCTCATCATCTGTACTCTTCCGAACCCACTATTGGCATCGTTGATCCCTTCGATGAATTCACGCTGCCGATGTTTATTGCCATGGACCCTCCCAGACATGATGAACAGCGCAAAGTGGTTCAGGGTGTGGTTGCCCCGGCCAATCTGCAGAATCTGGAAGGCCTTATCCGCCAGCGTGTCTGTACCATTCTGGATTCGCTGCCTGAAGACCAGCCCTTTAACTGGGTAGAAAAAGTCTCGATAGAGCTGACCACACAAATGTTGGCCACTTTGTTTGATTTCCCGTTCGAAGACCGGCACAAACTCACCTACTGGTCAGATGCTGCCACTACTATTCCTGGCCGCGGAGTGATAGACAACTACCAGCATCGCTGGGTGGTTTTGCAGGAATGTCTGCAGTATTTCACCCGCTTATGGAATGAGCGGGTAAACGCCCCGCCCGGCGACGACCTGATCTCCATGCTGGCCCACGGCAAAGCCACCAGAAATATGTCACCGATGGAATTCCTGGGAAACCTGGTTTTGTTGATCGTCGGCGGTAACGACACCACCCGCAACTCGATCAGCGGCGGAGTGCTCGCTCTGAACGAAAATCCGGCTGAATATGACAAGCTGAGAGCTGACCCCGCACTGATTCCCAATATGGTCTCCGAAATAATCCGCTGGCAGACTCCGCTGGCCTATATGCGCCGCACCGCAACGCAGGACACTGAACTGGGTGGCAAAACCATTAAAGCGGGCGACAAAGTGCTTATGTGGTATGTCTCCGGCAACCGTGATGAAGAGGCCATCGAGAACGCCAATCAATTTCTTATCGATCGCGCTCGGGCGCGACAGCATCTTTCCTTCGGCTTTGGTATTCACCGCTGCATGGGTAATCGTCTGGCTGAAATGCAACTGCGAATTCTATGGGAAGAAATTCTGCCGCGCTTCGAGAATGTTGAGCTTGCCGGCAAACCCGAACGTATTTACTCAAGCTTTGTAAAAGGGTATACCAACCTGCCCGTTCAGGTTCATCGCAAGCGGCCCTGAGCAGCTGCGTTGTCCCGGCAGCTGAGTTGAAAGCAAAGCTACTGTTGATACTTCAACAGAATAACAAGAGAACATTAATATGTCGGCAGATGAACCCAGCTCCATTCACCCGGTTGATGTAGCAGATATTATTGAGGACGTGTCGCCAGCAAATCCTTCATTGATACTGTCCGTGATCCCGCTGCTGATCCTGTTTGCGCTGCTGGCCTATAATGTTTATATCTATGGCGATGATTCCCTGTCCGGGGCTAATCAGACGGCGCTGATTATCGCTGCCGCCGTGGCTGCCGGTATGGGCATGTTCAGCGGGATTCCCTGGTCACTGGTGCAGGACCGGATACTGGATAATATTAAAGCGGCCACACCGGCTATTCTTATTCTACTGATGGTTGGCGCACTGACCGGCACCTGGCTGCTCGGCGGTGTGGTTCCGACCATGGTCTACTACGGTCTGCAGATTTTTAACCCGGCCTTCTTTATCTTCAGCGCCTGCCTGCTCATGGGCTTGATTGCCGTTGTCATCGGCAGCTCCTGGTCCACGTCAGCAACACTTGGCGTGGCCTTGATGAGCATTGGTTATGCCCTGGGTTTCAATCCTGGGCTGGTTGCTGGAGCAATCATCTCCGGTGCGTATTTCGGCGATAAAATGTCACCGCTGTCAGACACCACTAATCTGGCTTCTGGCGTCAGTAATGTCGAATTATTCACTCATATTCGTTATCTAAGCCTTACTGCGCTGCCATCCTTGCTGCTTACGCTGACTATCTATCTGGTGCTTGGTTTGTTCATCTCCGGTTCCGGCGAAAGCAGTTCCACCACCGATCAGATGCAGGTACTGCTGCAGCAGCGTTTTAATCTGTCGCCAGTGCTGCTGTTAATTCCGCTGGTGGTCATCGTATTAATCGTGAAACGGGTGGCAGCGCTGCCCGCATTGTTCATTGGTGTGCTGCTGGGGTCAGGCTGCGCCGCGATCTTGCAATATCCGCTGCTGGTTGACCTGTCCGCAGAGTATGGCGGGCCCTATCAGGTCATCATGCAGGCAGTTTATGGTGATATCAGTATCGCGGTCGGCGATCCGGTGCTGGATGAACTGCTGAGTGCTGGCGGCATGGCAGGAATGCTCAACACCATCTGGTTGATCATTGCGGCGATGACTTTTGGTGGCACGATGGAAGCGTCCGGGTTTCTGGGTCGGATTACCCGCGCCTTGATGAGCCGGGTGCGCAGCGATGCCGGCCTGGTCACCGCTACCGCCGGCACCTGCTTGCTCACCAATGTTTCCGCCTCCGATCAATATCTGGCCATTGTGATTCCTGGACGAATGTTCACCCGCGCCTATGAAGATCGCGGTCTTGCACCTCAGAACCTGAGCCGCACCCTTGAAGATAGCGGCACTGTCACCTCGGTGCTGGTGCCCTGGAATACCTGCGCTGCATTCCATGCCGGCGTACTCGGTGTCAGCACATTGAGCTATGCACCGTGGGCATTTTTCTGCCTGATCAGTCCGTTGATGACCTTGCTATTCGCGAAGGCTAAAATAAAAATCGCTTACCTTTGATCAACTTAATGATGCGCTGCACGATTGCTTAAAGATGAAACAAAAGATGGACATGAGATGGACTTGAAAAATCAGATCACTTATCCTCAATAAGCCGGTTTTACAGGACGAACTCTGCGTATCTGATATGGCGCAATAGCAATATTAACTCCCGGGAGCTGCACTATGTTCAATTCGACGTCTCAAGCCAGAACTCTTCTGGCAGTTCCGTTCATCTTTAGCTTGCTTGTCGCCTGTTCAACCGAGAACGAAGAGGTTGATCCGAATCTGGTTGCGGATCCCGTTCAGGATCTGCAGCTGCGTCTGCTCGAGGCGGTTCCTGGTGACCTGATCCAGCTTCCCGCCGGCACCTTCTCATTCGAACGCAGTCTCACCCTTAATACCGATGGCATTACTCTGCGCGGCGCGGGTATGAATGAAACCATCCTGTCATTCAAAGAGCAGGTCGCGGGAGCTGAGGGTCTGCTGGTTAATGCCAACGATTTCACCATCGAAGATATCGGTATTGAAGACACCCGAGGTGATGCGTTAAAAATAGCACGCGGCAATAATATCGTTATACGCCGGGTAAGAACTGAATGGACTAATGGCCCCGACGCAGCTAACGGCGCTTACGGTATTTATCCGGTGCAGACCGAAAATACGTTGATCGAAGAATCGGTGGCAATCGCGGCTTCGGATGCCGGGATTTATGTGGGTCAATCGCGCAATGTTATCGTTCGCAATAATCGCGCCGAATACAATGTCGCTGGCATCGAGATAGAAAATACCATCGGCGCTGATGTCTATAATAATGTCGCCATCCACAATACCGGGGGGATTCTGGTGTTCAATATGCCTAATCTTTCCATGGAAGGGCACAGCACCCGTGTCTATCGCAATCAGATTACCGCCAACAATACCGTCAATTTTGCGCCCCCAGGCACAGCGGTTGCCAGCGTGCCATCCGGTTCCGGTGTGATCATTAATTCCAACGACAAAGTAGAAATTTTCGATAATGACATTGGCGACAATAATACTTCCGGCATTCTCATTTCCAGTTACTTCAGTGCCGGATATTCCTCGCGTCAGATGAGCGAGGCATTCGATCCCTATCCGGAAACTATCTATATTTACAATAACCGTTATAGCGCCAATGGCAGCTCACCCGGTCGGCCCGAACTGGATATGTTGCGTATTGCGGTGTTTGGTGAACAGGGTCGATTACCCGACATTATCTGGGATGGCGTCACGCATCCAGATCGTATTGCTCCTGAATACGCAATCTGTGTTGAAGAAGCCAGCGCCCAACTGCTGAACATTGATGCGGCCAACGAAAATGCCAATCCACGCATCGATATGACAGCGCATACATGCAGTCATGAAAAGCTGGTTCGAATTGTGCTATAGGTCTGCATGAGAAGGTTGTAATGAGATTTATTGCTGTCGTTTTATTGTCGCTGTTCGTTTTCGGTTGCCAGCCAGAGCAATCCGGTCCGAGGAACTTTGGACCGGATCACTACCCGGCCCTGTTGTCAGAATGGCAACTGATGCAGCAGCAAGATGGGCAGCTGCTGCTCCATGAAGAGATGCTTCCCTATGATCTGCTCACGCCGCTGTTCAGTGACTATGCGCTGAAGCTGCGCACCGTATGGATGCCAGCCGGCACCTCTGCGATCTATAACAGCAGCGAAACTTTTGAGTTCCCGGTCGGCACCATCATCAGTAAAACTTTCTATTACCCGCGCGATCCTGAGATCGTTGATGCAGTTCTGCGCACGGATGCCGATGTCCATGGTTTCGCCGATAACCGCTTCGATCTGCGCGCAGTGCGCCTGCTAGAAACACGCTTGCTGGTGCGCCAGGAAAGCGGCTGGGATCCACTGCCGTATGTCTGGAATGGTGCACAAACCGATGCCAGTCTGCAGCTTACCGGCGCCATTCAGCGCCTGCAAATGCGCGACAGCAATGAGCTCAGCAAAGCTCCGCTTGAGTTTGCCTACATAGTGCCGAACAGAAATGAATGTGCCGGCTGTCACGCTGTTGATCAAAATGACGGTCAGTTGCGCCCGATCGGTCCCGCCTCCCGTCACCTCGATAAAACCTTCGCTCATTACCGCGATGGTCCGGATGCACAATTACAACACTGGGCTGCGCGCGGCATATTAAGTAATCTGCCATCAACGACCATTGCAACTTCATTGACAGGCACGGAACAAAAAGCCAGAGCCTATCTGGATATAAACTGCGGACACTGTCATCAACCTGGCGGCAGCGCCGACACCTCGGGCTTATTCCTGCATGCGGCAGAAACTTCATTGCTGAAGATGGGGGTGTGCAAACCTCCGGTAGCAGCAGGACGCGGCACCGGTGGACACAGTTATTCGATGGTCCCCGGAGCGCCGGATGAATCCATACTGTTATTCCGGATGAACAGCAAAGAGCTGGATATTAAAATGCCGGAGCTTGGGCGCACTCTGGTGCATGCCGAGGGAGTGGATCTGGTGAGAAACTGGATTGAACAGCTGAGCGGTGAATGCGCGAACCCTGGATAATCCGCGCACTGATTCAGATCTCTACAATTTCAAAATCATGAGTGACTTTGACGCCACCTTTTTCCAGCATGATGGTCGCTGAACAATATTTTTCCGCTGATAGTGACACCGCACGCTCTACCTGCTTTGCACTAAGATTATTTCCGCTGACCCGAAAATGAATGTGCATACTTTCGAAAACGGCAGGAACAGCATCTACTCTGACAGCACTGACATCGGCTTCACAACGGGTGACGTCCTGGCGGGATTTCTTCAGAATGCTGACCACATCAAACGAAGAACAACCGCCAACACTCAGCAGCAACATCTCCATGGGGCGAATGCCGATATTGCGCCCGCCACTTGTTTCGGGCCCATCCATTACCACGGTATGGCCACTGCCGGATTCGCCAATGAACATTGCGTTCTCCAGCCAGCTTACTTTTGCTTTCATTTTATTTTCTACCTGAGATAGCCATAAAGGAAAAAATTCAGGGGAGAGTATCACAAGCGCCTGAATCATTCACATCGCCGCCAAAAGTATGTTATACATCTGCCATCATCTGGCAGCAGACATAACAAGCCCAAAAATCCGCGCCACATCGATGGAGAAAACAACATGGCTCTGATGGCAATCACCCCTCACATCAAGGATCTTGAAAATTTCCTGACCCAATGTCATCGACGCACTTACCCCAAAGGCAACACCATCATTTATGAAGGAGATGCCTGCAATACCCTGTACTACATCCTCAAGGGCTCAATCTCTGTCATCCTGGAAGATGATGATGGTAAAGAAGTTATCATTACCTATCTGAACCCTGGCGATTTTTTTGGCGAGATGGGCCTGTTTGACAAAGGCAATTCGCGCAGCGCCTGGTGCCGCGCCCGCAACTCAGCGGAGGTTGCCGAAATCAGTTATGACAAATTCAATCAATACGTTCAGGTTCATCCGGAAATTGTATTTACAATCGGTCAGCAGATGGCGACCCGTCTGCGTCACACTACTCGTAAAGTAGGAGATCTTTCGTTTTACGATGTTACCGGTAGAATTGCCCGCACCTTGATTGAGTTAAGCAAAGAGCCCGATGCAATGACGCATCCGGATGGTATGCAAATAAAAATTACCAGACAGGAATTAGGACGGCTGGTGAATTGTTCCAGAGAAATGGCTGGCCGGGTTTTAAAAACCCTGGAAGAACAATATTTGATTACTGTCCGTGGCAAAACCATCGTAGTTTTCGGAACCCGTTGAGCAAGACCAGTCTGGTGATTCCATCGCCCGTCCTGGAGCAAGAGAAAAGCAATGGTAATAGAGCGTCGCCGTAATCCTCGTATCGATATTTCCGGGTCTGCGTCTTTGACAGTTGCCGGACAAACAGTGCCAGTAAATCTGCTTAACATTAATCTGCAGGGAGTGCAGATTGAGCTGGCCCAAACCACCTTTGTGCTTCTTTCCAGTAATCGTGCTGCGGATGGTAACTGGCCCATTTCCAGGCTTACGTTCAGCGAAACCGTGCAGGATTCCACCCGGCAGCCTGTTCTTGATTGTGAGTTGGTTTTTTTCGACGGCTGAATCAAAAAACTTATATTGGAGGCTTCAAGTTTATCGCGGCTGATCAGGTTGCGAGAGATACTATGCTTGCACTGCTGCAGAAATTCGCAACCCAGTAATCAGCTGCGCGGTGGAAACAGTTCCTGCAATTTAACGCCCGGATCAGCTGCACGCATAAACGTCTCACCAATCAGAAATCCATAAATATCATGAGCAATCATCGCAGCTACGTCCTCGGCTGTATTGATGCCGCTTTCGGTAATCAGCAAGACGTTGTTCGGCGCTAGCGCCGCAAGCCGGTAAGTGGTCTGCAGATCTGTATGAAAGTCATGCAGATTGCGATTATTGATGCCGATAAGATCAAAGCCTTCCGTCAGCGCAATCTCCAATTCTGCTTCGTTATGAACTTCCACCAGAATATCCATGTCGATCGCCGTGGCATAAGCCGCCAATGAATGCAGCTGCTCAGGATTAAGAGCAGCAACAATCAGCAATATACAGTCAGCCTCCATCACTTTGGCTTCGGCTATCTGATAAGGGTCGACAATAAAATCTTTACGCAGCACTGGCAACTCACACGCAGCACGTGCCAGTTGCAGATAGCGGCTGCTGCCCTGGAAAAAGTCCTCATCGGTCAGCACAGAAAGACAAGTGGCACCTGCAGCGGCATACTGGGAGGCAATTTTGGCCGGATCAAAGTCCTCGCGAATCAGCCCCTTGCTCGGCGAGGCTTTTTTTATTTCGGCGATGACCGCAGGGGTCTTTTGAGTAATATTGTTGCGCAAGGCCTCAATAAAGCCACGCTTACCCTCACGCTCTGCAAGCTTTTTTTCCAGTGCGGAAAAACTGATTTTCTCACTGCGCTGGCTGATTTCCAGATATTTTCTGGCAATGATTTTGTCGAGAATTGTGCCGCTTTTGTTCATGGTTCTCCGTAGCCACTCCGTGTGTTTTTTTACTGATCCATAGCTGAGGTAAAATCAACCAGTTCCTGCAGCTTTCTCAGTGCTGCCCCACTGCGCAGAAGCTGTTGTGCCTTGCTGATTCCGGCTGCCAGATCCACAGCCAGATCGGCGGTGTAGATGGCAGCACCGGCGTTCAAAGCGACGATGTCCCCAGCCGCCTTGTTACTGTAATCCAATGCCTGCTTGAGCAGCGTCAGGCTCTCTGCAGGACTGTTCACCTGCAGCATTGCAAAGCCATGGCGCTGCTCAATCCCAAAATCAGCGGGTTTGACAGTGTAGAACCTGAGCTCACCATCGATCAGCTCGCCCACGCGGGTTGCCGCAGACAAACTTATCTCATCCAGCCCGTCTTCCGAGCAGACCATCAACACATGCCGGCTACCGAGCTCCTTGAGTACCGGCAGCATCAGCTCAATCAGTGCCGGGTCGTAAACACCCAGCACCTGGTTAGGCGCCGAGGCCGGATTAGTTAACGGCCCCAGCAGATTAAAAATTGTACGGACGCCGATCTCACTTCTTGGTCCGCCTACATGCCTCATGGCGCTGTGATGGGTGCGGGCAAACATAAAGCCGACGCCGATTGTTTCGATGCAGCGGGCCACCTGTTGCGGACTGATCGTCAGCTTCACCCCGGCAGCCTCCAATACATCGGCACTGCCACTCTTGCTGCTGGCACCACGATTACCATGTTTGGCGACCTGAGCACCGGCACAGGACGCAACCAGAGCTGCTGCGGTAGAGATATTAAAAGTGTCGGTGCCGCTGCCCCCGGTGCCACAGGTGTCAATCAGATGCGGACTTGCTGATATTACAACCGGCAGTACCAGTTCGCGCATCACCCGCGCAGCACCCAGCAGCTCTGTTGAACTGACACCCTTGATCTGCAAGGCAACCAGAAAAGCCGCTATCTGCGCATCGGTGCATTGACCGCTCATTAGTTCGCGCATCATCTCAGCCATCTGATCAGTGCTGAGGTCCTGCTGTTGCATGAGCTGGCGGATTGCTGTTTTTATATCCATGGTTAAGCCTTCGTTCTAACGTCCGTTCAGGAAATTCTGCAGCAGCTGATGCCCATGCTCGCTGAGAATCGATTCAGGATGAAACTGCACACCCTCAACTGCCAGGGTTTTATGTCGAACCCCCATAATTTCATCCATCGCCCCGCTGCCATCCTGAGTCCAGGCAGTGACCTCAAGGCAGTCGGGGAGACTTTGGTTGTCAATGACCAGAGAGTGGTAGCGGGTGGCGGTGAATGGATTATTCAGTTCCGAAAAAACACCGGCGTTATTGTGGTGAATACGGGAGAGCTTGCCATGCATGACTTTCTTTGCCCGCACAATGTTTCCACCAAAGGCCTGACCGATAGCCTGATGGCCCAGGCATACTCCAAGCAGCGGTATTTTACCGGCAAAATGTGTGATCACATCCACTGAAATACCGGCCTGGTCCGGCGTGCAGGGTCCAGGAGAGATTACGATTTTTTCCGGCTGCATCGTCTCAATCTCAGCCAGAGTCAACTCATCATTGCGGTAAACCTTTACCTCAGCGCCCAGTTCACCCAGGTACTGAACAATGTTCCAGGTGAAGGAATCATAGTTGTCGATCATCAGGAGCATATAGATTCCAACATATTGATATATTTATCGATAAATAATAACTTAATCTAATAATACCCGCATTGATACCCACTTTTTGCTTCGATGCCCACGCACAGCATAAACCAGCAAGACATAAAAGACCGTGATTATCCGTGATAATGGCAGGGGTATAAACTAATTCTTTAATCAACAAACTATTTGTCTGAAGCTAGGGGTTCGGTCAACTGTGAAGGCGCGAAGAAAGGTAAGTCCAGATACGCGCCTGCAATCTCGCCAGTTTGTTTTATAGAGTGGAAAATCTTTATATATGCCGCAAAACTGGCGAGATCGCAGGAATGTACTAGACTTGATAATGGCGGCCCCTGTGTAACCCCATACCAGCGCTTTGGCGCACTTAGGCACAGCAAGGCCGCCACTCAATTTAACCACGATGAGTTTTGCATATAACTAAAGGCGCTTCCCGCTTCCTGCGCGTAATGGTCCGAATATACCCTGCTCTGGTTATAAGAAGTCTTTTGAAGGGGAATTTCGGAACTTTAGAAACCTAACACTGGAAAGCCTAGTCAACTGACTAAGCGCAGTTCATTCACACTGCTTATAGCCAGAATCAAAACAGCGCGTGGCTAGCTGTTGGGCGCTATTCAGTGCCT
>Ga0209284_10000536_pt1 | contig 61896 bp, 57 predicted proteins | sample FRY03_FD_187211 | JGI IMG/M metagenome (GOLD analysis project Ga0209284, IMG submission 187211) | Freshwater microbial communities from Lake Fryxell liftoff mats and glacier meltwater in Antarctica - FRY-03 (SPAdes) (version 2) | ecosystem: Environmental > Aquatic > Freshwater > Ice > Glacier...
CGGCCGCTGCGCCAAACACGGCCAACGCATACCGGCCTTCACCGATCTCCTTGGTGAATGAGACATTGCCCACAATCGTCGGCGCAACGCTTGTTTGCCAAGCCGTTTGCAGCGTTGTGTCGAAGCCTGTGTTGGCCATCAAAGCACCGGCGCCAAAGGCTGCCGTCAGACAGACGAGGCTCTCGCACGAATAAAAGTTGCGATAGTCCTCCAGCACTTTGTAGCCCGCCCGCGAGAGCCGAGGATATTGGCTGTGAGCCCACGGCGGCTCTCTCGGCCCCACGCCAAACATTCCCTCGCTCTCCAGTGGCGGCAGCGAGTAGATCGGGTCGACAGAAGGTGCCATCTTGGCCGCAAGCGTGGTCGTGATATTCGTGGCAGCGCTGGCCGGAGCATCCGTCTGCCAGCCGCCTGTCAATTCAATGCGGCCCGGGTCGGCAACTGCATACGCTTGTGCAATCGTCTGGGTTTCCACGATCGCATCGATCCACGCCCCATTGGCCGCCGGCACCACTCTTACAACAACCCGCTGCCGGCGTGGTGGCCACGTCTGCGCACTGATCGGCAGCGAACCCGGAACTGGCTTGACGCTGATGGGTTCAACCCATGCCGATTCGATGACTCCTTCGCGCGGCGGCAGCGAACGAAAATCAGGCTCCACGGTGCGCACGATCGGCCAGTCGGCTCTGACCGTTTCGAGCGTCTGCTGCCAGAGTGACAGGCCGCTATCGCTTGGCAAAAACATCCCTCCTGCCGGCTCAGCGGCCGACGCCGATTGCAGCAGGAAAAGCAGCAGCATGAGCGCGCACACGATCGCGCGCTGGCGCGTGCGCTGCTGAACCGCCACAGGAGACTGGAAACAGTCGAAAAACATAAGGTGGCCGAGACTCTCCCACCCGCATGACCCCCGAGGCAAGGCGTCTTTCGCGCGGCACAAAGCCTGAAAAAGCTGCTGGCGACAAAACTTGGGCGACCCCGGACAACTGGGGCGACCGGGCCCATTCAGGCAGGATGGCTCAGAGGGATTTCTCGGGAGATTCTCCAACCAATTCGGCCGATGCTGCCGCTTCGATAAAAACCTCCACCTGCTGGCCGACGAACATCGGCGGCCTGCCGGCCGGATCAAATTGATAAATCACCTGCAGCACGCGGGTGTCGACTCGCTCGGTGTTGTTGCCGGTGAGCGACTTTTTTGGCACCACAAAAGGCTCGACGCGAACAAACTGCAATGGATAACGCTCTTGTAAGTTGCCCCGTGGCACAGCGTAGGCCGCGGCTGTGCTGTTCAAGCGAGTGATGTCAAACTCATCGATATCAACCCGCACATGCAGCGTGTCGATGTTGCCGAGAATCACCAGCGGTTGCCCGGGAGGCGCACCGACAAACTCACCCGGATGCACATTCGCCTGTAAAACTCGCCCTGCGACACGCGACCGCACCGTCAGCCGATCGAGGTCGATTTCAATCTTTGCCACATTGGCTTCTGCCACCGCGATCGCTGTTCGAACGACATCCCGATCGTATTCCCATGAGCCAGCCTTGAGCAGATCCAGGTCGGCCTGCGCCCGCTCGAGCATCGCCTGTGCCGCCGCCAGTACTTCTCGCTTGGCAATCAGTTCTTGCTCGGTTGCGACCTTACGGCTGAAGAGATCCTCGGCACGCTTAAAAGCATCCGACTCACGGATTACAGCCGCTCGCGCCTCGCTGACTTGCGCCACGAGGACTGGTATTTTTTCCTTTCGCGGCTCCGCCTCCAGTCGCACCAATTCGCTCTTCGACTGCGAAACAGTCGCCCGCTTGACAACGAGTTCTCCCAGCAGCGGGCGATCGTCGAGCCGAAAGAGCGGCGTGCCTGGCTGAACTTCATCGCCGACCTTGACGAGCACCTCAACAACAACTCCCGGCGTTGCCGATCCGGTCGCGATATTTTCTGTCTGCGCCTCGACAATTCCAGCTGCGGCGAGCGTATCGGCATACGCGCTTCTGGCTGGCTCGATCGGTGGCGGCGGCCTGCGGACAACCGGACGGGTGCTGTTGACATACCAGCCGGCAAATCCCATCAGGCTAAGGCCCACGACAGGCAGAACAAACTGCGTGGCAAAATCGAGCAGGCTGCGCGGCCGCTGCTGGCGTCGTGGCGCTGCTGCCAGCGGCACGCTAGAAGCAGCCTTGTAATCATCATTCGGATTGAGTGATTGGGTCGTGTTCATAGAGCTTTCATGCCAGATCGTTTGCCTGCCAACGGAGGCATTTGAGCCTATTGTGTCCATTTTCTGCTCGGCAATCAAACCGAATGCGAGGCGTATGCAACCGCGTGTCGACAGTCTGCCCATCTGGAAAAGCACCGCACGCAAGCGACAGGTAGACCGAACGCGAACCTAGGAACACTGCCGATCTTTTTGAACCGAGCCCCGGTGCAGCCCCACCTCAACCGCTTCGATTCGACCGTCTTCCATTGTCGCAATCCGATCAGCAAATGAATAAACGCGCGAGTCATGCGTGACCACAATCACGGCACGATCGGGCTGCACCGCAATCTGGGCAATCAATTCCATCGTGATGCGACCATTCTGAGCGTCCAGTGCACTCGTCGGCTCATCGCAGACCAGCAGCCTCGGCTTATGAACGATCGCCCGCGCAATAGCCACTCGCTGCTGCTGGCCGCCCGACAATTCACTGGGCAATCTGGCCAACCGATCACCGAGACCGAGGCGATCGAGCACATCGCTGGCCACCTCCACTGCCTGTCTTCGACGCCATCCGGCAATCAGGAGCGGCACCGCCGCATTCTCCGCAGCCGTGAGCGCCGGCAGCAGATTGTACGACTGAAAAACAAACCCGACATTGTCGCGACGAAATTGCACCTTCTGGCTATTCGACATGGAGCCGAGATCTTTGCCCAGCACAAGAGCCTCGCCGGCAGTCGGTTCCAGCGTGCCAGCCACGATCGACACCAGCGTTGTTTTCCCACAACCACTGGGGCCTGCAAGGATCAGCATCTCTCCGTAAGGCACATCCAGATCGACTCCCCGCAGTGCCTTGGTAAGCGACCCACCGGCCCCAAAATCCTTGGTCACGCCCCGCACTCGCACAGCCACATCCTCCACGAGAGGCAGTGTGCGTTGGCTTTGGTCACTCGGTGCATGCTGAGGTGTCATGGAACGTTCGCTTCAAAGATTCTCGAAGGGCAGACTCAACCCCGAAAGACAATCGCCGGGTCGACGACAAGCACGCGGCGAATTGAGAGCAGGCTTGCCAGCAAGACAATCAGAACCACGGCGATAGCCGTCAGCGCCAACACCTGCCACGGCATGAAGAATGCGAGTTTTGTCAGGCCCCTGGTACTCCAGCCAAAAAAAGCCGCCAGCCCGACGCCCAATCCATAGCCGACAACACCCACCTGCAAAGCCTGGGAGAGCACCATCAGAAGAATCGTCCAGTTGCTCGTGCCCATCGCCTTGAGCGCGCCAAACTGCCGGATATTTTCGACTGTGAAAAGATAGAAGGTTTGTCCCGCAATGGCTGTTCCGACAATAAAGCCCAGGAGCACGGTGATGCCAAAGTTGACCGGGACGCCGGTCTTGGCCAAAAAGTGGTAGATCGTTTTGCGCATGAACTGTTCGCGAGTCAAAGCTTGGAGCCCTGTCTGTTGGGTGATCCGCTGGCAGACACTCTCGGCGGCTAGTCCTGCCTGCGGTTGAGCCAGTACAAACGAGAGCACCTTTCGCTCCAAAGGCGCATAGAGCACCGCTTGGCTGTAGCGGGTATAGATGATTGGAAAACTTTGGAACGTGCGACTGGCCTTTGTCAGCCCCACGAGGAGCGCGCGGCGGTCGTTCATCTCAAAGACGCGACCGAGTTGGTAGGGCTCGCCCGGCCAGATCATCTTGTACCCAGCGTCGTCCATAACAACAGCGTCGGGCTTGCGGAGTTCAGACAACTCTCCCATGAAGAGCCCTTGGGGCGCACCGATCAGGGTTGCATCGTCGATTCCCAGTAAAATCATCTGGTGAAAATCTCCTTTTTCCATCCTTGCGCGAGACGTTCCTTTATAAAATCGAACGGCCCATTCGACGCCCGGCACGCTCTTGACCCGAAAGAGGTCGGTGTCGGCGAGGGGTTTGATGTCGTCAATAAACTCCACGTTGCGGTCCATCACCCAGATGTCTGGACCCTCGACATCACGGATTTGCCCCACTGTCAGCGACATGATTCCACAGAAAATTGACGACTGCTGCGCGATCAGCAGGGCGGCAAACATCACGCCAAAAACGATGCCGAGATATTTCACTCGATTTCCAGTCAGCATTTTCCAGGCAATCCAGAGCATGCGTGAAGTGTACCCAGTTGTCATTCTCAATGCCGCTCGTCATCGCCACTTCGCCCCTCGATGCCTCATCCCCGCGCGATCCTGGATCCATTCTCTGGCTTTGCCAATGGCAGGGCACGGGATTCCCGCTTTGCTAGGGATCTGCTTTTGCTCGACGCTGTGTTTCTGTGAGGCCTTCTGGTACTTTGAAGGCGTGTGCTTTCCACTCCGCAGGTGTACCAGTGCCAGGGCCGGCTGCTTCTTTGCCTGATTCGATTTCGGCGCTCGACGCACCGGCAGAACCGATTGATTCACGCATTACCGATATGCTTTCGCGTTGGTGGGGATTCGACCAGTTGCGGCCTCTGCAGGCTGAGGCGATTCATTCGGCACTCGATGGCCGCGACTCGCTTGTGGTGATGCCGACTGGAGGTGGCAAGAGTCTCTGCTACCAATTGCCGCCATTGATGAGCGAGACAACCGATGTTGTCATCTCGCCGCTGGTGGCCTTGATGAAAGATCAAGTCGATTCACTCGAGGCGATTGGCTACCCCGCCGCTGCAATTCACTCCGGACTTTCTTCGGAGGAACGCACTCGCATTTTAAACCGACTCGCCGCCGGCGAATTACGACTGCTCTTCACAGCACCAGAGCGACTGGTCAACACGGGCTTGCTCGACATGCTAGCTCGGGTGGGTGTGAAGCGATTTGCCATCGATGAAGCCCACTGCATCAGCCACTGGGGCCACGACTTTCGCCCCGAATACCGGCAGATGTCACTGCTGCGTGAGCGTTTTCCCTCGGCCAGCCTGCATGCCTTCACAGCCACAGCCACGCCTCGCGTTCGCGACGACATCATCTCGCAACTCCATCTGCGCAATCCAGATGTGCTGCTGGGCACATTCGATCGCCCCAATCTGATCTACCGGGTTGTGCCTCGCACCGATCGGATCACTCAGACACTCCAAATTCTCGGCCGTCATGCTGGTGAAGCCTCTATCGTCTATTGCATTTCCCGCAAAGAAACCGAACGCCTCGCCGCACGCCTCGCCGCCGAAGGGCTTCTTGCTCGCCCCTACCACGCTGGACTCGACCCCGAGGAACGCCGCAAAACGCAAGATGCTTTCGCAAGGGAAACAATCGATGTTGTCGTGGCGACTGTCGCTTTTGGCATGGGAATCGACCGCTCCGATGTGCGACTTGTGCTCCACACAGCCCTTCCCAAAAGCCTGGAGGCCTACCAGCAGGAAACAGGCCGATCTGGCCGCGACGGATTGGCTGCGGAGTGCGTGCTGCTCTATTCATCGGCCGATGTCTTCAGTTGGGAATCGCTGGTGCGAAAAAGTGCTCTTGAGTCAGAATTGGAGTCGACCCAAGCCGAAGCGCTCATTGCCGGTCAGATTCAACACCTGCATGCCATGCGTCGCTATGCGCAGGCAACGCGTTGCCGCCATGCTGCCCTGTCAGAATATTTTGGTCAGGCCTACGGCAGCGTGAGTTGCGGGGCCTGCGATGTGTGCCTGGGAGAAACCGAGAGTTTTCCCGATTCCACTGTGACGGCGCAGAAAATCGTGTCGTGCGTGGCCCGCGTGCAGGAGCGGTTTGGCGTCCGCCATATTTGCGAGGTGCTGCGCGGTGCAAAAACTGAAGGGATCACCCGTCACGGCCACGATCGCCTCTCGACATTCGGATTACTGCCGTTGCTGGACCAGCGCGCTGCTGAAAATCTGGTGCATCAATTACTCGACCAGGGATTGCTGGCTCGCAGCAGCGGCGACCGTCCGGTTGTCATGCTCAACGATTATTCGTGGGAGTTGCTCCGCGGCACTCGGTCCGTCGTCTTGCAAGAACCACGCGCCGGAAAAACTCGCGCTGCGAAGGCCGATGGAGACGATTGGCAAGGAGTTGATCGCGATCTCTTTGATCGCATGCGCAAATGGCGGCGGCATGTGGCAGAAGCCCGTGGCAAACCGGCCTGGACTATTTTTGACGACAAGTCGCTGCGGGCAATCGCCAGGGAAAAACCAACCTCGCCGGCGGCCTTGCTGCGAATCAAGGGTATCGGTGAAAAACGCTTGGCCGATTTCGGCGCTGCGATTCTCGATCTCGTGGCAGGCCGTTCCCAATAAATCCCGCTCCTGTCGGCGGCGTCACCCAGTTGTCGTGATCCAGACGCAGAAGGCAAAGCCCGGGGCATCGATCCTCTCATCCGAGTCTGGGATGGCGTCTGGAGGGTCAGGGTCCGGTGATGCCAAACGGCAAAGAGTTCCTATTCGCCAAGATAGGCATCCCGCACCCGGCGGTCGTTCAACAACTCTTGGCCACTGCCGGTGAGCGTGATGCGACCGCTTTCAAGGACGTAGCCTCGGGAGGCAAGCCTGAGGGCCGCCCGCGCGTTTTGCTCCACCAAGATCACCGCGATGCCGCGGGATGTCAGCCCCGCGATCACTTCAAAAATCTTACCGACCACCAGTGGCGCCAGTCCCAGTGACGGTTCGTCGAGCATCAAGAGCTTCGGCCGGCCAACCAGCGCCCTGGCCAGTGCCAGCATCTGCTGCTCACCGCCGGAGAGCGTGCCTCCCAATTGGCTCATGCGTGTGCCAAGCACTGGAAAAAGATTGCATGCCTCGGCAATGTCGCGTTTGAGCTGCCAGCGATCGGGTTGCGTGAAGCCACCGAGCTGAAGATTTTCCCGAACCGTGAGCCGGGGGAAAATTCTCCGGCCCTCCGGCGAGTGGCCGACACCCAGCCGAACAATCTCGTGGGTTAAAAGCCCGCTGATCGGTCGATCCAGAAATCGGATCACTCCACTGCGAGCCGGCACGACCCCTGAGATTGTCATGAGCAGAGTTGTCTTGCCAGCGCCATTGGCACCGATGATTGCAATGAGTTCCCCTGCTTCCACATCAAACGAAACGCCATCCAGCGCCTTGATCGGCCCGTAGCCAGCCACGAGATGAGACACTTCAAGTATCGGCATCAGATCCTCACGCCTCGGGGCCCAGATAGGCTTCGATCACTTTTTCATTTCGTTTCACTTCAGCCGGCGTGCCTTCGGCAATCTTCACACCGTGGTCAAGCACAGCCACGCGATCGCTCACTCGCATCACCACATTCATGTGATGCTCAATCAGCAAGACAGTCACGCCGCGATCTCGAATCCGTTCCACCAATCCAGCCAGCTCACCCGTTTCAGATGGATTCATTCCGGCGGCCGGCTCATCGAGCAAAATCAAAGTGGCTCCAGTCGCGACTGCGCGGGCGATCTCGAGTCGCCGCTGATCGCCGTAGGGAAGTTGACCGGCAATGCGATTGCCTTCAGCGGCAAGACCGACAAACTCGAGGGCCTCAATGGCCCGTTCGCGGGCTGCCTTCTCCTCGCGACGATTGGCCGGGGAACGAAAGAGCATTCCGAAGACTCCGCCGGAAATCGAACGATCCAGACCAACGAGCACGTTTTCCAAAACCGTCATATTGGAAAAGAGTCGGATATTTTGAAACGTTCGCGAGATGCCTGCCTGTGCCACGACGTGCGCCGAACGCCTGCCCCGCTGCCAGACGGCAATCGTCCCTGCAGTGCCGAGAATCCAGCCTGCAAAAAGCCCCAGCCAGCCACGGCGACGAATCCGGGTTTTGCCCGCTGCCAGACGGTCGAGCACCTCCTCTTTGACTGGCAAGACGCTTGGCTGTCCGGGTGTTTTTTGCACCACATCAGCCAGATCACTTGTGTCGGGCACTGTGCCAGGGCCAGCCCGACGCGCCGTGACGGCTGCCTGCAGATCGTCGCGCAGAGCCTTGGCATCGGCAAGATTGCGTTTGATTGCCAGCACATCCAACCCATCGGCACTGACAACTCGCCACTTGCCGGCCATCTGATCGATTGCCAGCTCAGCGCGAAAGTAACCTCGCAATCTGGCTTGAGCGCCCAAGACAGTGAACGGCTCACCCGTGATCATGCCGCGTTTTATTACGGCCAGCCAGAGACGATCGACATCGACTGCGGCGGCGGCGAAAAGCAGGCCCGTCAATAAGCCGACTCCCATCGCGCCCCAAAATGTGCTGGCCGCAAACGATCGCTCCAGCCGATGGCCTTCAAACCGCACGCTGCCAGCCGACGGGGCATAGATGCCACTGATGCAATTTAAGGCCGTTGTCTTGCCGGCACCATTGGGGCCGATCAGCGAGACAATACTTCCCCGAGCCACATCCAGATCGAGCTCCGAGACGGCCACAAGCCCGCCGAATCGCACGCTTAGCCGATCGACATCGAGCAGCGGCGTGCCGGATGAAGCCGCGCGAACGACGGCGGCATTTGCCGCTTTAGAAAACAATGGTTTTGATTTCATGCCTGTCCCTCATGCAGTTCCGCCGCCAACCGATGGCTCGGCACGAGCCCCGCCGGCCGAAACCGCATTACAAGCACAAGCGCCAAACCAAACAGCGCTAACCGCCAGCCGCTAAAGGAAAGTAGGCTCGAGCCGGTTGGATTGATATTCATCTGCTGAATCCAAGAGTCTGCCCAGGGCGCGAGCACGGTGTCGAATCCAACCAAAATTGCCACGCCTAAGAGCGTGCCGGGGATGCTGCCCAAACCGCCCAGAATGACGGCGCAGAGCATCATGATCGAGCGGTTGAAATCGTACGCATTTGGATCGGCCGTTGTGGACAGGCTCGCTGCGTAAAGGCAGCCTGCCAGGCCAGCCACAGCCGACGACATGGCGAAGGCCGATAGTTTTACGCGCGTCGCTGAGATTCCCATGGCAGAAGCGGCCAGTTCATCTTCACGAACAGCCACCCACGCCCGCCCCAGACGGGAGTTTTCGAGCCGTCGCATCGCCACGACAACTCCCGCCAGTACGATCAGCGAAAGATAATAGAACCAGCGAGGATCAATCGCAAACGCCATCCCTAAATCGACCCCGCCCAGAGTCACGCCAGCCCCAGGAGGCGGCACAGGATTGAGCCCCTTCATGCCACCGGTAATCTGTTCGAGGTTACGAAGCGTGACTTTGACAACCTCTCCAAAACCCAGCGTCACGATTGCAAGATAGTCGCCGCGCAGCCGTAAGGTCGGTGCGCCCAGCGCTAAACCAATTCCCGCCGCCAGCAGCGTGCTGATGACCGCCGCAGCCACAAACCCCATTTGAAACGGATACATCGGCACGGTCAGAATCGCCATCGAGTAGGCCCCGATGCCAAAGAAGGCGGCGATTCCCAAATGCACAAGACCTGTGTAGCCAACCATCACATTCAGCCCCAGCGCCAAAATGCAATAGATAAAGAGCGTCGTCACCTGTCCCCCAAGCGCGCCGCCCAGAGCCGGAATCAACAGGGGTGCAATCGCCAAGAGTCCCAGGGCTACCAAATCCCAGCGTTCACGCAAAAGCGATGCCAATTGCAATCGCTGCGAGGAATGGCCGGTGGCGGTGGAAGAAGAGGAACTGAGCATATTTTGAAGTCTCGAGTGAATCATTACCCGGCAGGCTGCCAGGAGCCTGCCGCCTCCACTCCTACACTTTCTCCTTTGTTCTTCTGCCCAACAGGCCTTCCGGTCGGAAGACCAGAATCACAATCAGAATCGCAAACACAATCGCACCGGTCCAGCGCTCGCCGACATAGGCACTCGACAGCGACCGCACCAGCCCTATCACAAGACCGCCCAACACCGCGCCTGGAATGCTGCCGATGCCACCGAGAACTGCTGCGGTAAACGCATAGAGCCCGTTTTGAAAACCGATCTGAAAACCGATGGTGTTGATGTAGAGCCCGTAAATCACACTCGCTGCCCCGCCCAAAAAGCCGCCGATAAAAAACGTGGCTGCGATGACTCGATCCACATCAACGCCCACCAGCGCAGCGGCAGTCTGATCCTGCGAGACCGCTCGCATGGCCTTGCCGAGCCGCGTCATCTGCACCAAGAGCGTAAGCCCCACCATCAGCGGCACGACAACGATCACGACAAGCAAATCTTTCCATGTAATCTGCAGCCCATCCACCGGCAGTAAGTTGGTCGATGGCAGGAGTTCGGGAAAGGAACGATCAGCCGATCCAATCCAAAAGAGACCGATGTTCATGAAGATAAATGAGACGCCGATCGCAGACACCAGCGGCGCAAGCTTCGGGGCGCTGCGCAGCGGCTTATAAACGAGACGATCAACGGCCACATTAAGCGTGCCGCAAAAAAGTCCGCAGAGCACGATCAACAGGCTGATTCCCAGCCATGTGGCCGTTGGCCCGGCCGTGGCCAGCCCAAGAGCCGTCACCAGCGACAATGCCAAGCACGCGCCCAGCATGATCAGATCGCCGTGGGCAAAATTGATCAGACCGATGATCCCGTACACCATCGTGTAGCCCAGAGCCACCAGCGCAATGAGTGCGCCGTTGGTCAGACCGATCAAACACTGCTGCAGAAAAAACTGTACGGACAAAGGACCACTCTTTCGTGACAGCCACAACCAACAGGCATACGAGTCATTCTTCGTTCAGGAATCGTGCCTTACTCCGCAATGCCTTCGCTGCCCTGCGCATTTACGTCAAGCACCTCTTCAAAGACAAAGTGACCGTTTTTAACAGCGCTCACAGTCAGCGTGCGCATCGTTGTATCGCCGTTTTGATCGAAACTCCAGCGGCCCAGAGCTCCGTCGAAATCCCGTATGGCCAGTGCCGCATCGGTGATCGCTCGACGGTCTTTTGTGCCGGCGTCGCCAATTGCCCGCAGCGCTACGCAGGCCGCTTCGTAGCCATAGACGGCGTAGGCCTCTGGGATCTCGCCAAACTTTTTGTGGTACCTCTCGACAAACTCGCTGCCTTTTCCCGTCAGTTTTTCAGGGGGTAAGCCTCCAAATGTAACGAAGCATCGGCCTTCAAGATTGGCCGCACCGGCTGAGTCGATAAACACCTGCTCGCGGCAGCCATCGGGCACCATCAGGATTGCACTGATTCCGGCGCTCGCCATGTCTTTTGCAAGCTGTCCTCCTTTGCTCTGCGTCGTACCACCAAAATAAACGAGGTCGGGTGCTGCAGCTTTAATGGTCGCCATCAACGATTTGAATTCCTGCGCCTTGGAATCGATCGAGTCGTGGCCCAGCACCTCGATGCCGATCTCGTGGCATCGCTCGTCAAACAGATCGGCCAAGCCTTTTCCGTATACTTCGTTATCATCCAGAATAGACACGGTTTTGATACCTCGTTTTTTGGCCCAGTCGGCCGAGAGTGGCCCTTGCAGATCGTCGGCCGGCACAACGCGTGTGTAGTTGATTCGGCCGGTGGGGCGATAGATGCCCGGTTCGCCAGGAGCCCCGAGGCCGGGCTTTGTCAGACCAACTGCTGTGTTGGCGGGCGACACCATCAACAAGTCGCCCCGATTTAAAATCGGCATCGAAACCTTGGCTGCGCCGGAGTTGAACGTGCCGATGTAGGCGCACACATCCGGATCCTGTAGCGCCCGCCGTGCGTTGGCCGCTTCGGCCTCGCTCGTCCACTGGCCTGCTGCGGCTGTCGAGTCGTCGAGGTCAAGGTATTCAATTCGAAACGGCCCGACCTTTCCGCCGATTTCCTCGATCGCCATACGGATGCCACGCACCAGAGTATCAGACTGCTGTTTGGCGCTGCCGGTGCGGGGCAGACTCGAAACGATCTTGACAAGCGTGGGATCAGCGGGGCGACAGCCAGCCGCCAATAATTCGACAGCCAACACTGCAGCCAACAGTCCGATCGAGCATTTTCGCACATTCATAGCCAAAACTGTAGGCATTCTGTTTGCCAGCCGTCAAACTTGCTTTGCGACTGGCGATCTTTTGCCCGACACTCTACGGCCGACAGTCAGGAATTACGCCACGAGCGGGCCCGAGAATTCACCCTCTTAAAAATTGGGGGCAGATCGCGTGTATGCTGGCACGTACTCCGCTATGGCTCATTCGTTTCCCACCATCCCACACCCGCCTCGCCCGCTGCCTGCTCCCACACCCGATGAGCCGCCGCGCATGACCGCGCGAACGCTCGAAGGGCTGGAATGGATTCTCGCTCGAGAGCTTACCGATCTGGGCGCCACCGACCTGCGCATCGGTCGCCGCACGGTTGAATTTTCTGGTAGCAAGGAAACGCTCTACCGAGCCGTTCTCGAAAGTCGAACCGCTATTCGCATCCTTGAACCACTCGGACGGTTTTCTGTCGATTCAACCGATTCGCTCTACCGCGCGATGCTCCAGGTCGATTGGACGGAGCAATTAAAGACGTCCGACACCCTCCGCGTTGATGCCGTCATCCACGACACATTTCTGACGCACTCCCTCTACGCTGCGCAGATCGTCAAGGATGCGATGGTCGATCAGCTCCGCACTCCCAGCGGAAAGCGGCCCAGCGTGCAACTGCGTGGTGCCACCTTGCGGCTGGCGTTGCACTTGGTGGGAAACACCGCAACTATTTTTCGAGACGCCGCAGGCCGCTCGCTCCACCAGCGGGGCTGGCGCATGGGAGAGGTCGCGGCCCCACTCTCTGAGGTGCTTGCCGCCGGCATTCTGGCCACGACTGGCTGGCTGCCAGGCGAGTCGATTCTGGATCCGATGTGCGGCTCTGGAACGCTTGTGATTGAGGCTGCCACGATCGCTGCTCACATCGCCCCCGGGCTGTACCGCGCACGACGCAAGTCCCATGGATTTTTTAAGTTTCGCGATTGCGATCGGCCACTCGCTGAGCGACTCGTGGCAGAGCTGGAGGCCCGCGTGCATCAGCCGTCAGGGAGCTTTGCTGCCAGCGACCTAGACCCGCAGGCGGTGGTGGCGGCGAGAGCTTGCGCCGAGGCGGCAGGCGTGGCCGAAATTGTTGTGATTACAGAAAATCATTTTGAGCATGTTGTTCCGTCGGCGACTGCTGGGCTGGTCGTGACAAATCCCCCTTACGGAGAGCGATTGCCACTGCCACGGGCCGCTGCTTTGTTTCATCGCCTGGGCGATTGGCTCGTGGCTCGCTGCGGCGGATGGCGGGCGGCAATCCTGGCAGCCGACACCCCTGCCGCAGGCCAACTTGGGCTGCGATCCACCCACCGCGTGCCATTGATGAATGGACCGATTCAGTGCCGCCTCCTCGAAGTCGATATCCGTCTCCGCGAAAATGCTGACCGCCAGCAAACTCCAAGCGTTCCGGGGGCTTCCCAGGTCGACACTCTCTCCAGCCCACGCCCATCCGGCTCGCGGACAGTGAACGATCAGGTGGGAGACTTTCGACGCCGGCTGGCCAAGCGGTTTAAGCATCTTTCCAAGTGGGCGCGGCGACAGGGCATCGAGGCGTTTCGAATCTACGACCGCGACATTCCCGAGATCCCGCTGGTGATCGACTTTTACGCCGGCTGGCTGCACGCGGCAGAATATGAGCGACCGCATGACCGCACTGATATCGAGCACGATGTCTGGCTCGACAAGATGATCGAAGCGGCCGCACTGGAGCTCGGCGTGCCGATCGGACAGACCTTTTTAAAGATGCGCAAGCGGCAGCGGGCCGGCGGGCAATATGAGAAAGTTGATCAGCGTCATGCCGCCCTGACCGTCAAGGAAGCAGGCCTCGATTTTGAGGTCAACCTTTCCGACTACCTCGACACAGGCCTCTTTCTGGATCATCGCCACACAAGGGGTATGGTGCGGGCAGAATCGCAAGGCAAACGGATGCTCAATCTTTTTTGCTACACCGGTAGTTTCTCTGTCTATGCCGCAGCCGGAGGTGCGATCGAAACCGTCAGTGTCGACCTCTCCAACACCTATCTTGAATGGACTCGCACCAACCTTTCCAAGAACGGCTTCAAGGATTCTGGTCGCCATCGGATCATTCGCGACGAAGCCAGGGCATTTTTAGAACACCGCACCAAGCGCGGTGAGCCACTCTTTGATTTGATCGTGGTCGATGCGCCGACCTACTCCCGTTCTGCCAAAAGTGAAACTCCGTGGGATATCGAACACGATCATCCGGCCCTGTTGGAACAAGCCGCTCAGCAGCTGACGCCCGGCGGCATTCTCTATTTCTCAACAAACTTCCGCCGCTTTCATCTGGCCGAGGATCAGCTGACTTCTCTTTTTACGCTCCGGGAAATCACAAACCGCACAATCCCGGAAGACTTTCGCAACGAGCGCATCCACCGGGCGTGGCGACTGGTAAAGAAGGTCTAGAGGCGGGCAGGGACGGCAGTTGCTCCAGCCGCCAAGCGATCTTGAATTGCCTGAACACCCAGCGATTCAGTGCACAAAGCCTCCATTGCCAGCACGCAGGCTTCGGCAGCCGGCAGCGTTGTGATGCAGGGCACTCCGTAGAGCACGCTGGCTGCACGGATGCGGCCCTCGTCGGTGCGTGCCCCCTTGCCTCGCGGCGTATTGAAAATAAGTTGCACCCGACCGTCAATCAGGTGATCGATCAGGTTGGGATGCCCTTCTTGCAGTTTTCTCACCACCTCGACCGGAATGCCTGCATCGGCCAACGAGCGAGCTGTGCCAGCCGTGGCAATCAGTTCGAATCCCAAATCAATCAAACGACGCGCCAGCCCCACCATCATCTCTTTGGCCTGCGCACTGGCGACGCTCAGGAAAATCCGGCCCTGCTCTGGCAGCAGAATCCCAGCGGCGATCTGGCTCTTGGCAAAGGCGATGCTGAAGCGGTCGCTGACACCCATCACTTCGCCAGTCGATCGCATCTCAGGGCCAAGCACGATGTCAACGCCGGCAAACTTCACAAATGGAAAGACGCTTTCCTTGACACTCACATGCGACGGCACCGGATCGGCAATGATCCCCTGATCCGCCAAGCTCAATCCGGCCATCACCTTCACAGCCACCTTGGCCACCGGCAGACCTGTTGCCTTGGACACAAACGGCACCGTGCGACTGGCCCGCGGATTGACCTCGATCACATAGAGCGTCTGCTTGCCCTCTTCTCGCTTGACGGCAAACTGCACGTTCATCAGCCCGACAACGCCAAGACTCATCGCCAATCCAGCCGCTGCCGCCTTAATCTCGGCAACCACATTGGCGGGCAGGCTGTGCGGAGGAATCGCACAGGCTGAGTCGCCGGAATGAACACCAGCTTCCTCGATGTGCTCCATCACACCTGCAATGATCACATCTCGACCATCGCAGATACAGTCGACATCCACCTCGATGGCATCTTCCAGAAAGCGGTCGATCAACACCGGCTGCCCCTGCGCCACGGCAAAGGCTTCGGCAACATACCGCTCAAACTGCACGTTGTCGTAGCAAATTTCCATCGCTCGTCCGCCCAGCACAAAGCTGGGACGCACCAGAGACGGGTAGCCAATCCTCGCCACCTCGCGACGAGCCTGCTCGAGCGTTCTGGCGATGCCACTGGCGGGTTGCTTGAGTTCCAATCGATCGAGCAAGTCGCGGAACTTTTCCCTGTCCTCGGCCTGCTCGATTGTCTCGACGCTGGTGCCGATGATCGGCAATCCGGCAGCGGCCAACGCTCGGGCCAGATTGAGCGGCGTCTGCCCGCCGAGTTGCACAATCACGCCATCGGGATCGATGCGATCGGCGATGTTCAAAACATCCTCGCAGGTCAGCGGTTCGAAGAAGAGCATGTCGCTGGTGTCGTAGTCGGTGCTGACTGTTTCAGGATTGGAATTGACCATCACGCTCTCAATCCCCATCTCGCGGAGCGCATAGCTGGCGTGGCAGCAGCAGTAGTCAAACTCGATCCCCTGCCCGATCCGGTTGGGACCGCTGCCGAGAATCATGATCCGCTTTTTCCCCGGCTCTTTAGGCCTGGTTTCGTCCTCGTCTTCCCAGGTTGAATAGTAGTAGGGAGTCGATGCATCAAATTCAGCAGCACATGTGTCGACCGATTTGTAGGTGGCGACAATCCCTCGCCGCTTGCGATCCTCGCGCACATCCATTTCTGTAGAGCCGAGCATCACGGCCAATTGCCGATCGCAGAATCCCGCCTGCTTTGCCTCTCGCAACAGCACATCGTCGATGGCCGCTAGCGAACCGACTGTCCGCAGCAGGCTCTCCAGTTCTACGAGTTGCTGAATCTGATCGAGAAACCAGCGATCGATGGCAGTCAATTCGTATAATTCTTCCAGCGACATTCCCGCTTTGATGGCATAGCGGAGATACCAAACGCGATCGGGGTCGGGCGTTGAGACTCGCACGCGGATGTCGTCCAGCGACGGTTCGGCGGCTGTGCCCCACAGATCCTTGCCGTCGCAACCGAGGCCGAAGCTGCCCACCTCAAGGCCTCGCAAGGCTTTTTGAAAAGCCTCCTTAAATGTCCGGCCGATTGCCATCGTCTCCCCCACGCTCTTCATCTGCGTCGTCAGGCGGCTATCGGCTTCGGGAAACTTTTCAAAAGCAAATCGCGGTATCTTCACGACAACGTAGTCGATTGATGGCTCAAAGCAGGCCTTTGTTTTCTTGGTGATGTCGTTGGCTAATTCGTGCAACCGCCAGCCAACCGCCAGCTTGGCGGCAATTTTTGCGATCGGAAAGCCGGTGGCCTTGCTGGCCAGCGCACTGGAGCGGCTGACGCGAGGATTCATCTCAATCACGATCATTCGGCCGGTCTGCGGTTCGACGGCAAACTGAATGTTGGAACCACCTGTCTCGACACCAATCGCGCGAATCACGGCAAAGCTGGCATCACGCATCCGCTGATACTGCTTGTCGGTGAGCGTGAGGGCCGGAGCGACAGTGATTGAATCGCCGGTATGCACGCCGCAGGGATCGAAGTTTTCGATGGAACAGATGACAACGGCGTTGTCGTCGGCATCGCGCATCACCTCCATCTCGTATTCTTTCCAGCCCAGAATCGACTCCTCAACAAGAACTTGGCCGATGGGTGAAAGGTCGAGGCCTCGCTGCACTTTCTGGTCAAACTCCTCGCGGTTGTAAGCCACGCCCGATCCCGAGCCACCGAGCGTGAAGCTGGGGCGAATCACGGCGGGAAGCCCTACCTCGGCCAGCACTTCGCGGGCCTCAGGCAGCGACCGAACGATTCGACCACGGCAGGTTTCAAGGTTGATCTTGCCCATCGTTTCCTTGAATGACTCGCGGTCTTCGCCACGACGAATCGCGTCGGCCCTCGCACCAATCATTTCGACACCGTATTTCTTCAGCACTCCATGCTGCTCGAGTTCCATGGCTAGGTTCAGTGCCGTTTGACCTCCAAGCGTGGGAAGCACGGCATCGGGCCGCTCGATCTCGATTACTTTTTCCAGCATCTGCCATGTGAGTGGCTCGATGTAGGTGCGATCGGCCGTGCCCGGATCGGTCATGATCGTGGCGGGGTTGGAATTCACCAGCACGACGCGGTAGCCGTCTTCGCGAAGCGCTTTGCAAGCCTGCGTGCCGGAATAATCAAATTCGCAAGCCTGACCGATGACAATCGGCCCAGAACCAATCAACAGAATCGTGTGGATGTCGTCGCGACGGGGCATGGAAAAGTCCGAGGGCGGGCAAACTGTTGGCACACTACCATCCCACCCCAGAACGATTCAACGAACGACGACAATTCTCGCGTCCAGCGTTGCTTCGCCCGTCAGGAAGCCCCAATCGCCAGCGCGGGGAAGACGGCCGCCAATTCGTGAACGGCGGGGGCCACCCCGCCATGCAAACCTCGTTTACCGCGGAATTCCTTAGGCAGGCGCCGCCGGGGGGACGCGAAGACTGGACGATTCACAGGAGCCACCCAATTCGCGGAGATACTCAAGCGTGTAAATGCCGGTGGAGTGGCCATCGGTAAATTCAATCGCATAGGCATACTGACCGACGGGATTCATTCCTACAATTCCCAGTAAGGCAACTTCCTCGGGCTTCAACACCAGCAGCAGAGGCGGTGGTGCGACCGGCTTTAACCGTTGCTCGCGGCAGTTTGCGCATGGGCAGGCATCCCGCAGCAAGCGGGGCGTGTATGTGCGATGGGCGGTATCTGACCAAACAATCTCGATGGCACCATCGTTCATTCGCCTGATCGATTGAGGGACTGGTTGATTCATCGTGACACAATTCCTGCCTTTCTTTTTTTATGCTTGGCGGCGATCGATGATGCGTCGCCCTTTGCCTTCGAAGCGAGGCAGGCTGACGATCGGCACAGTCGTCACTTCGACGCGCAAGCCCAGCCGCACCTGTAACTCCCGCGCCACTCGCTCAGGCGAGTTGAGTCGGTCTTCAATTTCCAAGGAGATCGCATCGAGGCTCTCCCGCGTCGATACCGTTAGGCGGTATTCAATGACTTCCGGAAAACTGCGGACGATGTCGTCGATCGCGCCTGGAAAAATATTGATGCCCCGCACAACGAGCATGTCGTCGGTTCTGCCAAGAATACCCCCTTCCAGCCGCACCCACGCAGAAGCTCCGGCGGCAATTTCTTCGTCTGGCGAATAACGCGACTGCACGACATCCCCGGTGCGGTAGCGAATCACAGGCGCGCCACTGCGGCCCAGCGTTGTCAGCACGAGTTCGGCAATCTCTCCGGGCAGCGCTGCCTCTCCAGTTTCCAGCGCGAGAAACTCGGCGTGAAACCAGGGCTCGATCACATCGAGCCCGCGGCCGTAAAGATCGCCCACACCCCATGGGCCAACTTCGCTGGCACCGGCATGGTCGAGCACTTCGGCATTCCATGCCTCCCCAATCCGGGCACGCACTGCTGGAATGGAACCGCCCGGCTCTCCGGCCACGATCACCAGCCTGATCGGCAGATGTGCTATATCGATTTTATGATCTTGGGCCACCTCGGCTAGATGCAGCGCATAGCTCGGCGTGGCCACGAGCACTGTCGCAGCGAGGCTCCGAGCGAGTTCAAGTCGGGCAAGGCTCGACATGCCACCGGTCGGGATCGCCATCGCACCGCGAGTCAGTGCGCCTTCAAAGGCAGACCAAAACCCCACATAGGGGCCAAACGACGATGCCACCAGCACGCGGTCGCCAGCACAGACATCGCCCCGATCAAAGATCACTTGCCAGCAATCCATCCACCACGCCCAGTCGTCATCTGTATCGAAAATTGGCAACGGCCGGCCGTGCGTGCCGCTGGTCTGATGAAATCGCCGATAGCGATCGGCAGGCCATGTGAGATTGGCGGGGGTGCCAGTCGTGGCCGCTGCTTCAACTAATTCTTCCTTGAATGTGAAGGGCCACTGGGCAATGTCGTCGAGTGAATCAATCTCTTGCGAAACGCGAGCCAGCTTCGCTGCATAAAATTGATTCTGCGGCAGGATCGTGGCCAACAATTCGCGGAAGCGAGCCAGCTTCAACGCGTCTAACTCCGCGCGGGATTGCAACAACAAGCGAGAATCAAAAGCAGTCATGCGACGATTATGGCATACCGAGGCTGGGAATGCCTTGGGTCGGCGAATTTCGCAGCGGGGCTTGCAGTCCCTGCATTCCCTGCGGCGGCGCCGCGGGGATTGGCTGAGCCACAGCGGGGCGGGCCGCCACCGGTGGAGGCGCAGGCAGGCTGCTGGCTGCTAGTCGTGCCTGCTCAGCGCGGGCCACCATTTGCTCTGGGGGCGTGGAGGAGGCTGGCATCATCGCCAAGTCGACGATGCGCTCGTCGCGAATTTCACCCGGCCAGATATTTTCTGTGACAAAGTCGAGTGGGAAAATCTCGTACCACGGCAGCGGAAATGGCTGTCGCACCGTGAGCGTTTCAAAACCATCCTTGACTAAGCGGATTTTGCGCGTGCCATAATAGATGAAGTCGGTCGAAACGGGGGTTGTGCCAATTTGATAATCATCCACGTACACAAGCGCACCTGGCGGATTGCTGCGAATCGTCATCCGCCGCTGAACGCAACCGCCAGCGGCCCCGAGCAAACAGGCAACCATCACCGCCGCTGCCGGCAGCCGAACTGAATGACTTTGTGGGAAATTTGGCCGGCTCATTGGGAATTGCCTGCGGAAATGGGCTGCTCGCTGTACGGCACGGTGTCGCTTTCAAGCCGAGTTTTGGTCCACGGACGACCATCTGCATCGGACCGCAATCGAAACCGCAAAAGTGGCGAGGAGAATAGGTTTTTAGGCCAATCGTCGCCAGATCACTCCTCAAAAGAACGCACTTTGCCAGGTCGTATCCGTCTCGCCGCGTCAGCCCCGGCTCGCTAGACTGTTGCTATGATTCGCTACCATCTGGCGAAGATTCGGCGAGGTTCTCGGTGCGTGTGCCCAAGAAACCCTATGACAGTCCGACCTTTGAAAGACCTCTCGAGGGCACGAGACGCGTGGGAAAAGGCACAACCCTTGTCCACTGCGACCGCACCGATATCGGTTGCCGTCGCTCCAACAATCAAGACTCGAAGGCGGTATTGCCCCCTTCGAGTGCCCAGCAATTCAACGCTCGGGGTTGGTTGTTTCTCGTGGCTGATGGCATGGGGGCCCATGCAGCAGGTGAAATGGCCAGTGCCATTGCCGCTGAGCGAGTGCCGCTGCTCTACGAAAAAGCCGGTCAGTTGTCGCCGCCGCTCACGCTCCGCCACAGCATTGAACAGGCGAATGCCGAGATCAACACGCAGGGAGAGAGCGCCGCTGAATTCAAGGGCATGGGCACGACATGCACCGCCTTGGTGATCCTGCCCCGTGGTGCACTTGTCGGACACATTGGCGATAGCCGCGCGTATCGCATTCGCGGCAAGACTGTGGATCAACTTTCGAAGGATCACTCGCTTGTCTGGGAACTGGAAACCGCTGGCGGACTGACGCGGGAAGAGGCCAACAACCGCGCACCAAAAAACATCATCACCCGATCGATGGGCCCACACCCGCAGGTCGTGGTCGATCTGGAAGGGCCGTTCCCGGTTGAGGATGGCGATGTCTTTTTGCTCTGCAGCGACGGCCTCTCTGGACAGGTGACGGATGAAGAAATCGGCTTGTTTGCCGCGGAACTAGAACCCCGCGAGGCGACCGAGACACTCATTCGACTAGCGCTTGTTCGAGGTGCACCAGATAATGTCACCGTCATTGTCGCGAGGGCTGGATCCGAGGAAGTGTCAAAGCCTTCTGCGAGTGACAAACCGTGGGCTATGAGTGCGATCGAGCATATCGACCTGAAGGGGCAGCCGATCCCCTGGAAAATGCTGGCAGTCGCTGCCGTGAGCCTCTTTGCGTCACTGGTGCTCATGTCTTTTTGGTTAACCGAACGGAACACGCCGCAGAGCATTCTGATTCCGGTTTACCTGTTTGGTGCCGTTGCCACAGGCCTCTTGGCACTCGTCTCACTGATCGCAGCTGTGCTTGGATTTTCCGCCCCTCTGGCCGCGCAAGTCCGAGTGCTCCCGATCGGCGTTCGGCTCGGCAAGGGGCCCTACCGCACCTATGACTGTTCGCCGACGGCACTGCTTTTAGAGGGCGTTATTGCCAGCGTGGAAGCCGCGTCAGACGGACTTTCCGAACCCGACAAAGAACGCACCGTCGGGATCATGGCTCGGGTCCGACAGCATGTTGCTGAAGAGAGTTTTCACGAAGCCGTCGTGGCGGCCGCCGAGGCGATTACGATCTACGGCCGCGCCCTCCAAGAGTCGCGGACGGATAATACAGCGCACGGGGACAGCAACCCAACATCGCATCACCCTGCTTGAGAACCTCTTTTTCAAACGATTTTTTGAGCTGTTGAAGTGGTTGCTTGCTTGACTGAGTCTTTTCGTGATTCCCATGAAGATCATTTCTCGTTATGTGCTCTGCGAACTGCTCCAGGTTTTTCTGGTGGCCCTCGCCGCCCTGACCCTCTTCATGCTTGTGATCGGCTTGGTGAAAGAAGCGCAGCAACAGGGCCTCGGCTTGATACAAATTGCGGCGCTGGTGCCCTATGTACTGCCTGAGGCAATGCGGTTTGCTGTACCTGGCACGATGCTCTTTGCGGTGGCCAGCGTGTTTGGCCGGATGTCTGCCAGCAACGAGATCACTGCACTCAAGGCAGCAGGGATCACGCCAATGGCGACGATCTGGCCGGCAGTGGCGCTGGCCATCGTGGTGAGCTTTGTCTCGGTGTGGCTCAATGATGTGGCGGTTTCGTGGGGCCGCGATGGCGTGCGGCGAGTGATCGTCGGCAGTGTGGAGGAGATCATCTACGGGCGCCTCCGGCAGCAGCGTTCCTACAGCACCTCGCAAATCTCGATCAATGTCAAGAGTGTCGATGGACGAAAACTGATTCGACCGACCCTCTCGTTTCAGCCGGGCGGATCAAGCCCGCCGGTGACTGTCTCGGCTGCTGAAGCCGAACTCCGCGCCGATGCAGCAGCCAGCACGCTGACGATCATCTGCCGCGATGGCACGCTGCATGTCGGCGATGTCAAGGCTGTCTTTCCCGACACGATCGAACGCGTCGTGCCCCTGGATGCTGTCAGCCGCAAAACCATGACTACGACGAGCCCCTCCGAAATTGCGATGGCCGACTTTGCCGAGGCACGCACCGCACAGATCGCACGGATTGATCAGATTGAACAGGTCGCAGCCGGCAAAACAGCTCTGGGGATCCTCTCTGGCCATCTGGATCAGACCGTGCCGGCTTTTACAGCAGGGGATCGAGACTTGGCGAAAGAAGGGCAATCTCGTCTCAATCGCATCCTCATGGAACCGTGGCGACGCTGGGCCAATGGGTTTAGTTGCGTGTGCTTTGTGCTGGTCGGCGCACCGATGGCCATCCGCATGAGAAATGCCGATTTCCTCACCAGTTTCTTCCTCTGCTTTCTGCCGATCTTGGTGATCTACTATCCGGTCTTCATGCTCGGGGTTTCCCGAGTCAAGGCTGGGGTACTGCCGCCGCCAGCGGTCTGGCTCGCAAATCTACTGATCGCTCTTTGGGGGCTCTGGCTCCTGCGCCGCGTGGTCCGCACCTAACCTATGGGTTTCGGAAAACTAGAGGAGTTTCAGAGCGAGGGGTTCGGAATCGCATTCCTTTGCTGTAGTCTTTCTCTGACTTCTGGTTTCTTCCCGGCTACGCCAATCTCCGCCTGCCCACCTTTTGTTTCGCTCGCATGGCTCTTGTTCATCTCGACGACCTCACGATCGCCTTTCGCGGCCCTCCCTTGCTGGACGGCGTCACTCGGCAGATTGAAGCAGGACAACGCATCGGCCTGTTGGGCCGCAATGGCTCAGGCAAGACGACTCTCTTAAAGATGATCGCCGGGCAAGAGCAACCCGATCGCGGTCGTTGCGTCGTGGCCCCGGGAACGCGAGTTGCTTTTGTCACGCAGGAAGTGCCGCAGGATGTGGCTGGCGTGGCTTTCGATGTGGTGCGACAGGCCCTTCATTCGGCCATCGCGTCGCAGGAAATCGAGGACTGGGAAGCGGACCATCGCGTGTCGCAGATGCTTGAGCGCATGGACATCGATGCTCAGGCGGATGTAAGCACAATGTCGGCCGGACTTCGGCGGCGCACATTCCTCGCGCGATCGCTGGTTGCCCAACCCCAACTTTTGCTGCTCGATGAACCGACCAATCACCTTGATCTCGCCGCCATCACATGGCTGGAAGACTTTCTTGCCGACTGGGCAGGCACGCTCGTGTTTGTCACGCACGACCGGGCGTTTCTTCGCAAGCAAGCGACGCGGATTTGGGAGATCGATCGCGGTAAACTTTTTGACTGGACATGCGACTACGCGACATTCCTGGCCCGAAAGGCCGATGCACTCGCAGCAGAAGAAAAACAAAACGCACTGTTCGACAAGCGTCTGGCAGAGCAGGAGGTCTGGATTCGACAGGGCGTCAAGGCCCGGCGAACCCGCAACGAAGGGCGAGTTCGCGCGCTCAAAACAATGCGGCTTGAGCGCAGTGAGCGGCGAGAACAGGTGGGCAAAGCAAAGCTGGTGATCCAAGAGGCCGCTCGCAGTGGCAATCTTGTCTGCGCTGTCGAAGACATTTCATTTGGCTACGGCTCACGGGCGATTCTGCAAAACTTTTCGACAACGATTTTACGCGGCGACAAGGTGGGCATTCTCGGCCCCAACGGCGCCGGAAAAACAACGCTGCTGCGATTGCTGCTGGGCCAGATTGCACCGCAAACAGGAACCGTCAAGCTTGGCACTCAGTTGGCCGTGGCCTACTTCGACCAACTCCGCGGGCAACTCGACGGCGAAAAAACGATTGCCGAAAATATTGCTGGCGGCAACGACACAGTCACCATCGGCGACCAGTCGCGACACATCATTGGCTATCTGCAGGACTTTCTCTTCTCTCCAGAACGGGCCCGCACGCCGGTGCGATTCCTCTCCGGGGGAGAGCGACACAGGGTGCTGCTGGCGAAGCTGTTCACCCAACCGGCAAATCTGATTGTGCTCGACGAACCGACCAACGACCTCGACACAGAAACGCTGGAATTGCTCGAGCAACGACTTGTCGAGTTTACCGGCACAATCATGGTCGTCAGCCACGACCGCGAGTTTCTCAACAATGTGGCCACCAGCGTGATCGCGTACGAGGACGACGGCGTGCGGGAATATGTCGGCGGCTACGACGATTGGGTGCGGCAGCGGCGCGAAGCCGACCTCCAACCGCCGCCTGAAGGTGCGCGGCCCTCAGCGGCAAATCAGTCCAAAAACTTGGCGTCCAAGCGGCTCTCGTACAAAGACCAGCGAGATCTATCGCTGTTGCCGGCCACGATCGAAAAGCTGGAGCAAGAAATTGCCGTTTTTCACCAACGAATTGCCGCAGTCGATTTTTACCAACAGCCCCCTGCTGAAATTACAACGGCACATAGGCAACTCAAAGACCTGACGGCAGAACTCACCGAGGCGTTCGACCACTGGGCCACCCTTGAGGTAGTGCCCAAGGAATCGCTCGATCCCGATGGCTCCAGAAGTGGATGCCACTAGAGCCCATGGAGTCAGGCGGGCAACTGCCCAGTTGGCTCGGGGCTGAAAATCTGGCAAGATGCTCCAGCACTGGTCTGTGCCCAGCAACCCCTACTGTTTTAAAGGAGTTTTCATGCCGCGTCCTGTCACTTTATTCACTGGCCAGTGGGCCGACCTGCCACTTGAGGACCTGGCGCGCAAGGCGCACGAGTTTGGCTACCAAGGACTGGAGCTCGCCTGCTGGGGGGACCACTTCGATGTCTCCCGCGCGATCAACGAAAGCGGTTACTGTGCGGCCAAACGCGACAGTCTTGAGCGACATGATCTTTCCGTGTACGCAATCTCTAATCATCTCGTTGGCCAAGCTGTCTGCGACCACATCGACGAGCGACACAAAGGCATTCTGCCGCCGCATGTCTGGGGCGATGGTGATCCAGCGGGGGTCAATCAACGCGCGGCCGAGGAGATGAAACAGACGGCCCGCGCCGCCCAAAAACTCGGCGTATCGGTCGTCAATGGCTTCACCGGCTCAAGCATCTGGCACCTGCTCTATTCCTTTCCTCCGGTCTCCGCAGCGATGATCGATGCTGGCTTTGAGCAATTTGCTGATCGCTGGAATCCGATTCTCGATGTCTTCGCCGAGTGCGGCGTGCGATTCGCGCTGGAAGTGCATCCGACCGAGATCGCTTTTGATACTGTTACAGCCCAACGCGCGCTGGATGCGCTGGGCCGTCGCGAGGAGTTTGGCTTTAACTTTGATCCGAGCCATCTCCACTGGCAAGGTGTTGATTCGGTCGAGTTTATCCGCGCGTTCCACGATCGCATCTATCACGTCCACATCAAGGACGCGATCGTCACGCTCGGCGGGCGGCAGGGCATCCTGGGAAGCCACCTCAATTTCGGCGATCCCCGTCGTGGCTGGGACTTCCGCTCGCCCGGTCGCGGCGGCATCGACTTTGAGGAAATCATTCGCGCCTTAAATCAGATCGGCTACGAGGGACCGCTCAGCGTTGAATGGGAGGACTGTGGCATGGACCGCGAGCACGGCGCTGCCGAGGCCTGCGAGTTTGTGCAAAACCTCGACTTTTCTCCAAGCAATCGCCAGTTTGATTCGGCGTTTGCCGAGGAGACCTGAGCCCTTTGACAGGCCGGTGGTTTGGAGCTTTAGAATGGCGACTCTCTCAAGGCGAGCTGCGCTTGTTTCAGCGGCGGCAGCGGTCTGGTGCTGGCCGCGGCAAAGCGCCGCGCCGTGGCCCAATTCCAGCAGCATTTTTCGGCTACCTGCCCCGCCACAGCCCGGCCAAAAGCCCTTGTACTCAGACCGATTTATCGACCACGATCCGGCGCTTAAGTATGTCCACTGCCCGTCGATCTGCACGCTGCCCGACGGCCGCATGGCCTGCGCGTGGTATGCCGGCTCGCGGGAAGGGGCCCGCGATGTGGCGGTTTGGATAGCCCACTGGCAGTCCACTGATCCGCAGGCCGTCGCTATCAATCCCGAGGGCACCTGGGGCCCGCCGAGCGTACGGATGGATCGCCAGATCGCCATGGACGACCTCGATCGCTATGTCAACAAGGTGGGCAACTCTGTCCTCTTCACCGCTGATGGTCGGATCTGGTTGGTCTATGTGACGATTGCCATCGGGGGTTGGTCGGGCAGTTCTCTGAATGCCTGCTCGTCGACTGACGCTGGAAAAACCTGGAGCCGCAGCCAGCGGTTGATCCTCAGTCCATTTTTCAATATCAGTGAACTGGTTCGAGCGGCGCCCGTCATGCTCGATTCTGGTGAGATTGGCCTGCCGATCTACCACGAATGCATCGGCAAGTTTCCGGAGATGCTCTGGCTGCGCAGCGATGGTGATCGACTCTCCGCCGTCAAAACCCGGATGGCTGGCGGTCGGTCGCTGCTTCAGCCAACGGTCGTCCCTGTCGATGGCCGCCACGCTCTGGCATTTTTACGCAACCACTCTGCTCGCCGCCGGATGGCCTCGCAGTCGTCAGCGGATGGTGGCCAGACATGGACGCTGCCGATTGAAACAGACTTGGTGAATGCCGACGCCAGCGTCGCAGCGGTGCGACTCTCAACAGGCCATCTGCTGGTGGCACTGAACAACTCAGCCGATTCTCGCGACAATCTTTCTCTGGCCCTCTCCCCCGATGGCATCAGCCAGTGGCAGTTGATCGCCACGCTGGATGATCAGCCCGGCGAAAAGTTTGCCTATCCCTACATGATTCAAGATTCGCAGGGCGTCGTGCAGCTTGTCTATTCGTGGAAGATGAGACGCATTCGGCACATTGCCATGAACGAGGCCTGGCTCCTGGCCCAAACTGGAAAGCCCCTGGCATGAGTGACGCCTTTTGTTGGTGGTTTCCCGTTGCCGCATGGGGCATTGTTTTGGCGGCTCTTACCCGCGTCACACGGCTCCAGCAACTGCTGGGCTGGGCTGGGCTGCCTGTGGCGGCCGGTGCTCTGTCGCTCGTGCCAATCAACGGCCTGCCGCTGGGCCGCTGGCTGCACGGCTTCAGTCTGAATCTCTCGCTGCCGTGCCTGGCACTGCTCTTGGACTACACGCTCTCCCCCCTGCTCTCACGGCCACTCCTGGACGACCGCGGGCGACGGACGGGAATTTTCTGCGGGCTGATCGCCGGCCTCTTGCTCTACCCACTGGCCCTGGGACTGGGGCCGTTTGATCCCTATGTGCTGGGTTGGTGCTCCCCGGGCGTGGCTGCTGCCGCTGCCGGACTGGGGTCCGTTTTACTGCTGCAAAAAAACCGGTTTGGGATCGTGCTCTTGGCTGCGGGCGCGGCGTGGCAGATTGGCTGCCTTGAATCAACCAACGCCTGGGACTACCTCGTCGATCCTGTTTACTGGCTGCTTTGCCTCGGCAATTTTTGCGGCGGGGCGATAGCCGCTGTCGGACCGTTCATAAAGACTTCTTGTCAGCAACAAAGTCGGATTGTTGCCTCGGCCGTTGTCGTGGCAGCCTGGCTGGCGCATTCGCTCACGGCCGCCGCTGCCCCCGCCGCGGCCGAACCTCGGCAAACTGCCGCCGAAGAAGTCGCCGCGTGGAGTGTGACGGCCGCCAATCTGGCTCAACGTGCCACGCTTGGCGGCCACGCTGAGTTGGCTTTCACCATACAGCAGTGGCAACTTCCAGCCGAGGGGCAGCGGCAGTTTGCCCTGCTCATTCCAGCCCGACTGCAAACGCCCGACTCGATCGACACCCCAGAAGAGCAAACGCTCTGGGACGATTTTTGTCTCGCCCGCCGCAGTCGGGCCGCCAGCACATTTGCCCTCGCACGAAAGCAAAGCGGTGCCCAGAAGTTGCGGCTTATTTACCAGACGCTGCGGGATGATCCAGAGCATGCCCAAGCCCGTGCGCTCGGCGGCTGGGTGCAACGCCACGGAGAGTGGGTTTGGCCAGAGGCGGCGCGGCGCATTGATAAGGAAGAAGAATATTCGGCAGACTTTGGCTGGCTGGCCAAGGGCCGGCTGGATCGCTACCGCAAAGGCGAGCGTTATGAGGATGGCCGCTGGACCACTGTCGCAGCTCAAGCAGCACGCCCGCGCAGCATCGCTCGTGGAAGAAAGTTTGTCTCTGACCACTGGCAGATCGTCACGACCGCAGAACTTGCCCAAGCCACTAACCTTGCGCAGCGACTCGAGGAAACACACTCCATCTGGCGACAGGTCTTTGCTGGGTTTCTTCCCGAGACCCTCGATGCGGAAAAACCTGCGACCATCCACAGTCGAATGGTCACCCGCGATCCGTTTGATGCGAAGCTGCTGGCCAACCGTCAGCAGTATGTGGCCGAGCTTGAAAAACTGGAACCACTCATCGGGCAGACGCTCGGCATTTACTGGAACCCGACCCGTACAGCTTGGTTTTTTGCTGGACCTGCCCCGCAGGGCATGGCCCCCATCACGTCGACGACCATTCTTCACGAGGCGACTCATCAACTCTTTGCCGAAATGCAAAAGACGAGCCCGCTGGCCGGCGAACGCTGCGGCTTCTGGGCCATCGAAGCGGCGGCCTGTTACATGGAGAGCCTGACTCGCACTGACTTCGGCTGGACGCTCGGTGGCCTGGAGGCTGGTCGAACGCCGGCCGCTCGCGAGCGATTGCTTGAAGACAATTTCTATCTGCCCCTGGCCGAACTCACGGCGATGGGGCGTCGTGACTTCCAAGCCGACCAACAACTCCCAAAACTCTACAGCCAGATTTCCGGTCTGGCCGACTTCTTTATGAACGGCCAGCAGGCACGATACCGCGAGGCTTTCCTGGAATACCTCGTGCAAATCTATACGGGTAGAGTCGAAGCCGACACGCTGGCACAGCTCTGCCGGCAGACCTACGCAAATCTTGACGACGACTACCGGCGGCACCTGTCACGCTAGCCCCAACTGTAAAAACATCCCCCAGCGTGTGCGGAGTCCTCTGTGCTAATGATATGTGACGCCTAACGGTTCGCGTCAGTTGCGTAGCGTAGCAACGTCAACTGCACGCGGGGGGTTAGGCATCACCCGACAAGTGTGCACCCTGCAGTCTTCATATTTCAAACACCTTCAGCACTTCGTCGCCGTAGTGGTTGATGACCTTCACGGCGATCTTGCCCGATTCGGGCTTGTCGAACGGACGGCTTAACGTGCTGTAGAGACTGCTCCAGGCCGCTTCGTCGATGTCCGCCCGTAGCGCTCGTTTGAGCTTGTCGTAGGGTTCTTCCGCACCGGTGAAGTAGGCGTGGCGCACGAAGAAGCTCTCACCGTTGTAGTCGGTGTCGATGAACCAGCAGGCGATGTCGTCGGTGGAGGCGCTGCGAATCTGGCCGGTGGTTGGGTCGTACACGTCCACGCCTTTGATCTCCACCACGATCTGATCCGCAGATTTCACAGATTTTCGCAGATTCTGGTTTTTATCTGCGTTCATCTGCGTAATCTGTGGATGAGCATTTCGGATCTCCACGTCCGGCTCGCCGAAGACCATGAACAGGTTGCCCGCGCCGGTCTTCTTGAGCAGTTCATCGCCCATCGCCAGGTCGGGGTTCATCTTGGCCGGCAGCACGGTCAGTTTGCCGTAGCGTTTTACCTCTTCGGCGACGTGCGGGTCGAAGGCGAAACCGCAGACGATGAGCATGTGGAAGCCCACGCCCTGCACCGCTTCCTTGGCCGCTTCCTTCACCTGCTGCGGGCCGACAGTGCCGTGCTCCGGGCCGAGGGAGACGGCCACGCGCCGGGTCTTGCCGTCGGCGTCGGTGTATTCGCCCGCCGCGTGCAGCCACGCCCCGGCGTAGGGGTCGAGCCGGTCGAAGGTGAGCCGCTCTGCCTTGCGGGTGTTCTGCACGCCAGACTTCTTGAGGTTGTCCAGGATCATGGTGGCGAAGTCATCCGCAGATTTCGCAGATTGACGCAGATTTGCTTTTTCTGAATCTGTGTAATCTGTGGATAAAGTTCTGTGCGGCGACAGGCTTTCCACCGAAAACGGCCCGCACACCCGCACGCGATTGTTGTCCTCGTAAGGCTGATCGAAGAGCGTCTCGGTGTCCGCGTGCTTGGCGATGGCGGCGTCGATCTGCGCGCGAGTCATGCCGTCCTTGATGTCCGGGTTGTTGGCGATGGATTTGAGCGTGACGTGCGGCACGCGCTTGTAGACGAAACCCTTGCGAATGTCGCCTTCCGTCTTGTATTCGGGCGGCACCTTGCCGGTCAGTTCTGTTTCCTTTTTGATCCCCTCGGGCGAGTCGGCCAGCAGGTAGTAGGGATACTTGGCGGCCATCAGACGCGTGCGAGCCAGCGCCAGGGCGACACGGCTGGTGTCGCAGGTGATCCAGCGTCGGCCCCACTGCTCGGCCACGTAGGCCGTCGTCCCCGATCCGCACGTCGGGTCCAGCACCAAGTCCCCAGGGTCCGTCGTCATCAGCAGGCAGCGCTCGATAACGCGAATCGCCGTTTGAACTACATATATTTTATCTCCCGGGCGACCTGCGATTGCCGTATCGGTCCAACTGCTATTGATGCCGAACACGGGAAAATCGTCCAAGTAGCGAACATAGGCGAGTGACCCACTTCTAGCTTCGATTCGCCCTGCATTCGCCAATGTCCGAAGCCCATTCAGGTCCGACTTATACGTTCCTTTTCCTGGTGTAAACGTCTTGCCATGAAAGACGAATTCGCGGAGATCAGCGCCTTGCGGCGGGCGTTGGCTGATGAGATTGTCCAAGCGATAGATTCGCGAACCCGTTGCCAACGTTTCGGGCGCGACCGTTTCATCCTCCGTCAATGTCCGCGTCGTTCCATCTGGAAGTAACGCTCGCGTGTAGTAACTGCCGCCCGCTCCAGTGAGATTCTTTTCAAGATACAGCGGTCGGTATTTCACATGCTCCTGATTTTTCGCGTACCAGATAATGTAGTCAGAGACGGATGAAAGGAGATGGTCACTCTGGCCGCTCGTCTTGGCGAACGTTATCAACGAACAGAAATTCTCCGCCCCGAACACCTCGTCCATCACACAGCGCACCAGATGCACGTTCTCATCCCCAATCTGCACAAAGACGCTGCCGGTTTCGGTGAGCAGGTCGCGGGCCACCACTAGCCGATCGCGCAGGTAGGCCAGGTAGGAGTGGATGCCCAGCTTCCAGGTGTCGCGGAAGGCACGCACCTGTTCGGGCTGCCGCGTGGCGTCCTCGGCCTTGCCGTCCTTCACGTCCCGCTTGCGAGTGCTCACCTGCCAGTTGCTGCCGAACTTGATGCCGTAGGGCGGGTCGAGGTAGATGGTCTGCACCTTGCCCTTCAGCCCTTCCTTCTCGGCCAGTGAGGTCATCACCAGCAGCGAGTCACCCAGGATCATGCGGTTGGTCCAGTTCTGCTCGTGGTGGTAGAAGTCGATTTTCTGCGCGAAGTCGTGCGGGCCGCCGTTGAAGTCGGCAAACAGGTTGAGCTGATTGTCGCCGGACTGTTCGATGCGCGGCAGTGCGTCAATGATGGCCTGCGGGTGTATCTTCTCCTGGATGTAAATCGGCACCACGGGAACAGTGAGGTCAGTGCTGTCCTGTTCGTCCTTGCCCTTCCAGACCAGTTGCGGATCAAGGGACGGATCGCGCGGGTAGCGCATGGTCTTGGGCACGAGTTCTTCATCGGCCACGAAGTCGCGCAGTTCCTCGGTGGGGATGTTGGCGCGCTTGTCTTTGTGGCGGATGGATTCGACGCTCAAAGGAGTGGTGTTTTTCTTAGCCATGATTTAATCCGCAGATTGCGCAGATTTGCGCAGATTAGAAAATACAAAACGCTTGAATTCAAGACTCGGGTGGCCGAAGTTCAGCAGCAACCCGCGCTCCAGGCGCGTTGCCTTGAGGTAGTTCAATAGCTGCGCGTCCTCGACGCCAGTGATGGCTTGCAGCGCCTTCAACTCGACGATCACGCTTTCGTAACAGACAAAATCTGCCCGGTACGAGCAGGCCAGCCGCTGCTCCTTGTAATATACCGGCAACTCCACTTCGCGCGCGAACGGAACGGCTCGGGCCGCAAACTCTATCGCGAGCGCCTGCTGATAAACGGCCTCCAAGAATCCCGGCCCAAGTTGTCGATGAACCTCCATCGCCGCGCCGATGACGGCGTGCGTTTGTTGGTCCTTTGAATCTGCGTCAATCTGCGAAATCTGCGGACTCATTTCTGCTCTCCGATGAAGCTGAGGGCAAGATTTTGTGCGCAATCGGTTTTGTAAGTCTTGCCGTCAGCGGAGGTGAGTTTCAGTTGTACACAAAGTGTGGACAACTGAACGTCGCTCTGTTTTCGCTCGCGCGCCTTCAGCATATTCCAGTAATTCCGTGGGTTATCGCTGTCGGTGAGGGCGGCGATGATGTCCACGACCGAGAAGAACCACTGCTCGTCGTGCCAGATGCGGCGGATTTGCTTAGCCCCGAAAACAATCATCTTGCCCCGTGAATCGGCGGAGAGTTCTTCGCTCATGGTTTTATCTCTTTCTGAAGGCTGGCGCGAATCAGGTTCTGAGCATCCCACGGGTCGGTGACTTCGATCAACGCCCAGCGCCCGAAGCCGCCGTGGTTGTTGATGGCGGGCACCCATAGCGTGCGCGCTGTGGCGATCTTGGCGGCCTTGTCTTTTTTCTTCTCGCCGGTGACTTCGACGATCAGGTTGAGTACATCACCCTCACCCCGGCCCTCTCCCGATACGGGAGAGGGAGATTTCAGGATAGCAATGAAGTCGGGGATGTATTGGTGCTCTGCGCCGTTCAGCGTGTAGGGGATGGTGAAGCCGAGATTTTGGTTCTTGACGTAGCGGATGACCTCGGGCATGTCTTCGAGGGCTTCGGCCATCTTCTGCTCCCACGAGTCGGTATCGGCGACAACATGGGAGATGTGGCACTTCTCGGCTTTAGTCGCATAGACCGGCCGGGTGGTGTCGAAGTCCACATAACAGGTGGAGCCGAGGGTGTCATACGGGCGCAGGATGGGCTTGAGCGCAGCCGTGCCGTCGGTCGAGGTGACGATGGCCTTGTAGATGCGGTCGGCGGCGTCGTGCGCAAACTCGATGAGCAGCAGCAGTTGCGGGAAGGTGTTGTCCTTGAGCGTGACGCATTCGGCGAGCCACCGTTTGGCGATGCCGAGTAGTTGCGGGAAGAGCCAGGGCTTGTCGTTGCCGTCGTCGTCGCGGAAATACTTTTCCAGCGTGAGCTTGGCCAGCAGGAAGGCGACCTCGTTGGGCCGGCGGCGCTTGAGATCGTCGAGGGTGTGGATACTGGATTCGCCGACGATGGGGTCGAGTTGCACCTTGGTCGGAATATCGGCGGTGGAGAGAACCAGCCTGGATTCGTCGGTGAAGGTGGCGGTGAGCCGCTCGCTTGCCACGTCGTAGCGATAACCGAGCAGACGGGGAAAGTGGATTTCACAGGCGAGGCGGCTTTCCATGGCGCGCACGCGGGTGGACATGGGGCCGGGCTGGGGGTCTGCGGTGGCGCCACTGCACGGGATAAAGGAAAACGGCACGCCGTAGACTTCGGCGTACTCTGGGTCGAAATGGCCGTTCTCGTTGGCGGCGTAACTCATGCGGCGCAGCGCACGACCCACCACCTGCTCGCACAGTAGTTGCGTGCCGAAAGCGCGCACGCCGAGAACGTGGGTAACGGTGTTGGCATCCCAGCCTTCGGTGAGCATGGAGACGCTGACCACGCACCTGACGTGTTCGCCGAGCTTGCCCGCCTTGCCTACCGTATTCATCACTTCGCGCAGCAGGTCTTCGTCGGTGAGATCCTCGGCATCGCGGCCGGGAAAGCGGGCGCGGTATTCGGCCTTGAACTCGTCAATTTCGCGGGCGGCGATTTTTTTGAAATCGGCGCTCATCGCATCGCCGGATTCGAGTTGCCGGCTGTCCACCAGGATCGTGTTGGGGCGGTGCAGCCATGCGCCGTTGCCATCGTCGTTGCGGAAGATGGGCAGTTGCCCGGCCTGGACGATGGTCTGCTCGCCAATCTGCTTTTCCCAGCCGCCAATGTAGTCGAAGACCAGTTTTGAGACGTTGGTATTGTTGCAGACGACGATGAAGACGGGCGGCGTGATGCCGCGCGCGCGGGCCTCGGCGTTCTGCTCCCAGAGGCGGTAATACTTCTCGTAGTTGCCGTAGAGACTGAGCAGCGCGCCTTGCAGTTCAACCGGCAACTTCGGTTCACCGCTCACTACAGCCTCGGTCTTGCGACCTTTCTTCGGCAAGTCCTCCCGGATACGCAGCCACAGATCGCGGTAGGTGGGCTGCTCGCCGGTCATTGAGTTATCGGCGACAGGCACGCGAGGCACTTTGACGATACCGGTCTCGATAGCGTCAATCAACGAAAAATCCGAGACTACCCACGGAAAGAGCGTGCCTTCGGGGTAGCCCGAACCGCGCAGGAAGAACGGTGTGGCCGAAAGATCGTAGATGGCCTTGACGCCGATCTTGGCTTTCACGGCCTCGATGCCGGAAATCCAGATGCGGGCTTCTTCCTCGCGGCTCTTGGCCTCGACGCGATCATCGCCGGTGAGTTTCTCTTCTTCTATATCTGGTTTGCGGCGGTAACAGTGATGGGCTTCGTCGTTAAGAACGATGATGTTTTTCTTGGTGCTCAACTCGCGGCAGACGCGGCGCACCATCTGGTCGGGGTTTTCAGTGAATGGGCTGGGCTGCCCATTTTTACTCTCGACGGCGAGAATCGACTTGGTGATCTTGCCCGCAGGAACCTTCTCGCGCAGTTGGAAGGCGTGGTAATTAGTGATGAGGATTTTGGCCGGCCCGAGCTGATCCTGGTACTGGGCCGGAACGATGTCGCGCTGGCGGTAGTAGTTCTCCGGGTCATTCGGCAGCAGCACGCGCAGCCGGTCGCGGATGGTGATGCCGGGCGTGACTATCAAAAAGGTGTCGGAGAAGCGTGCGTCCTGCGGATTGGCGCGTTTGTTGAGCGTGTGCCAGGCGATGAGCATGGCCATGACCACGGTCTTGCCGGAGCCGGTCGCCATCTTGAATGCCGTGCGAGGCAGACCGGGATTCGAGGTATCGTTCGCCGCGCGAATCGCGTTCTCAATCCAGGCGTCGCCATACTTCTTGGCGACCTCGGTAATGTAGATGGCGGTTTCAAGGGCTTCGTTCTGGCAGAAGAAAAGTTTCTTCTCGCGGTTGGGATCGGTCCAGTAGCCAATCAAGCGTGCGGTCGTCGGCGTCACGCCGACGTAGCCACCCTTGCGCCACATGGCGACGCGGCGACGGATGTCGTTGACGAGCTTGTTCTCTTCAATGCGGTCTTGGGTCCACTCGGTGTCGAACAGCGCCTGCTGTGCCGCACCCCTCCTATTTCTGGGGCGGGCGATGGGTACGAAATAGGAGCTGATTCTCCGCTGGCCTTCGACGATCTCGTTGGTGATGCCCTCGTCGCCGAAGCGGAAATGCCGAGTCGGCTCGTCGAAAGGCGAGTTGATGATCGGATTCTCAATGACGACTTGGCTCATACTGGCACGTCCTTATGGCAAACCATGTTGACGCCTAACGTCCGTGTTCAGGCGCGCGCGGTTTCATGCGCGTCGCCTGCAACGCGTTGTTGGGCGGCCTGGTATAGAAACTCAGGTGCGAGGTCTGCGCCATTCGGCCATGTGACCGTTTCGAGCTCGGGATGTATGGTGACCTGGGCAAAGATGGTCACATCCTTCAGTGGCTCGAACATCGGACCCCAAAGCTCACCGCTGAGATCAACCGTGCCGCAGACGCCGTCCTGAAAGCGGAGCCATAGCTTGTAGCCTTCCAAGGGTTTCACTTCAATTACCTTAGGAATCATGATCTACTCCAATGGGTCAATCTTGCTCAAGGGTTGTCTTGCCTGAGCCCGCGCCCAGTCTTCCAGCAGTTCCGTTTGATGAAGAGTTCGCCACTCCTCGACCAGCCGGAGTGCGCGCGTGCCCAAGGCACCTTCCAGTATCTCACCGTTGTCGACGCGAATCGACGCTTGATCGCTACCATGCTTCGCGTGGAAATGAGGCGGCGCATGGTCGTTGTAGTACATGGCGATGATGATGCCGAAAAAACGGCTGACCTCGGGCACTTCTGACTCCCCAAAATCAAACGGTCAAAAATCCAGGTACCGCGGTTCAGGACGCCTAACGCTACCGATCACCAGGCGGCGACGGTTGATTCTCCACTGCCAAGACGCCCGACTTCGCCGCTCCGGTGCATTGGGTTGTTCGGCGATTGCGGGGTAGTGACTGTTCCTCCAAGACCTGTCGTCCCGACTGCCGCTCTTGCTCCTGAAGCATTTTCACGAGACCCGCCGTGGTCCCGCCCGCATCGGCGAGCATTTTCTCGCGAACAGCGTGAATGACGTCAAGTATTGGATTGCGTGGCATCGTAAAGACCTCCCAAGAACTCCTCTGGTGTGCAGACAAGCATGCCGCCAAAGCCAAGTTTCTCAAGCGTGCGGTAGATTCGAGGCAGCACGTGAGCGTTGGCGATATGACGACAATTCTGAGTCAGCAAATATTCTATGCCGGCATGTGCGGCTGCGGCAACGTGAAGTGCGTCGACGGCAGCCTTTTGCGGCATGAGAGAAGCGGCTAACAGTTCGTCAGCGATACGCTGAACGTGGGCATCGACAGGAACGAGCGGTATTCCGTCGAGCAGTACGAGGCGTTCGGAAGCTGCATCTGGATCACCGGCAGAGGCCTCGTTGATCACAATTTGCGAGGTGAATAGTTCGAAATGGGGTCGCTCAATACGCCACCAATCACGAGCTTGCGTTCGCAGTTCGGCAAGATGCGGGTCACCACTCGGCCGGGCCGCTGCGTGACTGACGATCGACGTTTCAATGTAAATGGTGGGCATAATTTATCGATTTATCGAATTGTCGAATGACCCCAAGCTCAGCGCCGGCGGCCACGAGGCGCGCCGATGGCAACCGCGATAGCCCGCCGCCGTTCGCTGCATCGCATGGTTAGGCCGCGTCATTGTCGTATCTTCAACTCTGTCTGCTTCTGTTTGAGAATCTCCAAAGCCTGCTGCTTGGAAGCAACTCCAAAATCCAACTTGTGGATATGACTGTCCCCATACTTATCGCCCACTGACACAAATATCTCTCCTCCTCTCTCCTCGAAGGAAATATGTGTCGAATTGGTTGGGGACATCTGGCGCACCTGCTGAAGGCTCAACCGAAAAGCCGATGACTTTCGTTTGCATCCGACTGCGGCGAGGCACAGCGCTCAACAAACTGCTAGAAGGTTGAATTGTCGCGCAGTCACGGGAAGCGGCCGAACAAGTATTCGTTTGCGCAGTCTATCACGGGAGGCCGCCATTGCGCCGCATGTCCGAGTGAGCGCGGATTGATCGGCTGGAACCGCAACGGAACCGGCATCAAGGAGGCTTTGCACACCGCGATTTCCAGTGTCTGGCAGAATAAAAACATGACCATGGCACGCGCTGAAGAAGAAGACGTTGCCAACAAATTCTCAACCGTGACGATTCACGATATCGGCAACGGCAGTCAGCTTTTCACCGTGGCCGTCGATGCCCGTGACGATCATCCCGAGTTTTCAATCCGCATCTCGCCACAACTGGCAGACGCTTCGCTTGGCGACATCGTGTTGATTCAATTTGGCCCCGACCACAACTTTGACGGCTTCGCGCCTGCAGCCGCCATCGAGGTAGCGGAGCGGTTGTGCAATGATTGCCCGAAGGTGGCCGCGAGGCTCAGCCCGGAGCGAGCGTGGCGCGTGTTCGAACGGCGATCGCTCGTTGACGGGGGTTCCCGCTAGCTTCTAGAATCTGCTGCTACTCAAAACGATTCAATCCTTTCCGTCGGAGAATTTCCTCATGGATTCCGCCCTGCCCGCCATCTCACCCGCCATCCATGACAGCAACTTCGATCGCCTGGCAATCGACACGATCCGCACGCTTTCGATGGACGCCGTTGAAGCGGCCAAGAGCGGCCACCCCGGAACGCCGATGGCGCTGGCACCTGTGGCATTTACCGTGTGGCGGGATTTCCTCCGCTACGATCCGCTCAATCCAACCTGGCCCAATCGGGATCGGTTTGTGCTCTCCTGCGGGCATGCGTCGATGCTGCTCTATTCGCTGATTCACTTGGCTGGTATTCGTCGCGGCGATGCAGGCGATTCTAGGCACAACCAGCCGGCCGTCTCTCTCGACAACATTAAAAACTTCCGTCAACTCGACAGCGTCTGCGCTGGTCATCCCGAACATCACATGACCGCCGGCATCGAAACAACCACCGGCCCACTTGGTCAGGGCTGCGGCAACTCTGTCGGCATGGCGATCGCATCCCGTTGGCTGGCTGCGCATTACAACCAGCCAGGCCAAAAGGTATTCGACTACGACACCTATGTTCTGTGCAGCGACGGCGATTTAATGGAAGGCATTTCCAACGAGGCTGCCTCGATCGCCGGCCACCTGCGATTGTCGAACCTGTGTTGGATCTACGACGACAATTCGATCACGATCGAAGGCGATACCGAACTGGCTTTTAGCGAGGATGTCAGTTTGCGATTTAAGGGTCTCGGCTGGCACATCGAGCGGGTCGCCGATGCCAACGACACAGTGGCTCTGAAAAAGTCGCTGACGGCCTTCAAGGCCGAGCAAGAGAAACCGACCCTGATTATCGTCAAGAGCGTGATCGGCTACGGTGCGCCCAAAAAAGCTGGCTCCCACGAGGCGCATGGCGCACCGCTGGGCCCCGATGATCTCGCCGGTGCAAAAAAATCTTACGGCTGGGATAGCGCTGCATCTTTTCTCGTGCCGCCGGAAGTGCCCCAGCACTTTGCCCGCACCCTCGGGGCCCGAGGAGCCGAAGCGCAAGCAGCGTGGCTCAAAACGATAGCCAGCTATGCAGAGTCGCATCAGGTGCTCTCCGCTGAACTGAAAGACTTTCTGGCCGGACGACTGCCAGCCGACTGGGAAAAGAATCTTCCGACTTTTCCAGCCGACCCCAAGGGCTTGGCCAGTCGCGTTTCCTCGGGCAAGGTTTTGCAGGCTCTGAGTGCGAGTGTGCCGTGGTTTCTGGGAGGTTCGGCCGATCTGTCTCCATCGACAATGACGCATGTGCCAGGGGCGGGCGATTTTGAGCCTGGTTCACCCGGTGGCCGCAACTTTCACTTCGGCATTCGAGAGCACGGCATGGCGGCGGCCTGTAACGGCATGGCTCTCTCGGGCCTGCGCCCATACTGCGCCACGTTCTTTGTTTTTTTTGATTACCTCAAGCCTTCGCTGCGACTCTCCGCCATCGGTAATCTGGGCGTGATTTATATTCTCACGCACGACTCAATCGGCCTGGGCGAAGACGGCCCCACCCACCAGCCGATCGAACAATTGGCCAGCGCCCGCGCCGTGCCGGGCTTGAGCGTCTTTCGACCGTGTGATGCCAACGAGGTGGCCGAGGCCTATCGCGTGATCATCAAGCGGTCCGATCGTCCGGCCGTACTGGTTTTGAGCCGACAAAATCTACCCACGCTCGACCGCACGCAGGTTGCCTCGGCGGCAGGCGTGGCACGGGGGGCCTATGTGCTTGTGGATGCTCCGGGCGGAAAGCCCGACTGCATCCTGATTGGCACTGGCAGCGAAGTGCAACTGTGCCTCGATGCAAAAGCTGCGTTGGCGGCAACCGGCATCCACGCGCGAGTCGTGAGCATGCCGTGCTGGGATCTTTTTGAGGAGCAAGATGCCGCCTACCGCGAGAGTGTGTTGCCAGCGAGTGTCACGGCCCGGGTTGCCTGCGAGGCAGCGTGCGGCTTTGGCTGGGAGCGGTGGATCGGCAGTCGCGGTCGATTTATTGGCATGAAGAGTTTCGGTGCTTCAGCACCGGCGCCGCTTCTTTACCAACACTTTGGAATCACAGCCGCCGCCATCGCCGCAGCGGCAACCCAGATCCTCAAAAACGAATGAACGCCTGAGTGAAGCGCGTTGCTTGAGAATTGCAAATTGAAACTTGAGAATTGCAACTCGAGACTCGCCTCTTATTTCCCCGCTAGCCGTCTCCCCGCCGGCCAGCCAGAGCACCAGAGCAAAGACCTACGGCTGGTGGTGCGAGTCGCCGATGACCGCGTCTTCGACATCGAGGCCAGCCTTGGCATGGCCGTCATGATTCCTGTAGAGATGATCGTCGCGGTGCATATCCTCTGAGGAGGAGAACCGTTCGATGTGGCCATCCTCGAAAAGCACAAAATGGATGCCCCCGGGATGATTGCCGCTCTTCTCCCCGCTCTCGTCGGGAGCGTCAGCCATGATCGGATGATGGGTGCGGCGGAAATTTCGATACGGCTGCAGCGTGCCGGAGGCGTCGCGATGGCCCAGACTGTAGCCGTAATCGCCCCCCATGCTCCGCACCAACTCCTCAAACCTCGGCGTGCCAATTGCCGCTTTGAGCTCCTCAAGCGTCGGCACGCAAAAATGACCGTTGCCCGACAGAACTGAATCAGAACACAGCAGCGTGCCGTCGTCCGCCACAAGTCGCTGTTCGGAAACAAGCGTCGGAGCATAGAGCCCGGCGCGAGAAAGCGGCCCTGAATTGGGCGGCGTGGGGAAAATGCGGTGCGATTCGGCATAGCCCTGGAGCGCGCCGGATGCCTTGCTCAGATTTTTTTCAGTTTGTCGCTCACGCGATTGGGTGATGGAATCCAAGAGCAACGGCCCTACAAGCACCGATGCTGCCAAGGCTGTTGCCGCGATGATCATGCGGTCGAGCCAAACCCTCGGCCTCACGGTGTGTCCGACTGCCGCTTCGGGCGTAAACACGCGAGGCGTTGGCGCGGAACGACTGTTAGTTGCTAATTGTGCGGCGATGTGTTCGAGCGTGCGTTGGGCCAAACCAGCCGGTGCAATCTCTTCTGCTCGATCGCACGAGAGCGGCTGTGTGGCTCTCCTCAAACTGTCGAGATCTCGATGAAGCGACGGCCCTTGGATCGGATCGGCCAGAGCACGTTCAACGCTTGCCATTTCAAGGGGTTCAAGCGCGCCCAGAGCGTAGCCAAGCAGTTCATTTCGCATGAGTAAGGCTTCGTTTTGCATAAGTAAGGCTCACAATTGAAGTTGATTGTGAAGTTGCTTGTTCAAAGTTGTTGTTGTTGAGGCATGGGTTGGTGATCTGGACCTAGTCACTGACTTTGACTGCTTGTTGCCCACGACTGATTGAGTTTTAAGAGCGCCGAATGGAGGCGGCTCTTGACCGTTCCCACTGGAATAGCGAGTACATCCGCCGCCTCGCGATACTTCATGCCCTGGTGATAGACCAGCAAGAGCGTGTTCTTGAGCGTTTCTGGAAGTTCCTCGACCGCTGATCGCATCCATGCCTGGGCCTCCTCGCCCTCCACTTGTTCGTCGGCTGTCTGACCTCGTCCCGCCAGCATCTCCACCAGTGAACCCAAGTCTTCCTCGCTCCCCATTCGCTGATCGAGGCTCACCATGCGGTGGCGGCGATTACGACGCTGGGCATCGATGGCTTTGTGGGTTGCGATCGTGTAAAGCCAGGGGCGAAACTTTCTTCCTTCTTCAAAATTTTCACGCTTCAAATGAACCTGCAAAAATGTCGCTTGGAATACATCTTCGGCCATTTCTGTACTGCCTAAGTAGCGGCGAAGGTAGCTAAACAGTTCGTTTTCATAGCGATGAACGAGCGACTCAAAGGCCGCCGTATCGTCCATCGTTGAAAAACGGCTGAGCAGTTCTTCGTCAGTTTTCCCCGCTTCATGTGCCAACGGTTCATCCGTGGAGGTAGCTCCACAGGCACGATTGCCGTACGACGACTTGGAATGGGTTTCGGGCAGATCCATCTGTGGTACGAGTGCTGCAAAGGAAAGGTTCGCCAAGAACCTCGAGAGGGATTGACTTGGTCCAAAATGAATCAGATTCTGGTTCTGCGAGTATAGCCATCCCGACGGCGGTCTGGCGCGGCTTGAGGCTTTGGATCTGCCGGGAAACCCTTAGCCTATTTGACATTCGAGCGTCCGGAGCCGACATTCCCCAAGCCAGACTGTTTTTGCCCTTAAATGAGGATTGATTGATGGCCGCAGCCACCCCCTACCGCTGGGCCACAGCGGGGGATATCAACGCTTTTTTTGGTCTCTCTCTGGACAATCTGGCCGATCTGGTCCTGACCGTCTCGCTGTTGGCCGCTGTTTTTGACTACCCCGCTCAGTTTGCCCTCTCCCATCTCGTGCCGGGGACTGCCGTGGGTGTGGTGGCTGGGGATCTGATCTTCACATGGATGGCCTTTCGGCTGGCCCGTCGCACAGGCCGCAGCGATGTCACGGCCATGCCGCTGGGTCTCGACACTCCTAGCACATTTGGCATGGTCTTTTTCGTTCTCGGTCCAGCCTACGCCGACGCACTGGCCGGGGGCATGGAGCGCGAACTGGCCGCGCGGCACGCCTGGCATATCGGCATGTGTGTCATTGTGGCCAGCGGCATCTTTAAAGTGCTCTGCAGCTTTGTCGCTGGCCCGATCCGTCGCCTCGTGCCTCGGGCAGGCTTGCTTGGCAGCTTGGCGGCGATTGCGCTGGCGTTGATCACATTTTTGCCAATCTTGGAAATCTTCGGCTCGCCGCTGGTGGGCTTGGTCTCGCTGGGCATCGTGCTGGCGAGCCTGACGGCGAGGATCCCCTTTCCGCTGCGCATTCCTGGGGCGCTAGCTGCTTTGCTGGTCGGCGGCTTAATCCAATTCATTGGCACATCAACCGGTTGGATGCCGGTCGATACTTTTCATGCGGCAATCGATCCGCAGGCGGCCCTCTGGCCGGTTGAGTGGCTGGCGGCATTCAAATGCGAATGGCTGGAAGCGTGGTCCGACTCGCTCAAGTATCTGCCGATCGTCATCCCCTTTGCTCTGGGCACGGTGGTGGGGGGCATCGACTGCACGGAAAGTGCAGCAGCGGCCGGCGACGACTACAACACAGGGTGGATCATCGGCGTTGAGGGAATTGCCACGATCCTTGCCGGTGCCTGCGGCGGAGTGATTCAAACCACGCCCTACATCGGCCATCCGGCCTACAAGGCAATGGGCGGCCGCGCTGCCTACACGCTAGCAACAGCGATTTTTATTGGCGTGGCCAGCCTGACCGGAACGTTCGCCTATCTCTACCAATCGATTCCGGGCCCGGCCATTCTGCCGATCCTTGTTTTTATCGGCCTTGAGATCACGGCACAGAGTTTCCATGCCACGCCGCAGCGGCATTATCCTGCCGTGGCGATCGCCTGCGTGCCTGCCCTGGCAGCCATGGTGGCAATTCAAACCAACAAACTGCTGGCCGCTGGAGCCCACCCGGCAGCCTCACTGGCCCGCGAACTTTTCTCCATTCGTCTGCTGGCCTCTGGGTTTATCGTCACAAGCCTGCTTTGGGCTGGCATGGTCACGGCCCTGATCGACCGAAAACTTTTAGCCGCTGCTGCGTGGAGCATGGCTGCTAGCGGCCTCTCGCTGTGCGGCGTTATCCATTCACCGTTTTCCGACGGCCGTCTTTTTTTACCGTGGAATATCGGCGCACTGCCACAAGAGGCCGTTGGTCGCGGCCCCTTCGAACTGGCTCTGGCCTACGCCCTGCTGGCGGCGATCTTTGCAGCCTGGCACCTCTGGCTCAGAACCGAGAAAGAAACCAAGAGCAAAACCGATAAAGGTGCCCCGGAGACCGGCTGAACCGATGTGAAGGGGCCGCACACTTCAAGGCCTGGATGACGCTTGAGCATCTTCGCTACGTAGGCGATGCATTCCAGGACTCGCATTCGCGAGACTCGTCAACCGGTCAATCCTGACCGCGCGGGGTATATCGAAGAAGACCCCGTTTGCTGGAACTGAAAATCGGTAACGCTCGGACCATCGGTCCCAAGCGATTGGAAAGCGATTGGCGGGCCTCGTATGCTGACCGGGGCATTTGGCAACATCAGATCCCTTACATGACGAAATACTAATGGCGAAAAAGAAATCGGCCAGCGATGCCAGTGGCAGCTCCGCGAACATCGGCTTCGAGGCCAAGCTGTGGCTGGCTGCCGACAAGCTGCGGAACAACATGGATGCGGCGGAGTACAAGCATGTTGTGCTCGGCCTGATCTTCCTCAAGTACATCTCCGACACGTTTGAAGAGCACCATGTAAAGCTCGTCGAGGGCCAGGGCGACTACGCCGGGGCGAACCCCGAGGACAAGGACGAATACCTCGCCGCCAGTGTCTTCTGGGTGCCAAAGGAAGCCCGCTGGGCACAATTGCAAGCCAACGCCAAGCTGCCCAGCATCGGCAAGGATGTAGACGATGCGATGGTGGCGCTGGAGCGTGATAACCCGCGACTCAAGGGTGCGCTCAACAAGAACTACGGGCGGGCGGACCTCGACAAGCACCGCCTTGGTGAGTTGATCGACCTGATCGGCTCCATCCAACTCGTCGATGTCGCCAGCCGATCCAAGGACGTGCTGGGCCGCGTCTTCGAATACTTTCTCACCCAGTTCGCCAGTGCCGAGGGGAGGAACGGCGGCCAGTTCTACACGCCGTCCTGCGTCGTGCGTGTGTTGGTCGGGATGCTCGCGCCGTACAAGGGCCGCATCTACGATCCCTGCTGCGGTTCCGGTGGCATGTTCGTGCAGAGTGAGAAGTTCGTTGAAGCCCACGGCGGCAAGCTCGGCGACATCGCCATCTACGGGCAGGAGAGCAACCCCACCACACGCCGCCTCGCGGTGATGAACCTTGCGCTGCGCGGCATCGAGGCGGACTTCGGGCCGGAGAACACCGACACCTTTCGCCGCGATCTGCATCCTGATCTACGAGCGGACTACGTTCTCGCCAACCCGCCCTTCAACGACTCCGACTGGTTCCGCAAGGACGACGACGTGCGCTGGCAGTTCGGCGTGCCGCCCAAGGGGAACGCCAACTTCGCCTGGGTCCAACATTTCATCCATCACCTTGCACCGCAGGGGATGGCGGGCTTCGTGCTGGCTAATGGCAGCATGAGTGCCAATCAGTCGGGCGAAGGGGAGATCCGCAAGGCGATCATCGAAGGCGACTTGGTGGACTGCATGGTGGCGCTGCCGGGCCAGCTCTTTTACAGCACGCAGATTCCGGTCTGCCTGTGGTTTCTCACCAGAAAGAAGAACGACGGCAAACGCCGCGACCGTCGCAAAGAAACGCTCTTCATTGATGCTCGCAAAATGGGAACGCTGATCGACCGCGTCCACCGCGAGCTGACCGACGCCGACCTTGAAAAAATCGTCGGCACGTATCACGCCTGGAAAGCCGCAGCTTCAATCGAAAATCAAAAAATCAAAATCGAAACTTACGCCGACATCGCCGGCTTCTGCAAATCCGCCACCACCGCCGAGATCGCCGCGCACGGCCACGTCCTCACGCCCGGCCGCTACGTCGGTGCCGAGGAAGTCGCCGACGACGGCGAACCCTTCGAGGAAAAGATGCCGCGCCTCGTTGCTGAACTGCACGCCCAGTTCGCCGAGTCCGCGAAACTGGAATCCCAAATCCGCCAAAACCTGCTTCAATTCGACCGCCAACCATGAAACTCAATTTCGATCACCTTCAACGTTGCAGCCTCACGCTGGAACGCTCCCTCCAATCGCTCGCCAAAGCGGAAGCGGGGAGCATCGATTACGAGGTCTTTCGCAACGCCGTCATCAAGAGCTTTGAGCTGACGCTGGAGACCGCTGGCAAGCTGCTGCGCAAAGTGCTCAAGCACTACGTCGGCTCCCCGAAGACGGTGGACGCGCTCGTCTTTAAGGACGTGCTGCGGCACGCAGCACTGCACGGCCTGCTCAGTGCGGAGGAGCTGGAGCGCTGGCTCGTCTATCGCGATTCGCGCAACGACACCGCGCACAATTACGGCGAGAAATTTGCCGAGCACACGCTGCGTCTCATCACCGATTTCCAGCACGACGCCCTCGCCCTCTACGAAACCCTGTGCCAAAAACATGGCTGATCCCACGCTCACACTCGCGCCCCATCACCTTGCAGAACTGCGTCGCCTCATCGCCGCGCATCTTCCCGACGAGGAAGTGTGGGCCTACGGCAGCCGTGTGAACGGCACCGCGCACGACACCAGCGACCTCGATCTGGTGGTGCGCCATCCCGCTGATTTGACAGCACGCCAAGGCTCCGATTTCTGGAAACTCAAAGACGCGCTGAGCGAAAGCAACCTGCCCCTCCTCGTGGAAGTCTTCGACTGGGCCACCTTGCCGCCCGCCTTTTGGGACAACATTCGCGAGCAGCACATCGTCCTTTATTCGCCCGAACTGCACAGCCAGTTCGCCGAGTCCGCGAAACGGGAGCAGGCCATCAAAGCCAACTTGGAGGGGCTGGGTTATGGCGAATGAACCAATCATCTTTCGCGTCCATGCGATCCAACGCATGGCCCAGCGCGGGATCAGCGTCGAAGACGTTCGGCAGGTTCTGGAGACTGGCGAAGTGGTCGAGGATTATCCCAACGACTTCCCCTATCCCAGCTCGCTTGTGTTAGGTTGGATTGGCGGACGGGCGATTCACGTCGTCACCGCGACCACGCCTGACGAGAAAATCGTGATCACCGTCTATGAACCCGACCCAGTCCGTTGGGAGCCTGATTTGAAACGGAGAAAACCATGAAGTGTCCCATCTGCAAACACGGCGAGACCACGGCCGGTGCCGCGACCGTCACTTTGGAACCGGGCGGTCTGACGCTGGTGATCAAGGCCGTGCCCGCGCAAGTCTGCGACAACTGCGGCGAAGTCTATGTGGACGAACAAGCCGCCGCTCAGCTTCTCGAAGAAGCCGAAGCCGAAGCCCGCGCCGGCACCGAAATCAATGTGCGCCATTTCCAGACAGCGTCATTGTCATGAGCGTCCGAGGTCCAGAGATGAAGCCGCGCCGTGCAACGCGCCACAGCCAGTTCGCCGAGTCCGCGAAACGGGAGCAGGCCATCACAGCAAACCTGAGGGGGCTGGGTTATGGCGGGTAGTCGGATCTCCTCTGCCCCGAAGGGGGCCAAATGTGATAGCCCAGGGCAACGCCCTGGGGATGCGTCGCCCAATTATTCCCCAGCCCTGAAAGGGCGAAACACCATGCCGCAATCGCTCGCCCAAATCCTCGTGCATCTGGTCTTCTCAACGAAGAACCGGGAGGCAATGCTGCCAGATGACATCCGGGATGAATTGCACGCTTATCTGGGCGGCGTTGTCGAAAACCACAAAGGCACACTGCTTCAAGCCGGGTCGGTCGCCGATCACATTCATCTATTGATCGCACATCCACGCACCTGCGCCCCAGCGGAGCTGGTGCAAGAGATCAAAACCGGGTCGTCAAAATGGTTGAAGACCAAGGCCGCGTCGCTGGCGAATTTTCATTGGCAGGGCGGATACGGAATTTTTTCGATCAGCCCATCACATCGGACGGCGTTGGGAAAATATATCGCCAATCAGGCGGAGCACCATCGGGTCGTGACCTTTCAGGAGGAATACCGGCGTCTGCTCGAAAAATACGGCATCGAATATGACGAACGCTATGTGTGGGATTGATCTCGATTGCGCCCTTTCAGGGCTGGGTTTGTTTTTGTCCATCGAACCCAGGGCGTTGCCCTGGGCTATCGCATTTGGCCCCGTTGGGGCCAGGCACGCCCAGTTCGCCGAGTCCGCGAAACGGGAGCAGGCCATCACAGCAAACCTGAGGGGGCTGGGTTATGGCGGGTGAGTTTAGCCGCAACGCGGAGTCATTCGGAGGCCCCAAAGGGGCCAAAGGCGATAGCCCAGGGCAACGCCCTGGGTATGCGGCCCCATTGCGCCAAGCCCTGAAGGGGCGGCACAACCGTTGTTTCGCCCTTTCAGGGCTGGGTTTGTTTTTGTCCATCGAACCCAGGGCGTTGCCCTGGGCTATCGCATTTAGCCCCGTTGGGGCCAGGCACGCCCAGTTCGCCGAGTCCGCGAAACGGGAGCAGGCCATCACAGCAAACCTGAGGGGGCTGGGTTATGGCGGGTGATTGGCCACACCTTCCGGTTTTCCAATCCGAAGAGGATGCGACTGAAGTCACGCCCGACGGCTGGATTGTGCGCCAGATAGAAGACGTATTTGAGAAACTGGATATCGGAAAGCGCTTCGACCAAAAGACCTGTTCATCAAGCGGACGTGTTGCTGTTGTTGACCAGTCCGCAGATGGATTCGTTGGCTATCACGACGAGGAGCCCGGTGTCTCAGCCTCAAAGGAAAGCCCCGTCGTTACGTTCGCGAACCACACCTGCGAGATGAGGGTAATGCGTCGGCCCTTCTCAGTGATTCAGAACGTCTTTCCGATGGTCGGAAAACGAAGTGTGTGCGAGACGCTGTTCTTCTACTACGCCACCAAAGGGCGAGTCCACTTGGAGGAATACAAGGGTCACTATCCGGACTTCAGACGCTTGTGGATTCCTGTCCCACCCATCGCCGAGCAAAGAGCCATCGCGAGAGTGCTTGGGGCGTTGGACGACAAGATCGAGTTGAACCGGCGGATGAACGCGACGCTGGAGGCGATGGCGCGGGCGCTGTTCCAGAGCTGGTTCGTGGATTTCGACCCCGTCCGCGCCAAACTCGATCCGCCTCAGGCGGACCAACCCGCCGGCCTCGACAATGCCACCGCCGCACTCTTCCCCGGCGGTCGCCACTTGGTCCCCAAACTCTGGGGCGGCAAGTTTCCGTTTCAGGTCAAAGTGCAGCTCGTGTTACCCCGCATCACCGAGGTCGATCGGCAACTCCTGGCCAACCTCGGCCTGAACCCCGCCCTCGCCCGACTCGACAACCGCGTTGATGAAGACCTGGCCGAAGAACTGATTCAGTCAATGCTCGGTACGGAGTCCTGAGGCGACAAGATGAGACACAACGAATCCCCTGTCGAAGACGCTGCCCGGTCTTGCGCGGGCAGTCAGTTCCATTTTGGAAACAACTGCCGCATCCCGCGTAAAAGAGCTTTGCCATGAGTGACGAGTCATTACCGAAATCCGAGATCATCCTCTACCAGACGGACGACGGGCGGACTCGCGTGCAATGCCGGTTTGAGAATGAAACGCTGTGGCTGACGCAGGCGCTCATCGCGGAGCTGTTCCAGACCTCGGTTCCGAACATTAACCTCCACCTGAAGGCCATCTATGAAGAGGGCGAACTGACGGAGGTCGCAACTATTAAGTCTTACTTAATAGTTCGAACCGAGGGGGCGCGGCAGGTTTCCCGCGAAGTGCTCCACTATTGCCTGCCCGCCATCCTTGCCGTCGGCTTCCGCGTGCGCAGCCATCGCGGCACGCAGTTCCGGCAGTGGGCGACGGCGCGCTTGAGCGAGTATCTGGTGAAGGGCTTCACCATGGACGACGAGCGGCTCAAGAATCCGCCGGGCAAGGGGCAGCAGGATTACTTCGACGAACTGCTGGAACGCATCCGCGACATCCGCTCGTCCGAGCGACGGTTCTACCAGAAGGTACTCGATATTTATGCGACGAGCGTGGACTACGCGCCGGATACGGAACTGGCGCAGCAGTTCTTCGCCACCGTGCAAAACAAAATGCACTGGGCCACGCACGGCCACACCGCCGCCGAGATCATTCACAAGCGGGCCGACGCCGAGCAGCCGTTGATGGGACTGCTGACAACACGGCCCGGCGGTGTCGTGCGGAAAGAGGACGTGTCCATCGCCAAGAACTATCTCACGGAGGAAGAACTCCAAGTGCTGAACCGCATTGTGAACCTCTACATGGAATTCGCCGAGCTTCAGGCTTTGGAACGGAAGCCGATGACGATGCGGCATTGGATCACGAAGCTGGACGAGTTCCTGAAAATCTCCGGGCGCAAGCTGCTGGATCACGCCGGAAAGATCTCCGCCGAAACGGCCAGAGAGAAGGCGGGGGCGGAGTATGCTCGTTATCGGACATGGCTGGATTTCCAACCGCGCGCGGTGGATGCGGATTTCGAGAAGGCGGCGAATGACTTGAAGAAGTTACCGAAACCAAAGAAACCCAAACCTGGGAAACCATGAGCACACTCAACGAATCGCATGTCGAAGAAGCCGCGCTGGAGTGGTTCGGGGAACTGGGCTACGCCATCGGTCACGGGCCGCATCTCGCGCCGGGTGAGCCTGCGGCGGAGCGGGCTTCGTTCGGCGATGTGGTGTTGGTGGGCCGCTTGCGCGAGGCGATCTGGCGGCTGAACTCGGCCATTCCCGAAGAGGCGCGGGAAGAAGCGCTGCACAAGGTGCTGAGGCAAGAATCTGCGGCGCTGACGGGCAACAACCGCGTCTTCCATAACATGCTGCGCGATGGCGTGGAGGTGGAATACAGTCGGCCCGACGGCTCCATCGCAGGTGATCGAGTTCGACTGGTGGACTTCGCCGATGTCGGGAACAACGATTGGCTGGCGGTGAACCAGTTCACGGTGATCGACGGCCAGCATAACCGCCGGCCGGACATCGTGATCTTCATCAACGGGCTGCCGCTGGTGGTGCTCGAACTGAAGAACGCGGCGGATGAGGACGCGACGATCTGGAGCGCTTACTCGCAGTTGCAGACCTTACAAGGCTCAGATCCCGTCACTGCTGCACTACAACGAACTGCTGATCGTGTCGGACGGCTTGCAGGCCCGCATCGGCTCGCTCACGGCCAATCAGGAGTGGTTCAAAGTCTGGCGCACGATCGACGGCGAAGGGGAGGCTCCGAAGACAGCTTTGGAGTTGGAGGTGATGGTTCGCGGGGTCTTTGAGAAGCAGCGGTTCCTCGACCTGCTCCAACATTTCATCGTCTTCGAGGAAGACTCGGACAGCGGCGCGATCCATAAGATCATCGCGGGCTATCACCAGTTCCATGCCGTGAACGCAGCCGTTGACGAAACGGTGCGAGCCAGCGGCATGGGTCTCTCGACCCGAACACTTGGCGGCAAGCCGGGCGACCGCCGCGCGGGTGTGGTCTGGCACACGCAAGGCAGCGGTAAAAGTCTTTCGATGCTGTTCTATGCCGCTCGTGTGGTCCGCCATTTCGCGATGCAGAACCCGACGCTGGTGATGCTGACCGACCGCAATGACCTCGACGACCAACTCTTCGGCCAGTTCCAACGCTGCCACGCGATCCTCGGCCAGACGCCTGTGCAGGCCGCGAACCGGGAACGTCTGCGCGAATTGCTCTCCGTGGCCAGCGGCGGCGTGGTCTTTACCACCATCCAGAAGTTCCTGCCCGAGAAGGGCGAGCGGATGCCCTGCTTGAGCGAGCGGCGGAACATTATCGTCATCGCCGACGAAGCGCACCGTAGCCAGTATGACCTCATTGACGGTCTGGCCCGCAACTTGCGCGACGCACTGCCAAAGGCGTCCTTCATCGGCTTCACTGGCACTCCGATCGAGAAGACTGATGCGAATACTCGTGCGATCTTCGGCAACTACATCAGCGTCTACGACATTCAACGCGCCGTCGCCGACAAGGCCACGGTCCCCATCTACTACGAGAGCCGCATCGCCAAGCTGGCTCTGAACGCCGCCGAGATGCCGAAGATCGACGCGGAGTTCGAGGAGATCACCGAAGGAGAGGAGCTGAGCTACCGCGAAAAGCTGAAGACGAAATGGGCCACGATGGAGGCACTCGTGGGCGACCCCAAGCGCATTGCGATCATTGCCGCCGACCTCGTCAAACACTTTGAGAAGCGAGTGGAGGCTTTGAACGGCAAGGCGATGGTCGTCTGCATGAGCCGCCGCATCTGTGTGGATCTCTACGAAGCGATCATCAAGCTGCGTCCCGATTGGGCCAGCGCGAAGGACGACGACGCCGAGACCGAGAAGGGCCAAGACTGCGTGGTCAAAGTGGTGATGACCGGCAGTGCCGACGACGGCCCCGAATGGCAGCCTCACATCCGCAACAAGGACAAACGCCGCAAGCTGGCGAACCGCTTCAAGGACAGCCAAGACCCCTTCCGCATCGTGATCGTGCGCGACATGTGGCTGACCGGCTTCGACGCACCCTGTCTGCACACGATGTACGCCGACAAGCCGATGCGAGGCCACGGGCTGATGCAGGCCATCGCTCGCGTGAACCGCGTCTTCCGCGACAAGCCGGGCGGTTTGATCGTCGATTACCTCGGTCTCGCCGATCAACTCAAGCAAGCCCTGGCGACCTACACCGAGAGCGGCGGTCAGGGCGATCCCACCTACGACACGCGACAAGCCATCGCCGTTCTGCTGGAGAAGCACGGTATCGCCTGCGACCTGCTGCACGGCTTCGATTGGTCGAAATGGACGACCGGCAAATCGACGGAACGGTTGGCGCTCATCCCTGCCGGTCAGGAGCACATTCTCGAACAAGAAGACGGCAAGAAACGCTTCGTGCAGGTGGTGACGGAAATCTCCCGTGCGTTCGCTCTGGGCGCCGCGAGTGACGAGGCCGAGGCGATCCGCGACGACATCTCGTTCTTCCAAGCTCTGCAAGCGGCGCTCAACAAACAAATCACCGGCAATCGAAAAACGCCCGATCAACTCGACGCCGCCGTGCGTCAGCTTGTGTCCAAGGCGATCATCGCCGAGGGACAGATTATCGACGTCTTCACCGCCGCCGGATTGCCCAGGCCCGACATCAGTATCCTGTCCGACCAGTTCCTCGCCGAAGTGCGCGGGCTCAAGCACAAGAACGTCGCCGCCGAACTGCTGGAGAAACTGCTCAAGGACGAGCTAACAGTCCGGTCGAAACGCAATCTGGTGCAATCGCGGCTTTTCTCTGAGAAGCTCAAGCAGACGCTCAACGCTTACCACAACCGCGCCATCTCGACGCAGCAAGTGATCGACGAACTCATCCAGCTCGACAAGGAAATGGATGCCGCTGGCAAGCGCGGCGCAGAGCTCGGCCTGACCGACGACGAGATCGCTTTCTACGATGCCCTCGCCGCCAACGAATCCGCCGTGCTGGCGATGGGGGACGACAAGCTGAAACTCATCGCCGCCGAACTCATCACCCAGGTGCGCCAGAGCGTAACCATCGACTGGACGCTGCGCGAACACGCCCGAGCCAAGATTCGCGTGATGGTGAAACGCATCCTCAACAAATACGGCTACCCACCCGATTTGCAGGAGGAAGCCGTCAAGACAGTGCTCATGCAGGCCGAATTGCTGTGCGCGGATTGGGCACTACCTTGAAGTGCTATGCCCTCCTCGTGCGGCCGGGTCGTGCGCACCGAAATCGTTGACCGCTACGGTGCAACAAGGCTGGCGATGAGTGAATCAAAATCGAACGCGAAGGACGTGTCGAATCAGAATGTCGTTGTCGTCTCCGCCGTCGAGCAAAGGATAGCCCGGTCAACGCCACTTCCACAACAGTCGGGCAGTCGATGAGCGGCCTATGAGCGTCACGCAGGCTGTGTGGTGGACTTGATGGCCGCTGGCATTTTGCGCCCTGAACGCTCGCAAAAACTCACTTAAGCACTGGCATCATTCATGGTGGCAGGTCAACCGCCGACGCACGGACTTCTCCGGCACCGCCGGATCTGGCCGCTTGTGACCGTTGCCAGCCGCTCCTGTGAGCCCACTCCCATTCGGCCCTGCGACGGCCGCGTTGGTTGGCGGAACGGAAGGAGGGTCAGGCCCCCTTGATCCCGGTTTCCGCCCGGCTTCAGCCGATCAATCCATGCTCACTCAGACATGCGACGCAATGGCGGCCCCCCGTGATAAACTACGGCACGAACACCGGACACCCGCGATCGGAAATCCCACACATCCCGTTTTAGCAGAAGACATTATGCCCATTTCTGCGACTCGTCGTCGCCGGAGATAGTTTGCGCAGGGCGCAATGTTGACCGAGATAGCTTGCGCAAACGAATACCTGTTCGGCAGATCGGCGAGAAAGGATAGACTGGCTCCGCCGGTCTGAGCATCGCGATGAAAGACACGATTTACGTCGAGACCACGATTCCGAGCTTCTACCACGAGACTCGGCCGGAGCCCGAGATGGTCGCTCGGCGCCGGTGGACTCGCGAGTGGTGGGAGGTTGCCCAGTCGCGAGCCGATCTCGTGACCAGCGCGACCGTCCTGGGGGGAGTTGGAGCAGGGCGACTACCCCGCTCGTTCCGAATGCCTTGCGCTTATCGGTCTTCTGCCGCTTCTCGCGATCGACTCGGCCGTGCTTGATATTGCCGCGGCCTACATCGCGCGCCACGTCATGCCTGCTGACCCGGCGGGTGATGCCCTTCATTTGGCGCTTGCGTCCTATCACCGATGCCAGTTCCTGGTAACCTGGAACTGCAAGCATCTCGCGAACGCGAACAAGTTCGGTCACATTCGTCGGGTCAACACCCTTCTCGGTCTCTACGTTCCGACCCTGGTGACCCCGCTGGAGTTGATGGAGGAGGCGGCGACATGAAAGACGATCCCGGTCTCGAACGAACCCGCAAAGTTCGGACGGTCATTTCCCGTGAGCACGGGAACGACATTCGGCGCCTCGGCGAGCACCTCATGGAGTACCAACGTCAGTTTGCAGCACGTCTTAGATGGGCTCCCGGAAGCGCGCACGACCCGGAAGGGCCTGCCGAACACGCCGCTGCAACCGACGGCGCTGCGCGCCGCGGCTGAGCTGGGTCGTTAGACCGACAAAAAAGTCATGGCCGACGAATAGAGCGCTGAACAGGTCAGAGCTGAACACATCGCCGTGCTCGGTTCGAGAATGGGTCCCGTATTCTCTAAACTCCGTGACGATCTTGCTTGGCTTCAGGTCAAGTGGCGTGAGTATCGAGAGCTGTTCGGCACATCGCCAGATCGCATCGAGCTGTTGAATCGCGCAGCCAGTCTCTTCTTCAGGGTTCTCCAAGATTCTCTTTGGGAGGACGCGCTTCTGCACCTGTGCCGATTGACCGATCCGCCAACAATGCGCGACAAACGAAACTTGACGATTCAGGCCCTGCCTGAACTGTGCGCTGATGTCGACCTTCGTACCGAACTGGCTACTGCGGTGGCGAGGGCAGTTGTGGCCACGGAGTTTGCGCGAGATTGGAGGAACCGTCGAATGAGTCATCGTGATCTTGACTTGGCCATTGAGCCAACCGCGAAGCCCCTGGCCTCCGGCAGTCGGGCCGACGTAGCAGCCGCGATGGCAGCGATTCACCAGGTCCTCAATCTGATCTACGAACGACGCTTTCGTACCACATTGTCCGACGACATCATTGGCCCAAATGCCGGAGCCGAGGCGCTGCTCTATGTGTTGAGAGATGGTATCGAAGCTGACCAGGCGCGTCGGAAGCGACTCGAATCAGGCGAGTTTACCCCAGAAGATCGTCTTCGTCACTCGCTATACATGGTAACGGCAGGCGACAATCACCAGGTCGCCGCCCTTCAGCGCATAGACGAGCCGGTGTTCGTCATCAATCCGCCGCGAACAATAGCCCGATAGATTGGCCTTGAGTGCTTCGGGCTTGCCGAGTCCTTCGACGGGCGAACGCATGATGTCCTTCATGAGCAAATTGATTCGCTTCACCAACTTGCGGTCGTGATCGACGAACCACTGATAATCGGCCCACGCCGATTCTGTGAAGACCAGACGCACGGCCTACTCCACCAGCTCGCGAGGGAGCACGTCACCGGCCTCGAGTTCCGCAATCGACGCCCTTAGATGGGCCGCGTTGGCGGGCGTTCGCAACAAGTAGGCGGTTTCCTGCCACGCTTCGAAGTCCTCAAGTGGCACGACGACGACGCTTTTGCCAGCCGGCGTATTTACGATCGTCGGCTCAGCATTTGCCAATACGCGCGCAATCACCGCTTCCAGTTCCAGCTTCGCGTGATCTAGGCTGACAGTATGCATGGCAAAAAGTCCACATTGACGCTTCGTCCATTCACACTTTCCGCAGTAATTATACGACGTGTTACGAAGCGATACCCAAGGATAGCCCGGTCAACGGCACTGCCGCAAGTGTCAAGCGGCCTATGAGCGTCACGCAGGCTGTGTGGCGGACCTGGTGGCCGCTGCCAGTTCGCCCGGAACGCTGGCGAAACCAGCCGCCAAATGACCGTTTTGGCCCCGGCGCAGACGCCCCCCGAATCCGGCCATCATCCGGCACTCTGTCCGATTGAAGGGCAAAACCCTAACTTAAGAACTGACGTCATTTATGGGGGCAGGTCACGCACAATAAACGGCTCGCAGTGACCGAACGCAAAGCGAGAGCGGCAAGGCGTGGGCAAGGGGAAGAAAGGCTAGCGGCCGCGGGCACTATTCTCCCCCATGGCTGTCGGGTAATCTCTTAGCAATCAAACGGGCGGAAAACCCAAACACCATTTCCGCGTGAAAAGCTTAGGGCCGTTTTTTGCCATGCCCGCTCAATCAGCCACGCCCGCTCAAGAATCCTCTATAGGTCGCCTGATTGGGTATCGATACCGGATCATCTCTCAGCTTGGTGCAGGTGGGATGGGCGTTGTGTACCGGGCTTGGGACACGACTGGCAATCTTCCTGTCGTGATCAAGATGCCCAAGCCTGAGGTTCTCAAGGATCAGGACACGGTGCGGCGGTTTGCCCGTGAGATTCGCGCGATGGCGTCGCTGGCCCACCCGCACATCGTTCCGATTGTTGACGACGGAATAGACGCCGGGGTTCCGTTTGGTGTGATCCGCTTTTTACCGGGCGGCTCTCTCTCCGATCGCCGCTTGCGCGAAGGTGGCGCGTCGAAAGGAAAACCGCTCGCCAATCAGCCATCGACACTGCATCTTTGGCTGCCTGCGATTGCCGGGGCGCTGGACTTCGTGCATAGCCGTGGCGTGGTACACCGGGATGTCAAGCCAGACAACATTTTTTTTGACGCGTTCTGGGGAGCTTTTCTGGGTGACTTCGGCATCGCCAAGTTGATCGAGGATTCTGCGGCGATACAAAGAGAAGAGACTCTGACAGGCACGGGCCTAGTGATTGGAACACACGCATACATGGCACCGGAGCTTTTTACTCCGAAGTCGAAGCCTGATGGTCGCGCGGATCAGTATGCTTTGGCCGTAATCGTCTACGAGATGCTCTGTGGAGAGCGGCCGTTTACGGGCGAGTCGTCTCACATCATGGTTGAGCACTGCACTGTGCCAGCGCCTCGGATCGACCAGAGGCAGCCTGGCTTGCCGGCATCGCTTTGCGCAGCGGTTCATCGGGGCTTGGAAAAGCAACCGGAGAATCGGTTTGAAAGCTGCACAGAGTTTGCGATGGCAGTGCTGCGAGGGGTGTCAGAGCCGACGGTCGAGGTCGGGGTGGCGAGGCTGCTTTGCCCTGGCTGTTCAAACATTCTTAAGGTTGGCGAAAGTGCCCGCGGCCGGCAGGGGAAGTGCCCCAAGTGCAAAACAGAGCTTGATGTGGCCGAGGACTTGGGCGCGCTATGGCTGAAGGATGAAAACAAAAACGCAGCCGACTCGCGAGAGAACGGTAGACGAGGCAAGGGAAACTCGACAATTACGCCGATTTCGTCGACGGTGTTTGCACCACCAGTTGGTGGCGGCAGACCTCTGATTGATCGGAGCATACTGCCGCTACTCGGGGTTGGCATCGGTGGTGGCTTGTTGGCGTCGTTATTTGTGTTCTGGCTTTTGACGAGCGACAGCAATGCCAGACACAAAGTGCGTTTGGAGAAAGAAAACGCAAGACTGGTTGCTCAGACGGATGCTGCGGAGAAGAAGGCTTGGGCAGCAGAGGCTTTTGCTGAGAAACTGACCGCTGAGAAGGCGGTTGCTGAGGAACTCGCTGCTGCTGCTGAGAAGGTTGCTGCTGACAAACTAGATGCTGACAAACTGGCCACTGCTGAGAAGGTTGCTGCTGACAAACAAGCTGCTACTGACAAGGCCGTTGCTGACAAGGAGGCTGCTGACAAACTAGAAGTTGCCGGAAAGAAAAAACTGGCTGATGAGGCTGCAAAACTTCCGGCCGCAGGCGAGGTAATAGAAAACTCCATCGGCATGAAACTGGTTGAGATTCCGGCGGGGAACTTCACCATGGGGAGCCCGGCAGGTGAAAAGGATCATCAACGCAATGAGCAACAGGTTGCCGTCACAATCACGCAGCCGTTTTTGATTGGCCAGACCGAAGTCACGCAAGGCCAGTGGAAAGCGGTGATGGGAACGGAGCCCTGGAAGGGAAAGAACACGACCAGGGAGGGCCCAACCTATCCGGCCAGTCGGGTCAGTTGGGGCGATGCGACTGCATTTTGTGAGGCGTTGAGCAAGACGGAAGGGAGGCAATACTCGCTGCCGACAGAAGCGCAGTGGGAATATGCCTGCCGTTCTGGGACACAGGCTGCGTTTTCATTCGCGGGGGACGCGGCTCAGCTAAGCACTTATGCGTGGTGGGGCGGGCTATTCGGCGACGGCAACGCCCAGAACGAACAGTACGCTCATGAAGTTGCCACAAAGAAGCCAAACCCGTGGGGTCTGTACGACATGCACGGCAATGTTTATGAGTGGTGCAATGACTATTACGCAACTACCCTATCCGGCAGAAACGACCCAAAGGGCCCAGTCGCCGGCTCAGCCCGCGTGATTCGCGGCGGCGATTGGAGCGGCAGCCCGGTCGTCTGTCGCTCCGCTTATCGCTCCAACTCCGGCCCCTTGAGCCGTAGCAGCCCCTTCGGGTTTCGTGTGGTGCGGTTGTCTGAGTGAGCCTTCCAAGTCGTGACCTCTGTATCTCTGATCCTCTGATGCCGGCTGCTCTGGGCTGGCGGGCTCTTAGCCCGCGTCCGATTTTGAAATCCGGTTTTAGGATGCAGGCGTCCAGTTTCAATTACGCCAGTATTTGCCGGAGTGGCCGTTTGCCACGCGCCGCAGTTCAGCGAGGTCAAGCCCGAGCTCTCCGTCGCGAATGTCACTGGCAATTGGTTTGGGAATGTGGCGTATTGCGTCTGCGGTGTGCGATCGGCGGAGCCTCGCGGCCACCTTCGGACAATCATCGCACAGCCATTGGGCTACCTCGACGGCGGCTGCAGGCGTGAAGCCGTCAAAGTTGTGGTCGGGGTCAAATTGAATCCACACGATGCCGCCAAGCTATTGAAAACTCGGGATGATCGTCGCGGTTGAAAACTCGTTGGCGATGTCTTCCTCTTCAGCGAGTGCAGCGTTCGTGTTTTTATTCTGCCAGACACTGGGAATCGCGGCGTGCAAAGCCCCTTGATGCCGGCTTCCCCTAGGTTTCAACCGATCAATCCACGCTCACTCAGACATGCGGCGCAATGGCGGCCTGTGATATAATGCGGCACGAACACCGGACGACCGCGATCGAAAATCCCACACAACCCGTTTTAGCAGAAGACATTACGCCCGTTTCCGCGACTCGTCGTCGCCGGAGATAGTTTGCGCAGGGTGCAATGTTGACCGAGATAGCTTGCGCAAACGAATACTTGTTCGGCGGCAAGACCAAATACCACAATGCAACACAACTACGACGTTGACGAATTCGACGTTCTCTCCGCCGTGTGGATTCTTTCGTGTAACGACGAAAACCCAATCATGGCCTACGACGGACTGAAGTTCCGCCTTGGTATTCCGAATGGGTACGACATTAAATCGCTCATCGCGAAACGCGGCGAACTGTTTCGCAAGGGAATACCAGACGACCGGCTACAACAATGGAAATCGGAAATACTCGGCGGCAAGGGAGTGCCTTTGTGGATAAAAGCGATGAACACAGAAGATGACTGGCGAAATACAATCAACGCAATTACCGCACACGATGTTTTTCGTAATCAATTTCGGCCCTCAAAAAATGCCGAGAAATCTTCAATTGAAGTAATCAATTGGGGACTCCAGCACATTGATCGCCTTCGAAAGGCCCGGATCGAGTTGAAGGAGGTGTCGGCAAAGCAGTGGCAAGTTTGGCTTGTATTTGGTGCGGCAGTTGTCGGTGTTGTCGTCCAAGTCATCATCGCAGTTTGTTTCAAAGCAAAATGACGCCGAACAAGTCGGTCAAGCCGAGCGGCGGTTGGCGAGTTTTCCGTATTCCAAGGTTTCTGGCCGCCGCCGGCTTACCTTGGACATTAGGTCGCATTGAAGCTGGTATCATCACCCAAGGGCGAGTTGCACAATGCCGAACCGCAGAATCTTCATCAGCTTCGATCACGACGATACTGCTCAAGTCAACGGCTTCATTGGCTTGCGCGAAATCATGGATGGGTTTGATTTCTACAACCACAAATTAGATCGCCGGATACAAAGTGGCGACTCCGACTACATCGCGAGAGTAATCCGCGAAGAATACATCAAGCCGGCCTCTGTGTGCGTTGTGCTGATTGGGAACGAGACAGCGAATAGCCCGTGGGTGAAGTGGGAGATCGCCGAGTGCCGAATTCAAGGCATGGGCATTCTTGGCATTCGACTCAAGGACACCACGGGAGCGATACCCGAAGGGATTCCATCAAACGCTGTGGGTGGGTGGGATCCCCCAAAGTTTCCTGCGTGGATCGAGTGGGCCTTTCAACAGCGGACAGCAAGATGACATGCTCGACCGCACTTGCCTGGTTACTCGCGAGCGGTAGGCAAATGGTCGGTCAGTTCAGCGGCATCTCGTTCACACTCGGTGTTGTCGGCACGGCCTTCGTCCTTTGGTGGATCTTCAGAAGACGGACTGCCGCACAATCAGTGTCACTTGGTTTGCCATTCGGTCTTGGCAGCGCGACCTTTGACCTCACTTCAAAAGACCGCATTGCTGCGTGGAAGCTTCATGTCCAGCTCGTGACCCGTAAAGCAGCGCTGCCATTCGACCAGAAGAACGATGTCATCGCCGATGTGCTGGCGTCGTTATTCGAACTGTTTCAAGTTACGCGCGATCTACTTCTTGAAATGCCGCCGACTAACAGCAGCGACAAGCATGGCGTGGCAGGCCTCATCGTGCGCGTCCTGAACATGGGCATCCGACCAACGCTCACCCGATGGCAGGCAGATTATCGCCGCTGGTGGGAGGCGGCACTCCAACGGTGGGCGAACGCCAGTCGGACTCCGCAGGAGATTCAGCGCGACTATCCTCGGTACGACGAACTAGTGGCCAGCCTTGGCCGCATGAATATAGAGCTCAGCAAATTTTCGGATCAACTCACCCTCATAGCTGCGGGAGCCAGCCCGCGAAAGATCGCCAAAGCGACCGCTGTGCCGCAAGCACCAGTACTCACAGAGCCGGCTGCTTCTTCCATCGAACGAGCGGACGAGAATCCACCGCCTTCCGAACCGAATGCAGCCTAACAAACGAATGGAGCCGGCGCGCCGACGATCCCCCTCGGCTCTTCCGGTATTTGGTCCATCTGGGTTTCTTGTGGGTGATTCCATAGGCGAGAATACCTCCTCACCCCGGAGGCATTCGCCATGTTCGATACGGATCTCTACCAGCAAGTACTCGCTTTGTCGACCCCTTGGA
>Ga0209284_10000539_pt1 | contig 61697 bp, 60 predicted proteins | sample FRY03_FD_187211 | JGI IMG/M metagenome (GOLD analysis project Ga0209284, IMG submission 187211) | Freshwater microbial communities from Lake Fryxell liftoff mats and glacier meltwater in Antarctica - FRY-03 (SPAdes) (version 2) | ecosystem: Environmental > Aquatic > Freshwater > Ice > Glacier...
ATATGATAGCTTTTGGGAAACAATGACCTTTGAACATCTCTTTTTTGTTGTAAATATAAAAGATTTGATTTTTCCTTACATTAGATGCGACAGAACCAGAGAAATTCACTGTAGTCTTGGAATATGTTAAGTTGCTTAAAAGTAGTGCTGAAATCTTTAAAAACTTTATGGGTATGTTTAGTAAGCCCAAAAGAATTTAAGCATTCTATTACTTCACTGTCTTTATGGTGTAATATATCTTTTAATAGTAATGTGAATAAAAGATACTGTCTTATGGGATTCAGTTGGACTATTGCTTTTTTATCATTTATAAGTTTTTCTAGTCCTTTTCTCTTTTTTTCTAGTAGAGTAGGGTATAAGGTTTCTAAATATTCCTTATTATGTTTTTTCATAACATCTTTAGATACAGATTCACTCATTTTAATAGTTTTTTAAAATGTTTTTGTAGCTTTTTTTTAGCGTCTTTTAGTAATTGGTCGTTTACATAAAGATAATGACTATCCATATCTTTTTGGCTAGAGTGCCCCATAAGGGTTTTTACTATAAGACCTTCGTTAATACCAGCCTCATATATAGACTGCCTAAAGAATCTTCTGGCTGTATAAGTAGTTAAAGGAAAGTCTAATCCAATTATATAACCAATAAGCTTTAAATTTAAATTTAATTTGTCTAAACTTCTTTGGGGAAGAATTTTGTCTTCAGGGACTAAGTTTTTATACTTGTCTAATAAGATTTTAGTTGGTTTAATTAAAAACTGGCTGGCTATCACCTTAGATTTTTTACGCATGATATCAAACTTATCCATTTTTACTTCAGAATGCTTCAAATTTTGCATATCACAGTAGCTAAGACCTGTATAGCATAAAAAGGAGAATATGTCAATATACACCTCCAAAATCTTATGGTTTTTAGTATCAAAATTAATAATATCTAAAAAGTTCTGATTGGTTATTCTTGGCTTCTGTGCTTTTTTGAAGGATATTGATAAGCCAGAGAAAGGATTTGATAAGATTTGTTCTTCAAATAATAATTTATTGAATAGGGGCTTAATGTTACTTAGTATAGAATTAACCGATTGGTTATTCATACCAATTTTATTTTTTAGTGGTATAGGGGTTTTTAAGTAGTCAATAAATTTTGATGCATGTATTTTTTTAAAATCTTTTATACCCAAATGTTCAAGTTTAGAATGGGTAAGAAAACTACATAGGTGATTCATAGATTTTTTGTAGTTTCTTTTTGTTCCAGCAGCTTTTTCATTATCAGGAAAAATCACTTCCATATAATATTGGTTTGCAACAAAAGAGACTGATACATTTTCATTTGCTTTTCTAGATAATAAGTAGTCTCTTATTGCATGTGGACTTATGTCAGAGAGAGACAGTAGATTTGTCTTTAAAAAGTCATGGTATTGGTTTTGCAATTCATTTAAAAGTAGGTTGTGACCTAAAAGACTTGATTCTTTAGAATTGAATCTTTGTGTGTCATTGTTCCATGCTTTAAAATTAGCCTCACTTATTGGGGTCATATTAATTTTCCCTTCCGCTTTTTTTAAATTATGAATCACCCTTAGATAAATAGTTAAATACCCATCCTTTTTTCGCTTCTTGTTTTTGTCAATATAGAATCTTAATGTTGTCCCCATCTTTTAATTTTTGGTGAAATATTATCATTTTGGTGAAATAATAGCGGAACAAAAAGATGACAAAAGTGAATTTAGGTGAAATATTCTGAAAATAAAAAACCCCGCAGTCCTAGTAAACTGTGGGGTAATGAGTTATTTTGAATATTAAAATGTGACCTCGACTGGATTCAAACCAGTAACCTCTTGAGCCGTAATCAAGTGCGCTATTCAGTTGCGCCACGAGGCCTTTTATTCCCCCTATTGGGGCTGCAAATATAATTCTTTTTGCTTTGAAGCCAAATATAAGTTCAGTAATAATTTCCTATCTATTTGTGCTGACTTTCTAAGGCGCGGGTGGTCACATAATAACGCCATCCTATAAGGGCCAGTTGCCATTTTTTAGCTTTGGCTAGGTCCAGTTGTTTTTTGGTTAAAGAGGGCAGGAGTACTTTGTTTAGTTTGGCTAGAATTAGGTACATATAATTAAGAGCTTTATGCGTTAGTGTAAAGTGCAGACCTATTATTTGGTTTCAAATATACGCATTAGAAAATTGTCTGTAATTAACGCGAGGGCTTTAGTATCTTTGACCATTAAAATTAACGTATGTTAGATATTGTCTATATCCTTATAGGTTTAGTTGCTTTAATATTTGGAGGGGATTGGCTTTTAAAAGCAGCGGTAGCACTCTCTTTAAGGCTAAAGATACCCAAGATTGTAATAGGAATGACGGTGGTTTCTTTTGCCACCTCTGCCCCAGAGCTTATAGTGAGCATAAAAGCGGCGCTGGACGGTTTTCCAGACTTGTCACTAGCTAATGTGATTGGTTCTAATATAGCTAACCTAGGTTTGGTTTTGGGTATTACCCTTTTATTTGGTAGTATAGAGGTTACCAAAAGTTTTTATAAAACAGACTGGCCAGTCATGATGTTGGCCTCTATTTCGTTTTATTTGCTGCTATCTATAGATGGTGTTTTGTCTTTCTGGGAGGGCTTTAGCATGTTTGTGCTGCTCATTATTTTTTTATGGTACTTACTGCGTTTTCAAGAAACCGCTATGGTAGAAGAACTCCCAGAAGACGATGTTCCTTTGCCACTTCACAAGATCCTACTTTTTTTGGTGTTGGGGGGCTTAGGACTTTGGGTAGGTTCTGAATTACTTATTTCAGGAGCCGTAGGCTTAGCTACTTTTTTTGGGGTTTCAGAAAGAATTATAGGTATTACCATTGTGTCTGTAGGAACTAGCGTTCCAGAATTAGCTGCCTCTGTAATTGCAGTATTAAAAAAGGAGAAAGCTATTTCTTTAGGAAATTTATTAGGCTCTAATATCTTTAATATTTTTGGGGTCTTAGGTATTACGGCTATGATCACGCCTATAAAAGTAATAGACCAAGCGCTGTTGAATTCAGATATTTTATGGATGCTAGGATTTGCATTTTTGGTGCTTCCATTAGTACATATACCCAGTAAAATGCGCTTAGAATGGAGAGATGGTGTTGTGCTTCTAATTTGTTATTTGCTGTTTTTGTACGTGGCTATATTTACTTAGAAAGCATAAAAAAAGCGCAAACCAGAGGTTTGCGCTTTTGTAAGTAATAAGCCAAATAATTTTAAGAAATATTAGCAGTTTTCACTGTTTTCACAATACGCCCTGCAATTTTGTAAGGGTCACCGTTAGAAGCAGGTCTCCTGTCTTCTAACCAACCTTTCCAGCCTTTTTCTACGGCAATAATTGGAATTCTTATAGAAGCCCCACGATCAGAAATCCCGTAGCTAAAGTCCTTAATAGAAGCAGTTTCATGTTTGCCAGTTAAACGCTGGTCATTAAACTCACCATACACCTCAATATGCTCCTCTACTAAAGGTCTAAAGGCCTCGCATATTTTCATATAGGTCTCTTTAGATCCGCAAGTTCTCAGAACTGTGTTAGAGAAATTAGCATGCATACCAGAGCCATTCCAGTCTCCTTTTATAGGTTTTGGGTGGTATTCAATATAGTAACCGTATTTTTCAGTCAATCTGTCTAAAAGGTAACGGGCTACCCAAATTTCATCACCGGCTCTTTTAGCACCTTTGGCAAATAATTGGAATTCCCATTGTCCACTTGCTACCTCTTGGTTTATTCCCTCAAAGTTTAAACCAGCGTCAATACAAAGGTTGGCATGCGCCTCTACAAAATCTCTGCCGTGTGTATTTTTTCCACCCACAGAACAGTAGTACATTCCTTGTGGTCCAGGGTAACCACCTACAGGGAAACCCAGTGGCAATTGAGTTTTGTTGTCCATAATAAAGTACTCTTGCTCAAACCCAAACCAGAAATCATTGTCATCATCGTCAATACTAGCCCTAGCATTAGAAAGGTGCGGTGTACCATCTGCGTTTAAAACTTCCGTCATCACTAGGTATCCATCTCTTCTAGAAGGGTCTGGGTAAATAGCCACAGGCTTTAATAAGCAGTCAGAAGAACCACCTTCTGCTTGTTTGGTAGAGCTTCCGTCAAAAGACCATATAGAACAATCTTCTAATTTCCCAGAAAAGTCATTTTCTACTTTAGTTTTACTTCTTAAATTGGCAGTTGGAGTATACCCGTCTAGCCAGATGTATTCTAATTTTGTTTTGCTCATGAGCTTAATGATTAAGTTTATAGACGCCGTAAAAATAAAATATTTTATCCAAGCCCGTAAAAAACTTGGGGTTAATTATTAAAAAGTTATTAAAAATTTTCAACCCCCATGTTTTTGTAGGGGTATATTACTAATAATACATTTTTTTAGAGTTATTTTGCATTATTGTTATTATATAAATATGAAAATAGATTTTGCACACTCCAGATTTAGCGCTATACAAGACAGCAGCCAAAGAAATCCTATTCCAGTAAGTGAACCAGCCAGAAGGTCTAGCTTGTTTGCTACGCATGTTTTTAATGATCACAAAATGCTTCAGTATCTAACTAAAGACGCTATAGGAGCCGTAAGAGCTGCCATTTCTGCGGGCAGTAAAATAGACAGGAAAATAGCAGATCAGGTAGCAGAGGGTATGAAGTCTTGGGCTATAGAAATGGGCGCCACTCATTATACACATTGGTTCCAGCCCCTAACAGGTACCACAGCAGAAAAGCACGACGCCTTTTTTGACATACAGGACAACCAGGCATTGGAAATTTTTGGAGGTGGCCAGCTTGTGCAACAAGAGCCAGACGCCTCTAGCTTTCCCTCAGGAGGGATTAGAAATACTTTTGAAGCCAGAGGTTACACTGCTTGGGACCCAAGCTCACCAGCATTTATTTACGGCACCACCCTTTGCATTCCTACTATTTTTGTGTCCTATACAGGAGAAGCCTTAGACAATAAAGCTCCATTATTAAGAGCCTTAAATGCGGTAGATGAGGCAGCCACAGCGGTAGCAAAGTATTTTGATAAGAATGTAAGCAAGGTAAACGCTACATTGGGCTGGGAGCAAGAGTATTTTTTAATAGATAAATCTCTGGCCAATGCCAGGATAGACATTGCCCTTACGGGTAGAACATTAGTAGGCCATGCAGCAGCAAAAGGACAGCAATTAGACGACCATTATTTTGGGGTCATACCTTCTAGAGTCATTAGTTTTATGAGTGAATTGGAAAAAGAATGCATGCATTTGGGTATTCCAGTAAAAACCAGACACAATGAGGTGGCGCCCAACCAATTTGAATTGGCACCTGTTTTTGAAGAAGCCAATTTGGCGGTAGACCATAATTTATTACTCATGGACGTCATGGATAAGGTGGCACACAAGCACCATTTAAAAGTCCTTTTTCACGAGAAACCTTTTGCAGGAATAAACGGCTCTGGCAAACACAATAATTGGTCATTGGCCACTAGTACTGGTGTTAATTTATTGAGCCCAGGATCTACGCCCATGAAGAACCTTCAGTTTTTAACCTTCTTTATTAACACTATAAAAGCGGTAGATAATTATGAGGCACTGTTAAGGGCTTCCATAGCCTCTGCTAGTAATGATTATAGATTAGGAGCTAATGAAGCACCCCCCGCCATATTTTCTATTTTTATAGGAAAGCAACTCTCTGCTGTTTTAGATGAATTAGAAGGGGTGTCACTAGGAAAGCTATCTCCCCAAGAAAAGACAGAATTAAAGCTCAATGTAGTGGGTAAAATTCCAGAAATTCTCATGGACAATACAGATAGAAATAGGACATCACCCTTTGCTTTTACCGGCAATAAATTTGAAATGAGAGGGGTAGGTTCCAAAACCAACTGTGCCAAACCCATGACCGTTTTAAACACCGCGGTAGCCCAGCAGTTAAAAAACTTTAAGCTAGAAGTAGATGTTTTAATAGATAAAAAAGGGCTTAAAAAAGACGAGGCCATATTTAACGTGCTCAGAGAGTATATTAAGTCTTCTAAGCGCATTCGCTTTGAGGGAGACGGCTATAGTGAAGCATGGGAAAAAGAAGCTGCAAAGAGAAAGTTAAGTCATTTAAGAGCCACCCCAGAAGCGGTAGCTATTTGGAGTGAACAAGCCTATATATCCCTCTTTGAAAGTATGGGAGTGCTTAGCCAAGTAGAACTCAAGGCCAGGCAAGAAGTAGAATGGGAGGCTTATGTTATGCATACCCAAATTGAAGGGCGTGTATACGAGGAGTTGGCATATAGCCAGATAGTGCCATCGGCCGTAGGCTATATGAACCATTTATTAGAAAATGTCACCCAATTAGGAAACTTTATGGGTAGTAGGTTTAGTGTAAAAGACAGTGCACAGGCTGCGCTTATTGAGCATATAAACACTCATATTCAAGGGCTTAAGAAACAGGTAGACCTCATGACTCTGGCTAGAAAAAAAGCCAATAAACTAACTACTAGCAGCAAAAGAGCACATGCTTATGCCTCTGAGGTAAAACCCCTGTTTGAGACTATTAGAAGGCATTCAGATCAGTTAGAAAAACTAGTAAGTGACGCCTATTGGCCACTTGTTAAATACAGAGAGCTTCTACAAATTAAGTAAAGAAATACAAAGTCTATGAGCGGTTTCTCAACAATTGGGTATAAGTTTCTATAATTATCTACAGGGAATCCTTAAACTTTTTAGGGATTCCCTTATTTTTGCACAAAACACAGACCAATGAATCCAAACGAACAGGGAAGGTACAGTCAAAGAGGGGTTTCTGCCGCAAAGGAAGACGTTCATAATGCTATTAAAAATATAGACAAAGGTTTATTTCCAAAAGCCTTCTGTAAAATAGTGCCAGACCACCTTACCCAAAATTCAGATTATTGTTTGGTCATGCATGCAGACGGAGCTGGGACCAAGTCTTCTTTAGCTTATATGTATTGGAAAGAAACCGGAGATTTATCTGTTTGGAAAGGGATTGCCCAAGACGCCCTTATTATGAATATAGATGACCTTATTTGTGTGGGCGCCACAGATCATATTATGTTGTCTTCTACCATTGGAAGAAATAAAAATTTAATTCCTGCAGAGGTCTTGTCTGCTATCATTAACGGTACAGAAGAACTCATTGCAGACTTAGCAGCTTACGGTATTAGCATTCACAGTACTGGCGGTGAAACCGCCGATGTAGGTGATCTAGTACGCACCATTATTGTAGACTCTACCGTTACAGCTAGGCTCCCTAGAAATAAAGTGATAGACAATGCCCGTATTAAGGCTGGAGATGTGATAGTAGGACTGTCCTCTTCTGGCCAAGCCAGCTATGAAACTTCTTATAATGGAGGTATGGGGAGTAATGGTCTTACTTCTGCCCGTCACGACGTTTTTAATAAGGTCTTGGCTGCCAAGTATCCAGAAAGCTTTGACCCATCTGTCCCCGAGGAGCTGGTGTATTCAGGTGCTATTGGACTTACAGATACTGTGGAGGGAAGCCCAATAGATGCTGGTAAACTAGTGCTTTCTCCAACTAGAACCTATGCGCCTATTGTCAAAAAAATCCTGAGCCAATTCCAGCCAGACAGTATACATGGAATGATACACTGCAGTGGTGGTGCGCAAACAAAAATTTTACATTTTGTCAATGAGCTGCATATCATTAAAGACCAACTCTTTGAGGTCCCTGTACTTTTTAAAATGATTCAAGAGCAGTCAGGAACCTCTTGGAGAGAAATGTATGAGGTTTTTAACTGTGGTCACAGACTTGAATTATATGTAGATCCTGCTGTAGCTCAAGTGATTATTGAAATTTCAGAATCCTTTGGAGTGCCAGCACAAATTATTGGAAGGGTGGCTGCAAGTGACACTAAGAAGCTCACTATTAGTAGCCCTTACGGAACTTTTGAATATTAGAAAGGTCAATTTTTGTTGTACCTTTGTGCCCATATAACTAGCTAAAATTTATGTTAGAAAAATTACAAATTGTAAAACAACGCTTTGACGAGGTGTCTGATCTGATTATTCAACCAGATGTCATATTAGATCAGAAGCGTTATGTGCAACTCAATAAAGAATATAAAGACTTAAGGATGTTGATGGAGAAGCGTGAATTGTACGTAAACTATCACAACAATATGCAAGAGTCTCAGGAAATTATTGAAGATGGTTCAGATGCAGAAATGGTAGAAATGGCCAAAATGCAATTAGAAGAGGCTAAAAAAGCCATGCCCCTTTTAGAAGATCAGATTAAATTACTCCTCATACCCAAAGACTTAGAGGACTCCAAAAATGTGGTGATGGAAATACGCGGGGGTACAGGTGGAGATGAAGCCAGTATTTTTGCAGGAGACTTATTTAGAATGTATACTAAGTATTGTGAAGCTAGGGGTTGGAGAACCAATGTAATTGACCTAAGTGAAGGTACTTCTGGTGGTTATAAAGAAATTCAATTTGAGGTAAGCGGTGAAGATGTATACGGTACCTTAAAGTTTGAGGCAGGGGTGCACAGGGTGCAAAGAGTGCCCCAAACGGAAACTCAGGGAAGGGTACATACTAGCGCAGCTACTGTGATGGTGCTTCCAGAAGCAGAAGACTTTGACGTTCAAATAGAACTTAAAGATGTGAGAATAGACTTCTTTTGCTCATCAGGACCAGGTGGACAGTCAGTAAACACCACTTATTCTGCAGTTCGTTTAACACACCTTCCTACCGGTTTAGTGGCTCAGTGCCAAGATGAGAAATCTCAGCACAAGAATAAGGACAAGGCTTTTAAGGTACTCCGTTCTAGGCTGTATGATATGGAGCTAGCAAAAAAACAAGAAGAAGACGCCTTAAAGCGCAATTCTCAAGTGAGCTCTGGGGACCGTTCTGCTAAAATTAGAACCTATAATTATCCGCAAGGGAGGGTGACAGATCACAGAATTGGATTGACTTTATACGATTTGCAAAATATTGTAAATGGAGATATTCAAAAGATTTTAGATGAATTGATGTTGGTAGACAACACAGAGAAATTAAAAGCGGCATCGGAGACTTTTTAATCAATGCTTGGATGGCTTCATTATAATTATAGCCTATTTTGCTCCTTTTAGATTAGAGAAATAAATATATGACTACTGCATTTTTATTAGATCAGATTAAGAAAAAAGCATCCTTTTTGTGTATTGGATTGGATGTTGATTTAGAAAAAATACCTGCACATTTACTAGGGGAAGAAGACCCTATTTTTGCCTTTAATAAGGCTATTATAGACGCTACTCACCCATTTGCAGTAGCCTATAAGCCCAATACTGCCTTTTATGAGGCTTATGGGGTAAAAGGCTGGAGGTCTTTAGAAAAGACCATTCAATATTTAAATGAGTTTTATCCAGAAGTTTTTACAATTGCAGATGCTAAAAGAGGAGATATTGGAAATACTTCTAGCCGTTATGCCAAGGCGTTTTTTGAAGATTTAGGTTTTGACTCTATTACAGTGGCTCCATATATGGGAAAAGATTCTATAGAGCCTTTTTTAGCTTTTGAAAATAAGTTTACCATTCTTTTGGGGCTCACCTCTAACAGTGGTGCTGCAGATTACCAAATGCTCCCCATGGGCAATGGCCAGTATTTATATGAAACGGTATTAGAAACTGCTGCACAGTACAAAAACTCAGAGAGGCTTATGTATGTAGTAGGGGCCACTCAAGCAACTGCACTTTCAGATATTAGAAAAATAATCCCAGATAGTTTCTTGTTAGTACCTGGAGTAGGTGCCCAGGGAGGTAGTTTGCAAGAGGTATGTGATCAAGGGCTCAATAGCCAGATAGGCTTACTAGTAAACTCTTCTAGGGCTATTATTTATGCGACTAATGACAAAAATTTTAATGAAGCAGCCAGAACAGAAGCCAGAAAATTACAAGAAGAGATGGCTGCTATTTTAAAAGCTTATAAGCTTATCAATTAATTTCCTTATTTTAGAACAAATATAAATATATCCCTTGATTAATTACAACTGTTACAGACATGCTGAAGCCCAAGAATGGGTCACTTTTGTTCACGGAGCCGGAGGGAGTTCTTCTATATGGTTTAAACAGCTCAAAGCATTTAAACAAATTTACAATGTGCTTTTATTGGATTTACGTGGTCATGGAAACTCAAAAGTTCCTCTTAAAAACGCTTTTGATAAAAAGTACACTTTTAACTCCATAACTCAAGACATTGTGGAGGTTTTGGATTATGAAAAAATTGAAAAATCTCATTTTATAGGTATTTCATTAGGTACTATTCTCATTAGAAATTTAGCAGAGAAAAATCCAGATAGAGTACTTAGTATGGTGATGGGGGGGGCTATTTTAAAACTCAATTTCAGGTCTCAGTTGCTCATGCGTTTGGGCATTATTTTTAAATCTGTGGTGCCGTATTTGTGGTTGTATTCTTTTTTCGCTTTTGTTATTATGCCCAATAAGAACCACAAAGAATCTAGAACTCTTTTTGTAAGAGAGGCTAAAAAACTCTACCAAAAAGAATTTATTAAATGGTTTAAGCTCACAGCAGAGATTAATCCTTTGCTTAGATTTTTTAGAAGTGTAGAAGTTAAGATCCCCACCCTATATGTCATGGGAGAAGAAGATTATTTGTTTTTGCCTGCAGTTAAGAAGCTTACTTCTGCCCATTACGCAGCCTCTTTATTTGTAGTAGAGGCCTGTGGTCATGTGGTGAATGTAGAGCAACCCGATATTTTTAATAGGGCGGTACTAAAGTATCTAAAACAGATAAAACCGGTGTCTCCACCGGTTTTAAACTAACTAAATTTAAAAAAACAGTAATGAAAATATTGCTCGTTACTATACTAACGGTGCATACTTGAAGATATTGTCTTTTTTATTATTTTATTTTCAATAAATTCTAGCCCACTTATGAAAGAGCGAGGTAAATTGTTGGAGTTCTTTTCTGAAGAGTCCCAGGTAGTCTAGATTTTTATGGCTGTGATATTCTAAACCCTTGCAGTAAGAATATATATTCTCAGTGATGGAATGAATGTTTTTTAACATGGAATGACGTTCCTGTTTGCATTGAATTTCGGAAAGCTTTTTTAATGATTTTATTAGAAATCTAGTGTCTGTAAGTAAGCTATGTGTAATTACATGACTAAAACTCCAATACTTATAATGGCTTAGAAGTGAAAGGTCATAAGATAGATAGCTGGCCAAAGCGTTGCTTAGTACATCTAATTCAGATGCCTTATTAACAATGCGTTTTGGAGCCTTTGTAGTCATATTTTACACTTTAATTACTTTTATTAAAAGTAATAGTAATTCCTACTTTATTTATTTTGAATATGATTGTAATTATATTTTTTTCTTACTTTTATTAAATATATATATCATTAAACTTATGATTAGTAAGCTAGACTCTTTGAATAATAAAATTATAGAGGCTTTACAAAAACACGCAAGGGTTTCTTTTGCAGAAATTGGAAGGAGTGTAGGCCTCACGCCACCAGCAGTGGCTGAACGGGTTAAAAAAATGGAAGACACGGGTGTTATTTTAAAGTATCACACCAAAGTAGCCTATGCTAAAATGGGGTATCAGCTAAAAGCCATGATTACCCTTAGGGCTTTTGTAGGAAAATTAAAACCATTCTTAGAGGTGGTGAAAACTTATTCTGAAGTGGTGAATTGTTATAGAATAACTGGAAATGAAAATATTATGATGGAGGTGGTGCTCAGAGACCAGATACATTTGGAGAAGTTTATTGATATTCTTATTCAGTACGGTGAGACCAGAACACATATTATTTTATCTGAGGTAGTTTCATCTGCTCCTCTTAAGCCTTTTTAAATTCATATTTACTTATCTTTATTCATGAAATTTTTTTTTAAATACACCTTATTTTTTCTCTTACTCCTCAGGGGTGTAGGTCATGCTTTTGCTCAGGAAAATGACCTTAGTAGAGATGAATTAAGAGCAGCTAAAAAGGAAGTGAGACTAGTGAAGCGTTACCAAAGAGGCTTAGAAAACGCCCTAGTAGAAAAGGAGCTCTATTTTACTTATGCTCTTATGGAAGATTTAGACAATAGAAATTTTGACAATTTAGGCTGGTGGCAATACCAATACAATCAGTACCAAACTGTTATTTCTGATAGTCTGTTGGCTACTCCATTTGACTCTTTAAGAATATTGTACGCAAAGAAAAATGTGACTTTGATGACGGGACTACTCAGCAATATGTATGAGTTAGAAGCCAATAGACCGGCTGCCCTTAAGGACATTCCAGCTGTGGTTTTTTTATTAATGCTCAGAACTATTGTAAACCCCAAAGATTATACAGCTTATTTGTCTGTGATTTCTTACAGCAGTAAAATGGAAGATTACGGAACAGCTTTATTTTATTTAGAAGAAGCCTTTAAGAATGGTTTTAATAATTTAGACCTGCTTTTATCTTTGCCAGCTACGGGTCTTTTGAGAATTATGCCAGAGTACCAAGCTTTGTTAGAAGTGTATTTAAAAAATGGATTTTATGGAATTAGAGAGGAAGATTTTGAATAGATTTTTGTCCATTATATTTTTGTTGGTCATCCTGAGTTCTTGTAAGCAATCTAAAAAGTATCATGACAAAACAAATGAGCCGGCTCCAGAGCTTCTCATGAAAAATACAGACAAAGCTTTAATAAACAGAGACAGTATTTTAAAGTCTATTGTGCACTTTCAGGAAGCATTAAATGAATCTTTTAGGGATCCAGAAGATTCTCCACTTACTCCCTCAGACAAAATGATTTTTGAGAAACTTGAGTTTTTTCCTCCAAATGCTCAGTATGTTACTGCAGCACGTTTAATTAAAACACCAGAAGCGCTTCCTTTTGGAATGCCAACAACTACAGAGCGTATTTCTCAAGAGCGTGTATACGGTCAGTTGTTTTTTGAGTTGGAGGGCCTGCCTTTTCAGTTAGAGGTATACCAAAGTCAAGATTTATTGGAGAAAGAAGGTTATGAAGATTATTTATTTCTTCCATTTTCAGATCTCACCAATGGGAGTGAGACTTACACAGGGGGGCGTTATATAGATCTAAAGCTGACGGATAAAGACATTATTTTAATAGATTTCAATAAGGCTTATAATCCATATTGTGCTTACAATAAAAAGTATTCATGCCCAATTGTACCTGCTACAAATAATTTAGATATTAGAATAACCGCAGGGGTGTTGGGGTACGCGCATTAAAAAACCCAGCCCTTAGGGCTGGGTTTTTGTCTAAACTAAACTTAAAATATTGGGTTGGTCATTAATATAGGCTTTTTTAAAAGGCATATACGGCTGCCAACACAAAAGAGGAGAGACTCTTCTGTGGTGCAAATTTTGTGTTTAAAAAACTATCATCAGACGCATTGTCAATTCTGATTTCAGGCTTAATTATTAAACTTCCAATAGACGCACTGCCTGTGAGGGTGAGTGCAAATACGCTGCCGTCTGCAGCTCCGTTTTCTATTTGATCAATGGCTCCATAAGCGCCAGATTCAACAAAAAATTCTCCCCTTAGGCCTAGCGAAAAAGTGTCTGAGGTAGTGAGCTGGGGGTAAAGTGCTACGCCAGCAAATCCTGTTCCACCATTGTCATAAACAGCAGCATTTAGGCCTAAATAAAAGCTATCTGATAAAGAGAAGCCTCCTGTATAATCTAACTCATAGGCACCACTGTCTGTAAGAAGGTTTACATATTGCCCTTTATACCCTAATTGAGCGCCAAAAGCGTAAATCCCTGTGGGGTTGTATTCTGTTAGGTCTGTAAGGTTAAATACCCCAATCATAGCAGAAAAGTCTTCACTTAAAGAGAAATCTGCCTTAATACCAGTATGGCTAAAGGGGCCGTAAGAAAATAAATAAGAGGTGCTGTAATTAAAATTAGCTGCAGGAGAAATCACTTCGTATCCTAAAAAGGTATTGAAATTACCCATAGTTAAGGTAACTTTTTCATTTACATTCCAGTATATATACAATTGGTTTACTGTGTTTCCTGTAGCGGAGTACATAGGAGAGTTAAAAATAGCATCGGTCCCTCTGGGGCCAAAGACTAAGTCTGCTACAAAGCCCACTTTTTCTCCCTCATAGGCGGTAATAATATTGGCCATGCCTAGGGAAAATCCTGGTAACTGTGCAAAGGAACTCCCTGGTGCCTTGCTATTATCTCCTACATTTGGAGCGTTTAAATTGGTTCTAAAATAAGCGTCTACCGTTCCGTTTATGCTAAATTTAGGAGTAATGTCTTCTTCTTCTTCTGTTTCTTGAGCAATTACTAAAGAAGTTGTAGCAAAAGCAATGCTTAGCATTAAATATTTCGCTTTATTTGTATTGGTTTTAAAAATCATGAGAATTCGGTTTTAAATGGTTTTTAACAGACGGAGCGTTTTACAGAACGCTCCGTTGCCGTTTGTATAGTATTTGTTTAGTGTTGGTTCATTCTAAAATCTGGATAGGCGTCCATTCCGTGTTCATGAAGATCAAGTCCTTCCATTTCCTCTTCTTTTGACACTCTAATGCCTCCTGTTTTTTTAATGGTAAACAAAATAAGAAAAGCAGATAAAGAGCAAAAAGTTGCGGTAGCGCCCACCCCTGCCAATTGGTATAAGAACTGATCCATGCCTGCTTTTCCCCCAAAAACACCAACAGCTAGGGTTCCAAAAATTCCGCAGATCAGGTGCACTGCAACTGCTCCAACGGGGTCATCTAATTTTATATTATCTATAAAAGCAACTGCAAGTACAATGAGTAGTCCTGCTAATAATCCTATAATGACAGCTTCATTTGGAGACATGAGATCTGCTCCAGCAGTAATTCCTACTAGACCTCCTAAAATTCCGTTTAGAAACATGGTTAAATCGTAGTTCTTATATAATATGGCAGAAAGAACAAAGGCACCTATTCCACCTGCTGCTGCTGCCAATGAGGTAGTTACTAGCACTAGTGATGTTCCTGCTGGGTCTGCTGATAGTACAGAACCACCATTAAAACCAAACCAACCCAACCACAAGATTAGTACTCCTGCCGCTGCTAGGGGTATGTTGTGTCCTGGAATGGCTTGCGGTTTTCCGTCTTCTCCAAATTTCCCAATCCTAGGGCCTAATATGTAAATAGCTATGAGTGCAGCCCAGCCTCCTACAGAGTGTACTAGGGTAGAGCCTGCAAAGTCATGAAAACCTCCGTTTTCTCCTCCAAGGCTGCTTAAGAAACCACCACCCCATTGCCATGATCCCACAATAGGATATACCAAGCCAACATAAATAACAGTAAATATCATAAAGCCTCCTATCTTAATTCTCTCTGCAACTGCTCCAGATACAATGGTGGCTGCTGTGGCTGCAAACATTCCTTGGAAAAGGAAATCTGTCCAATAAGTGTATCCGCCAGAGGCGTAATCTGATGTTAACCCGTTTTCTGGGAGTGGAATTCCAAATCCAGAAAAACCTAAATAGCCATTAAAATCACCTGGATACATGAGGTTAAAACCACCTATATAATAGAGTAATAATCCTGAACAAATGATAAATACATTTTTAAAGAGGATGTTTATAGTGTTTTTTTGTCTGGTAAGTCCAATCTCTAAAAATGAGAATCCTAGGTGCATGAAAAATACCAAAGCGGTACACACCATCATCCATATGTTATTTGCTGTAAAAATTGCTGTTTCCATTTTTCTTAATTTCTTAGTTTATTCCTGCTTTACCGTTTTCTTTTGTTCTTATTCTGTAGGCTTCTAGTACTTCAGAAACAAATATTTTTCCGTCTCCTACATTTCCTGTGCCAGCTGCTTCTAAAATAGCATTGACAGTGAGGTCTAGAAACTCATCTGAAATAACAATAGAAAGGAAGCGCCTTTGAATATCAGAGGTGCTGTATGAAATTCCTCTGTAAACGTGTCCTTGTTTTTCGTTTCCTACACCGGTAACATCCCAATAACTAAAGAAGTTCACTTCAATGGCGTGCAGTGCTTTTTTGACTTCGTCAAATTTTGATTTTCTAATAATGGCTTCAACTTTTTTCATGCTGGCTGTATTATTTAGTGGTTAATAAGCTGTAAACGTATTATTATTATATAATACCCCCTAATTTTTAGGGGTATAGCTGTATATTATTACATATATATAAAATATACCCCATTAAAATTGAGGGTATGATTATTTTAGTATAATAAAATTGTTAATTTATATTAAATAAAAAGGGGGGTAATTTTTTTGAAATATAGAAATGAGAGATCTTACCCTGCTAAAAAAAGGAGAGACTTCACTTTGGGTAGTAGATAGAGAAGACCTAAGAAAATTTAGACATCCAAAGCCCAAGACCAATAGCGAGTATGCCAAGAATAATGCTAGCAGCAAGGTAGAGGGCGAACTCTAAAAATTGCCCATTTTTTAGTAAATTGTTGTTCTCTAAGGCAAAAGCAGAAAAGGTTGTAAAACCACCACAGAGACCAACGGCTAAAAACAGGTATAAGCTTTGAGAGGCAAATAAGGGATTTTTATATGTAAGCCCAATGAGAAAACCCAATAAGAGGCTGCCAATGATATTCACGCCAAAGGTACCCCAATAGAAATGTTCGCTAATAGGGTTTAGTAATTTACTAAAGACAGACCTCAAAACAGTTCCTAAACCGCCACCTATAAAAAGCACAAAGAGGATCTTTAGTTGTTCCATATTAAGATTTAAGATATGTTTTTAAAAGCCATAGCATAATAATAAAAGCAATAAAGCCAATAAGTATAAATCCAACTCCCTTGTAGTTTTTTTTGTGTTGTGCCCTTTCTTTAATAAAAGCATAGCTAATGGCTATTATAAAAGCAATTGCAAAAAGAGCGGCAAATACCATTTGTCCTTTACTAAACATATTCTTATTTTTACGCAAAGCTACATTAAAATAGTTAAAAAATTAATTGAATAGAGGGCTTTGCCTTTTGAAAATAAAATTTATGAAAGATAAAATTGAAGCTGTTCAAGCGTTTCATAACGCTTTTGAAATAGGGTATGCAAATACACCTAAAGCAAATTTGGGGTCAGATAAAAACAATCTTAGGTTTGCTCTTATGGAAGAGGAGAATAAAGAGTACTTAGAGGCAGTTCAAAATAATGATTTAGTAGAGGTAGCAGATGCCTTAGGAGATATGCTCTATATTCTGTGTGGAACTATTATTGAACACGGCTTACAGCACAAAATAGATGCCGTTTTTAATGAAATCCAACGCTCTAATATGAGTAAATTAGGCGCAGATGGTAAACCTATTTATAGGGAAGATGGTAAGGTTTTAAAGGGGCCTCATTATTTTAAACCTAATTTAGCAGCTATTATTGAGTCATAAAAAAAGCCCCGTTTGGGGCTTTTTTTTTTATAGACAGCAATGGCGTGTCTCTTAGTAGGCAGCCACCCTCCAGCTATGTGGGTCTGGAGATAAGTTGTATTGAATGTCGTTTAGTTTCTTTTTAAACATCATGGCGTAGCTATTTTCTGGAGTCGCTATTTCATATTTTTCACCTCGGTATCCAAATCCAGAAATGGGACTTACTACAGCTGCAGTTCCAGCTCCAAACATTTCTTTAAGTGTATTGTTCTTTTGTGCTTCTAGAATTTCAGATACTTTAATAGGTCTTATTTCTATTTTAACTTGGTTGTCTTTCGCTAATTGAATAAGACTTTTTCTGGTGACCCCATCTAAAATAGAATCTGAAGTTGGGCCAGTGATTAAAGTATCTCCAATTCTAACAAAGATATTCATGGTTCCGGCTTCTTCAATATATTCATGGGTATTGGCGTCTGTCCAAACCACTTGTTGAAAGCCTTCTTCTTGAGCTAGTTTTGTTGGGTAAAATTGACCTGCATAGTTTCCTGCTGCTTTGGCAAATCCAAAACCACCACTAGCAGCTCTGCTGTATTTTTCTGCAATTTTAACGCGAACTTCTCCACCGTAATAGGCCTGTGCTGGAGAGCAAATAATAATGAATTTGTACTCGTCAGAAGGAGCGGCCATTACCCCAGACTCAGAGGCAATCATAAAGGGTCTAATATACAGTGAATTCCCAGCACCTCCTTTAATCCATTCCTTGTCTATAGATATTAATTCTTGCAAACCGTCAAAGAAGTAATCTTCTCTAATGGCGGGCATAGCTAAGCGCTCACAAGATTTGTTAAATCTATTAAAGTTTTCATCTGGTCTAAATAGCCAAGCGTCTCCTGCGATGTCTTTATAGGCTTTCATTCCTTCAAAAATAGCTTGTCCATAGTGAAATACTCTGGCACTAGGAGACATTGATATATTTTGATACGGTAAAATTTTAGGAATTTCCCAGGCGCCATTTCTGTAGTCACAAACCAACATATGGTCTGTGAAAATCTCACCAAATGGAAGCTTGTTAAAATCTACTTGTTCAATTTTAGAAACTTTAATTTTTTCAATTTTTAAAGGGGTATTGAAACGGCTCATGGGCTATATTTTAAGAGTATAAATTTAATTAAAAATACCTTTAATCCATTTTATTTAAATGTTATTGATGAATTTCTATTTTTGAACCTGTATACTTATTAATACTATTGTTTTTTAACATTTGAAAGTTATTTATGAGAGGTCTTTGTCTACTTTTTTAATATTTTTAAAGCCAAAAGTCTCTCTATAAATTTTATTGACTGCTAGTACTCCTCAAAAAAGAACTTATATCTTTGTGCTGTGAAAAGAAAAATAGTAATAACTGCAGACGGTTCTAATACTTTGCAGATGGTAGACTGGCAAGAACAATACCATTCTATGCACGGCGCTATTCAAGAAGCGTATCACGTTTTTATTAAACAAGGTTTGGCACTTTTTAAGGATAGAGAAATTTCTATTTTAGAAATAGGTTTTGGAACAGGTTTAAATGCTTTTATTACTTTTTTAGAGGCTAAGAGTAGGGGTCTAAAGGTACATTACTATGGAGTAGAAGCTTACCCGCTTACTCAAGAAGAAGCAGCAGGTATGGAATATGTAACGGCTCTAAAGGCTCAGCAATACGCTGCAGTTTTTGATTTGATGCACCGCGCTCGATGGGAGACAAAAAAGACGCTTTCTGCTTTTTTTAGTTTGAAAAAAAAACAATTGAAATTTCAGCAAATTACAGATCAAAACTGCTATAATCTTATTTATTTTGACGCTTTTGGCTACAGAGTTCAGCCAGAATTGTGGTCAGAGAATATTTTTCTAAAGATGTATAATGCCTTAAAGCCAGGAGGTGTACTAGTTACTTATGCGGCAAAAGGAAGTGTGAGAAGGGCTATGATAACGGTTGGTTTTGGAGTAGAACGTTTGGAGGGGCCCCCTGGAAAAAGAGAAATGCTAAGGGCTACAAAGCCTTGAGATTACCTATAAAAAACGTTGCTATGAAAATTTTAATTACTGGCGCCACAGGTTTAATTGGTTCTGAAATAATGAGACAGTGCAAAGTGTTAAATGTGCCTGTTCATTTTTTAACTACTTCAAAATTAAAACTAAATCTGGATCCATCTGCACTTGGATTTTTATGGAACCCAGCCTTAAAAGAAATAGACTTAAACGCCTTTGAAGGGATTACCCACATTATTAATTTAGCAGGTGTCACCATAGCTGGTAGATGGACTTCTTCATATAAAACAAAAATTCTTCAGTCTAGATTAGAGAGTATAGCTACCTTAAAAAGAGGGATTGAAGCTTTAAATTCACATCAGATTGAATATTTTGTCGGAGCCTCTGCTATTGGCATATACCCAAGTAGTTTTAATACTATTTACAAAACAAATGGGGATAATATTACAGACAGCACTCGGGGGACTCCTTTTTTAAGAGATACAGTTATTGCTTGGGAAAAAGCCAATATGAGCATAAATGAGCTGGGAATTGCAGTTGGGCAGTTAAGAGTGGGCTTAGTTATGGCTGCAACACAAGGTGCTTTGCCAGAGTTTGTAGCTCCAATTAAGAATTATGTAGGCGCTGCTTTTGGCACGGGCAATCAATGGCAATCATGGGTGCATATCAAAGATATTGCAGCGATGTTTATTTTTCTGGCGAACCATAGTTCTGAGGGTGTTTTTAACGGAGTGGCACCCACACCCATTAAGCAAAGTGAGCTAGTTAAAATAGTGGCTACTCATTTTAATAAGCCATTATGGCTTCCAAATGTGCCAGTCTTTGTTATGAAATTTATTTTAGGTGAAATGTCAGCTTTATTGTTTGAAAGTCAACATATTAGCACTTCATTTGGTGATTTTAATGATTTTAAATTTCAGTTTTCAAACTTTCAATCAGCCATAAATGATTTGTTTCCTGAAAAATAAATGTCAAAACTGTGACATTTTGACATTTTAATGCCTTTGGCAATACTTTTGAAGTAAGTTGAGTAAATTTAATACCATGGGTAACGCAGTAAATGATCACTCAGGTTTTGATCAAAAACTTCAAGATCAAGATTTAGACAACAATATAGCATCTATGAATATATCAGAAAACAATGAAGATCTATTAAATAATATCAATGAAGCAGAATTTGATCATGATATAGAAAATGAAGAATCTGAAGAGTCAGAGTTAGCCCTTTTAAAAGAGGCCGTTTCAAATGAGCAAGACAAGTTTTTAAGGTTATTTGCGGAATTTGAAAACTATAAGAAAAGAACTTCAAAAGAGAGAATGGATCTTTTTAAAACAGCCAACCAAGAGGTTATAGTAGCCATGCTACCAGTGGTAGATGACTTTGAAAGAGCGATGAAAGAATTGTCAAAAGACCAATCTTCTGAGCTGTTTTTAGGGATAAGTCTCATTCAAAATAAATTATCAAGTATTTTAAAGAACAAAGGACTAGAAGAGGTGTCTGTTGCTCCTGGAGATGTTTTTGACTCTGAATTGCACGACGCCATTACTCAAATTCCTGCTCCTCACAAGAAAATGAAAGGAAAAGTAATAGACGTAATTGAAAAAGGTTTTCAATTAGGAGATAAAATAATTCGTCACCCCAAAGTGGTTGTTGGAAACTAGTTAAGTTTATGAAAGAAGATTTTTACAACATATTAGGAATTCCAAAGAGTGCCTCTGCCTCAGATATTAAAAAAGCATATAGAAAAAAAGCTATTGAGTACCATCCAGATAAAAATCCTGGAGACACAGCAGCAGAAGAGCTATTTAAAAAATCTGCGGCTGCTTACGAGGTGTTAAGTGACCCGAATAAAAAAGCAAAATACGATCAGTACGGCCATGCCGCTTTTGAAGGTGGTCACGGTGGTGGTGGAAGCATGAATATGGATGATATCTTCAGTCAATTTGGCGATATTTTTAGTGGTGGCTTTGGCGGTGGTTTTGGTGGTTTTGGATCTTCTGGGCAAAGAAGGGTAAAAGGGAGCACTCTTAGAATTCGTGTAAAACTTACTTTAGAAGAGGTAGCAGAAGGGGTAGAGAAAAAAGTAAAAGTGCGCCGTAAAAAACAAGCAGAAGGAGTGACCTACAAGACTTGTGCTACTTGTAACGGACAAGGACAAGTGACTAAAATAGCCAATACCATTTTAGGTAGAATGCAAACGGCGGTTAGTTGTAGTTCTTGTGGTGGTAGTGGTCAAATTATTGATAGCAAACCCAATGATGCAGATGCCCAAGGAATGGTGTTTCAAGAAGACACTGTATCCATTCAAATACCTGCTGGTGTAGAAGATGGTATGCAGCTCAAGGTAGGTGGAAAAGGAAATGATGCGCCTGGAAACGGAATTCCAGGAGATTTAATAGTGGCCATAGAAACAACAGAGCATGAAACCTTAAAAAGAGAAGGAGACAACTTGCATTTTGATTTGTACATAAGTATTTCTGAGGCTGTTTTAGGCACCTCCAAAGATATTGATACAGTTTCTGGCAAAGCGAGAATTAAGTTAGATGCGGGCCTACAATCTGGTAAAATTTTAAGACTTAGAGGTAAGGGGATAAAAAGCATTAATGGATATGGCGCAGGAGATTTGCTGGTACATATAAATGTATGGACACCAAAAGAGCTAAACAAAGAGCAAAAGGCCTTTTTTGAGAAAATGCAAGGAGATGAAAATTTTGAGCCAAAGCCTGAGAAGTCTGACAAATCCTTTTTTGAAAAGGTAAAGGATATGTTTGCGTAGTAGTTTTTTATTGTTTTAATCATAAAATATGTATATTTGATTTTACTTAAGTTGAAACTTCAGCTTAGTAAATTCTTTTTCATAGCAATTTTTTTCCCATCCTTAGAATTTATTTTAAGGGTGGGTTTTTGTTTTAGACCCTCTTAGTTTTCAGTTTAAATCCGTATTTTAGAAGCATAATCACAATACATGAATACCATCAATCAAATTTTTAATAGTGTAAAGAATTTTTTAAGCACACCGCTTTTCCCCTCAGAAAGTATTCACATTACTGCAGGTACCGTTCTTTTAATCATGACTGCTCTAATTTTGGTGAGCTATCTTTTGAAACTGATAAAGAAGATTGTGAATGCAAAGCTTCCAGAAGAGGATAAAAATAAATTTAATAGCATTTTCGGATTTTTAAAATATCTGTTCTATATTCTGGTTATAATAACAGTGCTTCATTCATCAGGGATAGATTTAACGGTTTTTTTGACTGCTTCTGCGGCCTTATTTGTTGGATTGGGTTTTGCCTTACAGTATCTTTTTCAGGACATTATTTCAGGAATTTTAATTATTCTAGATCAATCTCTACATGTGGGGGATATTATAGAGGTAGATGATAAGGTTGGAAAGGTTTTTGAAATTAGACTAAGAACTACTAGGGCTATCACTAGAGATGACAAGGTGATAGTAATTCCTAACCATATTTTTTTAACTAATAGTATTTACAATTATACGCAGAACTATAAGACTACCAGAGAGAAAGTGACCGTAGGAGTGTCATATAATTCAGATATTGAATTGGTTACTGCACTTCTAATGTCAGTAGCAGGGAGTCAGAAAGGAATTTTAAAGTCACCAAAACCATTTGTTCTTTTTGATGATTTTGGAGATTCTGCACTCATCTTTTCTATTCATTTTTCAGTAAATGACAGTTTTGCAGATCCAAAATTAAAAAGTGAACTGCGATATAAAATAGCCGCAGTTTTCAAGACCAATCAAATATCTATTCCATTTCCTCAAAGAGATGTTCACATATTCAAGCACTCATAAATGAATTTAAACATATTGGTTGTAGAAGATGAAGCTGCTATTAGCAGGGTTTTGGTTAAAATTTTAGAAGAAACTTTCACCTTATATTCCATAGCCGTTGCCTATGACGGCTTTACTGCTTTGGATATGTTAAAAGAGAAAGAGTACGCTTTAGTTTTATGTGACATTAAAATGCCAAAAATGGACGGGGTAGAAGTACTCACAAAAGCTAAGGCTTTCTGTCCAATGACTCCTTTTATTATGATTTCTGGTCATGGAGATTTAGATACTGCTGTAGAGACTATGCGCTTGGGAGCATTTGATTATATTTCAAAACCACCAGATTTAAACAGGCTTCTCACAGCAGTGAGGAATGCACTAGAAAAACAGACCCTACTTGCAGAAAACACTCTCTTAAAGCAGAAAGTAGCCAAAGGCTATGAAATGATTGGCGAGAGTAATGCCATAGCCCATATTCAAGACATGATTAATAAAGTAGCCACTACAGACGCTAGGGTTCTTATTACAGGACCTAACGGGAGTGGTAAAGAATTGGTAGCCCATTGGCTTCATCAAAAGGGGGCTAGAGTTAAAGAATCTTTTATAGAAGTAAACTGTGCTGCAATTCCCTCAGAACTGATAGAGAGTGAACTTTTTGGTCATGTAAAAGGCGCTTTTACTTCTGCTGTTAAAGACCGTTCAGGTAAATTTGAAATGGCAGATGGAGGCACCTTATTTTTAGATGAAATAGGAGATATGAGCTTGGCTGCCCAGGCAAAAGTTCTAAGGGCTTTAGAAGAGCACAAAATAACAAGAGTAGGGTCTGAAAAGGATGTCAAGGTAGATGTAAGAATTTTAGCTGCCACTAATAAAGATCTAAGAAAACAAATAGAAAAGGGTCATTTTAGAGAAGATCTCTACCACAGATTAGCCGTCATTATTATTGATGTCCCGTCATTAAACAATAGAAAAGAAGATATTCCACTTTTAATAAATCATTTTGCTCAGTTGTTGTCAAAAGAGCAAGGAATAGCACCAAAGACATTTAGTAAGCCAGCTATAGAAGCTCTAAAAGCCTATGATTGGAGCGGAAATATTAGAGAATTAAGAAACGTGGTAGAGCGACTACTCATTCTAGGTTCTCCAGAAATTAGTGATGAGGACGTGCAATTATTCGCAAAAAAATAAATAAATATAGTATATGAAATTAAAACTAACTTTTTTTTTAAGCCTTGTGTTTTTGTTTTCACAGGCACAGAACACAAAAGACATCCAACAAATAAAAAAAATATTTGATACGGCTTTGAGCAATAGCAACTCCTATGATTGGCTTAATTATTTATCTAATCAAATAGGAGGTAGGCTTTCTGGTTCTGTCCAAGCGTCACAGGCAGTTACCTATACAGAGAAGATTATGAATGAATTAAATTTTCAAAAAGTTTGGAAGCAGGAGGTCATGGTGCCAAAATGGGTGAGAGGGACTCCTGAGTTTGCCTATATTGAACTATCTCCAGGAGTAACTACTGATGTACCTCTTTTAGCATTAGGAGGCTCTGTTGCAACACCTAGTTTGGGTATTAAGGCAAGTGTGGTGGAAGTGCAAAGTTTAGAAGCGCTAGAAGCCCTAGGTAAAAAAAAGATTCAAGGAAAAATAGTGTTCTTTAACAGGCCTATGGATCCTAAGGAAATAAATACTTTTTCTGCCTACTCACAGGCAGTAGATCAAAGGTCTAAAGGGGCTGCAGCAGCATCTAAATACGGAGCTTTGGGTGTGATTGTGAGGTCTATGAATTTAAAGCAAGATGACCATCCACATACAGGCGGTATGTCTTATGGTGACTTGTCAGAAGCACAAATGATTCCTGCTGCCGCTATCTCTACAAATAGTGCAGATTACCTAAGCACCACTTTAAAATTAAATCCCTCTTTAAAGTTTTATTTTAAACAAAACTGTAAAACAATGCCAGATGTGCTTTCACATAACGTAATTGGTGAAATTAGAGGTTCTGAGTTTCCAGAAGAAGTGATAGTAGTAGGGGGTCATCTAGATTCATGGGATGTTGGTGATGGAGCCCATGACGACGGAGCAGGTTGTGTTCAAAGTATGGCAGTATTAGAAATTCTCAACAAAATAGGATACAAACCAAAAAGGACTATTAGGGTGGTTTTATTTATGAATGAAGAAAATGGTTTACGCGGGGGTACCCAATATGCAAAAGTGGCTAAAGAAAAGGGAGAAAAGCATATTTTTGCTCTAGAAAGTGATTCTGGAGGTTTTACACCTAGAGGCTTTTCTATTGACGCTTCTGAAAGTCATTTTAACCAGATAATCCAATGGAAACCTTTATTTGAACCTTATTTCATCCATTCTTTTACCCAGGGTGGTTCTGGAGCAGATATAGGTCCTCTTAAGGTAGATGGGATGGTTTTAGCAGGATTAAGACCAGACTCTCAAAGATATTTTGACTACCATCACGCCGCTACAGACAGTTTTAAAGCGGTAAATAAAAGAGAGCTAGAAATGGGAGCGGCAGCTATGACCGCTTTGGTGTATTTGTATGATACCTATGGCCAGTTAGGAGCTCAAATTAAATAGAATTCATATATTTGCCACTCATTTAAAAAAGCGATTATGAAAGACGGAATTTACGCAAAATTCAATACTACAAAAGGGACTATTTTAGTAAAGCTAACCCATGACAAGACTCCAGGAACGGTAGGTAATTTTGTAGCTTTAGCAGAAGGTCATTTAGAAAATAAAGTAAAAAATCAAGGAGTTCCTTATTACAATGGACTTAAGTTTCATAGGGTGATTCCAGATTTTATGATTCAAGGAGGCTGTCCTTTAGGAACAGGAACGGGCGATGCGGGTTATAAGTTTGAAGATGAGTTTCATCCAGAACTTAACCACAGTACTCCAGGTGTGTTGTCTATGGCTAATGCAGGCCCTGGAACTAACGGAAGTCAATTTTTCATTACCCATATAGCCACTCCTTGGTTGGACAATAAGCACACTGTTTTTGGACATGTTATAGAAGGACAAGATACCGTAGACAAAACAGCTCAAGGAGATATTTTGGAGCAGTTAGAAATTGTTAGAGTAGGCAATGATGCTCAATCTTGGAACGCTGTAGAGGCTTTTAGAACCTTTGAAGGTTCAAGGGAAAAAAGAATGGCAGAAGCTAAAGCCACTCAAAAATCTGCCTTAGATAGTGTTTCTACAGGATTTAATGAAACCGTTTCTGGTCTAAGATATCAGATTGTTCAAAAAGGCAGTGGTGCACCAGCCAAAGTAGGGCAAGAGGTTTCTGTTCATTACCAAGGTGCCTTGGTAGACGGAACCGTCTTTGATTCTTCTTATAAAAGGAAAGAACCTATACAATTTCAATTAGGAAAGGGACAAGTTATTTCTGGTTGGGATGAAGGCTTACAATTATTAAATATAGGAGATAAAGCCCGTTTTGTAATCCCGTCAGATTTGGCTTATGGAAGTGCAGGTGCTGGAGGTGTCATTCCACCAGATGCTATTCTTGTGTTTGATGTAGAGCTAGTTGACGCAAAGTAATAAATAGGAAATATTGATCATAAAAAAAGCCTGTCATATGACAGGCTTTAAATTTTCTAAAAGGTTGTATAATGATTAGATCACTTTTACGTTCACTGCATTCAATCCTTTTTTTCCTTGCTCTAGTTCGAATTCTACTTCATCCCCTTCACGAATCTCATCGATTAAACCAGAGATGTGTACGAAATGTTCTTTACTTGTTCCTTCTTCACTGATAAAACCAAATCCTTTGGTGTCGTTGAAGAATTTTACTGTTCCTTTGTTCATTACTAAAAATTAAAAAATTATATTAGGTGCAAATGTAAGTTATATTTTTTAATTAGTTTCTTTTATGATACTAATATTTTTAAGCTTTCATTTTTTTTGAAAAAAAAGTAAATAATACAAATTATGGAAAAGATATCTGTTGTATATCCTATTGGTAAATTTTCACCTATTAAAACCTACAATGATGCACTTATTAAAGAGTGGATTACTGAAATAGACACGCTTCCTAAAAGATTCTCTAATTTGGTTAAAGATCTTCCCGACAGTGATTTAGACAAGCCTTTAAGAGAGGGCGCATGGAGTGTCAGGCAGCTCGTTCATCATATGGCAGACAGCCACCACCACTCTTATACTCGCTTTAAATGGACACTTACAGAGCCCGAGCCGCTTATTAAGGCGTTTGATGAGGTTGCTTGGTCTGCGCTCAATGATTCTGACGCTCCAGTAAAACTCTCATTAGACCACCTATCTGCGGTACACGGAAAATGGGTCTATCTTTTAAAGAAAATGGATCCGGAAACACTTAGTAAACGCTTTAAACACCCCCATAGCATGGAATTTCAACATCTTTTTAATACATTGGGTGCTTATGCTTGGCATGGAAATCATCATTTGCAGCAGATAAAAAATGCCTTAAACAATAAAGACGAGTAGCATGGATGCCCTTGAACTAATTAATTGGAATGATTTTTCAAAAATAGATATTAGGGTGGGAACAGTAGTACAAGTATTAGATTTTCCAGAGGCAAGAAATCCTTCTTATCAAATTCATTTAGATTTTGGCCCTGCCATTGGAATTTTAAAAACTTCTGCGCAGCTAACAGCACTTTACAACAAAACGTCTTTATTGGGATGCCAATTAGTGGCAGTTGTTAATTTTCCTAAAAAGCAGATTGCAAATTTCATGAGTGAATGTCTAATTTTGGGCGCGGTACAAGGCAAAGAAGTGACTGTGTTACAACCTATGTCTGCTGTTAAAAATGGACTTAAAATATCTTAAATTTGTTAGACAACGTTCAAATTGACTTTGACACCAATAGTGTATGGATTCTCAATTTAGCACTAGGTTTTGTGATGTTTGGTATTGCACTATCTCTAGATTGGCGTGAATTTAAACCTGTAGTTCTAAAGCCTAAGTCACTTTTAGTGGGCGTATTTAGTCAATTTTTACTGCTGCCTTTTCTCACTTACTTATTGGTTTTAATAATAAAACCAGACCCAAGTATAGCACTGGGTATGATACTTGTAGCCGCCTGCCCAGGAGGTAACATCTCTAATTTTATTACTCATTACGCCCACGGCAATGACGCACTATCTATCACGCTAACAGCCACAGCCACCCTTTTAGCTGTAGTCATGACTCCATTTAACTTGGCTTTTTGGGGAGGCTTATACCCCCCTACAGCCTCTATTTTAAAAACAGTAGCCATTCAACCTATGGAAATGGCAGCATTGGTGGGTCTTATTTTAGGACTTCCATTAGTATTGGGAATGCTTGTTCGAAAATTATATCCTAATTGGGCTAAAAAAGTTTCTAAAATCTTAAAAAAAGCATCTCTTATTTTCTTTTTTCTTTTAATAGCTTTAGCCCTTCATAAAAACTTAGGAACTTTTCAATCTTATGTGGTGGAAGTTTTTTGGCTTGTTTTCATTCATAATTTTATTGCTTTTTCATCAGGTTTTTCCTTTGCTAAAATGGCTAAACTTCCGTGGAGAGATGTAAAATCTATCACTATAGAAACAGGAATTCAAAATTCCGGATTGGGATTGCTCCTCATTTTTTCATTCTTTGAGGGACTTGGAGGAATGGCTATTTTAGTTGCTTTCTGGGGAATATGGCACTTAATTTCAGGTCTTATTTTAGCCACAGTTTTTAAAAAAATAAGAAGTGAACCCTTAATTACTTCTCCATGAGCACCAATCAAGAAGTAATTACTAATGGAGTTAAAGGAATAGTAAGCATAGGATTGTGGTGCTATTTTAAGGAAATTCAAATAAAAAATAATTCGAAGGCTTATCATCATGATTCCGTTATTTACGTTGGAAATCATCAAAATGCACTAATAGATGCTCTTTTAATAGCCACTAATACTAGGAGAAAAACTACATTTTTAACCAGGTCAGATGTTTTTAAAAACCCCTTTATTGGATTATTCTTAAAGTATTTGGGAATGTTGCCCATTTATAGGTTTAGAGATGGTGTGAATACACGACATATGAACAGCCCTATTTTTGAAAGCTGCGCTAAGGCACTAGCGGCAAACGAATCTATTCTCATTTTTCCCGAGGGCAATCATGATTTACAAAGAAGGCTAAGGCCCTTAAAAAAAGGGTTTATCAGTATTTTGTCCCACAGATGGGCACTAGACAAGCAGCCTGTTTTACTGTACCCTATAGGGCTTAATTATAAAGCAGCCGCACATTTTCCAGATAGTGCAACTTTATTATTTGGCAGCCCCATTGTAATTGCACCCTTTCATATTAGCACCCTTACTACTAAGAATTTACTTGAGCAATTACATGAAGCCCTGCGTGCTTTAACTACTCACATTCCAACGGAAACAGAAGACCGATACCATTTTATAGAACAAGAATTAATAAATGCAGGAGAAAATTTTCTAGACCCAATTGCTGTGAATGCACGTATTTACAATATTGTAGAAGGTGGTAACAGCAGCCCTAAAAGGGGCGCTCGTACAAGAAAAAAATTATGGATACAACCGCTAAAGCTTCTGTTTATTCTCTTAAACCTAATCCCTATTCTAGTATGGAGGAAAGGAATTAAACCCGGAATTAAACAAAAGGAATTTATAAGTACCGCTAGGTTTGCTTTCTGTATGGCTTTTTACCCTCTATATCTTTTTGTTATAGGTTTTTTTATGGCAGTTATAGCAAAAAATATAGGGATGGCGTTAGCCATCCCTATAGGTCTCTTTTTATTTAACCTACTCCTAATTAAAAAAGCACTCTAATTACATTGACTTAGAGAAGAAAATGGCATTGGCTAAAAATTTATTAGTTCCATACCAAAAGGCTCTAAAGTTAGTGTTATCTGTAAATAAAATTACCCTTCCTTTTCCCATGCTGTTTGCTTTAAATGGAACTGTATTAGGAATAAGTGTAGCATTTATTTTAGAATGATAGCCACTTAGTAGGGGGTTTGAGGTATACTTTATAGGATTATTAAAGTTTTGCTCATCTGCAGTGACATAAATATTATTCTTTCTAAAAAGGGATACATATGGGTTGTGATACCCAAAATTAATGGGATGACTTAGGTCTAATTTTGCTTGAAAAATAGCACCTCCAGTTTCTTGAGCTCCGTAAAAATTTTCTTTATTTTCATATGAAATTCCTTCAGAGCTCAAAGTGCCTTCTTTTAAATCTAGCGTCATAAGCTCATTTTTAGACAACCACTTGGCCGTATTTTCATAAGCAATGATTGTTCCACCATCTTTTACCCAGTTTTTTATTTTTTCTGTGGCAGCTTTGTCTAATGCATCTCCATACGTATTTGGAACAATAAGACTTGTGTATCTAGATAAATCTACCCTATTAAAATAATCTACATCTATTTTCGTAAGCTTTATTTGGTATCTCTGATCAAATAAATGCCATATTTCACCAGCGTCATAAGAAGAAGTTCCATTACCTACTAAAATGGCTACAGACACCTTCTTTAAGGCTTCAAAATTATTACTACCTAGGTCTATTCCTTGGCTTAAACCTGTGACAACTCCCTGAATATCAATTTGAGACTCTAAAGCCACATCGCTTAGAAAACTATAAATTTGAGCAGCGTCTAAAGACTGATTAACTACAGGAATCATAATAGTTCCATAGTCATAAGACTTCCCTTCTAGTATAAAGGATTTCTTAGATACCTTAGCCCTTAAACCTTTATTTAATATAGCGTTTAAAGCTTTTGGAGTAAAGTACTCATGCCACTCAAATAAATAAGCGTATGAAGAAGCTGCACTTATGCTTCCTTTTTTTACTGGGATTTCAGTGATTTCTGCACCCGCTTCATTTAAATTATTGGTAGTAGTATATTCTAAATTAAATGCCAATGGAAAGGTCCATGCAGATATGTCGTAAAAAAGACTGTCGCTAAAATTAGTCCTCTTTTCAAACATAGCATTTATGAGGGTATTATTTTGTTGGTTTAGAGGGATCACATATCCGTTCCCTTTCTTAAAAGATTTACCGTTAATGACAGCGTCTTGCTTAAGTGCGTGAAACTTTATTTGTTGTCTACTTAGAATTTCTGCCAAATGATTTGTTTTAGCAGCGTCTTTAGTATCTCCAAATACAATGGCTTTTTGTTTTTCTTTACTCGCACTTTCAATGGCTTTAGCAAAAAAGTCTCTTTGGTAGTTTAAAATTTTAGTCCTCATTCCCTGGGCCGCTTCTATGGTAGAAAGCGCTGTAGTAAACTGGTTTCTAATAGTAAAAGGAAAGGTGATAATGCCATTTTCACTCTCTTGAATGTGCCCTCTAGAGCTCCCTTGTTCAAAGAGAATGCCAATACTTCCATTAATATCCGGAAAGGTAGATCCTTTGCCGTAGTAGTAATCATCGTAATTTTCTTCTGAGTAGTAGAGTGAGCCAATTTTGTCTAGTGCTTTTGCGTGATAACTCCCTATTTCCAGAGTGAGTTCTTGGTTTATTGCAGGGGTGAGTGGGTGAACTCTTGTGGGTTCTCCGGGCTGAAAGAAGAAGGTAGAATTGGTTCCCATTTCATGATGGTCTGTTAGAATATTAGGTTTCCAAGCATGAAAGCTTTTAATTCTAGCCCTGCTTTCAGGGAGCTGAACCGGCAGCCAATCTCTGTTCATGTCAAACCAATAGTGATTGGTTCTGCCTCCTGGCCAAACCTCATGGTATTCTCTGTCATTTGGATCTGGGTTTAATAGTTGGCTTCTATTGGTGTTGGCCCAGTAAGCAAACCGCTGTAAACCGTCAGGATTAAAAGAAGGGTCCATTAGAATGACCGTATTTTTTAAAGTCTCTTCAATTTTTGGGCCCTGAGCCGCTGCCAAGTAATAGGCGTAGGCCAAACCAGCATTGGCACCACTAGGCTCGTTTCCATGGATGGAAAATCCCTGATACACCACAATGGGCATATCATTTGTATTGGCACTTTTTCCTTGTGGAAGAGTCAATGCTATATGATCTCTTTGAATGGCAGTAATATTTTTATGGTTTTCTGGACTGGTAACTGTAAGTAATAAGAGTGGTCTGCCCTCATAGGTGACACCCCTATTTTCTATACTAATTCTATCAGAAGCCGCAGCCAATGCTGTCATATATTGCACTAGTTTGTCGTGGGTCACATGCCACTCTCCTACTTCATGTCCTATAATATCAATAGGTTTTGGTATACTGGTGTCATAGGTTACGTCACTTGGCAAGTAGTATTCTAAACTTAACTTCTCTTGTGCAAAGAGGCTAAGGCTCATCATAAAGATGAAACTAAAGAGTGTTTTTTTCATGAGGTTTGGTTTTTGTTACTTATTCCATAAAAATATGAAAAGCACCTTAGTTGAGACTCTTTTATTTATTTTATTTATAATAGATATAAACTACTATGCATGCATAGTAGTTTTGTTGTAAATAATAGTTTTTAACAAAATTTTGTGATAATTTATAGTCAACTAATTTTAAAAACTAAATTATGAACAAGTTAATCAATGTGAAATCAACACTGATTCTAATGCTTTTATTAGTTTCAAATGTCATTCTAGCACAGGAAGTTTCTGGAGTGGTCACAGGAGAAACAGGTCCATTGCCTGGGGTATCTGTAGTAGTGAAAGGAACTTTAGTAGGAACCTCTACCAATTTTGACGGAATGTATAGGGTTTCCGCAAAAAATGGAGATGTCTTAGTATTTTCTTATGTGGGTTTTGAAACCCAACAAATTAAGGTGACTTCTGCTATGCTAAATGTAACTATGAAATCTGGCGTAGCACTAGAAGAAGTAATTCTAGTAGGCTCTAGAACCGCCCCCAGAAGTAATGCAGACACGCCCTTACCTGTAGATGTAGTAAGCGCTAAAGAACTTACTTCTACTGGGCAAATCACATTTGATAAGGCCCTACAATACAGGATTCCATCTTTTAATACAGTACAAACTCCTGTAAATGATGCTACCTCTTTATTAGACCCTTATGAAATAAGAAATATGGGACCCAGTAGAACCTTAATTCTTATCAATGGAAAGCGAAAGAATTTAAGTGCTTTGTTATACACTCAAACTTCTCCAGGTAGGGGAGAAACAGGTGCAGACATTTCTGCAATCCCAACAGATGCCATTAAAAGAGTAGAGATTCTTAGAGATGGTGCTTCTGCTCAATACGGTTCAGATGCTATAGCTGGTGTTATGAATATTATTCTTAAAGACACACCTAATGAAGGTTCTGCAACTATTAGAACAGGTATTACCTCTGAAGGAGATGGTGAAATGTTTGGAGTTGCTGTAAACAACGGAAGCTCTATTGGAGGTGATAAAGGTTTTGTTAACTATACTGTAGACCTTTCAAAAGTGAATTTAGCAAATAGACCAGGCACCGTAAATGCAGCTGGAGAAGCTGCTGATTTTGGCGCTGCTTTATCTGACGTTCAATCGTTTTTAAAACGCAATCCAGATGCAGGAAACATCAATGGTTCTCCTGAAACTGCAGCAGCAAAATTTTCTGTAAACTTTGGTTATGACCTCAGTGAAAATACATCACTTTATGCCAATGCAGCTTATGTATATAAATCAGTAAACAGTTATGCTAATTACAGAACTCCATACTGGAGAACGGTAGATGATTTCCCTTACTTGGCAGACTTCTTTCCTGGTGACAATCCAAATACGGCTGGGGGTTATGACGGATACGTCCCTACCTTTGAAGGCTTATTAAGTGATTACAATGGAACGATTGGTTTTAAATCTAACATTAACGATTGGAATGTAGACGCTAGTTTTACCACAGGTGGAAACCTACAAACCTATAAGGTAAATAACTCGCACAATAGAAATGTAGTGTATTCCCCATCTACATTTATTGATGCTAATGGAAATGGTTCTGTAGATGACGGTGAAATTTCACAGGGTTCTGAATTATACAGAGCTAATAGCCAGCAATCCTTTGATCCAGGAGGAACTAAATTTTCTCATAATGTAGGAAATATAGATATTTCAAAGTTGCTGTCAGATAAAGTAAGTATTGGTGTAGGTGCTGAGTTTAGAACTGAGACTTTTGAGGTTATTGAAGGAGAACTTGCATCTTACGATGGTGGAGGAGCAGATTCATTTGCTGGAGCTTCTCCTCAGAATTCAGGGAAATTTAACCGCTATAATATTGGTGGTTACTTCTCTTTAGATTACGATGTATCAGATGCTTTCTTGTTAAGTGGTACCCTTAGAACAGAAAATTATTCAGATTTTGGAAATGCTTTTGTATATAAGTTTAGTTCTCGTTACAAATTAAGCGACGTATTAACCTTAAGAGGATCGCTTTCTTCCGGTTTTAGAGCACCAACCTTACATCAAATATACACCCAAAAAGCACAGTATTCTTTTGTTCCTGGACAGGGAATTCAAGTAGGAGGGTTAATTAACAATGTTTCTACACAAGCAAAATTATTAGGTATTCCTCAATTAGATGCAGAGACTTCTAATAACATTACTGTAGGTTTAGGAGGAAAGTTTTCTAATAAATTCACTTATACGGTAGATTACTACAGTATTGCTGTAAAAGACCGTATTGTACTAGGAACTGAAATTAGTGCTACTGGCAACGCAACAAACCCACTAGACGTTCTTTTAGCTTCTAATAGCCTGAGTGACGTAAGTTTCTTTTCTAATGCTCTAGATACTAAAACATCTGGTATTGACGTAGTTTTAGGATACAGGAACATTGAAGTTGGTTCTGGTAATTTAAATTTAAATCTATCTGGAAACTATACCCTACAAAATAAAAGAGATGGCGCTGTTAAGGACATTCCTTTAGTTGCTAATGCGGGGCAGTCTGTAGTGAACCAAACGCAAGAAGCTTTGTTTTTCACTTCTAGACCGGTAACAAAATGGATTTTAGGAGGTAATTATGACATTAATAAATTTAGTTTTTCTTTAAATAACACTTATTTTGGAAAGTCAACTTTCTTTAATCAAGGATTGTCTACAGACTCAAATGGAAGATTTAATTTGAGAACAGAGTTTATTCCTAAAGTAGTAACAGACTTAGGCATTAACTTTAATGCAACTGAGAAATTAACACTTGCATTAAATATTAATAATTTATTAAATGTATTGCCAGAATGGGGCTTCAAAGCAGAAAATGCTGCTGGAAGGGCTATTTTAGCAGATGCTGCTGAAACTCAAAACCAATCTAACCTGATTACTTTTAACCAGCGTTATTCTCAAATGGGTTATGATGGATTTCATTTCAGTCAATTGGGTACTATGTTAAACTTTTCGTTAAACTATAAGTTCTAATCACAATATTTAGAATTTTAGATAAAAAAAAGGGCCTCTATTGAGGCCCTTTTTATTTATCTAAATGTAATAGTCATTAAATATCGTCAAAATCTATCTCAGTAAAGCTAGAAGCTGGTGGCTCATAAGAACCTTCTTCATCACTCTTATTAGAGCTGTCAAAGCCATCTGCAAGTTCATCTTCAGAAGCTTCTTTTTTAAAATCTGATTGATGCCTTTCGGAAATCACTTCAGAGCCTTTGTTGTCAATAATGTAGTCCATCATTTCATCCATAATCTCTTTAAAGGCAGTAAAATCCTCCTTGTAAAGATAAATCTTATGTTTTTTGTAATGGAATGAACCGTCATCATGAGTAAATTTTTTACTCTCAGTAATGGTTAAATAATAGTCACCTGCTTTGGTGCCTCTAACATCAAAAAAATAGGTTCTTCTTCCAGCTCTTAAAACTTTAGAATATATTTCTTCTTGTTCCATGGAATCTTTCTCGTACATCAGTTCAATTTTTGTAAGTGCATTAATTTATCAAAATTGATTAAAAAAAGTGTATCCAACAACATTTTTTTAATTTTCTTTTGTTGCAGACTGGCTTTCGTAAAGTTCTTTATAATAGCCATTTACCCCTATTAATTCCTGGTGGGTTCCCTCTTGTATTTTCGTACCTGCCTCTAAGACCAGTATTTTGTCTGCATTTTTAGCTGCAGAAGCTCGGTGGCTTACTATAATGGTCGTTTTATTATTGGAAGATTTTTTGAGTGCTTTTAAAATAGACTCTTCAGTTTCAGTGTCTACAGCAGAAAGGCAGTCATCAAATAAATAAATAATAGGATCTTTAATCAGTGCTCTTGCAATAGATACGCGCTGTTTTTGGCCTCCGCTTAGCGTAATGCCTCGTTCTCCCAAAACGGTTTCATATCCCTTAGAGAATTCGGTGATATTTTGGTGTACCATGGCTTTTTTTGCAGCGGTTTCAACCGCTTCTAAAGAAGCATTTTCTTTACCAAATGCGATGTTGTTTTTAATAGTATCTGAGAATAAAAAAGCATCTTGGGGAACCGCTCCAATTGCATTCCTAAGCCCAGAAAGTGGTACTTTTTCAATGCTTCTTTCGTCTATTAATATTTGGCCTAGATCTATGTCATACATTCTAGAAATAAGCTCTAAAATAGTAGATTTTCCAGAACCTGTTTTTCCAATAACAGCAAGTGTTTGACCTTTCTTAATTTCAAATGAAAGGTTATTTAAGGCTTTTATGCCAGTGTCTGGATAGGTAAAGCACACACGGTCAAATACAATATGTCCTTCAATATTTAAAGGTTCTGTAGAAAGGTCTACAATAGCGGGTACGGTCTGTAAAAACTCATTAATTCTCTTTTGCGATGCAGCTGCCTGTTGCATAATAGAGGTAAGCCAGCCTACAATAGCCATAGGCCAGGTAAGCATGTTTACATAGATAATAAATTCTAGGATCAGTCCAATAGAGGTGATTTCCCCATCAATATATTGACGCCCACCAATGTAAATAACAAACAAATTACTCACACCAATCATCAGAATCATCAGGGGGAAAAACCAAGCATTTATCTTGGCTAAATCCAAACTCTTTTGACGCCCTTCATTGGCGAGTGTTTCTAAGTTTTCGTTGGTGGCGTCCTCTAAGCTGTACGCTTTAATAACAGAAATACCTGAAAATCGCTCTTGAGTAAAGGTGGATAGTGTTGATAAAAAGGTTTGCACGGCTGTACTTTTTTTATGAATGACCTTGCTAATTTTATAGATTAAGATAGACAGAAAGGGCAGTGGAAGTAGGGTGTAGGCGGCTAGTACTGGCGCTTTAATAAACATTAGGGGTATAAGACAAGCAAATAGCGTGAGGGTTTGTATTCCATACATAATAGCCGGGCCCACATACATTCTCACCTGGCTTACGTCTTCACTGATCCGGTTCATTAAATCTCCGGTTCTATTGTTTTTATAAAAGGCCAAATGCAATTTTTGATAGTGGTCAAAGATTTCATTTTTTAAATCCTGCTCCACATATCTAGAAATATTTATAATGGTCTGACGCATGAGAAAGGTAAAAAAGCCAGAGAGTAAAGCGGCGCCAATTATAATGAACACGTATTCTAAAAGAACGCTTTTTACCTCAGAAACATCGGCCATAGGCCCAGACAAATAACCCTCTACAGCCTGAACAGATTTATTTATAAACGGAGGCATTACAAGAGAGAAAACCCTTGCTACCACAGTGATTAAAATTCCAATTAAGAGTTTAAAACGGTATTTTTTAAAGTATTTATTGAGGTGTTTGAGTTCCTTCATCTAAGAGTCTTAATGCTTTATTGCTCACGCCTTGTAAATATAGGATATATGAATCTATTAAAATGAGTCATAACAAGTCAATATAATTAGCTGTTTAGGGTTTATCATCTTTAAATAAGTAGTATTTTTGACACAGAATATTAAATAAGTTCTTTATCATGCTCACAAGAAGGCACATTAGGGTTAAAGTCATGCAGAGTTTGTACGCCCTTACCCAAACAAAGGAAGAAAGCTTAGACAGGCAAAAAAAATTCCTGCATTTCAGTATGGAAAAAATGAGCAGCCTATACCTTTTGTTATTGAGCCTTTTTATAGAGCTTCAAGAACTTGCCACCACTCAGTTAATCCTTGAATCTAAAAAATATTTGGCCTCGGCGGCCGATGCCTCTCCCCAAAAAGCAAAATTCTCAAACAACCTAGTCTTACTTCAGATTAAAGACAATCCTGCTATTTTAGAAGTGATTGCCAAAAGAAAGCTCAATACTTGGTATTTGAATGAGAAATATGTCAAAATAATTTTCAAAGAAATTTTAGCTAGTGAGGCTTATGAAATATATTTGAGCACTCCAGATGGCAATTACAAAGAGGATTTAGACTTTGTCATCAAGATTTTTAGAGAGATTATAGCGCCTAATGAAAAAGTATATGATTTCTTGGAAGACGACACCCTTACTTGGGCAGACGATATGCCTATAGTAAACACCTATCTACTTAAACAACTTAAGAAATTGTCACCTAAGCAAACTGGAACAGCCTTTTTGAACGGCTTAGAAATTGATGAGACAGATGCAGATTTTGCTCAAGAATTGCTTTCTAAAACCGCTTTAAAAGACAGCCTTTTGTCAAAAGAAATAGAAGGCAAGACGCCTAAATGGGACAAGGACAGGATAGCAGATGTAGACGCTATATTACTAAAAATGGCTATCTGTGAGCTACTTCATTTTCCTTCTATTCCTGTAAGAGTTACTATTAATGAATACTTGGAAATTGCTAAGGAGTACTCCACTCCAAAGAGCAGTATTTTTATTAATGGAATTTTAGATAATTTATCCAGAGAATACAAGGATACAGGCAAGCTTGCGAAAGTGGGCCGCGGATTGTTGTAAATTATTTTTATATTCGTACTGACTAATAATTTTTTAAAAAAAAAACACCATGAAAAAATCAATCCTACTAGCTACTGTATTTTTATCTATGACTCTATTTTCTTGCAAGGAAAAAGCTACTGAAAAAATAGACTCCAATATGGTAGAAATGGCCAACCAAAGAGATGAAGCGTCTAAAAAAGTTGCTGAAATGACTTTTGACAAAACCTTCCATGACTTTGGTCAGATTGCTCAAGGGACGCCCCAAGAAACTGTTTTTACTTTCACCAACACAGGAAACGCTCCTCTTATCATTACAGATGCTACTTCTAGCTGTGGATGTACCATTCCAGATTACCCAAAAAACATGCCTATTGCTCCTGGTGAGCAAGGACAAATGAGGGTTAATTTTAATGGAGCAGGTCAAAATCAGGTAACCAAAACTATAAATGTTCAAGCCAACACCACCAGTGGGAGTGAAATGCTAAAAATTCAAGCATTTGTAGTAGTGCCAAACGTGGTTTATTAAATTTCAATACTGTCTCCTGGCTTAAAGCCTTTACATTTTAACTATTTTAAATAAGCAAATTGCTGCTTAATTATATTAAAAAAAACTTTTTTAAATGGAAGCATTAAACCAATTTTTACCTCTTGCCTTAATTATTGTGGTGGGATATTTTTTTATGATTCGCCCACAGATGAAACGTCAGAAAGATGAAAAGAAATTTGCGTCTGCTTTAGCTAAGGGAGACAAGGTAATCACTAAGAGTGGTATGCATGGAAAGGTGGTAGAATTAAATGACAAAGACCAAAGCTGTGTGATTGAAACCATGGCTGGTAAATTAAAATTTGATCGCTCAGCCATTTCCATGGAAATGAGTAAAAAACTTCAAGAGCCAGCTAAATAAGCATGTACAAAAGATTTTTTAGACCCTTTTTCTTTCTTTTTGATCCTGAATTTGTTCATCATTTTTCTTTTGTTTTTATTAGTTTTTTTGAACGTATGGGTTTTGGACCTCTTATTAGGGCTTTTTATCAGATAAATGATCCCCGCTTAGAGCGTGAAGTTTTTGGTTTAAAATTCAAAAATCCCGTAGGTTTAGCGGCAGGATTTGATAAAAATGCAACCCTTTATAACGAGTTGTCAAATTTTGGATTTGGTTTTATTGAGATAGGCACCCTCACACCAAAGCCTCAGGAGGGTAACCAAAAAAAGCGACTTTTTAGACTTAAAAAAGACCAAGCCATTATAAATAGGATGGGTTTTAATAATTTAGGCATAGACCGCGCAGTTGTATCTCTTAAAAAAAAACACAGGGTTTTAATCGGTGGAAATATTGGCAAGAATAAAGTCACTCCCAATGACCAAGCAGCCCAAGATTACCTGACTTGTCTGGCTGTTCTTTATGAACATGTAGATTATTTTGTGGTGAATGTAAGTTCTCCCAATACGCCAGGCCTGAGGGAACTACAGGAAAAAGAGCCATTAAAAGCCCTTTTAAAGGTGCTTATGGAAAAAAGGCAGGAGTTGCAGGCTACCCATGCAGGCGCTTCTAAGCCGCTGCTTTTAAAAATTGCACCAGACCTTACAGACACTCAGTTACTAGACATTATAGAGATAGTGGCAGACACTAAAATAGACGGCGTGATAGCAGCCAATACCACCCTGAGTAGAGAAGGTCTAAAATCTTCAGAAGTGTTAGTTCACCAGGCGGGTGGCTTAAGTGGACAGCCTCTAAAAAACAGAAGCACAGAAGTCATTCGGTTTCTCAGTAAAAAAAGCAATAAAGCCTTTCCTATTATTGGAGTAGGCGGAATTCATTCTGCTCAAGACGCCTTAGATAAACTAGAGGCAGGTGCTGCACTGGTTCAGTTGTGGACTGGTTTTATTTATGAGGGACCTTCATTGGTGAAGAAAATAAATAAAGCTATTTTAGAGGCTAGTTAAAAATTTATTTTGATAGACCTACAAATTCTCTTTTCCTTTGCGGTTGCGGTAGCACTCTTAGCCCTTTCACCAGGACCAGATAATATGTATGTGTCTATGCAGACTTTGAGATACGGTTTTAAAAGTGGTCTAGCTGTTATTCTTGGACTTATGACGGGCTGTCTGGTGCACACTAGTTTTTTGGCCATTGGTTTTGCAGCTTTGCTAAAACAGTTTCCACAGTTATTTATTGGCATTAAAATTCTGGGTGCCCTGTATTTATTTTATTTGGCCTATGTTATTTTTAAAGCGGGTGTTCCCACTGGCATTCCTGTGACAGCAGTTCCAGAAAAATCTAAGGCCTCTTTATACGCTCAAGGTTTTTTTATGAATGTATTAAACCCAAAGATAAGTTTGTTTTTTATCTCCTTTTTTCCAAGTTTTTTATTTTTACCGCAGCAGCCTATTTGGCTTCAGTTTTATGCTTTAGGCGCTGTTTTTATAGCTATTTCTTTAATTGTTTTTATTTCTTTGGCACTTCTTGCTAGCCGTTTTTTTAATGCACAAAAAAGCAATCACAGTTTTTTTAGTGTCATTCATTGGGTGCAAATAATCTTATTTATAGGAATTGGTATTTTTATACTGCTCCCCTAATTAAATTGTAACTTTATCTTTTTAATTTAGTAGCATGACAGCAGCAGGAGTTAAAATTATTGAATGCCCCAGAGATGCCATGCAGGGAATAAAGATTTTTATTCCTACGGCAGAGAAGGTAAAATACCTTCAGTCACTACTCAATTGCAATTTTGACAGTCTAGACTTTGGAAGTTTTGTGTCTCCCAAAGCCATACCTCAAATGGTAGATACGGCTGCTGTTTTAGCAGCTTTGGACCTCAGTAAAACAAAGACCAAATTATTGGCCATTGTAGCTAATTTAAGAGGGGCGCAGGAAGCCTGTATGCACCCAGAAATTACTTATTTAGGCTATCCATTCTCTATTTCTGAGAATTTTCAAATGAGAAATACCCACACCACCATTGCCCAGGCAGTTATGGTTTTACAAGAAATTTTAGAGCTGGCAGCCCAGCACAATAAAAAAGTGGTGGTCTATCTTTCTATGGGTTTTGGAAATCCTTATGGAGATCCATGGAATACTGAAGTTGTATTGCAATGGACAGAGAAATTATCTAATATGGGTGTGGGAATTCTCTCCTTGTCAGACACGGTAGGCAGCGCCGCATTAGCAGATATTAAAGCCCTTTATGAGGCTTTAATACCCGCTTATCCCAGTATAGAGTTTGGGGCTCATTTGCATACCAATCCCAGTGAATGGAAAGATAAGATAGCCACCTCATATGCTGCAGGTTGCAGAAGGTTTGACGGCGCTATACAAGGTTTTGGTGGCTGCCCTATGGCAGCCGATGCTCTTACAGGTAATATGCCAACAGAAAAAATGCTCTCTTATTTCACCTCTCAAAAAATACCACATCAGGTATATTGGATGGCCTTTGAAGCGGCTCACAACAAAGCCACTGCTCTTTTTCAAGCCTATCATTAAAAGATATATCTAAGTCCTATGTTTATTCCAAATGGGTGGCCGGGTCTCAGTCCTGAGGGCACTCTAGACACTGCATAGGTTTGGTTAAAGGCATTGATAATATTGGTTTGAAGCCTCAACTTTGAACTGTACTGAAAGTGAATACTAGCATCTACAACAGTATTGGCATTTACCCTGTTTTCATTCATGATAGTGCCTTGGCCCGCCACAGTTCTAATAGCGCTCATATGTCTAACTTGAGTGTTGAGAGATAACTTTCCTCTTTCAAATTCCATACCCATATGCCATTGGTGTTTTGCAATATAAGGCATTTCATCTCCAGCAGTTACAGCACCCCACAAACCGTCATTGGCGTCAAAGCTATTCTTAAATTCAGTATCTGTGAGTGTATACCCAAGGGTGATAGGCAATGCTATCTGGTCATTGTTTTGTAGAGGGTCTAAGCTTACTAAAAATTCAATTCCCTGCACCAGTACCGCTCCTGCATTAAATAGGTCTAAATTTCCAGAACCTCCGGTAGCAGCAAAGTCACTCCCTAGAAGGTTGCTGTAGTCATTCCTATACCCTATGAGCTCTGCAGCTACTCCTGCATAGCTAAATCTTGCGCCTAATTCCTTGTTTATACTTTCTTCAGCCTCTTGGCCAGCTACTGAACTCGGTGGTGCAAACCCCTTGTGAATTCCTCCAAATAAGGATATTTGGTCTAGTTTGTATTGAAAACCAACACCGGGAATCCAAACAGAAAGACTATTACTCCTTTTATTTAGATTAGTCCCTTCACGTAAAAGATCTGACTTGCCGTAATCATTTCTGGACAGCTCCATATTTTCATACCTAATACCAGGAGTAAGGGTGAGGTTTTTATAACTAAACTTGTATAAAGCATAAGCTGCAAAAGCATTTGCATCACTAATTCTATTGGCGTCAGTACCAGGGGTTCCCTTTTTAAGGAGTTCCATTGCGCCACCATTCATAGCGTAGTCATCTACCCATTGAAACCTATCTTCCTGGTCAAAGTGCCACCTAGTTCCAATTTCTAGATCGTGAAAACTTTGAGCACCACTCCAGTGAATGTCTAATTTAGATTGAACTCCTTTAGAGGTATACGCTCTGTTATTGGCCTTGACAAAAAGGGCTGCTCCCTCAGAATTTTCTACTCCTTTTAATACCTTTAATTCTTCTGCGTACTCTAAGGGATTAGATAGAATGGCTGCAATGGACGCCTTTCTCTGGGTATTTTTTAAGTAATCTAGCTTATACCAATTTCTTTTAAATTCATTTTGGTAAGCGACGGTAGTAAAAGAGAGATAAGGAGAGAAATTTAAGGTATGGGTGACCATATACTGTCTGTGAAGGGCGTTCATTTGATCTTTTTCAGAACCAGTATACCTTTGGAAAGCATCATATTTAAAATCCGTATCGGTGAGTCCTAAATAAGTCTCGTTAGAGGTTTCGTCGGCGTATTGATATTTTAAGGCGAGCGTCTGGTTTACTCCAAATATGCGGTCTGCAACTTGTAGTTTTCCCATAAAGTCTTGCTTGTCAAACCCAGTATTTCCTCCGTTTTTTAAGGTTTTAAAACCATCAGATCCATATTTTGTATAATCTACTACATAACTTACTTTCCCAAAGTTTTTTCCGTGAACTGCTCTTATGAGTTCGCTGTTAAAAGCGCCGTACTGAGCCAAGAACTGAGAGTATTTATCTTTTGGAACCTCTGTAGAAACTAAGTTAATAGCACCCCCAGTAGTGAAAGGGCCATATTGTATTTGACTGCTTCCTTTTAAAATTTCTACGGCCTGCATTCTAGCTATAGTTGGGAAATAATAGGCTGCAGAAGCACTGTATGGTGCTGGAGCAATAAGCACTCCATCTTCCATGATAGTGATTTTTGCAGATCTTTCAGGTGAGCTTCCCCTTAGACTAATATTAGGTCTTAGACCCATTCCATCTTCTTCATATATAGAGACTCCTGGAACTGCTTTAAGTGCTCTATTAATGTCTGTGATATTAAATTTCTGAAGTTCTTCACTATCCATATAGTAAGCAGCACCAGTTCTGTTCTTTGCTTTAAACTTACTCCCAAATAACTGGTGGGCAGACACCACTACTTCTTTTAGTTGCTGGGTGCTGTCTTTTGTTTTTTGAGTTGTTTTATTCTGCGCAGCTATTTGTTGTGATATAAAAGATATTATAATTAAACTTATAGATTGAATTTTCATGTATACTTATTTAGACTTATTAAAAATAATACCGCAAATATAAAAATAAATATAAATCCACAAAGCTTATTTAGAATAAATAAAAATAATATTTCAATATTAATTTAAGTGTTATAGTATCATTTTAAAATTACTGATAGACAATGGGCTTTAATTGTTTAAAATCGAGATCATTATTGAAATAATTATGGTATTTTTGCATGCAATTAAACTTTAATTGCCATGGAAGCACACTTAAGTAAAATAGTTGGAGAAGGTCTCACTTATGACGACGTACTCCTAATACCAGCCTACTCAGAAATTCTTCCTAGAGAGGTAAATATTCAAACAAAATTTACTAGAAACATCACCATCAATATTCCTATTGTATCTGCCGCTATGGATACAGTGACAGAGTCTAGCATGGCTATAGCTATAGCCAGAGAGGGTGGTATTGGAGTGCTGCATAAAAACATGAGTATAGAGGAGCAGGCGCTGCAGGTTAGAAAAGTAAAGCGTGCAGAGAGCGGTATGATTATAGATCCTGTGACACTTCCATTACACGCAACAGTAAAGGATGCTAATGACAATATGCGTGAATACAGCATTGGAGGTATTCCCATTGTAGATAAAGACCAAAAACTTATAGGTATAGTAACTAATAGAGACCTGCGTTTTGAGAAAAACGGAAATAGACCTATTTCAGAGGTCATGACCTCTGAGAATTTAGTTACGGTAGCAGAGGGTACTTCTCTGGCCCAAGCAGAAGTTGTTCTACAGCAACATAAAATTGAAAAGTTACCAGTAGTAAATAAAGATAATACCCTAGTTGGGCTCATTACTTTTCGAGATATTACCAAGCTCACGCAAAAACCAATAGCTAATAAGGACTCTTACGGCAGGCTTAGAGTGGCAGCAGCTTTGGGGGTTACCCCAGACGCTGTAGAGCGAGCATCTGCATTGGTTCAAGCAGGTGTAGACGCTGTAGTTATAGATACCGCTCATGGTCACACCAAAGGAGTAGTTCAAGTATTAAAACAAGTAAAAGCCAGATTTCCAGATTTAGATGTTATTGTAGGAAATATTGCTACAGGAGAAGCTGCTAAATATTTAGTTGCGGCTGGCGCCGATGCTGTAAAGGTGGGGATTGGACCTGGCTCTATCTGTACCACAAGGGTAGTAGCTGGCGTTGGTTTTCCTCAATTTTCAGCAGTATTAGAGGTAGCGGCTGCCATAAAGGGCAGTGGAGTTCCTGTTATTGCAGATGGTGGAATTCGTTATACTGGAGACATTCCTAAAGCCATAGCAGCAGGAGCAGACACCGTTATGTTAGGCTCTCTTTTAGCTGGAACCAAAGAGTCTCCGGGAGATACTATTATATACGAAGGAAGAAAATTTAAGTCTTACAGAGGAATGGGTTCTGTAGAAGCCATGAAGGAAGGGAGTAAAGACCGTTATTTCCAAGATGTAGAAGACGATATTAAAAAACTAGTTCCAGAAGGTATTGTGGGAAGAGTCCCTTATAAAGGTGATCTTTTTGAAAGCATTCACCAGTTTGTAGGAGGTTTAAGAGCTGGAATGGGCTACTGTGGCGCCAAAGATATAGAAACGCTTAAGGAGCAGGCTAAATTTGTTAAAATCACAGCCAGTGGTATTAATGAAAGCCACCCACATGACGTAACCATTACCAATGAATCTCCTAATTACAGTAGATAACAATCAAAAAAAAGAGGCTCCTAAGGAGCTTCTTTTTTTTGATAATCTTCCCAAGTGGTGGTCTTATAGGTGTTTTCTGCAAAGTATTTAGCAATTTTTAAAAAGGGTGCTGCCGTGATATATCCCGGTACTGGAGAAAGCATATTAAGCTGCTCATCTAAAAAAACGACTGTGGGATAGCTCAGTTGTCCTTGTAACAGATTGGCCGCCAACTCATGATAGCCATTTCTGCCAGAGTCTATAAAGGAAAAGGTTTGTGATCTAAAGGTGATAGGGTCTTTTCCCTCCCCATCTAATTTAACCATATAAAAGTGCTGTTGCATATAAGCAGCTACTTCTAAATTTTGAAAAGTGTCTTTATCCATTTTTTTACACCAACCACACCAATCTGTAAACACATCTATAAACATTTTTTTTGGTGTGACATCTTTAGCTTGTAAGGCTACGGCGGCTTCAAAAGAAATCCATTTTACTTCCTGGGCCCACAAGCTTTGGCCAGTCATAAGTAAGACTAGAAAAGCCTTGACTGCTTTGGTTGTAAAAAAATAATTAAAAATTTTGACAGCTACATTCATAGGGTACAATTTAGTAAATAAAGAAGTCACTTAGTCTACTAAAAGTGCTTTTTTAGTTTTAAATAAGTCCTTTAGATCTATTTGGTTTTTTAGAATGTCTTCCATGGTTTCTGCTGCCCTAATAAGAATAGCCTCTCCTTCATACCACAGTACTTCTGCAGGTCTAAATCTAGAGTTATAATTGCTGGCCATAGTAAAGCAATAAGCCCCAGCATTTTCAAAACAAAGAATATCTCCTTCTGTAATCTCTGCAATTTTTCTATTGGTAGCAAAGGTGTCTGTTTCACAAATATACCCTACTACAGAGTAAAAACGCTCTCTACCGGCTGGGTTAGAGATATTAGAAATGCTGTGAGAAGAGCCGTACAACATAGGTCTAATGAGGTGGTTAAAACCACTATCTATACTGGCAAAAACAGTAGAGGTGGTCTGTTTAACTACATTGACCTTAGCTAAAAATGAGCCCGCCTCACTCACTAAAAACTTACCTGGCTCAAAGGCCAATGTGAGGTCTTTGCCGTATTCTTTGCAAAAGGCATTGAATTTTTTAGATAATTTCTCTCCTAACTCTTCAATGTTGGTTTCTATATCTCCTTCTTTATAAGGGACTTTAAAGCCGCTCCCAAAGTCTATGAAATCTAAGTTTTTAAAGTTTTTTGCAGTTTCAAATAAAATTTCCGAAGCGTATAAGAAGACTTCAATATCTAAAATGTCACTTCCTGTATGCATGTGAATTCCATTCACATTCATTTTAGTGAGTTCTGCAATTCTCAGTATATGAGGAATTTGATGAATGCTAATACCAAACTTAGAATCTATATGACCCACAGAAATATTAGCGTTACCACCCGCCATAACGTGTGGGTTTATTCTAATACAAACAGGAATATGAGGGTGTTTGTTTCCAAATTGCTCCAATAGTGACAGGTTGTCTATATTAATCTTAACACCTAAAGCGGCAGCTGCCTCTAATTCTTCTAAAGACACCCCGTTTGGAGTAAATATGATATCGTTTGGTTTAAAACCAGCCAAAAGGCCAAGTTGTACCTCCTGAATAGAAACAGTGTCTAAGCCACTACCCATGCTGTTCATGAGCCTGAGGATACTGATATTTGAGAGTGCTTTTGCAGCGTAATTTAATTTTAATTTTGGCACCTCGCTAAACGCATTTGTCAAGCGTTTGTATTGACTTTTAATTTTATCTGCATCATACACGTACACAGGAGCACCAAATTCTTGTGCAACTCCAACTAAATCTAACTCACTCATATTCAAATATTTCTTCAAATGTAGCTATATGTATGGATATCAGCAAGAGAAATACAAAGAGTGTATTTTTTTGTAACAAATTGTTTCAAATGAAACAATTATTTAAATAATAAAGCGCTATTTAAAGTATTCTCTTGCTTTAATAATTAGGCTCTTTGGTGGTTGTTTGTTATTTTTGCAGCTGAATTTTAATAGAACACTATGAACCTTCACGAATATCAAGGAAAAGAAATTTTGGCCAGTTTTGGCGTTCGCATACAACGTGGGCTCGTAGCGCAAACACCAGAAGAAGCAGTAGCTGCCGCTAAGCAATTAACTGCAGAAACGGGAACAAGTTGGTTTGTAGTAAAAGCACAGGTACACGCAGGTGGCCGTGGTAAAGGGGGTGGTGTTAAATTAGCCAAAAACCTAGAGGATGTAGCGCGTATTGCTGGAGACATTATTGGAATGGATTTGGTAACACCTCAAACTTCTGCCGCAGGTAAAAGAGTGCACCAAGTGCTAGTAGCAGAAGATGTGTATTATCCTGGTGAAAGCGAGACCTCTGAATTTTATATGTCAGTATTGCTCAACAGAGCTACGGGGAGAAATATGATTATGTATTCTACTGAGGGAGGAATGGATATTGAAGAGGTAGCAGAAAATACGCCTCATCTTATTTTTCATGAATCTATTAATCCTTCTATAGGATTAATGCCTTTTCAAGCAAGAAAGATTGCCTTTAATTTAGGTCTTTCTGGAAATGCGTTTAAAGAAATGACCAAATTTGTCATGTCTTTATACAAAGCTTACGAAGAGTCAGATGCTAGTTTGTTTGAAATAAACCCAGTATTAAAGACCTCTGACGATAAAATTTTAGCGGTAGACGCTAAGGTTTCCATAGATGACAATGCGCTTTACAGAAGAAAGCAGTACGCAGATATGAGGGACTTTAGAGAAGAAAATACTATTGAAGTTGAGGCCAACGCAGTAGGTCTAAATTATGTAGATTTAGATGGCAATGTGGGTTGTATGGTCAATGGAGCTGGGCTTGCTATGGCCACTATGGACCTTATTAAAATGGCAGGTGGTGAACCCGCTAACTTTTTAGACGTAGGGGGAACTGCAGACGCTAAGCGTGTAGAAGAAGCTTTTAGAATTATTCTTAAAGACCCTAATGTGAAAGCTATTTTGATTAATATTTTTGGTGGTATTGTTCGTTGTGACCGTGTGGCACAAGGAGTGGTAGATGCGTACAAGAATATGGGAGACGCTATAAAGGTGCCAATCATTGTTCGTTTGCAGGGAACTAATGCGGTAGAGGCTAAAGAGATTTTAGACAACTCAGGCTTGGCTGTTCACTCTGTTGTTCAGTTTCAAGAGGCTGCAGATAAAGTAAAAGAATTATTGGCCCTATAAGCCTTAATACATATTTTTAAAAAAAAATCCTGAGTGAAAACTCAGGATTTTTTTTTGTTCTTATAAGCCACAGGGCTCAGATCAGAGACATATTTTGCTTTCTTAAAGGGCTTTTTAAATGGTTTTTTCTGCCCAAATGATTTAGCTACTTTAGGAGCAGCTGCTGGTTTTTTTGCTGCAGGAGGAGCAGTAGTTATTCCAGCATCAGATCCAGTTTTTGCCTTTGCCATAACAGGCTTTTGCCTTAGGGCCTCTGCAGGGTTTTTAGGAGCTTCTTTTGTGCCTCTTGTATATATAATAAGACCGTTTAAGAAGTTTCTTAAAATTTGATCACCACATTCTATATATTTTGGGTGGTCTTCCGTTCTAAAAAGAGCGCCCAATTCACTGGTGCTAATTTTAAAATCTACCAGGCTCATAATGGCTTCAATATCAGAATCTCTGAGCATGAGTGCCACTCTTAATTTTTTTAAAATATCATTATTACTCATCTCCTGTTGGGGTTAATGTAAAAGGCATCGGCCTTAAGGCCAAAGGTAGTTAATAATAAAGAATCATTCCATATGGGTTGTTAGAATAGAGAGACAACTCATAATTCCTTCTTTAAAATTACCCATTCTTATGTTTTCGTTAGGGCTGTGAATATTGTTGTCCGGATTGGGAATCCTAATAGCCACCGCTGGTATGTTCAGGGTGCTAATAAAAGGTGCTATAGGCTGAGAGCCTCCTGTAGTTCTCATCAATATATAATCTTCACCAAATATTTTCTCCATGGCCTTGGAAAGTAGCAGGGCTATGGGACCGTCCATGGGAGTTCTAAATGGTTTTGACCCCAAGGCATAGCTAAAGTTAGCTATTTTGGGGTACTGCGCACGTTGATCTTCTGTTGGCAAGCCTTCTATTATGAAATAGCCGCTTTCTTCAATATATTTTTTTAAGGATTCCATAAGGGTTTTTCCATCAGACTCTGGCACCAATCTCATATCCATTTCTACTACTACTTTATCTGGAATGATAGTTCTAACCTGTTCGTTAACCCAACCAGCCTGCAAGCCTCTAATGTTTAAGCTAGGGTATTGAAGGGCTTCTTGGTAGCCACTACCAATGGCTTCTCTAGTAGCAATTCCAAGCCTGGCATTGGTGCTGATAGTATCTTCTTGAATAGCGGCTAAGAAACGCAGGTCTTTTTCTGATATTTCAATACCCTTATAAAAGTTTGGTAGCGTCACTCTTCCAGACGGCGTTTTAAGGCCAGCCAATACCCTGGAAGCTTCAAAAACAGGGTTGGGAGCATAATTTCCATATTGGCCACTATGCAGTGACACTTTTGGACCGTACACCACCCATTTTGCAGTGGCTATGCCCCTGGCACCAAAGGTAAGCGTGGGCTTGTTAGAGAGATGTCTGGCACCATCTAGAATAAAAAGATAGTCTGCATGCAGGGCCTCCTGGTGTTCTTTAACTGCTTTAGCAAGGCTAGGAGACCCCATTTCTTCCTGGAAGTCTAAAATAAGTTTTACGTGATAAGGAAGGGCTATTTTTTCTTCTTTTATTATTTTGAAAGCAGTCAGAAGTGCTATGGCGGGTCCTTTAGAATCAGAGGCAGACCTTGCAAATAAATAGCTGTCCTCTGGGTATTCCTTTTGTTCTAATGAGAGGGTTTCCCAGGCTTGGTTTACACCCTTTCTTTTTAAAACAGCCTGATAGGGATTTTCCTGATCCCACTGAGAAGGATCTACGGGCTGCCCGTCTATCTGTAGGTAAAAGAGTACGGTGGGAATGTGGGTATTTGTTTTTGTTTTTGCTTTTTTCTCCGCTAAGAGTACTGGCACTCCATCGGTATACAGGGTGGTTGTGCTAAACCCTAATTTTTTTAATTGGTTTTCTGACCAATTTAAATTTTCTTGTAACTGCTCTGGAATTTTACCGTTGTTTGGAATGGCTAAAAACGATACTAAGGTTTCTACTGCCTGTGATTGGTATTGCTGGGTAAGATGTAGGATACTTTCTTTAGAGATTTCTTGGGCCTTTATTCCTATTGAGAAGGAACACATAAAGAATAATAAAATATTTTTTTTCATAAAAGAAGCCGTAAGGGGTCTATGGTAGTCCCATGGAATTATAAAAATACACAAAAAAGCGCTTCTAAAATCTAGCTAGCTTCTTGCAGCATTTTAATCTGATCTCTAAGGCTGGCTGCTTCTAAAAAGTCTAGGTTTTTAGCCGCCTTTTCCATGGCCTTTCTCTTTTCTTTAATCATCTTGGCCTTTTCTTCTGCCGTTAGATAATTAGGATCTGGTTCTTGGGCTCTAATAGCAGCCTTTTCAAAGTGATAAGCAGAGACTGAATTTTTGGTGAGGGCGCTGTTTAAACTTTTATTGAGCGCTTTTGGTACCGTGTTGTGAGCGGTGTTATAGGCCATTTGTTTTTCCCTTCTATACTGGGTTTCATCCATGGTTTTTTGCATGCTCTTGGTCACTTTGTCTGCATACATAATGGCTTTTCCATTCACATTTCTAGCCGCCCTTCCCACAGTTTGTGTGAGTGATCTGGCATTTCTCAGAAAGCCTTCCTTGTCTGCGTCTATAATAGCTACTAAAGACACCTCTGGTAAATCTAAGCCTTCTCTTAAAAGGTTTACCCCTATGAGAACATCAAAAATCCCCTTCCTTAAATCCTGCATTATTTCTACCCGCTCTAGGGTGTCTACATCTGAATGAACATACCTACAACGCACTTGAATTTTAGTGAGGTATTTGGCCAATTCTTCCGCCATTCTTTTGGTAAGTGTTGTTACCAGTACCCGCTCATCTAAAGCAACTCTTTCGTGAATTTCTGCCACCAGATCATCAATTTGATTCTTAGAAGAGCGCACTTCAATAATAGGATCTAAGAGCCCTGTTGGCCTAATAATTTGTTCTACCACCACCCCGCCGGAAACACCCAACTCATAATCTGCAGGGGTGGCACTTACGTATAATACCTGCGGCGTAAGAATTTCAAACTCCTCAAATTTTAAGGGCCTGTTGTCCATTGCAGCAGGTAATCTAAAGCCATAAGTCACCAAGTTTTCTTTTCTAGACCTGTCTCCTCCAAACATGGCGTGTACCTGTGGAATGGTGACATGACTTTCATCTACGACCATTAAAAAATCTTTTGGAAAATAGTCTAAAAGGCAAAAAGGCCTGGTGCCTGGTGCCCTGCCATCTAAATATCTAGAGTAGTTTTCTATACCAGAACAGTAGCCTAACTCACGTATCATTTCTAAGTCAAAGGTGGTGCGTTCCTCTAGCCTTTTGGCCTCTAAATGCTTGCCTTCAGACTTAAAAAAGTCTACTTGTTTTACCATGTCTTCTTGAATGCTGTGTATGGCATTTTGCAGAATATCAGGAGAACTCACAAACATATTGGCAGGGAAAATCCTAAGGTTTTCAAAAGTCTCCAGCGTTTTATTGTGTAGGGGATCAAAGGCTTCAATCTCCTCAATTTCATCACCAAAAAAATGCACCCTAATGGCGTGGTCTGTATAACTTGGAAAAACATCTACCACATCACCCTTTACCCTAAAACTTCCGTTTACAAAATCTGCAGTAGTTCTAGCGTAGAGCCCTTGGACCAACTGCTTTAAAAACTGGGTTCTAGAAATAATCTGATCTTTTTGAATGTTCACTACATTCTTTTCAAACTCTACTGGGTTTCCCATTCCGTACAAGCAAGAAACGGAGGCAACTACAATAACGTCTTGCCTGCCAGACAGGAGGGAAGAGGTGGTGCTCAATCTCAGTTTTTCTATGTCTTCATTAATGGAGAGGTCTTTCTCTATATAGGTTCCAGAGGTAGGTATATAAGCCTCCGGCTGATAATAATCATAGTAAGACACAAAGTACTCTACTGCATTATTGGGAAAAAACTGTTTAAACTCTGAATACAACTGAGCGGCCAATGTTTTATTATGAGCTAAAATAAGAGTAGGTCGTTGCACCTGCTGCACCACATTGGCTATTGTAAATGTTTTACCAGAACCTGTTACGCCCTCTAAAGTTTGGGCGTGGGTACCATCATTTAAGCCAGCCACCAACTGCGCAATGGCTTCTGGTTGGTCACCAGTAGGCTTAAAGGGAGATTCAAGTGAAAATTTCATGCCCAAAGGTACAAAAGCACAGCAACAATTCCTTACAGATCTCTATTCTTTACAATAGTGTAAGAGCCCCAAACAAAGACTGCAGTCCAAATAAGAACAAGGGCCATTTCTAGTAGGGTTGTTTTGTAATCTAGGGACACTTTTTCCCCTATTTGGTTGGCTACAGACTGCACTGCACTTAGCCTAGAAAAGGGTTCTTTAAGTGCGTTAAACATAGCATTTAAAGGAAAAAAACCCATAATAGTGTCTGTGGTTTCTCCATCAAAAAGCTTCCAACGGATCACACCCCTTACAAAGCCTTCAAACATTTGCCAGAGTATTATAAAACCTAGGGCAAAGGCAGAGCGCTTTACTAAAACTCCAGCAAAGAGGCAGAAAGAGAAAAATCCAATGAGCTTAATAAAGTAGGCAATTAAAAACCTAAGATCTGTCAGTACAATTCCAATTTCTGTATAGTCTGAGTAAACAGCTCCTAAGACAATTGAAATGATGCATACAAAAAGAGTAGATATTAATGAAAAAAAGACCACCGTTAAGAATTTAGAAGCAATAAACTCCTTCTTAGAGAGGCCGTCTATTAGGTTTTGCTTAAGGGTTTTATAGGTGTATTCATTAGCCATCATAGAAACAATAATAATGGCTAAGAAAATTTTAAGTAGGGCAGCTATAAAAGTATTAAAGTGCCAGATATACGGAAAGTTAAAAATACCTTGTTCTGCCAAGTGAAATTTAATGGGGCCTATGTCAAATTTTATAGCAGCTATAAGTGCAATAGAAGTCAATAAAATAAAATATCCAAAAATTAATACTTTACTAGCCCTGTTGTTCCAAAGTTTAATGAGTTCAATTTGTAATAATCTTTTCATGGCTAGGAATTATAGGTTTTTAGTAAGGGCTAAGAATTGAGACTCAAGGCTGTCTTTTTGAAGGGCTAGATGGCTGAGCAAGATATTTTGGTCCATGAGCTTTTTATTAATAATTTCTGCGGCTATGGGTTTGGTTAAATAGGCCTTTAAAAGGCCGTTTTCTATGCTAATTCGCTCAAAGTCTTCACTGTTTTTCAGGTAGCTTTCTAAGGCCCGCATATCACTGGTTTTTAACAGTGCAAAACCGTGATTGGCCTGCATGTCTGCTACGGGTCCTGCATAAAGTTTTTCTCCCTTTCTGAGTACCACTACGTGGGTGCATACTTTTTCTACCTCATCTAAGAGGTGAGAGGCCAATAGAATGGTAGTGCCTTTGGCTGCTATGGTTTTTATAATCTCTCTAATCTGATGAATTCCCTGAGGGTCTAAACCATTAGTAGGCTCATCTAAAATGAGTATTTCTGGGTCATTTAAAAGGGCAGAGGCAATGGCCAAGCGCTGTTTCATACCCAAAGAGTAGCTGCTAAAAAGAGAATCTTTCCTGTCTAAAAGACCTACCAATTCAAGTTTTTCTTCTATAGTTTTTTCAGAGACCCCTTTTATTTTACAAACCAAGCTTAGGTTTTTGACCGCTGTCATATAGGGGTAGAAATTGGGCCGCTCTATAATAGCGCCTACTTTTTTTAAAGCCTGGTGGGTAGAAAGGGCCCCTGCAAACCAACTGAAACTTCCTTGAGTGGGGTTTACTACATTGAGCACCATACCTAAGGTGGTAGATTTTCCACTCCCGTTAGGGCCCAAAATGCCGTAGACATTTCCTTTTTCAATAGTAAAGCTCAGTTTTTTAACGGCTATCAGGCTTCCGTAAGATTTAGTTAGCTGCGCTACGCTTAAGATGGTTTCCAATGATTATTTATTTAAAAGGTTCTAATACTATTTGACTAATTTATCCGTATTTTGTTACAAGAACTACTAAAACAAATACATCTCATGTCTGAAAAGATGATGTCTAAGAAGAAACCAGCCTTTCCAGTGAGTGAAGAATTAAACGCTTACTTAAAACGCTATAGTAGAAATAGTGAAATACCTATTTTTTACGAGGATCTTTTGCGTTTTCAAGGCTCTGTGGTGGTCTATGACAACAAGGATGTAGACACGCTTTGGGTGCGGGTATTTTACTCAGAATACGACAGAGAAGAGATAGACTTAAGTTTAAAAAAAGTGTATTCTATTTTGCATTCAGATGGGGGAGACAGCCTGGTTCCCTACCTAAATATAGACGCGGTAGACTTTTGCACTTTTGGAAATTCAAAGCCTTTTAGAATTAAGATTAGAAACATTCTAAATGACAACTTCATGTATTTCTACATTAAGAAAACAGATGCCTCTAGGGTGTACGGCTTAGAGTTAGAGCATATTTTATCTCCCTATAACCTTAACTTTTTAGTGTATAAAGACACCCTTATAGAAGAGCACATTGCAGGAATACCTGGAGATGTTTTTATAAAAGAAATGTTGCCAGATTGTACAGAGTCTGAGAAATCTCAGTTGGCAAAAGAATTTGTAAAGTTTAATGAGCGTTGCATGGTTAGACTTTTAGGAGATATGCGCTCTTATAATTATGTGATTGTGCCCACCCATGATTTTGACCATATTGTTTACAAAATAAGAGCCATTGATTTTGACCAGCAGAGTTTTGAGGGGAATTTGAAAATTTATAGGCCTCAGTTTTTTAAAGAAAACATTAAAATGGTACAGCTGGTAAAGGAAAAACTTCAGGACCATTCTATAGACCAATACAAATTAGAAGAGCGCTCTATAGTAGCCAAGCGTTTTATGAGTTTTGAAGACCGCATTTCTGAACTGCTTGCTATTGCTAAAATAGATACCATTTCTTTGCCCCACCATGTAGAAAGGTTAAAAGCAGCTATCTTTGACCTCACCCAAGATATAGATTTTAAAGAGGCTCCCAATATGGGCACGGTCTTACATCTAACCTTAGACTTTGTAAAGAGAAACTATGAAAACGTGAGCATGCGCCAAATAATAGAACAGCGTATTAGATTGAAATAAAATGAGGTATTGGAGTTGTTAAGCATAAGCTGCCTAAAGAATTTACTAATTCCCTTTTTGCTCCTTGTTAAAATACACCAAATAATAGAACATGCCTTTTTCTTCATCCCAACCTTTTTCTACAAATTTTTCTGCAGATTCAGGATTGATAAAATTTAATTTAATTTGAATGTTGGTGTCTAAGTGGATCACATTCTTTATGCTCTTTCTGGCCTGTGAAACTGCCTTATTTGCAATGTCAAAGGAAGACACATCTTCTATACTGTACTTAGGGCCTTTCTCTACTTTGTAGTGCTTAAACTCAGGAATGAGGGCAGGGTTGTCAATAACATCATTCATAAAACTAGTCTCCTCAAAACTATTGTTTTTAGCAAAGTGGTTTACAGCTCTGTTCATAAACAATACTTCTTGTTGTTTGTCTTCTGCAGGTAAGACCACGTCTTTAGCAAAATTCTGACAAAATTTAAGGTAACTTTTGGTATAAAAATTATTGTCTGTCAGGACTCCTACTCCTAAAAATTGCTCCAACCAATACTTGGTGTCATACCTATTGCTATCTATAGAAAGAATTTTATACCCTGCTTCTGCTTCGGTATTAAATAAAAGGCAACCCTTGTCTAGCTTATTAATATTAATACCCTGCTGTACTAAGATCTCCAAGGCGTCCTGCTGCTGCTCAAACTGAATAAAATCTTGTTTAAGCTCACTTTTAAAAATCCCTATGGCGTCTGTTTTAACGTTGTCTAGTAAAATTCCTGTAATATAAGTCACGTACAATTCACCGCTTTTAATATGTGGGTGTTTGGACTGGTCAAATAAATGCTGTGCAATTTTAGCAGATGCTTCATGAACCACTTTAGGGTTTTCAAAAACTTTTTGAGAAATTTCATATAGCGGGTTAAAGCTCAAGTCTGCTTCATGAGTAAACTGGTAGTAACTCTCTTCTTTTTCTCTAAAAGGCTTAAAGAAATACTCTTTTAAAAGCCCAGTGGTTTCATCATTTAAGTGGTGGGGCGCCGCAGAAATAAAAAGAGATTCATTTTTATTTTTATTTCCAACCTTATGGATAGAAATGCTTTCAATTTGAGCGCCGTATAGATTGATCATTTGGTTAGCTAAGTGGTGTTTAAGTAGTTTTTGTAATAGTACAAAGGGAATAGTAAAAGTGCCTAATTTATAATTGATGTTAGCTAGAAATTAAAAACTTAATTCCAGTTTTCATCAAAGTCTAAGTCTTCATAGCCTCCGTTAGAAGAGTAACCGTCTCCGTATTCGTCATCATCATCATCATCTAGGTCCTCATTGAAATCCATGGCATCTTCTTTTTTGGCTTCAAATATTTTTTCTGGTGGTGTTTCTGGCAATTCACCAAAGCTAAATAACAGTTCAGGCAAACTTTGCCCTGGCTCTTTCTCTGTAACGTCTGCCAATTCTACAAAGAAGGTCCACATAGAAAAGAAATCGTAAACGTATATGAGTTTTGGAGAGGCTTGGTCCATAATATCCTCTAGTTTGGTGTTGGCCATTAATTGGGTATCGGCCTCTTCACTTAAGTCAAATAAGGCTATCTCCAAATCTTGGTTCCACTCCTCATCACAGGTATAAAAGCTAGCCATTTCATGGCCCGCAAAACCAAATGACTGGCAAATGATGTTGTGTAAATCTTCAAGATGGGTGGTTTTATCTACCGCAATATCTCTAAAAATATCTTCTTTTGCGTCTAGGATAATCCTAATTTTATAAACCATATTAAATATTTTTTTATGTGGTGAAGGTAAATCTTTTAAGTGTTTTTTACAGTATTTCTACTCTCTAGATACAGATAGAATAGGCATCCAAAAAGGAGAGAGGCAATCACCAAATGCAATGGCTGTGTACCCCAAGGAAAGTCTATATAATACATAGCTATTCCACTAAGTACCGCTATTGACATAAGGGCTAAAACCCAGTGAATCTTTGAAAACCCTAGACCTTTTTTCTTATTTATCCAAAAAGCGTAAAGCGTGAGAAACAAAGGCAGTATAGAAAAAGACCTGTGCAGATAAAAAATCCAACTAGGATTCAAAAGCCAATTAGACTTTACCATTCCGGCCTCTAGCTGGTGGTCTACAAATTCTCTCACTTGAGTGCCAAAGGTAATTTGAAGCAGTACGATCACAAGCAGCGCTGCAATACTTTTGTGAAATAAATAGTTATTTTTTTGTTTTCTTTCTAATGGAGCTGCCTTTACCATTAAAAGAATAAGCGCTGCTACAATGGCCAGCGCCATAAGCATATGAGTGGTTATTTTAGCAGGCGCTAAAACAGAATAGACTACTGTAGCTCCCAACCAGGCCTGAAAGCCCATGGCTAAGACCACTCCAACGGAGAGCAGTGTAATAGCCTTATTTTTCTTCCAATACTTTAGACTCAAAACGGCCAGCACTAAAGTAGCAAGGCCTGCTATAGCCCCCACCAATCTATTTAAAAACTCTACCCAAGTATGGTAGGGATTAAAGACGGCATAAGCGTGTTTGGTATAAGGTTCCCAAAGAGATAAATTAATACGTTCTCCTGTAGTAAAATCTGACTGGGCTACCAGCAATTCTTTTTCATAAATAATGACCTGGCCCTTTTCAAAAGCCCTGTCTGCAGACCACATAAGGGTCTCCACATCTGTTGGGGGTATGTAATACCCAAAGCACTTAGGCCAATCTGGGCAACCCATACCGCTGCCTGTCATTCTCACCAGTGCCCCGGCTATAATCACTAAATACACCAATATTAAACTGAGCATTGCAAAACGGTAAAAACGCTTTTCCATATTAGTTAGTTGTCAGGATATTTTTGAGCCCAAGTGCAGCTCCTTTTTTTAACATAAAAGCATGAGCCGCATGGTATTCATTAGGAATTTCTCCTTCTAAAATGGCCTCTTTGATAGCTTCTTTGATCATTCCAATTTCTTTAGAGGGCTTTAAATTAAAAGTCTCCATAATTTCTTCTCCACTCACGGGGGGCTGAAAATTTCTGATGTGATCTCTAGCCTCTACTTCATCAATTTTTTGCCTTACCAGCAAAAAATTACTTTTGTATTTCTTCTTTTTATAGGGGTTTTTAGTGGTAATATCTGCCTCACAGAGCGTCATAAGGTCATCTACATGTTCTCCAGCTTCAAAAACCAATCTCCTCACAGCTGCGTCTGTCACAAAATCTTCTGCCAGTACAATAGGTCTTGAACTCATCAGCACCATTTTTTGTACAAACTTCATTTTTTCATTCAAAGGCATATGAAGCCTTTTAAAGAGTTTATGCACCATTTTAGAGCCTATATATTCGTGCCCATGAAAGGTCCAGCCTATTTTTTTATCAAAACGTTTGGTGGGTGCCTTGCCAATATCATGCAGTAAGGCTGCCCATCTAAGCCACAAATTATCTGTGTTTTTAGAAATATTCTCTACCACCTCTAAGGTGTGCCAGAAATTATCTTTATGTTTTTGACCTTCTACTTCTTCTATTCCCTCTAGTGCGGTAAGTTCTGGTATAATTAAAGGCAATAAGCCTGTTTTATGCATGAGAGAAAAGCCTAAACTAGGGGTGTTACTAGACATCATTTTATTGATCTCATCTACAATTCTCTCCTTTGAGATTATAGAAATTCTATCCTTGTTTCTGCTAATGGCTGCTAGGGATTCTGCCTCTATTTTAAAATTTAGTTGGCTGGCAAATCTAATTGCCCTAAGCATTCTAAGGGGGTCATCACTATAGGTTTCATCTGGCTTAAGCGGCGTTTCTATACGTTTGTTTTCTAGTGCTTCTAAACCATTAAAAGGGTCTATGAGCGTGCCAAATTGGTCTTTATTGAGCGCAATAGCTAGCGCATTTATAGTAAAATCTCTTCTGTTTTGGTCGTCTTGTAGGCTTCCGTCTTCTACAATAGGGTTTCTGCTTTCCGTCCTGTAACTCTCTTTCCTTGCCCCAACAAACTCTAGTACCAAATCTTCATATTTAAGCATTGCGGTACCGTAGTTTTTAAAGACGGTCACCTCTGGGTGGCCTGGAAGTTTTTCAGATAATTTTTTAGCCAAGGCTATGCCGCTGCCTACTACCACAATGTCTATATCTTTTGGGGTGCCTCTTTTTAAAAGGTAGTCTCTTACAAAACCACCAATGACATAGGAATCACAACCCAATTCATCTGCACAGGCAGACAAGGTTTGGAAAATAGGGTGTAATAATGCCTGGCTATGCCCGTTTTTACTCATATTTATGGTCTAATCACTTTTACTAATCCGCTGTTAGACAGCTTAATAATGGTAGAGGCAGAATTGTTGTTAATTTCAGGCTCCAAAGGTACTATATAGTCTACACCTTTTAAAATCTCAGGACTTATTTCTTGGAAATTTTTAGGGCTTGGGGCTCCGGCCAAATTAGCCGATGTTGACACCAAGGGGCGCTTTAAATTCTGCGTCAAATTCTGACAAAATTTGTCAGATGCCACCCTAATAGCAAGGCTGTTGTCTGGGCCAATTAAATTCTTGGCCACACCACGGGGTTCATCATAAATAATGGTAGTAGGTTTTGTGCTGAGGTCTATAATGTCATAAGCCGCTTCTGGAACCATTTTCACATGCCGCTCTAGCATGGCTACATTGGCCACCAAACAAATAAGCCCCTTTGCGTCTGCTCTTTTTTTTAAGGCGTAAATTTTAGCCACTGCTTCTGGGTTGCTGGCGTCACAGCCAATACCCCATAGGGTGTCTGTGGGGTAAAGGATAAGGCCACCGGCCTCTAGCACTTCTTTTGATTTTTTTAAAGCTTCTTGAAAAGACATAATGCGTTTATAAATAAAGAATTAATTTTATTATTTGATCGATATTTCAAAAATTAATAAACTGTAAAAAGGAAAAAATATTAAATTTCATGAACCCCATTAGTACATTTTTTTGATTTCATTCTAATGGTGTTGTTAAGAATAATTTCGTTTATGTTAATCCCTATTCTTGAATTTTGAATATGATTTTGATGGTATTGAATTGCGCCAAATTTGATTCTTTTTTTTGTCAAACCGAAGTTTACAAATCTCACACACAATTCAGAATCTTCTAATCCCCATCCCTTTAGGTCTTCATTATAACCATTAATG
>Ga0209284_10000540_pt1 | contig 61605 bp, 52 predicted proteins | sample FRY03_FD_187211 | JGI IMG/M metagenome (GOLD analysis project Ga0209284, IMG submission 187211) | Freshwater microbial communities from Lake Fryxell liftoff mats and glacier meltwater in Antarctica - FRY-03 (SPAdes) (version 2) | ecosystem: Environmental > Aquatic > Freshwater > Ice > Glacier...
TGTGAGGTCGCACGCGCCGTGGCACCCAGCACAAAATGTTCAATTAACTTGCCTTGCTGGCGAGGCGTTAGGCGGCTCGTTCTTTCATACATAATTCCATCCTAGCAGACCCGCTTAGATGGTACAGACCCGGTATTTATTATGCACGCAATCAAAACCCTGATTAGATTCTCTGGTACCGTTATTTCGCCAAATGGAAACGAATTGTTCGAATACTAATATATGTTCTATTCTGAAATTTGAATTCTAGGTGTGTTTAAAAAAACGCCCCCAAGTGGTTACCTTATTGTGAAACTTGGGGATGTTTTTTAGATTATAAACCCGCAAGTTTTAATTGCGAGGGAAGTTCTTATCTGGGTTATTGGGGTCAACTTGCAATTGCCAAAGCTCCCATCTTTTTTGAATCTCTTCCTTTGACAGCGTTTCTTCAGGAAACTGATTTACCTCTTCATTGCCGTCCTGGCCTTCGGATCTCGGCCCAATATGAATCATATCTAGAACAGCCGACTTTTTCCAAAGGTCAATAAATTCTGGCATTATAAATAGGTAATACAAGAAACTATCCATCCCGTGGTCGTAACACACATAAGTAAAATCTTCAGGATCTAACCCCTGCTCGGCTATATTACACTTCGTTTGGTCAATTGCAAAAATGTGGTGAACACCCAATCCAAATTGAAAAAGCGTACACCTAATTCTTACAAATCGTGAAATATTATCATGGGTATCTCGATTAAATATAATCCGGTTTTTATGGTTTATTAGCACAATGCATCTTGCGGACATAATGTTCTCCTGTTTTTTAAAAAGAGGCTTCCAAGATGAAATAACCACCTGGTTGTTATTCGTTAGCAAATAAGGTTTATTTGCTGCGATTACTAACTTTAAAAACTATTTGGCGGAGATATTAAAAGAAGCTAAGGTTCGGATAGCTTCATTCTTGATGGATCCCCCAAAACACCATTACTCGATCAACGAACTCATTACAGCTAGTTTTACACCAAATAGAGCAATTAAGAACCTAGAGAAATTGAGCTCAAAAAAGCTGCAAAATTATTTTCCATCTCAAATTTTTGCCTCTTTATGACTGCTTTAATTGTTCGTTTTTTCAGCAGAAAACAAAGGGGAATTATTTCTTCTTTTTTACCATAATACTTACGATTTTTGATAATTATTTCACTTCGAAACCGAATAACTATTAGCGCCGCATTTGAGATGTAATTGTTAGCTAAAGAGGCCTCCAAAATGCAAAGTTATAAAGATAAAATCAGATTCAAAGGGGTCGTTTCTTGGGCAAAAAATCAGGCGAGAGATTTGGGGTATACCAAAGATCTGATGGCTTTGCTGTTTAAAGGCACAGTGAACAGGAGAAAAGCCAAATCCGCTTGATAAGCTTTAGAATAATTAAATTTTCAAACTATAACTTTTATATTTTTAAAGGAGATTTCTATGAAGCGCATCACATTTGCAGAGACTCTTGAAAACGCAAGAAAACCTGCTGCAGAATCGGCATGGAACCGTGCAAGCATAGCTTCCAGCCTTCGAAATTGTCTCAAAAACACTAGGAACTTTAGGGCACAATTTTTACTTGGAATACTAAAAAAAGAAGCTTTAAGAATTGCGGTTAACCTTAACCCAAAAGAGATCATCGTTGGCATTGATGATGATTATCATGTTGGAATGCTTAGCGTAAGGTGGAAGGGGCACGGGCGATACCATTTGCCTATGGAATTTTCTCCAGAATTTCCTTCGCAATGAAATTATAAGGCTACTTTAGGTAAGCTAGGAAACTAAATTTGTTGGTTTAGTTTGCAAGGTATAAATAAAACTTTACCCAAGGAAATCATCATGTTTGAAAATAAAAACGGCTTAAAACTCATCACAAAAAAAGTATGTAAGTTCAAAAAGTTTTTCTACGCAACAATGGCTATTCATTTAGGCAAGATTTTTGAAAATCAGCATGATAATTATGAGTTACTTACTAGAAGATTTGATGCAGTTGTTTATGCTTATACGGGTGACGAAGATATCTTCCTGTTTAATAAGCCAAAAGCAAAAGCTAAAAAAATCGCATCTTATAAAGCCTTGGCCCAAAAAATTTCCTTAATGGATCGAACCCAAGTTTTACTTTACATAGCTAAAATCTTGGGCCTTGATAACGATAAAAAATATCTTGCTAAATTCATTAAGGCTAACTCAAAACATTGCAGGGATTCGCTCATTGCTAATCTGCTTTTTAATATTACCTTAGAAGTTATATTAAAGAAAAACCCTAACCTTTTTATCGCTAGCACTAAGCAAAAACCTTAAAAAAAACGCTAATAATTACTCCAAAGATAATAATAATTCTTAATAATCTCTGGCCCGTTCTAGGAAATTTAAAAGTTGTTTGATTGAGCAAACGATGGGAACAAAGGTTGAAATTTAGTGGGTTAAGTTTTGGTTCTAATTGGCGGAGTAATTTTTTACGCTAGTAATGAAATACACAATCTAAGATTCCAAGCCTTAGGTAATAGAACCAGATAGATTGCCCACTCTGCTGACAATCCTTGATACTAGCCCGCTAGCATTGTTCTGTTTTGGAATTTTTTGTAATCGAGATTCCTTATACTTCAGGGAGTTATTAAAAAAACCAAAGCTAACATCATTCGTAACAAGTTTTTTTCACCGCAAGGTTACATATAAATTGTTATTAAACCATTGATAAAAACACTATTGCCTAAAGATTATTCGTTTTATGGAAACGAATAATCAAAGGTTTTATTCTATATGAGGTAGTTGGAAATAAAAAATGAAATAACACGAACAATAACTCAGGCTAATTACTTTCGATTAAAATTCTCGAGGTGTTAGCCAAGTACATTATTCACCGGGTTCAAGTTATGGCACCAATGGTCAATCAAGAAGCACGCAATCGAACCATTGGCATCGGGGATATACATGGTCACTTAAAAGCTTTAGCCGGCCTCATTGATTTAATTAATCCTAAGCCGCAAGACATACTTGTTTTTTTGGGTGATTACATTAATCGTGGGCCAGACAGTAAAGGGGTTTTGCAATTCCTAATCGACCTTAAGCAGCGGTGCAATGTGGTTTGCATTTTGGGTAATCACGAAGAGATGATGATCAATGCTTATGCAGATCCAACCCCTTCTACGATGGATTGGTTTCTAGAAAACGGTGGCGATACAACCTTACAATCTTATGGTGGTGCCAAAAATTTTAGTTTAGTTCCCCAGGCGCATAAAAATTTTCTCCTGAGTTTGCCTCTTTACTATGAGACCGACCAGCATTTTTTTATTCATGCCAATTATGATTACGATGTGAATTTAATGGATATAGATTCAAATACCGCACTTTGGCACTCGCTAGATAATCGCCCCAGAAAGCACATTTCCAGAAAAACTGCAATTCTCGGGCATACACCACAAATGAATGGTAAAATATTGAATTTAGAGTACTTAATATACATTGATACAGGATGCGGTTTTGGGGGAAAACTATCAGGATCAGAAGTTCTTTCTAAAAACATCCTAGGGAAATGCTGGCAGGTTGATGAGCAAGGCCAAGAAGCAATGTGATTAAGTTTTCATATTAGTCATCTAGTTTCAAATCAGTATTAATCCAAGAATTTAATAGGAGATTTTTCTATGCTACCAGGTCCAAATCAAATTATTGCTTGTCCTCACTGTCGGGGACTATCGAAAAATAGTACGCTTATGTCAGGTAATACCATCGGAGCCCGAGTCTGGACTGATGGAAAACAAATTGCACCTATGTTGCCGGAATCTCCTATCATCGTGAAGTGTTTTCATTGTTCGGACTTCTACTGGTTGGCAAAGGCAAAAGTAGTTGGTACTCAATCTTGGGGCGATCCGGAAGTGAACCCAGCGTGGAAAAACCTTGATTGGCCTCAAGAACTCACCGAGGAAGAGTTTTATCTCTCCATTGAAAAAGGCTTGGCGCTGAACTCTAGTCAAGAGAGAACTTTGCGAGTCTTGGCGTGGTGGCGAAGGAACGATGATTTCCGTGATATCCCTCCAGAACAAAAAAGTATCATACCAATTACAGAAGCTTGTAAAAAAAATCTTCAAGCCCTTGCTAGGCTCTTGGAAGAAGGCAATGAGAACGATTGTTTAATGAGGGCCGAAGTACTACGCGAGCTTGGCGATTTTTTATCTGCAAAACAAATACTTACCACTATTTCTTCTGCTAAATTTACTGCGGTGGCCTTCCAACTTCGTACGCTGTGCGATAGCGGAGACACTTGTGTCCGAGAATTGCATTTTGACGATTAACAAGGTGTTACAAACAAGAAAAAATCAATTCTTAAAAGTCCTATTCAAATGAACCTCTTGTTTAATACAAGATTTATTAGGTTTACTGATCAGGGATTTTTAAAAAACAGGCATCACAGCAACCCCAGTTTTCTGATAAAGGTAAGTAGTCTAATTTTTGAGAATATATTTTCAAAGAACAAGAGCATTATTAAAATCTGAAGGTTCAACAACATCGTTTTATTTAGACTTTTTGCTTTTTTATGTAATAGTTAATGTAATATTTAAACTTATAAGTTTAAACACACCTAAGGACTATTGATAATGCATTGTAAACAGATTGCTTTGAGTCTACTTTTTGTTTTTAGTTTCGCTGAACTTTCTAATGCAGAAGAAAGCTCAAAGACAATATTTGAAAAAAGGATTTTGCCAATATTCAAATCGTCAAACCCTTCTAGTTGCACAGAATGTCACCTTGCAAATCTAGACCTGAAAAATTACATACTGCCCACATCGGAAAAAACTTTTCTTTCATTAAGAGATCAAGGATTGGTAGATATAGAGGCGCCCGAAAAATCGCGCATCCTTAAATTCATTACTATGAAAGACCCTAATTCCAAGAAAACAAATATGATTCTGGAAAAAGTAAAAAACGAGGAATTCAAAGCCTTCTCAGATTGGATAAAATTTTGCTGCAAAGATGAAACACTAATAAAAATGCCAAAGCTTGATAAACAGGAAATTGCAAAACCAGAAAAACCAGTTGAAGTTGTGCGCCATGCCCGCAAAGACCGACTTTTAGAATCCTTTGAACAAAACATTTGGGCGATACGCTTTCGGTGCATGAATTGCCATACCGAGGGGCATCCAGATTCGATGAAACTTCAAAAAGAACATGGCGACCGAGTGAATTGGTTCAAAAAGACCCCTGTAGAAACCATGGATTATATTCTTGGGAAGACCAAGTTGATTGATTTAGAAAACCCTGAAAAAAGCTTGCTTCTGCTAAAGCCATTGAATGAAGTAAAGCATGGTGGTGGTAAAAAGTTTTTAGTAGGCGACCTTGGTTACCAATCATTCCGAAACTGGATTGAGGATTACGCCCGTATTAAAGATGGCACTTACAAGACCGCAGCAGACCTACCCAAGAAGATGCACAATCAGTCGCAGTTTGGAACCGAACTCTGGTTTAAAATCACAAACACTCCTGAAGCTTGGGGGGATAAATTACTCCGTACCACCATTTATATGTGGGATGAAAAGGTAAAAGATTGGGAGGAAAATCCAATAGCGATTTCTGATCGTTTAGTTTGGGGCAAAGGAAAAACTTGGCAGCATACGGTAACGGTAATGGCCCCCAAAGGCTCTGCAAGAGAAGCGACCTGGAAAAAAACAGGGCCTTCCCTTGTTCCTGGAAAATACAAAGTTGTCGTGCAAGTAGATAAGGATGGGGTGTGGGCAAAAACATGGGATGCAAAATTAGATGAGAAAACAACCATCGCGGGGACAGGTGAATTCAAAGCAAGTTGGAAACCGGGTTACAACCAAATGACATCGATTGATGCCGCCAACATCTCCCGTAAATAAATCTAATGCTGAAGTTTAGAAAACCGGGTGTTTGTAAGTTGTATTGAATGCCCCGAATAATTTCACACCTTATGCAAGGATAATAAAATGGAAATTCCAACAATCAGTCGTCGTAATTTTATAGCAGCAACCGGTGCCACTGCCATAACAACTGAAGTAAAATCTACAGGGGTTGAAAAAAAGGAAATAGGAAGCAAGCCTATCAAGGTTGGGATTATTTCTGCGAGTATTCGTGGGAAGGCACAAAAAACCAATGGTCATACTTGGCATTTTGCACAAGGGTTTCACCCTCAGGTAAACCTTGCTGCAGTGAAAAAGCACCTTAGTGCAGGGCCCATAGAACTATTTGAAAAGTACTTTCGTAACCCCGAAATTCACTTTGCAAAGCTTCCGTTTCAAGGAACAAAAATTTCAGCGGTATACGATGCAGACCCTGTAAGTGCAGCAGCATTTGCAGAAGGTTTTCCTGGCGTAGAAGTAGCACGCTCACTAGAAGAATTGGTGAAAAATTCGGATGCAATATGGCTAGGCGATGCCTCGGGTTATGGGGATGATCATTTTGAATTACTAGCACCATGCTTGCAGGCAGGGCTACCAACCTTTTGCGATAAGCCAATTGGCGAGACCGTAGCGGGAACGAAAAAGATTTTGGATTTTGCAAAGAAAAACAAAGCGCCATTGATGTCCTCCAGTTTATTTAGGCATCAATGGGGAACGGAAGAAGCACTGCGGATGAAAAAGTCTGGGGAATTCGGGCCGCTGCAATATGTGATTGCAAGCCAAGCTGGTGGTTGGAGTTTACCTAGCTGGCATGTTTATGGGCAGCACCCCGTATGGATGGTAATGACTCTATGTGGTTCAGGCGTAGATGCGGTGAACATGTATGCCAGAGAGAATACCTGCAGGGCGTTAATAACTTATAAAGATAGGATGCCCGGGGAAGTTTGGTATGGCAGGCCAGATATGTCCAAATTTTATTGTCATACTGCTGCAACTTTCACGAAGAAAACCTATGAGTGGACCCCAGCAATAGAAAGCCATTATTGGTTAGGCCATCATTATCAAATTTATCGGATGGCAGATGTTTTTCTGGAAATGGTAAGAACAGGGATCGAGCCGGTTCCCCATCAAGAAATTTTAGAAGTAACAGCAATCATTCACGCAGCAGCAAAATCATTAAATGAAAAGAGCAGACTTGTTGAACTTGCAGAAGTGATGGGTTGATGGGTTTTGGAATTAGCTAATCATATTAAAAAAAACGCCAACAATCGAAATGAGTGTTGGCGTAATAATTAAAATATGCTGTTTCCACTAGGGAAACAGAAAGTTTTAGCGATTCCTAAGATTAGCAAGGAAACCGCTGCCGCTGCGATTGTTAATCTTATCGCTGATGCGATCAGAAAGCTTAGGGGCATCAGCATCACGACGAAAACGACTAAGAACACGCTTTTCTTCAACAACGGTGGTCTTGGTAGCTTCGGGAACTACTTTAGCTGCGGGTGCAGCTTTTTCTTGTGCAAAAGCTGGCAGGGTCATAGCTGCAAAGGTAAAAGCCAAAACATAAAACTTCTTCATATTCGCTCCTTGAAAATAAAATCCTAAAATCCCTACTGCTAAATATGACCGACTCCAAACGAGAATCAGAAAATACCACACAGAAGGAAAAACCGGGGAAACTTAGATCGAAGTAATCATTCGTGAAAACCTCAAAAAAACCTACTGCTCCCGATTCATACAGAAGGTGAGTCTAACAAGTAAATTAAGAAATTAAACAATAAAATAATATTTTTTTTCCAAGCGAGAACAAAGCATGTATCGAGCTTCCAAATCGCGAATTAATAACTTTAAAAACCCTAATAGCTTAAACCTTTTTATTAATGCTGCTTTAAGCTAAAACGCTGCCACATGCGATTAGCGTTATATTCCCCAGAGCCAATTGGATTTTTGCTAAAAAAAGGGTTGGCAAAACCAACCTCTCCAACTAAATAATTGCTTTAGCTGAAATAATTAATCCTATCTGAATGAAATCTAGATTGACCAGAAGGCTAGCCATAGGATCCCAGACAAATTACCTCACCTTGTGCTTTTGGGTAAACTTTTCCTCATTACCAGCAGCGTCAATCGCCTTCGCTTCCACCATTGACCCAGAAGCTAGATCATCCAACACAATTTTCCAATTGAAAAAATCCGGAGTGACCCTAGTGGCTTCCTTGCCATTAACCAATACTTTTACGACCGTGCCATTATCAGAGGAAACCCCTTGCACCAAAACTTTACCGCCCTCTTTTTGAATGCGGGTAATAATCGAAAATGGCGGTAGATCATCAACAAGCTTAGGAAACTGTGGAAATGGTACATCCTTGACTTCTTTAGCTTGGGATTCATCCCCCGTGAAAAAGTTTACTTTTTTGAAATCTTTATCATTAGATTTGTAATCCTGAGTTCGAGTGCTGGCAACAAGTGCATGCTTTCCCACACCAAACCAATCGTGGACATAAACATCAACACCATGGGGGAAGGCGGGTTTTAATCTGGGTCCCCCGCCAAGATTGACAACAGCCCTGGCGCCACTTTTATCATTCCAATTCACCACTTTCAGATTTTTGAAGTGCGATTGTGCTTTCCCAGTGGGGTTTTGATCAGAAATCTGGATCAAAGGCATGCCCCCGGATTTGCAATCATCAAAGGTAAGCCCATCCACTGCGAGCAAACCATATTGAATACTTAAATCATCATGGCCACGATTAAAAGGCTCGGTATTGGTTTTACTAATCGAAACATTTTTGTAAAAGTGGTTATCAAAATTGGGATGATAAATCCCGTAAGATGCCTGGTAAATATCAAGATTTTCAACCACCAGAGAAGGAACCTGAGGCCTGAAAGCATAATGGATATCCCAGATTTTTAAGTTACGAACCACAAAAGGATGACTAATATCCGGCCCCACCCGATTGACACCTTCCCCAAGGTTGACGCCATAAAGGCCGTGGCTGCTGTGAACCTCGTTGTTATCAAATTTAACAAAAGGAAGCATTCTAATATCAGTAACTTTGTAGGAACCATCGGGCTGAAGGATTTTGAAATCAAGTTTCAAGGAACTTGAGGCAGTGGCTTCATATCTAAAACCATAAAGCCCGCACTCCGCAGCAATATTATTGGTAAAGGTATTAAGGCTATTGGCCCACCAAAATCCAGCGCCCTCGTTTTGGTCAAAACCCAAAACCTGCTTGGGAAGTTTCTTTCCGACTTTCGCCATAATTGCAAGATTGCGATCCAGAATATTATTCACTTCTGTGCCATCTTCCAGAAAGAAACCATGGCCAATACTTTGATAGCCCACATTATCATGAACATAAAGATAATTGGTTCCGTGAATAGTTACCCAACGGTTATTGCTATCCCAGATGGAATTACCTTTGACAAATCCGCCACGCATCGTTTCGCCTGCAAGATGAAAATGAATGCTATAACGACCAAGGGTATTTTTCTTTCCCAAGTGCCTGAATTCGGTATAGGCAAGCGAACCTGCAGAATCGCGGTGATACATAGTATGGCCCCGTTCACCATCAGGGTTTGCCGATTCAATGATTACATTTCTACTAAGGTTGGCGACTTCGGAACGATAATTCCCTTCACCCGAATGATTCATAGTAAGTGGTATATCTAAAGTAATTTCGATACCTTTGATAGCAGAGATGATGCGTTCTTCTGAATCTGATTTGTCTAGTTTTGTGCCATGAGTTCTAGAACCGGTGATGACAATTTTATCACCAACTTTCCAACCATTGATGCTTTCTGCAACATTCAGGATTTTATCATTAGCAACTGCGTTTTTCGCCAACTTAACCCAAGATCGATCAAGAATTGCGCCATGGGTTTCCCACCTACCCCCGCAACAAACAATCGCGGGGCATGAATCTTTTTTCATACCTTCTTGATAATGAAGCCTGATAATTGCTTTTTTATCAGCTTGAATGGGATTGGTAGAATTACCTATTTCGAACACAGGCATGCTTGCAACTTTATCTTGTGCAACAAAATGCCCATCACATTCAAAGCCTTCTTCACTGTAATCATCCCCGGGTTGAACACGGATCAGTCCGATTTCAAGGCGGGTATCTTTAGTAGGGTCAAAAGTTAATTCGCCTGCGATTTGCATACCGCGAATAATTTCGTTTGAAGCAACATCATAAAGAACTTTGTGACCGGTTCTGATAATAACTTTATCACCAGCCTTGGGTATTTTTTTTGATTCCCAAGTTGCGGGATCAGACCAAGCGCCACTTTTAATAGTGCGTACGGGAACTGTATCTGCCCCAGATAAAAATGAGGCAATCAAAATAACAGCGGCACAAAATGGGATCATAATAAATTCCAGTAGGAAGAATAGGCGGGAGTTACTTAACTAACTTAAAGTAATTATGCCATAATACCTTGAGAGTTTAAACAATAAACTTTCCATCTAAAGGTAAAAACCAGATGAAAGCATTCAATCAGATATCAAGAATATTTTTACTTGTTTTAATTTCTTTAAGCTTTTTTGGTGTAAGCTTCTTATTCAGCCAAAACACCGAAGAAATTGCCAAGGCACTTTCAAGCATTGATCCCATCGTAGCCAAGGATAAGTACCAAGAAGTATTTAAGAATCAGGATTGGGAGGAAGTCAGAAATCATATTAAAAACGCCAATTTGAAAAGTAGTACTGAGTGGAATGGTATTGAAACAAAAGAAGCATGGGGGAAATATTCCCAAGAAAAGGTGGGGCAATTAAAAACATCATTCGGGAAATTTCCTGAGAAATCATCCGAATTGAACTACAAGCTATTAAAGTCAATTCCAAGGGATGGCTATAAAATTGAATGCGTAGTTTTTGAAAGCCGATCAGGCTTTTGGGTTACTGCAAATTTATACCGGTCTTCTAATCCAACGAATGAAGAACCAGGAATAATCATTTGCCCCGCCCACCACACTCCAAAAGAGAATAAAGAATTGCAAGAGATGGGCGCCCTCTGGTCCCGAGCGGGTTGTATGGTTCTTGTGTTGGATAATCTTGGTCATGGCGAAAGAAGACAACACCCATTCGATGGCCCCGACTCCTACCCAAAGCCGTTCAGTTCCACCCGGCAGGATTATTATTTTCGTTACGATCTTGGTGCTCAATTGCACCTTCTTGAAGAAAGCCTGATGGGTTGGATGTATTGGGATATTCATCGAGGGGTAGATCTTTTACTGGCACAAAAAGGCATTGCCAAAGATAAGATAATTTTATTGGGGGCAGTAGCAGGCGGTGGCGACCCAACCGCCGTCGCTGGGGCACTCGATAAAAGAATAGCTGTGGTGGTGCCATTTAATTTTGGTGGCCCCCAGCCTGAAACCAAGTTTCCCCTTCCTGCAAATGCAGAAACCTCTTTCAATTACGCAGGTGGTGGAAGTTGGGAATCAACAAGGAATTTGCGTTTGTCAGCAAAAGAGGGTTACCTTCCTTGGGTAATTATTGGCTCTATCGCACCTAGAAAATTAATCTATAGTCACGAATTTTCGTGGGATCAAACAAACGACCCCGTATGGAAAAGGCTTCAAAAAATTTATCACTTGCAAGATGCTACCAGCGCTTTAGGGTTCACATCTGGAAACGGGGGTGTAAAAGGTACTTCATCGGAAGATTCTCACTGTACCCATATTGGCAGAATACATCGAAAAAACATCCATACATTATTAGAGAAATGGCTCGACATCAAAGGCATCAATGATATTCCTTCAGAAAGTCTTGCATCTGTAAATCTAAAGTGCTTGGAAACAAAAAAATCTTGTACCGAGCATCCCGTTAAAATCCAGGGGCATCTGGAAACGCTTGCACAAACTCAAATTAATAATGCATTTAAAAAATATCCCACGCCCATGACTAACGAAAGTCTTGTTTCGTTTAAAAAAGATTGGACTATTAAACTCGGATTGATTCAATCCACCATGGCAGCCCAAGCCATTAGTAGAGAATCCTCAATTCATGAAAATATTTCTATAACCAAAGTGATTCTAAACACTGAAAAAGAACATCATTTGCCATTGCTGCTTCTTAAGCAAGCGAACATGAAAAACCCATCAAATCGAGTTGCGATAATGATTTCCCAAGGTGGCAAAAAGAGTTTGCTCGAAGATCGTTCGTTACAAATTGCATCGTTAATAAAAGAGGGATTTACAGTCTGCCTTCCTGATGTCCGAGGCACCGGAGAATTAAAAACAGGAACTTCCCGGGGGCGAAGCAGTGGTTCAACTTCCCTATCCGCTTCTTTAATGATGACTTCCGATCTACGACTTGCGGGCCAATTGCGCGATCTTCAATCGGTTTTCACATGGCTAAAAAAAGAATCTTCCCACACATCACTTCAGTTTCTACTCTGGGGCGACTCCCCTTCCAACGCAATCCCCCACAACACTAACTTCAATCTCCCACGCGATAATGATTCCATCCTTCCCATACAACCCGAGCCTCTTGGTGGCTTGCTAACCCTTTTCTGCGCACTATTCAATGACGAGGTAAAAGTAATCTACATCAAAGGAGGTTTAACTTCCTACGCTTCCACTTTAAATCATCATTTGGTACAGATTCCGCATGAAGTGGTGGTTCCCGGCATATTTAACATGGGAGATATTTCTTTACTGACTAATGCACTTGGGTCACGCACGATTTTTCTTGATCAAATGGTAGACGGATTAAACCTCGAAGTTAAAGGAACTAAACTCGAACAATCTCTCATACATAATTCGAAAGAAAGAAAACTACCTAGTACTATTCACTTGGGAGAAGCGAACCTTAAAACAATTCTTGAAAGTCTGCCAACAAGTTAAGACACCCGGCCTCAAAAACACCTAGGCAAGCGAAGAACTCTTTTTTAAGAGGGAAGAGGGTTGGGTAGTAAACGCAAAGAAGGTGAGTATGTGGAAACAGGTGAAGTGAAAAAAAATAACGATTTGATAATCTTTTGGCACTAGGGATTGGGGCCATTCATTTTGATGAGTTGGCGCTGCAGTTCAAGTTTAGCAGCGTTGAAGACTGCGTTCGCATCGCCTTCAACTTTTAGATCGGGAGAAAGGCCACGCTCAAAGGTTTGGCCAGTGGGGAGCCGAAGTTTCGCAACGGTCAATTGGACACCGCCTGGAAGTTTGTCCCAAGGGGCTTTATCAATGGGAATCAGGCACTGAACAGAACCCTTGCCGCGGGTGCGATTACCAACGATTTTAGCTTTACCATTCAATTGCAGAGCCCCTGCAAGAATTTCAGCACTGCTTGCGGTATCTTCATCAACCATGATAACGGTAGGAAGGAGAAAGGGATTTTGCCCATTGGAAGGGAAAGATTTGTTGAATTCTTTGACTTGCCCTTCTGAATGAACAATGGTGCCCCCTTCAAGGAAGAGATCTGCGGAGCTAAGGGCAGATTTAAAAGCACCGCCTGGGTTTCCCCGAAGATCGAGAAGAAGGCCGCGGATTCCAAGAGTTTGCAAGCGGGCTAAAGCTTCGCGGAATTCATTGGTGGTGGAAGTGCGAAAAGAGGAAATCCGAACGATGCCGATGGGGTCTGCGGTCATTGGGTTAAGGACTTCCCAATCAACGCTGGGTATTAGAAGCATTCGACTACGAAGTTTAAGGTCGGTGATGGTACTCATACCTTGAGGTTGGACTTGCAACTCTATTTCTTGGCCTGATTGAATAGTGAGAAGCGCATGAACTTGTGCGGGTGAAATCATGGCGGCAGGAAGGCCCTGAAGGGAAATAACCCAATCACCTTTAAGGATGCCAGCTTCTTCAGCGGTGCTGCCCGGGATGATTCGGGAAACTTCATAATGCGAACCTGCGGGCAATAAGGTTAAGCCAATACCTGATTGCCTGCCTGCAAAAGCAGAGTCGATTGCAACTTTTTGGGATGGGGTAAATAAAAGGGTGAATTGGTCAAGACCATGGCAGGCCCCATGGGCACATTCAAGAATAATAAGGTTACAGGCACGGGTGGTGTTTTCAGACCAGCCAGAATTTCGCACTTCGCCTGCCAATTCGACAAGGGTTTCTCGCAATTCTGTGAGGTTTTGGATAGGCTGTTTTCGAAGTTGAAGGATGCGTTGTTCGATTAATTTTGCAGCTTCAGGGTTAAGGGTTCCCAAAATCGGGGCCAAGAGTTTAGGGGTTCTAAATAACAAAAGAACTTCGTCGGTTGCAAACTGAAAAAGAATTTCAGGTCGGGCACGATCTGCTTCAACATAGTTTGCCCCCAGCACTTCTGCAATATAAAGGCAAAGATCGATCACTTGGCTAGGGCGAAGGGCAACCACGATTTTTCGGTACTGTTCATCTTGAAGGCGAACATGCTGCTGTTGAATTCTACCGATGCGATTGAACGAATCCCTAGCTTCAAGATCATCTTTATTTTTACGAAGGTATTCAGCATAAAAATTGGCAGCGCGGGTATAGGCGCCAGAGGCTTCACTTTTTCGGGCTTTTTCTAACAGGCGGATATTTTCTTCGGTTTCAATTGCAAAAAGGGATGTCGAAGCAAAAAGGGTACCAACCAATGCAAGTATCATTGAGACCAGAGATAAACGGAGTTTCATGCAAAATCTCCGTCAAAGTAGGGGAAAAGCATTTTGGATTTATTAAAACCCAGACTCTCCAAACCAAAGCAATAACCAAGTATAAGCGTTCCATGAGCAAAGGTCAAACCTGACGCTTGCATTTGAACTCATATATTAGACGAGGGCAACCGTTGTTTAGTTTCAGAAATATTAAAATACTTTGAAAGCCGGGGTCTCCCGAATCACCCAACATGGACGCTGAACGCAAAGAAATTCTGAAAAACACTAATACTGTGGTAATTAAAGTTGGAACGAATGTTTTAACCCGAGCCGATGGTACGCTAGAACCCAATCAGGTTCATAGCTTGGCAGATCAGATTTTCAGGCTAAAACAAGCGGGAAAGAAAGTCGCCCTTGTTAGTTCGGGCGCTATCGGTGCGGGTATGGGTCGCCTTGGCCTTAAACAAAGGCCCACCGATCTTAGGCATCTTCAAGCTTGTGCCGCGGTTGGCCAATCCTTCCTTATGCGCGCCTATGAAGATTCCCTTGCACGCTACAGCATACCCACCGCACAGATACTCCTTACTGCTGGCGATTTTGACAACCGCACCCGATATCTTAATGTTCGTAATACCATCCTTACTTTGTTTGAATCTAACTGTCTGCCCATCATCAACGAAAACGACACCATTAGCGTTGCAGAAATCCGCTTTGGTGATAACGATACCCTCGCTGCACTAGTCACCAACTTAATTCAGGCGCCCTTACTCATACTTCTCACCGTGGTTGATGGCTTATATTCCGCAGACCCAAACACCGACCCAAACGCCTCTTTGGTTCACACAGTCAAACAAATCAACAAAGATGTACTTGAAAAGGCTGGGGTGACAAAAAGCATCCTCGGTTCTGGTGGCATGAAAAGCAAACTTAAAGCTGCAAGACTTGCAACCATGGCTGGCGAATCAGTGATCATGGCAAATGGATCCATCCCCGGAGTTCTTGATGCCATCTTTGCAGGGAAAATAGTGGGCACTCTGTTTCTTGCAGCAGAACAAAACATGACCGCCTGGAAGCGCTGGCTGGGATGGGCAGCCCGCCCACAGGGGAAAGTTTTGCTCGATGCAGGGGCACTTGCTGCACTGTGTTCCAAAGGCAAAAGCCTGCTTCCCATAGGCGTTGCAGGCGTCAGTGGCGTTTTCCATAAGGGGGCGGTTGTCTCGCTTTGTAATCTTCTAGGCGAAGAGTTTGGCAGGGGACTTTCAAATTACTCCGCAACCGATATCGCAAAAATCGCAGGTAAAAAATCCGACAAAATTATCGAACTTCTAGGCATCCTTCCCTACGAGGAAGTCATACATTGCGATAACCTTGTGATCATCGACCACCCTTAAACCTTCCTTGTCGATACTTCAAACTTGGTATGCGCACCAAACTTCTGTCATTCTTTTTAAGCCACCGAGTAAAATATCATCGGGCCGCATGATATTTCCCAATCTAAATAAGATGTAATCCTTAAAGGCCTAGTGTAAAATGTAACATTAATTACTAACTGCTAGCCTTTGGTGCTGCATGACGAAATACCCTAAGAAAACAAACTGCCCTGCTTGCGGGGTACGCATCCGGCTTAAGTTCCCACAGCAATCTCACTACCATGAATGCACTTGTGGCGAATGGTTTTTTTACGAACCGATCAAAGAGATTGCCAACCCAGATGCCTCCCGACCAAAATCTACCCCGAAAATCATTGCTCCCCGAGTTACCCTGCTTGCAGGCCAGCCACCAATAAACACCACCGCCCCTAAAGTTACCATTTTCAGAGATCATGAACCACCGGTACAACCAAAAACTTCACTCAACCTATCAGAACCCGAAACAGAGAATGGCGAAACAAGCATCCTGCCCTCCGAAGAAACAATCACCTTAACTGCGCCAACACCCACACCAACCCCTAAATCATCTAAAAGTTCATCCATTGCACCCTTATTAATCGTTTCGGGTTTATTTATTCTTGCAATGTTGGCACTAACCGCAGCTTGGCTTTTCATTGATGTCACAAAACTGGAAACCGAAGAAAAAAAACGCAGCTATGCCCAAGAGCAACTCAAAGAGAAAAACTTTCTGCTTGCTTCCGTAAAATTCGAAGAATTAGCTTCGCTTTATCCCCTAAGCGCATGGCATCAGGAATATTTGTTTCTAAATAAAATTGCCTCTCAAAGAAATGGGTTGGATTCGGAATCGCACAACTCCGTTGAATCTTTTGTAACGCTTCGTGCCACACCACTGACAACTTCAGACCATTCCCCCTTTGCATGGCTTCAGTACTTGGGTTTGATTCAAACGCTATTAGAAAAATCAGTCTCGGATTCCCCTCTTCTAACCTGGGCAGAAGCAGAGGCAGACAAGGTAAAAAAGAAAATCCCGAGAGATGAAGGCGAGACAGAAACATTGCTGGCATTAATCGTTGAAAAAAGAAACGCCTTGGCCATACAAAAACTTGAAGAACAAGAAAAAGCAAGTTTCCTGGCGCAACTGAAAAAGTTGGAGGCCCTGCCAACGCACGAAACTTTTCAATCCATTCTATATTTCATGGAGCAGGAGTTATTCAAACACCCGAAATCTAAAAACTTATCCGATGCTAAGATCGCACTCGACAATGCAAAGACTAGGCACCTTAACTCCATCGTTTACGAAAAAAACAACCTCCAAGAAAAACAATCCGCTCCATCTGAAAAGTCGCCAAAAGGCTGGAAATACTTCCAACATCCCGAACAATTCTTGCAAAACCCCAACTGGTTACCAGAACTTCAAACTCCAGTTTTAACCGTGAATCATGGCATCCTCTATGCTCTCGATCGAACCCGGGGAAATGTACTTTGGGTCAAAAGACTTGGCATTGATGTCGAATCCCTGCCACTTGTATTCTCTGCCAATCAAGCAACCGAACCCACCCTTATTACCCTTGAAGATAATGGCATAAGCATTTCCGCTCTCGACAAAGCCGGCGAGACCCTTTGGAAAACAAGCTTAGGTGGTACCTGCCTTGCGGGCATCACCCTCTGGCACAACACTGCGCTGATACCATGCCTTGAGGGCTTTTTGATTGAAATAGAATTAGCGGGTGGGAATATTCTCGGGCGTTGGAATCTGGGCCAATCTCTCCTCAATGCACCTTGCGTATCACCCGATTTAAATTCCTGCTTCATCCCCGCAGACCCAGGCTATATTCTATGCCTAGATCTCGCCACAAAAAAATGCACAGGTATCATTGCCTCAAACCATGCTTTAGGCACCCTAATACCACCCCTGATTACAGTCTTCTTAAAAAATCAAAAAGAACCAAGCCATATCCTTCTCACCAACGAAGAACCAGGCCCCATCACCTCGATTAAGGTTTTCCCCCTCCCTGCAACCCAAGATAACTATATAAAAGACCCTGTTTATTCATTGAATATTCCAGGTGGGCCAATTTTCGCCCCCGTGCCCTACCAAAACAGGCTTGCGATTCTCGATGAAACACAACATCTCTCATTCTTCGCTTGGAATCAGGATGCAACAAAAACCTCTCTCATCCCATTCTTCGATGAAAAAAACCAAAACAAGCCCCTAGCAAATATGTTTGAATCACTTAAGCAAAAAAAAGGAACATCACAAGTGCTTGCTTTTGATGGAAGCGAAGCCGAGATTCTTTACAATGGCAACTTTTGTAAACTTTTTTTCGCCTGGAACCTGCGTGATGGGCTTAAACTTGCAAGCTCCAAATCACCCTTTCACCAAACAGGCACTCTCACTTCAAAACCTGCACTTGTTGAAGATCCCGCTCTTTCCAGAAATGCCTGGGCCATCACGGGGAAAGTCGCAAACGGTTCCACCATCACCCAGTTGATCGACTCCGAAAAAAACAAAGTCTTATGGAAAACCCTGATTTCCCCCCGCTTTGAAACCGAACCCCTCTCCCTCGCCTTAACACCAGAAAAAAACTTCCTTCTTCTTGCAGATAGTGCGGGCAATCTTTTCCTTGCAAAAAACAACCCTCAGCCATCCATCACAGCGCAACCTAATTGGAATGAAGGGGCCTTCTGCATTGCTACAACCCCTAGTGCTGATTCAAAACCCTTGTCTCATCTTTTGCAATTGGAAGATAAAAAATCAGCCCTGCAACTACTCCAAGATACACTTTCAAAAAAAGTAACCCTTAAACTCATTACTTTCGATAACGAATCCCAAAATATTAAAACATTCAACATTCCTCAAATAATTCACTCTTTTGCAGGCAGCCCAAAAACTTTGGGCAACCAGATTCTCATCCCATTATCCAATGGCAGTATCGCTCGCATCTGGTTTAAGGAGAACAAACCGCTCTTTTCCACCGGTCCCACTTGGAAATCTCTTGATGCACCTAACAACACCTCATGCAAACTCGCAATTCTGCATAACAACACCTTCTGCTTTTCAGATGGCACTAATGAAACCTCTTTTTTTCACTGGAACAATCTTCCCGATGCCACTTTCGAAAAAATCAAAACCACAACCGATATTACTTTGCCTAATTGCTTTGAACTTAAAACCTTTGTTTCAGAAAAAGGAACCCTAGGCACTTTTCTTTCTACCTCAGGCACTTTCCTCTCTTTTAAATTTACTCCCGATGGGGCATTTTCAAAAACCGCATCTTTTGAAACATCAGAAAATCCCAAAGCTTTATGGAGTTGCAAAAACGAAAACCAGCAATACCGCTCTGCACTTATTTCCAATTCCAATCTCTTTACTTGGATCGACCCACTTCAGGGAAAATCTCTCTGGAGTACTCAACTTGATGCTGCTCCATTGGTTGAACCTTTTGTTATTGAAGGGAAAATATTTTTGTTTCTAACCTCGGGGAGATCTCTGCTCCTTGATGAATCTAAAGGTACTATTCTTGAGTTTGAACTAAACCTACCGCCTGAGCTTTTTCCATCATCCTGCCCTTTCCCAGCATTAAATCAGGGGGCTAAGAAAAAATTCTTCATCCCCTTTTCTGATGGCACCATGCTTGAAACTTCTATTGAAGAATTAATAAAACCCTCAGGAATAGTTAGGTAATTTAACTTGGCGTTTCCAAAACGCAAGGGAACTCATCTTTAAACGCTACTTCCAATCGGGTAATCAGAAAACCCGATTGATTTCGCTGGCGCCTGCACTTCGCCTAAGCGATACAATAATCCTACCTTTTTTATTGACTAAACTTTTATCATTGCCATACTATATTATTAGTTTAAGTATTTTATTATATCTCTCACCCAAATGGCTCGTTGTTGCTAATGGTAATTTTGGACAGGCGCCTTTTCTAGCTGTGCCCCCTTTTCTTGCCTCAGCCACGGTTCCAATTACCGGCTTCACCTCATCGTTGAGATCAAGGGTTACCGGCGGGAGGATGCGAAGAAAAAGAAATCCACTATGGAAACCTACTGGCATACCGTCGCTGGGCGTTTATTGAATTCACCGCTGTCTATCAGATTGGATCTGACTTCAAGGCTAAGGTTGAAATCGGGTTTAATTAAATAATCGAGAAAGCCGCTTAACCATGAAGAAAACAATCATACATCGGGATTACCGTGCCTTCCTTACTGCACTGAAGTCACGCATCCTTCATGCACGAACAACGGCCGTACGCACGGTCAACTGCGAATTGGTACTACTCTACTGGGACATTGGGCAGGGCATCGTGGAAAAACAACAAAAGGCGGGATGGGGGAATGCAATCGTGGAGCGTCTCGCAGCCGACCTGCGGGCCGCATTCCCTGACATGAGTGGTTTTTCTATTGCGAACCTGTGGAGAATGAAGAAGCTCTATCTTGAACACACCTCGCCTGAGTTTCTCTCACAGGCTGTGAGAGAATTGAAGGTCGGAGGCGCTGACTCGGAAAAACTCTCACAAGCTGTGAGAGAATTGGTTGTCTCGATTCCGTGGGGACATCATGCCAATCTGCTTGGTAAGCTCACCGATCCCGCCGCCCGTCTCTACTACCTCCGCGCCACCCCGTGTCGTCCCGTCGGGACTCAAACCCAATTTGCCATCTCGAAACCATGGGCTGACGCCCATGGCTACAGCATACCGCCGCGTTGCGGCTGAACGCCACCCGCATAATCAGGCGCCAGTGGGTCCAGCTCAATTGGCTACGCAGTGCGTAGCTTTTTCCGGCGTCGGGGAAGGTGAGGTAAAACTGCCTGAAATTCTTGAGGTTGGCGATGGAGATGCCTTTTCCGAATTCGTCGCGTCATTCGCTCCTGCGATTCAGTCCTAACGGGACGATACGCTGTAGCCATGGGCGTCAGCCCGTGGTCAGCGTCCCGACACGCGCCAAGCCCCAACGGGACGAAATGAATGCCCGATGCGCCACCCCGTGTCGTCCCGTCGGGACTCAAACACAATTTGCCGTCTCGAAGCCATGGGCTCACGCCCATGGCTACAGCATACCGCCGCGTTGCGGCTGAGGAACTGAAACTCATCATTCAATAATCTCCTGCTCGAACACATATTTCGGGTCATATATGATACGGTGTCTCTGTAGGAGTTCGAGGAACTCGTCTTGGAAGGTTGTCTTCCGGTGATGTTCTTCCTGATTCAGGATGTATGCTTGCACAGGATCGTGCTGCGATTCACTAACCGAAAACGCAGCGTAGCCTGCCTGCCATTGAAATGGGATGCGAGTCCGGACATTCTCATTGACCATTTTTGATGAATTCGTTTTGATCAACCGAAGCATGTCTGAAACCGCAATCGTTGGACTGAGCTTTGCCAGCAAATGAACATGATCGCTGACTCCACCCATACACAACAGCGTTCCCTTGTTTTCGCGAATGATTCCGCCGACATAGCCGTAAAGTTGATCCTGCCATGCCGACTCAATAATTGGTTTGCGGTACTTTGTACTGAACACGATATGAAACAGCAGATTCGTGAAAGTCGACATTATTGTTTCTCCATCACATAACCCAGCCCCTTCAGGTTTGCTTTAATGGCCTGCTCCAGTTTCGCAGACTCGGCGAACTGCCCTTTTAGCTCAGAGACGAGCTGCGTCATTCGCTCCTGCGATTCAGTCCCAACGGGACGATACGCTGTAGCCATGGGCGTCAGCCCGTGGTCAGCGTCCCGACACGCGCCAAGTCCCAACGGGACGAAATGAATGCCCGACGCACCGCCTCGTGTCGTCCCGTCGGGACTCAAACACAATTTGCCATCTCGAAACCATGGGCTCTCGCCCATGGCTACAGCATACCGCCGCGTTGCGGCTAAACGCATCGTGCGTGACGGACTCCATAGTAAAGACTGCCTTTAATATAACCCAACCGCTTGGGTATGTCACCGACAGAATGCAATATGGAGAGCAGATTGGGGTCATACGAACACCCCTTTCGTGATCTCGTTGAGTAGCCCTTTGATTTCTTGCAATTCACTTTCATCGGGGGCAAATTTTCTTAAGCAGTTCTTAATCATTTTCTTTTCGGGGATCGAGGGCGCGGGCGCCCATGCGTGCCATGAACTTCAACTTCTGCCTAGCGGAAAGTTCTTTAGTATATCGATCTTTAACTGCATCAATCCAGCGCACTGGTCTTTGACCATAATCCGTAATAACCCGAGTAAGAACAGGGCCCTTTTTATCAAGCGCAACTTGGATCGAAGCTTCCAAATCATCGCCCGGTTTTATCTCATGGTAATCCACGCCAAATCCCTTTGCCAACGCTTCATAGTTCATGCGTGCGAGAATGGTGGCCGTTGTGCGCAAGTACGCCTGCTTCTGCAATTTTTGCATGTAATGGTAGGTCTGGTCATCAAGCACGAAAAACTTCACGGGTAGACATTCCCTTGCGGTTGTTGAAATTTCCATCGCACTCATCAAGAAACAGCCATCCCCTGTGATAGTTACCACTTGCCTGTTTGGAAAAGCTTTCTGGCCACCAATCGATGCAGGGATCGACCAACCCATCGCCTGATTATCGGTTGGGTTGAAATAATGCCTAGGCCTGCGGGTGGTAAACGCCTCGGCTGCCCAATGTTCGCTTAGCGTTACATCAACATAAGTGAGTGCATCTGGCTTGGTCGCTTTTCTTAATCCCAAGATGAATTGCATGGGATCTATTCCACACTTGGAATTTGGCTTCGAGTTCTGCCTAGCATCGTCAGCCTTCCATGAAGCAATGCAATGAGAAAGTTTTTCGTTTTTGTTTCTGCGGATGGATGGCTCGTTTTCTAAAAGCTTCCTCATGAAGAAACCTGCATCGGAATGAACCGCAACCGTCGCTTTTTTTACTTTGTTCATGTTATCTGCATTGGCATCAACATGAATAAGATAGGGCTTGCTAGGGAGAGAATAAAAAGCGGTAGATACCTCACTAAACTTGACGCCGATGGCAAGCACCAAATCCACAGCCATAAACGCTTTTTCTGCAGTGAGGGTTCCCTGTGGGCCATAACCCCAACCCACTGCCAACGGGTGACATTCATCAATTGCGCCCTTGCCTGAAACACTGGTTGCAACAGGGGCCTGTAGTACCTCTGCAAGGGTGGTGAGTTCATCGGCGAAATCTTGACAGCCGATTCCAGCATATATACCAACTTTAAGGTTGCAGTTTTTGAGAAGGTCGAGGGCCTGAGTAAAAGCGATTTCATCGAAAGGGATAGAACTTGCGGGAAGGGGTTCGTTATGAAAACGGGTAGATTCGATAAGCAGGTTATAGGGAACGAGTACGCCTACGGGCCCGGGTTCGCCTTCCTTGGCTTTCATGAATGCGGTGCGGATGGCAGTGGGGATTTCATCCACCGTACTTACAGAAATAACATCCTTGGTGACAGCTTTAAGAAGTTGCTCCATGGGAAGTTCATGCACCTGAAAGGGTCGATATTTTTCACCCCGTGCAACATCGCCCACAATGCATACCATAGGAATGCTATCAAGCAAAGCTTCACCAATGCCAGTAAGGGAGTTGGTAAGCCCAGGCCCCGGAACAACGCTAATAACGCCTGGCTTGCCTGTGGCCCTGGCGTAGCCATCTGCCATGGTTGATGCGGAAAATTCGTGAGTAACAAAAAGGTAGGAGAGATCACGAGATTTCATTGCATCCCAAAGCTCATTTCCTTGAGCCCCTGGAATCCCAAATACGCATTCACAACCTTCTGCAAGCAGGGTCTCGACCAGTGCCCGAGCGCCCGACATAAGCCCAACAACCTTACCATCGTGTTTCACGCGAGCTTCAGCAATCGAGGGCAAAAGTGCTGGAACGGTACCTAGTGCAAGGCCTTGCAATATAGTTCTTCGAGTAAATCTAGCAGCCATTGGATAGCCCCCTTTGCAAGCGTATACGCAAGAGAAAATCACGATAGATACAATATCATCGACTTAAAAGGGCGTGAGCTTCGAGAAGTTTAAAAAATAAACCTGTTATGGTTTTAACGATTATTCCGGTTAGTAAAATAGGCTTGATTGGGTACTTTTCTCTTGTAGTTGCCTCTTAAACCAACTATGTTGAAAGTTCCAGTTTTCAACAAAATTGATCCCTCTTTTATTTGAGTTGGAGAAATGTAATGTTTTATAGATTGATTGGCGTAGCTTCCCTGCTTGCAATAATCAGCGTCCCGCTGATGCAATCGTCAAATGTTCGGGGGCAGGGAGAAACGCTAGAAAAGAAGTTTGAAGATTTCGACAAAGTCGTAAAGGGAGCAAAAGAATACGAGGGGCTGTTTCGGCTTCATCTTAAAGATGACAAACTTTATGCAGAAATTCGCCCCGACCAGATGGAACGAAATTTCTTGCTGCCCATCGCTATTGCCCGTGGAGCAGGTATGGGTGGCCACACTCTTAATTTCGACAACCAATGGGTTATAGCATTTAAAAGAGTAGGCGATAAAGTTCATTTGGTGAGAAAAAATGTTCGATTCACTGCCCGAGCAGGATCACCCAGCGCCAAAGCAGTAGAAACCACCTACACCGATTCCATCCTGCTTGCGCTGAAAATTATTGCCATAAATCCCGGCAGGCAAAGCGTTCTCATCAATCTCAACGATATTTTTATGTCTGATTTTGCTCAACTTGGAATGGGAATGTTCGACCCAAATCGCAGCACTTGGCATAAAGTTAAAGCTTTTCCCAAGAACATCGAAATTGAAGTTTCCGCAACTTATACCGGTGGTCGCAACCGCGGGTTTCATGGCGGAAATGGCGATAGCGTAATCGATTCCCGTGGAGAAAATGTGGTCATCCATTATGGCATCTGTGCGCTTTCAGATATGGGTTACCAGCCCCGCATTGCAGATGACCGTGTGGGCCATTTCATCAGTGCAGTCAAGGATTTTAGTTCTGAAAATACCGATACCACTTTCATTCGATATGTAAATCGTTGGAGATTGGAGCGGGCTGAACCTGCAGACCCCAAGAACCCGGGCAAGCTTTCCCCGCCACGGAAGAAGATTATTTTCTGGATTGAAAAATCAGTCCCAGATGAATACCGTGCTGCGGTGCGCGAGGGGATTCTTGAGTGGAACAAAGCTTTTGAAAAAATTGGATTCCGTGATGCGATTGAAGTGCGTCAACAGGAGAACGAAGATTTCGATCCCGAAGATATTAATTACAATACTTTCCGATGGATAGCAACAGACCAAGGATTTGCAATGGGGCCATCTAGGGCTAATCCTTTGACAGGCGAAATCCTTGATGCAGACATCATCTTCGATGCAAGCATGGTTCGATTTTGGAGGCAAGAATCAAAGGTTTATTTAGGGAACAACGAACCTGCAAGCACCATTATGGAAGCACGCAAAGGTTTGAACTTCCTGCAGACCCCTACCCTACCCGGCTTTTTCCGCGATGGGCTCAACTGGAATAATGCAAACACCACCGATGACAATCGAAAAAGTGCCATCGAACTTGCAGGACAGCATGGCTTATGCCAATGCAGTTCGCATATGAAACACGAATTAAGCCTAGCAGCACTGGCTTCGATGGATCGCAGTTTGTTAAAGCCGGGCGAAAAAATCCCAGAGGAACTTCTCACCCAAGCCATCAAGGAAGTGACCATGCATGAGGTGGGTCATACGCTTGGATTGCGCCACAATTTCAAAGCCAGCACCTATTTAAAGAATGATCAACTTCACGATACCGCCATCACTAGAAAACAAGGCTTGGTAGGATCGGTGATGGATTATGCACCAACGAACATCGCACCCAAGGGCAAAAAACAAGGTGATTACTATACAAATACCTTAGGCATCTACGATTACTGGGCCATTGAATATGCTTACAAACCTCTTTCAGGCGGAACTGATGGAGAGGTAGAAAAACTGCGTGAAATTGCCAAGCTTGCACCCGCATCGGGCAATGATTACGCAACCGATGAAGATATGATGGCAAGTTCAGACCCATTGGTAAATGTATGGGATCTCGGTGCAGATCCGCTTTTATTCGCCAAAGAACGGGTTCAGATTGCCAAGGAACTTGTGCAGGGCCTTGCAGAAAAAACCATCGATCCAGGCGAAGGCTACCAGCGCGTTCGCACTGCGTTCTCTGTGATTTTAAACCAGTATGGCAACGCAAGTACACTGGCCTCAAACTTTGTTGGGGGCGAGTACATGCATCGCGATCATCGGGGCGATCCGGGTGCGCGTGATCCCTTTATTCCTGTGAGTGGTGCCAAGCAGCGTGAAGCCTTAAAGTTTATTCAGGAAAACATTCTTGCAGATACAGCATTTGTGTTCCCACCCGAATTGTTACGCAAACTTGCAGCAGACCGTTGGATGCATTGGGGCAACGATCGCGTGACCTCGAGCGTGGATTTTCCCTTGTACCAAAAAGTTCTTTCCATCCAGAGCGTTGCAATCAACCAATTCTTAAACAATTCCACGCTTTCAAGGATTCAAAACAACATTCCAAAGGCCGCAGCAAACGACAACCCCCTAGCTATGAGTGAAGTATTTCGCTCGTTATCCGATGGTATTTGGTTGGATGTAGCCAACGCTCCGAAACAGGTTAAAAAGGATGTTACTCTTTCAATCATCCGCAGAAACCTGCAAAGGAAGTATGTACAATCGCTTTCCGACTTGGTGCTGAACCCAGCCGGGATTTCAGATGGCAAAAGCCTTGCGAGGATGCATTTAAAGGAAATCCAAAAAAGCATTGTCGTGGTTCTTGCAGACAAAACTTTGATAATTGAAGATGCAAGCAGGGCACATCTCGACGAATGCCAAGAACGAATCCAAAAAGTACTTACCGCATCAATACAATTGCGAGAGTAACTTTTAAAGAGATAAAATCAAACGCCCGCAGCTTTTTATTTAAAACTGCGGGCGTTTTGCGTTAACAAATCATCTAAGTAATTGCTAACAGAAGATGCAATCCCCATAGGTTTCTAACCCATAAAATCAGCCCTATTTTGACAATCTTTGTAGAGAAATTAATCCTTGCCAAACACAATATCATCATAGGTACTGTTCACTATCGCTTTCAATTCACCCTGCTCTTGTGCGGGGACCTTGAACTTTTCTAGGGACTGCTGAAAATCATCAACAAACGCATCCCACTCTTTTGGGGTAATATTTAGGTGACGGTGAGAATCCATCATCGAACGGCCCGAGTATTTTTGCGGCCCACCCGTTACCATGCAAACCTGCTCCGTCACCAGATACTTAAAGCCAGCAGGCGGAACCCGGTGATGGGCTTCTTGAACCGCGGCGTTAGCATTCAGGCGTGGATCGTGCATGATGCGATCGATAAAATCATCAACCACCGTTGCAATGGCAAATACGCCGCCCAATCTTTCATAAAGACTAGGATTGGCAGCTTGATTCGTCATGTTTTATACCCTGCTTATTTCGGGAGATACTTTTCGCTAAGCAAGATTGTGCATTCTTAGATAAACCCAAGCAACTACAAAAAACAATCTTGAAATCCTACCCAGTAAAAAATGGCAGGCACACCAAGGCATGCCGGCCATTCAAAACCACTATTAAAGTCTCCAAGGATTAGTAATCATTAGGAACAGTTTCGCCATTATCTCGGGTACAAAGAGCAGCAAAAATCTGCACTGAAATTGATGCCCCTACCGATCGAACCGAACCATCCCCCATCAAATTATTGATAGTGCCGGAATGAAAAGAAAAAGGCTGGCTGGTACCTTCCGTACCAAATGGTGCCATATTATAGGTTGGGTAATTAAAGCCATTGGTGCAGTTGACAGCACAGGTTCCAGGATAGCTGGTACCTGCAGCATTTGATGAGATAAAATCGATATCCGATGCAGGCCGACACCATCCACCACCATTTACTTTGTTGGTTGGCACTGCGCCAATTTTAACCCCTTTTTGAATAAGTCTGGGTCTGCCCGCAGATTCTGTAATTGCAATGGTGTTAGAAAGTCCATCTTTTACATCAAGAAACTTGACAGTTTTGTTCTTTTCCATGATCCCGGGTATCGAAACTCCCGTGGTATTTATATTGGTTGCAATTGCACTAACTCCAGCTATTGCAGCGTAATCTGAAATTCCCACTATATCCCATGTGCCAGTTTGAGGATCTCCATCAAGTCTTGTTTCATCTTGAGATACAGGACATTGAAATATTTTAATCGGCTGCTTGGTGATCGGCAGGTTGGCTACAGAACACCAAGTGGAACCCAAGTCATATGATTTAACCAAGTTGCCCTGCTCTAAATAAGGTAATAGTGCAACAGCCCAGCTAATTCTTGGAGAAGTGGTGTTCCCGGTTGGCCTTGTACTGGTTGGGATTTTACTATCATTCGAACTAGCGTAACCATGAATGGAGATACCTAGTTGTTTTAAATTGTTAATACATTGAGTTTTTGCAGCAGCTTCCCGCACTTTTTGCACCGCGGGCAACAAAAGCCCGATCAAAATTGCAATGATAGCTATTACTACCAAGAGTTCGATAAGAGTGAATGCCTTCTTAACAGTTAATAATCGACTAATCATAAAAATACTCCTTAAAAAATTAGGCCTTACCTTTGAAAACGAAGATCAAAAGTTTTAGATAGTGAAAGATCTTTTTGAACCGAGGCAACAAGCCCGGAAGTTTTTGGGTTTGCAAGATACGCAGGAAGAAAATTTCGTACTTCATCCCCATCTCGCATTTTTACGGCAGTGAGAACCGGCTTAATCCAAGTAATGGTCACCGCATAATCACCCTCAGGCGCACCGTCAAATTCTTTGTTGCTGGTCAATCGAAATTTTCCAGTTCCATCGGTAGTGCCTGAAGGCGAAACCATTTGGTCTCCTGTTTTTTTTGCATGAAAAACAACCGTTGCCCCTGAAATCGGCTTCCCATTTATTTTGACCTCTCCGTCGCATGGAAGGACCGGTAAGGCAGATTCACTTCCTTGGCACCCGGAAAACAAAAGAACGCAGGCGCATGAAATCAAGAAGCCTAAATAAGTATGATTCATTTCCAACCCTCCATAAAACATTATGTTTATCAACTTAATGATATATCAATCTTTTGTCAACCTAAGTTTACTAAGATTATAAACAAAGTGTTTTTTATTTTTGAGCGATTGTTATAGACACAAGATATTACAATAAAACAACTTATGACTTATTCTAAACTTTTAAAACGCTGACTATTCTAGCTCAAAAACCCATTTACTTAAAATATTTTGAATTTGAAGTTTAGATCTTAATCCAATAAATCATTTCTGACGGTAGAAGAAAATGCTCATAACCCTGCGGCAAGTGATTAGCTTTCTACTTACTTGCAATACCAAGAATAACGAACCCGGAAGAGCGAACTTAGCCAACCAAAGAACTAACCAATAGCCTTAAGAATTTGCAGACTTGATCAAATTGAAATACCTTGCAATCGAGGAAGCTCTAGTTTTAACCCCAACAACATTTATCTTCTTTAGTGCTTAAAGAATGTTATCATGGGGCGATATCTGCGAATCGGATCCTACCTCGTTTATTAAAATCTAGGAGTATTGCAAATGTTAGGGATTTCTAAGCAATTTACACAAGCCCTTCGAGTCGGCGCACTGGGCTTTTCTCTCGTTTTTTCTATTTCATTTGCTAATGCAGAAAACTGGCCCAACTGGCGTGGCCCAACCTTTGATGGAATCTCCAAGGAAACCAAACTACCCTCCAAGTGGAGCGACAAACAAAATATCGCTTGGTCACTACCCATGCCCGGAATGGGAAGCTCGACCCCTGTGATCTGGGACGACAAGATGTTTCTCACCAGTGTAGATGGCGAAGACCAGGTGTTGCTATGCATTAGCACCGAAGGCAAACAGCTTTGGAAAAATGTACTGGCAAAAGGCAGTTCTAAGGTAAGAGCGGATGAAGGCAATGGTGCTTCCGCATCCTGTTCCACCGATGGCAAAAATGTCTGGGCTTTTGTTGGTGCAGGAATCCTTGGCTGCTACGATTTTACCGGCAAAGAAGTCTGGAAGATGGATATGCAGAAGGAGTATGGCGCATTCAAAATTCAATTCGGAATCCATTCCACCCCTATTTTGCACGAAGATAAACTTTACCAAGCCTTAATTCACGATGGTGGGGCCAAGGTGATTTGCCTCGATAAAAACACTGGCAAAGAGGTTTGGAAGATCGATCGGCCCAGTGATGGTGTTGAAGAATGCAAGCACTCCTATGCCTCACCCACAATCTGGACTAATGGTAAGGAAACCCAATTGATTGTACATGGCAACGATTACACCACCGGTCATGCGATCAAGGATGGTAAAGAACTCTGGCGGGTAGGCGGATTAAACCCTAAAGATAAGTACAACAAAACACTTCGATTTGTTGCATCGCCTGTCGCAGTCAGCGATCTTATTGTGATACCTAGTGCCAAGAATGGCCCAGTAGTTGGCCTGAAACCTGGGGCTTCAGGATTAATCACCATGGGCAACAGCAGCGAAGTATGGCGCAGGCCCACCAGCACCCCTGATGTACCATCCCCCCTTATTCACGATGGTTTGGTTTATCTTTGCAGGGAAAATGGATTCCTTATCTGCATGGATGCGAAGACTGGAAAAGAACATTACAACGAGCGGACTCACAATGCTAGGCACCGGGCTTCTCCTATTTTTGCTGATGGCAAAATCTATCTAGCTGCAAGAGATGGCACGGTAACCGTAGTGAAAGCGGGGCCCAAATTTGAAATTATAGCAACCAACAAGCTTCCCGATCAAATCACTTCATCGCCTGCGATTTCGAATGGTAAAATTTATATCCGGGGATTTGAAACTCTCTATGCAATCGCAGTAAAGTAGTAGATTATCGCTATTTTTACAGTAAAAACTCTCTCTCTTGCAACTATTGCGGGAGAGAGTTTTTTTTAATTAATGATAATTACACGAATAATTCATGGTTTCTTACGAACAAATAGGAAAGTAACTGCGTAAGATAAATATAGAAATTGATATTATGCGCAAGGATGCGCCAGCCACCTGATTTCAGGAAGGATTGGTCATGCTAGCTATCAACATTTCAGTTTCGGAAGAAATACAGAGTCTTCCCAAGATAAAAAAGGCTTCTCTCAAGGCCAAGAAAAACTCGGATGCTTGCAACCTTTTTGTGGATGCCCAATTTCATTGGATTGAAGTTGGTAACCCTGATGCATATGCAGAAAACTTCTGGAGCACCGAGCATGGCAACCATCCGCGTTGTTTCCATCGTTTAAACCAGAAAATTTATGCATCGCTACTTTGCGAGATTGCACGAATACGAAACCGGTGGACGGCAGGCGATGTTTCAAATCTAGTCCATCAAGCTTGCGAAGATCGATTTCAGCAAATTGAGGAACGAGTTGGGCAATACTTTAAGGATGAAAATCTGCCTGCCTTGGTGCATAAGCACCCGAAGTTTCCTGCACCCAGCATCAACTGGGATTTAGTTGCGATGTAATAAGGTTATTTGCCCTGCACTAATTTAACCTTTGCAGGGGTTTCTTTATCATCTTCGACTTCGACTTTTACTCCCGCCATTTTTCCGCCCTGATCCATTTTAAGAACCACCGTGTGAATTCCGGGGGTAACCTTGAGATTAATCAAACCCGTTGGCAGAATTGCAACCGGTTTCCCATCAACCCATGCCGAAATCCCAGCAGCCTTTTCCAAATTAATTTTTACACTTCCTAGGCTGCTTGTTTCAAAACCAAAGCGAACAAATGCCATTGAATGCGTAACATTTTCAAGGCTTCGTTTTTGTTGCAACAAAGGCAGATCGCGCAGGGGCAAGGTACCATCCACCATGGCATAAGTACTGGACCATTTCAAATTCTCTGCTGCATTTGCAAAAGCATCCTGCCCCTTGCGTGCCAATACGGTGTAGGCATTTGCATCGGGCTCCATTACTTCGTACCTGCGCACGATGGAAGCCTTGCCTGGGCCGTAGGCCCCGACTTTCCCCAACTCTGAAAGAAATCTTACAAGGTCAAGAAGTTCGCCTTGGGTCAAAGAATCCACCAGGCCTTCGGGCATCAGGGATTTACCATTTTTCTGTTCCTCGATTTTCTTGAGCGAAATATTAATAATACGGTCTTCCGCATCACGCAGCACCAATTCATTATTATCCTGCCTTACCTTGATGCCATTAAATACTTTGCCATCATCGGTGGTGACCACAATGGAATGATAATTTTCCTTGATAGCTTTGTTGGGATTGATCATGGATTCGATTAGGTAATCGATCTGAGCACTGGCGCCAATGCTGGTCATATCTGGTCCTACCAAGCCGCCAGAACCTGAAATCGCATGGCACTTCATGCAAGCAAGTTCCTTCCTACGAAATACAAGTTCGCCTCGTGCTGGGTCGCCCTGAGCAATAACAGCTTTGGTCATTTCAACAAGTTTTTCTTTGCTGATTTCCCGAGAAACGGTACCAATCCTTCCGGCTTTTTCGAGGTTCTTTACCAACTCGGTTACATCACGGCCCGAACCTTTTGCTTGGCGGATGCCCACCTTTGCTGCATCCGCAGAAATGGTGGAATTTGCAAGCACCTTTTGAATGGGAGCCAATCCTTCTTTTTTACTCAAAAAAGCATCAAACACTTCTGCAATTTCTGCACTGCTTTGGGGCAATTCCAAAATCTTCACAGCTAATTCTGCAGCAGCGTTTACATCCAAAGATACAAGTGAAACCAAGGCCCAACGCTTTGCGGGCAATGGCTTTTCGCTTGGTGATGCAATCATACCTTTAAGCAAAGCAATAGAAGATTTACTGCCCAAGTCTGCAATGCTTTCAAACGCGGCTTTGCGGGTGATCAAATCTATGGATTCATCCTTTGCAATACTTTCCAGTGCAGATTGGGCCGCAACGATTTTCCACAAGCCCAACAGCCGAATTGCTGATGCCCGCCTTGGATCATTTTTACTTTCCAACGAAGACATAAGAACTTTAGGATCGATCTGAGCTTTGATTGCCCGGGTTTTTGTTGATTCGATAAGTGCAGACAAGATGGCGTTACCAGCTTGGGCATCTGCCATAGCTATTGCCTTGGTTGCAACAATCCCCAATTCCACGGGGCCACCCACGGCAGCAAGATGAAGGTACGCACCCTCCATGGCAGAGGGCGGAAGTTTTCCTTCAGCAACAAGTTCGCCAAGTTTCTTAGCGACATCCGGAGTTCCAGCAGCTTTAAGGGCATAAACCATGCGATCTGATTTTCCACCAAAGGTCAACTCTCCTTTGCTGAATGCAGGCAGCCAGCTATCCTGTAATTCCTGCAAAGTAAGCCATAAGCTGTAATCAAGAAATTTGTCCATCGGTGAATCAAGCACTGCAAGAGAAGCTTCCGCAGATTCGGCCTTGGGATAAAGCCCCAACGCCCGTACTGCTTCGAGCCTGACTTGCGGATGGGGATCGTTAACTTTTGCTTTCACGAGATCGAAAGTACCCGGCATTTTATTACGCCACATTTCTGCAACGCGAATACCAGCAGATCGAACATTAGGGTTTTTTGCAGCCAACGCCATGCCTAATAGTTTTTCATTGGGTAGATCCAAAGCCTGCCAAGTCCATAGTGCCTCAAGGTTTAAAACCTCATCGGCAGCAGAAATGGAATCAGTCCAAGTTTTAAGATCGGGTGTTACGGATGCAATTTTTCGTTCGACCAAAGCCCTGCGAGCCATGTGCCTGGTCCACATTTCTGGGTCTTTCATATGATTAAGCAAAGCCACATTAGAATCGGCATCAAGCTTTGGGCGGGGAACCAAAGGCCTATTCTTGGCGGTAACGCGCCAGATTCTGCCATGGGTTTTGTCACGACGGGGGTCGCGAAAATCCACTTCCCCATGCTGAATAATAGGATTAAACCAATCCGCAATGTAAATTGCTCCATCAGGGCCCTGCCTCACATCAATCGGCCTGAATGCAGGATGATTGGTTTTGATCAATTCGGGTTGTTGCTTAGAGATATAACCTGCGCCATCAGGTTCGAGGGTAAATCTGCAGACGCGATGGCCACGAAAATCGTTGGTGATAAAAGATTGTTGCCAATCATCAGGAAGATGCCTACCGGAAAGAATTTCGAGGCCGCAATGCTTGGGGCTGCCCGGATTTAAACCTTGAACCAAACGCTTGGCACCAACAGCGGTTGCATAATAGGCGCGTGGGATCACATAATTTATACCTTCACCACCTGCGCCATCAGTTGCAAAAGATTGGCCCCATTGATCAAAGTGATGGCCCCAACTATTAACCAAACCACGCATGGTGATTTCGAGTTCGAGATTTTTCGGGCGAAGCTGCCAGATGCCTCCGCCCCCTAACCGCTTGGGACCATAGGGCGTTTCCAAATGGCTGTGAATGTAAATCGATTGGTTGAAATAAAGTAAACCATCCATGCCCCAACGAAGCGTATGCACCATGTGATGGGTGTCTTCAGTACCAAAACCAGACAGGATCACTTTTCTGGTATCCGCCTTGCCATCACCATCGGTATCGCTGAGATGAACCAGATCGGTACTATCAATGACATAAACTCCGCCATCGCCAGGGGCAAGGCCGGTAGGGATGAGAAGCCCATCCGCAAAGACTGTTGTTTTGTCTGCAATACCATCGCCATCGGTATCTTCCATGACCAGAATTTTATCTTGGTTGGGTTGCCCGGGAAGCACTTGGGGATAGGTAGAACTACAAGCGGCCCAAAGCCTGCCCTTGGTGTCGAAACAGATTTGAATAGGTTTTGCAAGCTGGGGATCGCCTGCAAATAAATTAACTTCAAATCCCTCGGGAAGAATAAAGGATTTGCGTTCACTTTCTGGGTCGACATCCACCGTTAGGAGGGCATTCTTTTGTGCAAAGCAAATGCCTTGAACCAGAAAAAGAGCTATTGCGAGTGTGCTTAAATTGCGTTTCATTACTTAGACTCCATCAGCGAGTAGGTGCGGGTCACGGATTTATTAAGTTTGTAAATTTCTTCTTCCTTGGCAGCAACAATCGGATCGAACTGGGGTAGTTCCCGGGCATTTTGCCCTTGTTCATGTTTTCTAAAACCCAAGAGGTAGGTTTCGTTTTGTGGACGCCATCGATGAAAATATTGCCTGTTCTTTTCCAAAATTAGTTTCCTCATCATTTCGACTTGGTCAAAATCTGGCCCACTTGAAACCATCACCCCTTTGGCCCAATCTGAAGCATCCTTCATCATCACTTCTTTGCCATCCACCAAAAGTTTGTAGCTTCCCTTGGGAAGATTTTTGATGGTGATGTTTCTGGGGGAGGGATCAAGAGAAGCAAAGCCGGGAACAATTGGCCTAGGCAACATTTTATCGGTGACTTTCCAACTCATCTTGCCGGCACTCTCAACGGTGCACCCTTTAGCACTAATAGCGCCGCCATCCTGATCAATTGCAATCTGCCAAAGCTCTTCGTTTACGCCAAACGCCCTGCTAATATCATTGGATAAAAGATAATACCCAAGTTCGGTGGGGTGAATACCATTGCTGGTAAGTTTTGTTGATTGCCCAAGCATGGATTCACAAGAAGTCTTACTCTGGAATAAATCATAAAAATTGGCTTGATTGGCCTTGGCAATATCATCAATCATTTTGCTGTAGGCTTGGATGTTTTGGTTGTGCGGGGCGGCATCGGGCAGAGGTGCCCCCATATTTTCGTGCCAAAGTGGCGCTAGAAGGATGGATTTCGACTTGGTGTTCACCAAATCCTTCAAAAGTTTACTGTACCCTTTTTGAAAAGCAGATGCACCTGCTTCTCCATCAAAGGATTCGTTAGCACCATAAGCAAACAGGGTGACGGTGGGTTTCACCACATTAATATGTTCAATAAGCCTTTTATAACCATCTGCAGTAGAACCAAAACCAGCACGAGCATGGCCATACACCGTGTCGCCGCTCCAGCCAAGATTGCGGAAACGAACTTTCTGGCCGTTAAGCCTGCGGGTAAGTTCGGTCTCCCAATACCCTGAAATTTGTTCGCGCTCAACAAGCGTTCCGCCTACAAGAGCAACTAGGTCGCCATCTTTTAATAGGGGAGGGGTTTGAAAGGGAACCGAACCAAGGCAGACAATCAAAGTGATTGATTGAAGAAGCATGAAATAACTCCACAAGTAAATATTGAACAATAATACAGCATTCTAACATTCATTCAAGAAAGAGTCTTCTAGAATCGTTAGGATTCAAGAACTGGTTTTCCTATGCTTTGGCCTTTCAAAAGCGGATGACCCTATTAGAATAACCGACCCTAGGCCATTGAATTAACCGCAATGGTAGGGCGACCAATTCTGCTAAAGAAAAACGGAAAGACCCCATTTCTGATTCCTATTAAGTAACCTTGGCGGGTAGGGCAAACTTCCCAAATGGGCCTATCACCCTTACTTTCATTCCTGTTTAATCACAACACACTTAAGCACACCCTTACTTTTTAGGTGGTAGGGCGTATTTTGCCTGCAAAGCTTTGAACTCTGCCTCCTTTTTCAAGGGATCAAACGAATCATCTGAACTTATTGCTTGAACCCAAATCCCTTGCCTTTGATTCTCTGGAAAAGCATCCATTGCTTTCTTTAACAATTCGATGGCTTTTTTCTTGTACAATTCCGCCTGAGGTTTGAGCTCGGGTTTGGCATCGGAATCCATTTCAAGTTTGCCACCAGAAATGGAATAGACCCCCGCTGCATTCAACACCGTTTGCACCCCAGGTATTGGGGTTTTTGCAAGGGCTGCATCTGCATCTTCAATAGCACCTTTCACATTATTCTGCAGCGCACGCAAATAGCCACGCATGGTTAGCGCTTCAATAATCTGGCCCTGATTCGCATCCTTGCTTGCAAGCACCATGGTGAAATCGTCTTGTGCAAGGTCTTTCCAAGCGCTTACTAACAACATGGCCCTGCGCACCCGCGATTGAGTATCATCGGGAAGCATTGCTGCACTTCGGCTTAAATCAGACAACGCAGGCCCCAACAAATTTAAAGCCCGCTGGCAGATGCCTCGCCCTTTATAAGCATTTGGGTCAAGGGGCATGTCTTTCTTGGGATCATGTGTGGCAAAATAATCATCAAATGATGTTTTGCTTTCTGCAAACTTATTGAGTTCCAGTAAAATCTTCGCTTTCAAAAGGTGGGAAAGACTGTTGCTGGGATTTAATCGCACTGCAAGATCGCAAAGCGGAAGGGCTTTATCGTAAGCTTTGGTAGCGTAAAAAAGCTCTGCGGCAATAAGGTAATCTTCGATTTTGTCGATGTTAAGAAACCGCAGGTTGCCCGCTTGAAGAAAATCCTCAGTCGCTTTCTGGATTTCCTTGGGTTGCAAATCGAGGAAGGCCAACCCACGCCAATGGTACGAATCACCATTGATTGGATTTAACTTGATATTCTTGGTGAACAATTCAATAGCTTCAACATTCTTACCTGCTTTACGATAGCAAAGAGCAAGGTTATTAATACCTCTTGGGTCTGTGGGTTTAAGTAGAACAGCTTCCTCGAAGTTTTTCTGTGCATCTTTGAACTTACCCATCTCAAAGAACAAATTCCCTTCATTGATCAACACATCAAACTTGGGAACGCCGTATTTTTTTGCCTTTTTAAAGTCCTCAACGGCTTCAGCAAAATCGGAGGGGGAGGCAGATTTTTTGCCACGCATAAGCTTCCCATCCACAATGCCACGCACGAGATAAGCGGGCCCGAGGTTGGGGCGGGTTGCTATGCACGAGGTTAGGGAAGCTCGGGCAGCAGCCCATTGCTCCTGCCTGACTTGGCAGACTGCGGTAAGAAAATTGGCCCAAAACATTTCGGGATCTTTGCGCAGGGCTTTTTCAAAAAACTCTTGGGCGAAGGCATATTCATTTTGATTAAAAGCGGCCAACCCAAGAAAGAAGAACTCCGACGCACGCTCTGGGGCGATGGCCTTGGCTTTTTCCAATTCCGCCTGAGATTCAGGTAACTGCGATAGCGTTTTCAACAGCTCACCTTTGACCAAATGAAAGATATGATTTTCTTTAGCGAAGCCTGTGGTTTTCTCCATTATTTCGAGTGATTCTAAAGATCGTGTCTTCAAATCTTCTGGGGAAATATCAGGCAACAGTATAGCATTCCTACGGGCAATAATAACGGCAAGCTCTAAAGCTTCATCCGTCAAATGCTTTTTTTCTACATCAGAAAGATGGCTAGGAAGGCTAAGAGCATATTTAGCGTCTTTAATATAATTAATACCAACAATCTCTAACGCCTTGGAAGCCTCTTCTATCGATTTCGCTCTGGCTTCCACCCGATTGCCCATCACATCGGAAGACTGAAATAACGCCTCATCGTAATGCTTGACAAAAAACCCCAAATCATTGGTGGCCTTGATTCTGTTCTCCGTGTCGTCGAGCAGTTTCTTTGCAGGTTCGTAAATTTCCTTGAGTAATTCCTTTTCTGCAGTCTTGGCGACAATTACACCGAGGATATCTTTTGCCTGCTCAAATTTCTTTTCATCAAAAAAAATCATAGCGGTGATAAGCGCAGGTGTGGTTTCGTCGCGAATGCTTTTAAGTTCTTCGGCAATAGCATTTTTTTGGGCATCCACGGCATCACGAGCTGCCAATTCTTTTATGCTTGAATTCCGAATCATAATTGCAGCGGTTATGGCACCGATGAAAATGGTAACTGCTGCCAACGCAGAAACAGCAATTAGTGCGGCCTTCGCCTGATTGCGTTTTGCCCACTTCAAAGTTTTGGTGTAAATACCAACAGGCCGGGCCAAGATGGGCTCGCCCTTGATAAATCGCTCGATGTCATCTGCAAGTTCATCTGCAGTGGGGTAGCGCTTGGCTTTGTCTTTTTCAAGGCACTTCAAACAGATGGTTTGTAAATCTAAAGGAACACTAGGCACGAGTACATTAGGCGCAACCGGTTCTTTATTGCGAACATCTTCCAGAGTTTGCAACAGGGTGGTGCCCCTAAAAGGCGGCTTACCTGTTAGGAACTCATAAAACATTGCACCTAACGAATAAATATCGGCAAGGGGCCCGATATCTGCGGTTTCGCCACTCGCCTGTTCTGGGGGCATATAGCTTGGCGTACCCATGATAGAACCAGCACGGGTTTTGCCATCATCTGCATCCATCTTCTTGGCCAAGCCGAAGTCTGCGATTTTCCCAACCCCGTCTTTAGTGATGAGCACATTGGCGGGCTTCAAATCCCGGTGAATAATTTGTTTGCTATGGGCATAAGCCATGCCGCGCGAAAGCTGCAGCATCATTTGGGCACACCAATCTGCGGGCTGGGGCTCACTCTTAAGTTTGGTATCGAGAGGGCCGCCGTCTACAAATTCGAGAGAGAAAAAAGGCGTGCCATTGAATTCACTGACTTCGTAAACCTGCACAATGTTGGGGTGGGTCATAGAGCCAACAGCGCGGGCTTCAAGTTCGAATCGGGCCACATCGTCAGGGTTTACATTAGCGCCACCGAGAATCATTTTAAGGGCGACCATACGCCCTAAACCTCTTTGTTTTGCGCGATAAACAACGCCCATACCCCCTCTGCCTAGTTCTCCTAAAATATCATACCCCGGCACATTGGGATAATTCTTGCCACCCGTGTTTGGCTTGATCGAACCAACATTAACTGCAGTATTACCAGACTTGCTTTCCTGCCCAGGTGCCATAGTCGCACCGTTCGGATCGTAAGCCCCGCTTTGTGAGGGCGGCATAGTCGCACCGTTCGGATCGTAATCTCCACTTTGTGAAGGTGCCATAGTCGCACCGTTCGGATCATAAGCCCCGCTTTGTGAGGGCGGCATGGTCGCACCGTTCGGATCGTAAGCTCCACTTTGTGAAGGTGCCATGGTCGCACCGTTCGGATCGTACGATGCGGCTACCTGGCCATCAGGGGGCATTGTGGCAGAGTTTGAATCAAAAAGTGCCTGATTATGATTAGATAAAGTCATGTCATTCGGATCATGCTTAGGGGCGGGATAACCAGAAGGGGCCAGGGTCATATCATTTGGATCATGCTTAGGGGCGGGATAACCAGAAGGGGGCAGGGTCATATCATTTGGATCATGCTTGGGGGCGGAATAACCAGAAGGGGCCAGGGTCATATCATTTGGATCATGCTTAGGGGCGGGATAACCAGAAGGGGGCATAGTTGCTCCGTTCGGATCAAATTTTGGTATCTGCAAATTCATCGTGCTATCAACATGCTTGTGGTGGGAAGGCAAAGCACCTAGGGTTACATCATGTTCGGTATCAGTAGAGGCCTTGTTCATGGGCGCAATGGTTTCTGCACCGAAATCTGCAGCTATTTTTGCCAAACCCTCTTTATGCTCAGGGCTCATGGTAACATCAGCGGCATCCGCGATTTTAGTTCCCGCCTTGAAGTTATCAGGCGGAAGGGTTTGGTCATTTTTAGGTTCATCAGCCATCTTTAATATCTCTTAAAACAAAAATTATGCTTGGAACAAATTAGTGGCTAACTCGACCAATAACAAGATTGCGAACGGTCATTTCGTAATACTTGGAGGTTGGGTAAACGCTCCAAGTATGACCCAAAAAAAGCCCTTTATCATCAGTAAATATTCGGCAAACCCCTTTGCCTAATCCCTCGCGATATTTGCCAGAATCTATTCTGCGCGAATCGCTTGCGCCATGCCCCGAAGAGGCGCTATCGATGATTTCCATTTCGTATTGGATTGCGTTTTTAACTAAAGGTTCGGTGGGGATTCGCTTGAGCGGCAAAGATGTTACCAACATTACATGGCCGGTGTTTCCCATTCCGGTAGGATACTTGATTGCAATAATGTCGCCTGGGCGCACTTCACCAATTTTAGTGATTTCCTTAAAGCCCCGTTGATGAATGATGGCATCGTGATAATGTTTGGCAAGAGGCCTGTTAGCACCCAGATTTTTGTTCAGTTGTTCTTCAGAAAAAACCTTGCAATGAAGTAACAGTTCATTAATCAAGCCACTGCAATCCGTATGGCACACAGCCTTGTTAACAACGCCCCAAGAGATAATATTATTTTTATGAATATAGGTGGTGTCTTCTGGTTTTACAGCCCGGATCAACGAATTGGCATCAGATACTAGTTTGCTACCATCGAACTCCGCAGCAAGGCCATGTTGTAAAAAAGTTGCAAGAGCGCAAGCGATAAAAAACGCACTAAAACACTTGGAAAAAATCCGCATTTGCATTAATCCGGCTCCATAAATTTGCAGAGGGCTACAAGGTATTCAATAAAGACTATGATACCTCAATTAGCATAAATTTTGTGAACATTTGCAGCATTTTTTTTGAAGTGGTTTGAATTGATAAGATGAAACTATATTCTGGAACAAATTCTCCTAGATTGAACCGTCCCTGAGGGAAAACGAATGCTATTAAACCACCCGCTTTCTGTGCCTGTTTTGATCCTAAGCGGTATGCTGGTGGGCTTTATGCTGGTATTACTTATTACTAGAAACTTCCCGCCTAAAAAGCCTGCAAACATTGGTATTAAGGAAGGAACATTAGCACTTTGCGAAAACAAGCCAAACTGTGTCTGTTCGCTGGATAACCGGCCAAACCACATGATTTCTCCCTTGGATTGGACTGGCTCTGAAGCCTTAGGCATTGCAAAAACCGAAGAATTGGTTAACTCGTTCCCAAGAACCCGGGTGATTTCAAAATCAGGCAACTACCTTCATGCGGAATTTGCAACCCCGCTCTTTGGCTATGTGGATGATGTGGAATTTCTGGTAGATGTTAAGGCCAAGAAAATCCACCTGCGCTCCGCCTCTAGGCTGGGTTATAGCGATCTGGGCGCCAACCGGTCTAGGGTTGAAAAACTCAAAAGCCTATTTGCTCAAATTGCGGAGAAATGATTTTTTAGAGCCTTGCCCACCCTTTATGGATAGAACGATTAAATAGATGAAATCGAAATTGTTTCAGGGAGATGGTGCGCATGGTTGGTTTTGATGCGAAAAAATACGGTATGGTCGTTGCAGATCTGATGCATCCAACCAAGTTGGCGCCACTCGATTCAGGTAGGCCCAATGTTTCTGTGCGGGCTCATTTACAAGGCCTTTCAGATAACCCCGATTTTCTAGGAAAACCCATCCGCGATAAAAAGATGGCTGATGCCTGCATCTCTGGTTTATGGCTATACCATGATTTCTTGGAAGAATCGCATGCAATCAGCCAAGAAATCTCAAGCTCTGCGGGTAGCTACTGGCATGGCATTTTACATAGACGGGAGCCCGATTTCCCTAACAGTGGTTATTGGTTTCGCAGAGTAGGGAACTTTGCAACCTTCGAGGAGCTCAAACAAGCCACGGCAACGATTTTAGGAGATTCACCCCCAGAATGGGGGCGATTCATGATTGGCGAAAAGCGATGGGATCCCTTTGCCTTCATCGACCTTTGCGAAAGGGCATTAGGCGGGAATGTCAACGCCATCCCGATTTGCCAGCACATTGCCCAAAAAGAATGGGAACTGCTTTTTGATTATTGCTACCGGGCTGCAGTGGGCTATGAATAAATACTAATACACGGAACTTCGATATGGAACCTGATCCATTCAATCTCCTTAAGCCCAAGCGTAAAATCAAAGGCTATTCTGCAATCCTACTGCCCTTCTTGGAAAACGGTAGCATCGATTGGGATGGTTTCTGTAACCATGTAAAACGCACCCACGATAACGGCCTAGTTCCAGCAATCAACATGGATACAGGGTATGGCAATTTCCTTGATGACAGCACCAAGGAAGAAGTTTTGAAGCAATCTCGTGCAGTGCTGGGCAAGGGATCATTCATTGCGGGTGCCTTTGTCGCAGATCAGCCAGGCGCCAGTTTCAACTCCGCAAGATACCGCAGTGCCATCGAGCAGATTCATCGTCACCAAGGATTGCCTGTCATCTTCCAATCATTTGGAATAACATCGTTAAACAATAAAGATCTTATAAATGCATACAAAGAGATTGGGAATATTGCGCCCCAATATTTCGCATTCGAACTAAGCACCCAATTCGCACCCTTTGGGAAAATCTACAACCTTGAAACCTACAAGGAACTCTTGCAGATCCCCGCATGCCTAGGCGCTAAACACTCCTCCCTTAACCGTATGATGGAATGGCAAAGGCTGGTTATTCGCAATCAAACTAGACCCGATTTCATGGTCTTTACTGGTAACGACCTAGCCATCGACATGGTAATGTATGGCAGTGATTACCTTCTAGGATTAAGTACATTCGCCCCGGATGCATTTGCATTACGCGACAAAATGTGGGAGATGGGTGATCCCCAATTCCACGAACTGAATGATCTTTTGCAGTACCTAGGGTTCCTGACTTTTCGTAACCCAGTACCCGCTTACAAGCACAGCGCAGCACAGTTTCTAAAACTTAAGGGCTGGATAAAAACCAACAAGACTCACCCTAAAAGCCCCGAAAGACCTGAAAGCGATATCCCCCTTTTACAAGATATTGCCAACAGGATTGATGTTTTCATCAAGGAGGCTTCATGAGCACCATAACTAGGGTAAACACCCTCAAAACTGCAGAGGAGTTCCGCACCTATCTTAAAGAAGTGGGCGCTCTAATCCCCTTTGATGAAGACCTTTCCCTTGGATTGGCCTCCCCGCTAGGCAAGCCTTTTCTTGCTGGCAGCAAAACCGTAGGCAACCGCTTTTCTATTCTACCCATGGAAGGCTGGGATGCAGAAACTGATGGCAAGCCAAACGATCTTGTGCGTAGACGCTGGCGCAGGTTCGGCCTTAGTGGTGCCAAGCTTATCTGGGGTGGCGAAGCTGTTGCTGTCAGGCATGATGGCCGCGCCAACCCCAATCAACTTGTCATGCAGGAGAAATATCTTCCCGAATTTATTTCTCTGCGTAATGAAATTATCCAAGGTCATATCGAGGCGGGCCAGAATACTTCCGATCTTCTTATCGGTTTGCAACTCACCCACTCCGGAAGATTTGCCCGCCCAAACGATAAAAAGAAAATCGAACCCCGCATCCTTTACAGGCACCCCATCATTGAAAAACGCTATCCCATCGAAGGTGATCACCTGCTGTTTTCTGATGATGAACTTTCCACCCTTATTGATGATTTTATTACCGCAGCGAAGCTAGCCCATCATGCAGGTTTTGATTTCGTCGATGTCAAGCATTGTCATGGGTATCTGGGCCATGAATTTCTAAGTGCAGTCGATCGCAAGGGCAAATATGGAGGCAGCTTCGAAAACCGTACCCGCTTCCTCAAAGAAGTAGTTGCGGGCATCAATGCAGTTGCACCCGGACTTCTCATAGGCGTTAGACTTAGCGCATTCGACACCATTCCGTTTAAGCCCGGGGCAAATGGTATCGGCGAACCAGAAGTTTTTAACAATGGCCCTTATCCTTATGCTTGGGGAGGTGATGGCTCTATCCAAGGCGTAAAACTAGAGGAGCCAATTGCCTTTTTAAAGCTCTGCCTGCAATTGGGAATACCTTTGGTTTGTACCACCTTTGCAAGCCCCTATTACAATCCGCATGTGCAACGCCCCGCACTTTTCCCACCATCTGATGGCTACCTTCCCCCAGAAGATCCACTGGTTGGAGTTGCCAGGCACATTGCAATCAACAAGGCGCTGAAAGAGGCGGTACCAGAAATGATGATCATCGGTTCTGGCTTTTCCTACCTGCAGGATTGGTTGCCCAAAGTGGCACAAGCAGTTGTAGGGCAAGGAATGGTTGATTCGGTCGGCTTAGGAAGAATGGTACTTAGCTACCCTGATTTTCCTCTGGATGTGCTTGCAGGAAAACCACTTGATCGCAAGCGTATCTGTAGAACTTTCAGCGATTGCACCACCGCCCCCCGAAATGGTTTGATTTCTGGTTGTTTTCCACTCGATCCGTTCTATAAAAACTCCGAGGCGGGCAAAATGCTCACCCTTATCAAAAAAGCAAAGGGCTAAACATCATGCTTCAACGCAGAAATTTTCTCCAATCAATAACAGCAATACCCCTTGTACTTGCATCTTTTACAAGCCCAGCGTTATCTCAAGAAAAAGCGGGTAAAAGCGCACTATCTACTTGGTCGTTCCATAACTATTTCCCCAATACCCGCTATGGAAAACCCGAGTTCGAACTTGCAGAGTGGAACCTTGAAAAAGTAATGGAAGTTGCTCAAACCAAAATTGGCATCTCCAACTTCGAACTCTCTAGTGCTCACTTGGCAAACCTTGAAAACGATTACCTTCTCGGTCTTAAAAAACTTGCAAAAGACAAAGGCTACAACTATATCCACCTTAGCGATAACATGAAGGGCGTGAACCTTGCCCGCGCAGATGAAACCAAAAGAGCCGAGGATTTTAAACGCTTTGTAGAACTCATCAGCGTTGCAGAAAAACTTGGCATCCCCTCAATGCGGGTAAACACGGGCACCCCAGAAAAACCCGATTGGGATCTTGCAATAACCATCGAACAATACAAAAAGCTTGCAGCACTCGGCAAAGATAAAGGTGTCGAGATAATTATTGAAAATCATTTTGGCATCAGCGCAGACCCTTTGAAAGTTGCCAAGATCATCGAAGCGGTAGGTGCAAACATTAGTTCCTGCCCCGACTTTGGGCTTTTCAAAAATGAACTAGAACGCACCGCGGGCCTTCCCATCATGTTTAAACATGCTCGCAAGATTTGCAGTGCCAAATTTCATGGCTTCGATGAACAAGGCAAGCCCAAAGATTTTGATCTCGAGAATTGCTACAAGGTGCTTAAATCAAGCAACTTCAAGGGCTGGGCTTCGCTCGAATACGAAGGCCCCAAGGAACCCACCGCAGTGCTCATCAAAATGAAATCTCTAGCACAGCAATGGCTTGATTAAAAATTATGTTTGAGATGGTATCGACTAAAGCTGGTGATTAAGGCTAAGCAATAGAATCTGTTTCGCAATTACTGTTAAGGTTCTCTTCTTGGGAGGTTTTCCAACAGCGTGGCCTTACCACTTTCTTAGCCAGCCCTACGCATTCAAAACCGCGAATCACCCACCATGAAAGATCGAACTCATACCAAAGATGCCCATGCGATGCCGACATCTGCTCTGCATGATGGTTGTTATGCCAACCTTCGCCGTGTGAAATCAAAGTAACCAACCAGTTGTTACGGCTGTTATCTGTGGTTTTGTAGTTACGATAACCCCAAAGGTGCGTGATAGAATTAACGGCCCAGGTGCTGTGCAAAACAAAAACCGTACGCACGAATACTCCCCAAATCAACAAGCTAAAGCCCATCTGAGTTGCACCGTCTAAAGTTCCTGTTGTGAACCACCCGACAGCGTATCCTGCGGCCAAAAACAACAAGGCATGCAAAAAATAAACACCTAACCATAACGAGTTGCGTTCAAGTTTCAGATAGAACGGATCGCGCAGAAGATCACGAACATAGCACTCAAAATTCTTGACCTTGTGAAACTCGCGATTGCGCACAAACAGCCAACCTATATGGCCCCAGTAAGCGCTAACAAGTGGGGAATGAGGGTCAGGTTGCTCATCTGAATCTTTATGGTGCAAACGATGAATAGCCACCCAGCGGGCGGGCGAATCTTGCAAGGTGCAAATCCCCAACAGCGCTAAAGTGTGTTCTAACCATTTCGGGCAGGTAAACCCACGATGCGTCAACAATCGGTGATAGCCAATATTTATGCCCATCATCGCAAAAAGAAAAATTCCCGCAATACCCACAACCAAGCCCGTCAAACTATAAAACCAAGGAATAATCGCCAAAAGAGCCAGAAGGTGCACAAGGCCAAGGGCAAACACATATCGCTTATCAATTTTGATAGGTTGCGCAGTTTTAGGAATTTCTAAACGACCATTTTGGCTATCCGCTTTGGCAATTTTAGTTAAGGGCTCCACTGCTACAGTTTCAATAATAACTGGAGTATGTGGCTCGCTAGAAATATTTATCATTTAGCTTATAACTCCATATTGCGAAACTATAACATTGAAAAACAAAAAGCTTAAGGAAGGTAAACTAAGGGCTTTGCTTGCCCGGCTGCTAAGAACCAAGAATGAGCAACTAATTTTAAGTTTAACATGCTTTCTACCCCCTTTAGTCTACCGCATATTTAAAAGGAATCAACAAAGTTTTGCAGCAAGACGCCTATAAAAGTGCAGGATTTTATGCATCCCAGCGGTTGCAACACGATATTCAAGTAAGTTTTACCCGCATAAGAAGAACGCAAGGTCAACCTTTTACAGGCCAGACTAGGCAAACGATTATTCAAAATACGATTAAGATCTTTGTTATTAAAAATAAGAAGATTAAGGGGTATTTTAGGATTATTCTGGTTTTAAGAGGCATGCAGGAAAGAGCCATGAAAACGGGTTTTAAAAATATTTTTATTTCTGGGAAGAAAATGCTTGCGGTGGATAATAAAACAATTATAGTGGGGAACTGTGGAGCCAAGTGGAGCTTGGTGGGAAAAGGCAAGGATGCCTCTTTTATTGCTAAACCAGCAATGAATTGAGTGCAAATAGTCATGTTATTAACCGGAACGCACGAACGCACCTTAGACGATAAAAAGCGTTTGGCGTTGCCCCGCAAAGTGCGGGATGTAATGCAAGACCCGGACATGGTATTTGTTACTCCAGGACCCGACAAATGCCTTTGGCTATACACACAAAGTGGCTTGGAAGCCCTAGCCGAAAGAATGGACGCAGTGCCCGCAACTGATAGTGAAGGCCGGGTATTTAGAAGGTTATATTTTGCCCAAACCGAATCGGTAGAAATCGACAAGGCAGGCAGAATGCTGATCCCCGAAAGATTGGCCCAGTTTGCAGGCTTGAACCGCGAAGTAGTCCTAATCGGCGTCCGAGATCACTTAGAACTTTGGGACTTTAGCCGTTGGAAGCAATACCTCGCAGAAAACTCTCCCCGCTTCGATAGTGTGGCAGAGGGGGCGTTTCAGGCAAAATAAATTATCTGCAAGTTTTGGATGGAGTCAGTGCCAGTAGGAAGGATTCAGGCTCGTAGCAGCGAGCCAAAGGGTGTCGGGCGGACCTCCCAGCCTGCCTTATTTCCCTAAAATCCTATTCCTCAACACCAGCAGCCCTTCTTGCTCTTCCCAGCGCACAGAAGGGCTGTTTTTTTTTCCCAATACCGGTTAGCATCCCGCCCCATTACCTGCTTTTTACTTGCAGCAGGGCTTTTTTCAGGATGTTTGCCTTGGATAGGGATTTCCCCATTAATGATTCTTCTGAACCACTTGCAACCAAACATGCCAGCGTGCTTCCCGCAGAGGTTCTCCACTGGCTTGACCCGCAACCCGGGCAAATCATCGTTGATGCAACTTTAGGCGCAGGTGGCCATACCCGTTTGATCGCAGAAAAAATCGGGCCCACAGGCAAAATGATTTCTCTTGATTGTGATCCCTTCATGATTGAGACTGCAAAAAAAAGGCTCACCAATCCCAACATTACTTTCGTTCATGCTTCTTTTGATCAGCTGCGACAAGTGCTTGACGAATTGAAAATCCCCACGGTGGATGGCATCCTTGCAGATCTTGGAATTTGTTCAGACCAACTTGACGACAGCGCCCGTGGCCTGAGTTTCCAAAGGGAAGGCCCATTGGATATGCGGTTAGATCCAACCCGGGGCATGCCTGCTTCCGCATTGGTTGCGCAACTCGATGAACGCAGCCTAGCAGATTTGATTTTTCAACTGGGCGAAGAAAGGTTCAGCAGAAGAATAGCCAAAGCTATTATGCTAGAGCGCAAAATCTCCCCAATTCGAACCACCACCGAACTCGCAGCACTTGTGCGTAGATGTGTTCCCCGATCAGGAAAAATCGATCCCGCAACCCGCACCTTTCAAGCCTTCCGCATTGCAGTCAATTGCGAAATGGAATCGCTTGATAGCTTCTTGCAGCTAGCCCCTTATTGTTTAAAGCCCGAGGGAAGGCTTGTAATCATTAGTTTTCATTCGTTGGAAGATCGCAAAGTAAAAGCCGCATTCAAAGACACCAGCAGATACCTTGCGCTTACACGAAAACCTGTGCAGGCTGGCGAAGAAGAAGAAAATCGAAATGCAAGATCTCGCAGTGCGAAACTGCGGGCAGCTAAAAAAGTGTAGTTTTCCTTTATCCCTGGCTTTGCCTTGGAAGGTGAATCATGTTGAAATTAGCATCAATGGGTTTGGCGGGAATACTACTTATTTGTGCTTCTGGTTTAGTGCTTAATAAGAATGGGTTAAGCCATGCGGCGGTGCCCATGCCCAAGCATAATCAAGCAAAAATAATCACCGCAATGATATTACAGGAGCAAGGCCATTTGCCCTCACCCGGAATGATTCCTAAAAAAGCAAGTGAAAGCAAAACGCCAAGCATTCTGGTGGAAGAATCAAAAGAGCCCCCGTTACTTCAGCAAGAAGAGATCAAGCCGGTGCAATTTCAGCCCATGAAGGAAGAACCGATGCTTCCTCTATTTCCCCCTGCTCCAACCTTGACACCTGCATTAATACCAACGCTTGAAGAAACAAAAAAAACCGTTATCGAAGATAAGAAAGCCCCCCCTGCACAACTTCCAATTCAAATTCAAGACGAGACTAAAACGCCTGCGCCCTCCCTTTCTCAGACAATCGATCTGCCCAGAGTTTTCGAAGCGATCTTAGGCGGGTTTAAATCAGCAAACAGCAAGTCAGAAAATCCAAAAAATGGCACCATTACTTTGGGCTTTGGGATTGGGACACCCCCATTCATCAAGGTCGAAGTTAATAGCAAACTTAAAACCAACAAAAGTGAAATAGGAACTGTAAAGGGAACCAAAGAAGAAATTTCCAAGTTGTATCTAGTACGGTTTGATTCTGAGAACTTCCAAGAGATAGCAAAAAAGACTCTGGGAAATGAGAATCGATGGAATGAAATTGCCAAGCTTAACCCAACTTTAAAAGCTGAAGCCCTGCTAGAAAAAGGAGTTGTCGTAAAAGTTCCCGCAGATGCCACTTTGCAAAGCGAAGAACCCTCTTCTACCCTGCAACCTTTGCCGGAAGCTAGGCCCAAACTACCCGATGCAAAATCAAAAATCATTGTCACCCTTACAGGCACTTATCCTTGTGTACTTGAGGGCAAAAAAATTCTCACCCTGCCACCTGAAGTATTAAATCAATTAGGCAATTGCCCTCAGGTGCTTATGTCGCCTGGCCCTGATCCCTGCCTTTGGCTTACAAGTGTGGACCATCTTGAAAAACTTAGCGACAGGCTTGAACATTCCCCCGCAAGTGAAAAAGATGTACGGGTATTCCGCAGATTGTTCTTCGGTCAGATAGAAAAGATTTCGGTTCAGGAAGGAAAGATTGTAATCCCCGAAAGGCTGGCCCTTTTTGGGAACATTGAAAAAGAGATCGCAATCGTTGGGGTCGAGGATCATTTTGAAATCTGGGATCTTGAGCGATGGCGCAAGTACACCCAGAAAATGAGCCCACTCGAAAAGAAGTAGCGTTTATCTAACCCGCAACTTTTTCAGTTGTATGGGTTGTAAGGATTCAATGTATGGACTGTTCTGAAGTTAAGGCCATCGCCATACACGCAGTAGTGAAATTTATCAGACATAATTAAAGTGCAAGGTCGGTTCTGCCGACATTTGCCCGCCTAACTTGTAAGGAGTTGGTTCGATGAATCGAGAAACTAAGGCTGGATTAGTGGTAACTGCATCGTTTGTGGGTCTGCTTTCTGCTGTGATTATTAAAAAATACATGGAGCCTACCCCTACAAAAGATACGACCACCCAAGCGATTGTCGCCGCGGTAAACCCAAAAAATACATCCGAAACAGGTGGCATTCTTCCCGTCATAACTCCCGCAAATATGGACTTAGTACCTGTGCCAGGTAATGAAATCAAACTCACAACCGCAGAAGAAACCAAAGGCACACCCGCAATCGAACCAAGCACAATCCCCGGAGTTCCTGCCATTCCCCCAGTGCCTGATCTTGCAGGAAAAAGTGGTGGCCTTCCCCCTTTGCCTGGCGAAAACACCAAGACAGAATTACCTCCGTTGCCCGGGTCCGCCCCGACCATTCCACCTATAGCGCAACCAGTGGCTCCGCCTCTTCCAACATCCGGCGGAATTCCCCCACTGCCAAACATACCAAGCTCTGGGATTCCAGCAATCGCACCGCCGCCACCACCAGCCCCGATTGGAACTCCGCCGCCACCGCCTTTGGGCGTGCCTGCACTGCCAAGTTCTGGAACTCCCGACCCTATTGCACCCCCCGTACCAATGGGCCTTCCTTCTGTTCCTGCAATTCCACCACCTTTTAATGCGGGCGGCTTGCCACCATTGCCGGGTAATTCGATTCCCTTATCGCCTTCTTCCGGTACGATTACTGCACCACCACCGCCGCCACCAGCTTTAGGATTTGGCACCGGTTCACCGCCTCCTTTAAATTCAACCTCGCCCATGCCACCCACAAGGTTGAGCAATGCGATTCCATTTAATGCAAATGAAGGCCCTGCCCGAAGAACTGAATTTATTCCAGCAGACCCAAGCAACAGAGTTACCCCAGTAAACAATCCCATCGGGAATAATGGAGGGTATATCGCCCCTGTTGCACCCTATGGTTCGCCTGCGCAGGTTCCACAAAAGCCCTTGGGCGCAAATGAAATCATATCTGCCCCACTAATTAATGGAACTAATCCAAGTGCAGGCGCAGTGCTTACGATTCCATCAAATAATAATTCCCCGATAATGCCCGTACCTGCCCCAGGAACTGTCAGCAGTGCTTCAAACCAATTGTACACCCCTGCAGCGGTTACACCGGTTGCCCCAATCCCTGCAACACTAGGTGCACCAAGAGTAGAGAGTTGGACCGAGCAGGCATATCTCTGCCAACCTGGCGAAACCTATGCAAGCATCAGTCAAAAAATTTATGGTAATGCAGATTATTCAAAAGCATTGCAGATGTGGAATGAAAACCATCCCCGCGCCAGATTTGATGCGCCTAAGAGTGGCTTATTGCTTCCCGGCCAAGAAGTTTATTACCCACCAACCCAAGAATTATCGCGCAGGTATGGGAACTTCATGCCCAAGGTTTCCCCTGTGGGTGCAACAGGTGCAAGCAACCAAATCGGGGTTCAACGCTCTAATTAAAGTTTTATAAAGGCTAATTTAATAATCCCTGCAGGGCAAATAACTCTGCGGGGATTTTTTATGCACCTGCAATGATTCTCACCGCACCTTTTAAACATTCGATTTTTTGCAAATTGCCACCCAATTTGATGCCTTCCTTCTTTAGCATCGCCTCGGGAACAATCAAAATACCCTTTTCCTGGGCTATGATGCCTTCTATCCCCTCGGCTTGTTCTGCGATGAATTCTACCAGCATATTTTTGAACAACGCTGCTGGCATACCTTGGATTTTAAAATCCTTAAATGCCACCGAGATATTGTTGCCTTCAAGATGAACATGCAACAAGACTTTAAATTTAATGGGGAACATCACTGCAAAATATTTGCCCTCAAGTGATACTTCGCCTTCCTCCATCACCACTTTAAGCTCTTGCAAGTTGGTGCCTTTTGGCAACCTTGCGGAGACCAACTCATTCAAAGGGGCTTCATCAATTCGCAACGATAAGTTTTCAATTTCCATGTTATTTCTTTGCTTGGTCACTTTTGTAAAAGTTGTATTCCTATTTGGTAATTATGGTGTAACCGTTTGGTGAAAACTTTTCTTCCGAGGAATGTTAGCCTCGGAGTTTGGTTCGACTAGCTCACCAGCCGTACCCACCGGATCGGTCGCTGAGCTTGCCGAAGCGAGCTTCACACTCTTTTGCCAATCAGGCAATCAAAATCTTGGTTGAATACAGTTATTGGCACCTGTCCTTCGCTGACACCATACATTTATATTTTTACTTTATATCCCACCTCTCTTTCCGCTGGGAAGAGGGCCCTTTGCTTCGTTCGCCATCCAACCGGCCGCTGCGTTGGCGTAGCGGGTCAGCGGTCCGCATATTGCGGGGTGATTGCCGTTGGCCATACCGCACCTCTCTATTTTTTGGTCTCTACGATCTTGGTACCCCGCTGTCTGCTATAGCGCATGGTTAGGCGTTACTAACTTGGAGGTCAAAACCAGCGCTCGGTACGAAATTTCCAAGCTTTAATTCGGCCTACATTTCTCGCCTCCAGCGGCTCCATTTCCTGAAAATTGACTCTGTCTTCCTGGTTTAACGCTTGCAAAAAGGAGTTGCTGACCACAATCTCTCCCGACCCGGCCGATGACATCAGCCGGGCGGCGATGTTGATGCTATCGCTGATCGCACCGATGTGGGTGCGGCCGGACGGACGCAGGGAGACGATCTGGATGTCCCCGATCGCCAAGCCGATATGCACGCCCCCAGACGTTTGCACCCGGTCGATCCGACGCTGCCAGTTGTGCGAAACCGAGTTGCCGATGCTGACCAGCGATTGGGCCACTTCCAAGGCGGTCTGGACGAACCCTGCTGGCCGGTCGGGGATGCCGAAAATCCCGATGACCTCGTCACCCACAAACTGATAGAGCATCCCCCGCTGTTAATGATCTGGTAACGGGACTTCGAGTAGAACGATGTTAGGCTTTCGCGGACGACCTGCCCGTCAGGCGTGTCGCGGACGTAACTTGAGAACGAGCATAGATCGGCTAGGAGAACGACCACCCCTCGGTAAAGGCCGGGAGGCAGAATTTCGCATGGACGCAGGTGCTTCGTCTCCCGCAGATGGCGGAGTTTCCAGGACCCGAAATGCCAAAGCAGCTCTTCGTTCAGCGGCTCATGTTCGTAGTTGGTTAGCGATTGTCCGCCGAAGGCAAAATACCCTTGCGCCCGGTCGATGGCGTGTCGGACTTCGAGCAGGTTGGCTGGTGTAATGGCCGGAATCTCGATGTGAAACCGATCATGGAGGAGTTGGATCAGCTTCGACTCGTTCCACACCTCCAGCTCAAGCCCGGGGGCCAATTCCTTGGCCACTTCGGCCTCGACTCGTGGCCAGTCGGGGTGACTTGCCGAGTCGATAACCAAGATTATTTTGCCTATGCCAGCGAGCGCAGGGTTCGGCTCGGAGTACTTCCGCCGTAAGTGGCTGAGCAGGCGGTCGATCGGATAGCCAAACTTGACCTCGACAAGGTAGGGGGCGGCGGAGGCTGGGATGATGCGGATGTCGGCAAACGCTCCAGGTTTGCCGAGGGAATACTCTCGGTCGATTCGGACCCGTTCGGGTTTGAGATCACCGGTCGCAGCATGTTCAAACTGGCAAAGCTCGCAGCAGAGCTCCTCTAACATAAGGCGAAGTTGTTTAAGGTAGCCTTTCTCTTCTGCTGTATTGTCTAGCATTTTGGTACTCCTTCAACTCAGTGAACTGCAAGCCGACCCACGCCGCCTAACAGGAATTCATTACGCAAATTATCTCCAGCAACGACGAGTCGCAGAAATGGGCATAATAATTACAGAATTAATCCATTAGCTATAGTATGGTGATGAGAAAAGTCCCGTCAAGAAAAAAGAGTGGATTATCGTGTCCGTTCGGTGAAGTCTTTATGCAGTGCCATCTTTGATATCCTTAATCATCTGATGGACAGTTTCAATCAATTGCGGAATGCGCTCTATACAAATCGTGTATAACTGCTCGGCATCCACATCAAAACAACCATGGGCCAGAAAACATCCCGAAGGCCTATTGCCCCCACCGCCACCCTCGAAGCGGTTGTTATGCGTTACTGCGAGACGGCTATCGGCTGGAGCAAAAATATACGCGCAAGCTTGGCAGCAGCCGCGATATCGCCACACCTTAGCGCATCGCGCACATCGTCGAGCTTGTACGCATCCCCTACCGACAAATGGGGTGACCATTCCGTTGCATCTTCAAGAAGCTCAACATCTACCTCGGCAACATACTTGCCCTCGTGCACATATTTGATCCTATTGCGCTTGCTCATCTTTGCCTCTTCTTCTGGTAAAGGTTTTTGTCCATCGGTCGGGATTGGGGCGATACGCAGTCACCACCACGGCCGGGGAAGTGAACCCCCTCGGAATCCCCCACACCACATGGATAGGCTGGGCATTTTTGTCCCATTGTAGCACTAGCACAGCGCGACCCTTAGGGAAGGCCGGGTACTCTTCGACAACCGTGGCTTTGTCCACGCCCGCCAATATGCCCCGAACGGATATCCCATCCGCTGCGATCTCGTCGTAGCCATGCTCGGAAATCCGCACTTGGTCTGCGGCAACGAGTTTCTTTACAGCCTCAAGGGTCTCGCTCAATTCGCCGAACCTCACACACTGTGCATCATTGACATATAACAGGTATTGCGCCCTGTGCAAACTATCCCCGGCGACAACGAGTCGCAAAAGTGGGCATAATGATTACAGAATTAATCCATTAGCTATAAGTATGACAATGAGAAAAATTCCGTCAAGAAAAAAGAGTGGATTATGGTAGAGAAGTGGGGCTTTGGGGCACGATAATGGCCCGGATTTCAAGGAAAGTTTCTTCAAATAAAAATGCCCTAGCTTGCATTGCACAACCCTCCATCTCAAGCAAATTTCTTTCTAAAAGAAGCTCCTTGATGGGGGTTTCAAAATCCTCACCAACCTTGCTAACTCCCAACTCCTTTTGATTCCAAAAAACCTTAAAGCCATACCCCGGCTTTGTAATCACCAGATAAACTTTTTCCTCTGCATTCAAAGTACTAGGCCTACCCAATTTCCTAACAATTCGAAATGAAGTTCCTTCTGCCATTTCAGGAATCAAACACGGCGCTGTTATTGTCTGCGTTACCGGGGCTAAATCGCCCTGCGCAATTATGCACTGCCAAGGCCCCCTCAAACGAATTCGATGATGATTCATAATTAAACCAAATTTGGAATATGGGCAAACCACAATTGTTATTGTATGGTGTTACCTTAAGGTATTATTAAGTGTAACAAGGAGCAATGATGGCAATACAAAAAAAGACGAAGCTTGGCATTCTGGGCGTTGCGAAAATCAATAACCGGGTGATCCCATCTTTTGCTAAAACTCAATTCACCGAACTCGCAGCCATTGCCAGCAGATCGCAGGAAAAAGCCACCGCTGCTGCTAAAGAAGCCAATATTCCAAAAGCCTATGGCTCTTACGAATCCCTGCTTAAAGACCCCGACATCGATATCATTTATAACCCCCTGCCCAACCACCTTCATGCGGAATGGACAAAAAAAGCAGCAGATCATGGCAAACATGTGATTTGCGAAAAACCCCTTGCCCCTACTGCAAAGGAAGCCGAAGAGTTGGTGGAATATTGTGCAAAAAAAGGTGTAAGGCTCATGGATGGTTTCATGTGGCCTCATCATCCTCGTACTGCAAAAATCAAAGCCATGCTTCAACAAGGTTTAATAGGAGACACCTTGCGCGTGCATGGTGTCTTTACTTTTTTCATGGATGATCTCGAATGCAACAATGTTCGCCTTTATCCCGAGATGGGTGGTGGTGGCTTGCTTGATGTTGGTTGTTACCCTATTTTTGGGATTCGTTGGGCCATGGAGGCTGAACCCATCAGCGTTTATGCCCAAGCCCAGTACCACCGGGGGGTAGATGTTGCAATGACAGGTATTTTGAATTTTGCAGATGGCAGGGTCGCAAGTTTTGATTGTGGTTTCACACACCCAGTTCGCATGGGCTTCGAAATTGTTGGAAGTACGGGAGTTTTAAATATCCCCAACTTCTGGCTGCCCGAGCAACATGCAGGATTCAACATTCAAAGAAATGGCAACCTCGAAAATTATTATGTTCCTGGGTTTGATCAAATCGCATTAATGCATGATCATTTTAGCCAAGCGATTTTAAATAACACCTCGGTGATCCCCGAGGCGATGGAAGCAGTGAAAACTCTAAGGGTTTTGGATGCACTTGCGAAATCCGCACGGGAATCTAGGGTCATTACTCTGTAAAAGTTCTACTTAAGTTAAGCTTTCTCGCACCCTCTTTTATTTTTCTTACCTAGGCAGAAAACCTTATGGGGAGATTTTCCAATCGCGATGGATTCTGCCTTTTTGGTCGATGAGTGCAATTTCTGTTTGGGTATACCAAGAAACCCTGTAGGAAAATACTTGGTTGCGGATATGGTCATCGGTACTTGAAGTGATGTAGGCGATGATTACGCCATCTTTAAGTTTCCAAGTACCACTGCAACGCTCTTCACCTTTAAAGAGTTTGGGAAAGAATTTTTTGGAAGTCCAAGTAGAGCTGAAAGTATTATCGGAATTCATGGTGAAAGTTTCGATGCGTTCTTCATCTTGATGGCCCCAAGTGCCAACTAAGATTTTGCGAATTTGTTCATCGGAAGTTGGAACACTTAAAGGAGGAGAAAGGGGAACCGTCGTCACTGGGATGTTTACTTGCGCGGGGGTTGTTCCAGCAGGGGCCTTGGTGTTGCTGGTGGTGACTACAGGTGGAACCACAGGGGTATTGCCTGAAAGTTTGCGCATACTGAAGAGCATGGATTTCGAATTAGGAGTAGAAGCGAAAATGTTGGGTCGTTCGCTGGAATCATGGGCGCAAAGGCAAAGCAATAAATTATTAGCATCAAGCATGTAGATACCTTTGCTTCCAATTTTATCGGTAGAGGTAAGATCTATAGATTTCGGATTTTGATCCGCATTTAAAACAAATGCGAGTTCCCGTTTTTTGTTATTCACGGGATTGGTGAAGCGCATGATGTTTCCTTCAATGACAAGTACGCCATCGCGAATCATGGTTTCGCGTACGCTTTTAATTGAAACAACTTCGCCGCTTTCGATTAAAGAGGTGATCTCCCAAGCTCCTTGTATCCTGGCAACTTCAGGATTATCCTGTGCTTTTAAAAGCGAATAGGTGATAAGAAAAAGTACTGCGATTGAGAAAAATTTCCACTGCATAAGTAATCTCCGAAAGGGAACAAAATCAATAAAGGGATTCTCACTTAAAGTGGTAAAAAAGGTCAAGAGAAGTGTAATGAAAAAAGCCAGAGAGGGGTTAGTCTCTCTAGCTTTAAAGTTAATGCGCTAAAAAACGAATCAAGCTTTAGATGCACTAAACCAAATGTCCCAAGCACATTTTGCGGAAGTGGGAAGGGTTACCCGCCTAGCATGCCATTTAATATCGCCTTCGCTTTCCAAAACACCGTCTGAAATTTCTTTAAGGTGGGTAATAATTCTGGGTGTTTCGCCTTTGGCACCCACCGCAAGCCCCCAATCGTAGCCTTTGATTTTAGGGGGATAAAGATAAACGCATTGGGAACTCGAAAGTTTGCCCGCTAGCACCTTTTCCTTGCCAGAACACCTAGTAACCCTAGCCACAGGGCTAATTATTGCGCCCAATGCTTGATTTTCTTTGTTATTCATTTTACTCCCCTAATATTTTAAGAATTTAATAAACAAAACTTCCCATTTGGCCCATGCGTCCCACACTACATTTTGAATTATTTTATGTATGCGTTTTGGGCAACTAAGTCATTATTCGTTGGTCAGCGTACAATATTTCATTAATAAGTGATATTTACGGTAAATCATTTTTGGAGTCTGACAATAACTACTTCAATACTTAATGAAAAGGCCATTTGATGGGAAACTACACTTTTCGCACCGCACAAAACCAAGACATTCCTGCCATCAAGGAATTGATCTTTAAAATCCTATTGGAGTTTGGATTGCAACCCGATCCAACCTGCACCGATGCAGATCTAAATGACATTGAGGCAAATTATCTGCAAAACGGTGGTGCTTTTTATTTGATTGAAAATACGGATGGAAAAATCATAGGCACAGGGGGGCATTGCGCCAAATTTATCTAAAGGCTGCGAACTTAGGAAAATGTATCTAACGCAAGCGGTTCGGGGCCAAGGCCTTGGAAAAAAAATGCTTCAACTATTGCTTGCCCAGGCTAAGAAGCTAGGCTTTCAACAAATTACGCTCGAAACAGCATCAGTTCTTAAACATGCAATTGGCCTCTATCAAAATGCTGGGTTCCTACCTTATAAACCCGATCATCTTGCAACCCGATGTGATCAGGCCTACAAACTAGACCTACACTAATTTTTAAAGAATCAAAAACATTTAGTTGACCTGCTCCTTCAGACATGGAAAATACTTTAAGCCTATTTATTTGCATTCCCTCCCCCTTGGACAGGAGAAATTTCATGCTACTAAGATTATTATTCACCACCCTAGTATTTAGTGCAGTCTGTCTTCAAGCACCCGCTCAGGAAAAAAAGACTGACCCTAAAACAGAAAAGAAAGCGGAAAAAAAACAACCCGCCCCTGCTCTCGCACCCACCAAGGCCGATGTGCCTTACGGAACCCACGAACGCCAAGTACTCGATTTCTACCAAGCGAAATCTGAAAAGCCCACCCCGGTTGTTTTTTATATTCATGGCGGTGGCTGGCAAAATGGCGATAAGAAAAACTTTGGTACTAAACCCTTCCTCGATGCTGGTATTTCTGTTGTCGCAATCAATTACAGGTATGTTAAACAAGCAGTCGAACTAAAAGTTGTCCCCCCCGTAAAAGCCCCCTTGGAAGATGCAGCACGGGCTTTACAGTTCGTTCGCTCAAAAGCTTCGGAATGGAACCTCGATAAAAAACGCATCGGTGCAACCGGGGGCTCTGCTGGTGGTTGCTCTTCCCTCTGGCTTGCTTTCCACGAAGAAATGGCACAACCCGACAGCGCAGATCCAATCGCCCGAGAATCAACCCGCCTTTATTGTGCCGCAGTTAATGGCGCACAAACTTCACTCGATCCCAAAGAACTTAAAGAGTGGATGCCCAACTATGGTTATGGCGCACACGCTTTTGGCATGGCCAATCTTAATGCTGTAATGGAGAATCGCGAAAAAATTATTAAGTGGATCAACGAATACTCCCCCTATGCTCTTGTCAGCAAAAATGATCCGCCGATCGGCCTTTACTTTGGCAAGCAAGAAACTCCACCCGTGGTTGGCACCAACCAGAAAGACCCCACGCACTCTGCAATTCTTGGAGTGAAGCTTGCAGAAAAACTAAAAGCTGAAGGCGTGGAAGTGATTTTGGTTCATCAAGATATGCCAAACACAAAATTGCCTTCAAGCGCCGCATTCTTGATTGAATACTTGAAGAAGTAGAAATCAGGTTTAGCATTAAACAAATAAAAAGGCACTTTCCATGCTAACTTGGAAAGTGCTTTTTCTTTTGAATCGAAGATTTATACACCTCAAACCCAAAGGCTAAAACTTAAAACCTGCGCCACAACTTAAACCTTGCAGCGCCTGCCTTACCATACTTTTTTGGTAATCAGATCCAAGTTCGCGATGAGTTGAAGAATTGGAACTCACCTCTGAAGTTAGCGAAATCATATGCGCAAAACCCGCCCAAAACCGCTCACCTTTGTAGCGTAAACCATAGGTAAACTGACTTTGGCCAACCGAAGCAGCAATAGGAACCATCTCTGATGCGTTGATTGGTTGTGTATTGAATACATAGCCAATTGCACCATTAATATGCTCAGAAAACTCATACTCGACCCCGGTGTTCAACACCCAAAAATCTTGAAAACCAAGATTAAGATTGCTGTTTATTAGCCCTTGAAAATTCATACTACCCAGCACGCTGCTACCGTAATTCAAATAACCTGCTTCCACTGCAACCTTCATTTTTTCTGTAGCTTTCGCACTAGCCCCAAAAGAAATACGGCCAGGGGTAGTAAAAGATTCAATGCCCAAGGGGCCCGTGATAGGATTAAATCCAGGAACCACATAAGAAGTCTGGCCAAAATCTAAATTGCCATAATAAGTGGAAGAAGCATAACTAGCCCCTAGGCGGAAAATTTCAGTGATTTGAAACAGTACACCCAGTTGAAAACCGCCACCCACTCCTTGGGCTGTTGGAATATTCAACACACCCGGCCCAGCATTTAAATCCATACCCAAATTTAGGATTTGCAATGTCGGCCCTCCACCAATAATCAGATTATCAGTAATTTTATAGCCTAAGTTGGCATAAATCGACTGCGTGCTAAACGAAAAGAAATTAAGCATTGGGTTCGTTAGATCCGGAAAATTATAACGGTTGGCAAACTTGGTGTTATACCCCCCGGCCTCATAGGCCAACCCCAAGCCAAACTTATCACTCAATGGAATAACAGCACCTAGATTATACGAAAGAGCATAATTAACATCCGAATTACCTGTATCTCGGATATCAGACCACTGATTATTAATGAAAACTGAATTGATCTTGGAATCAAATTTTGCATAAGGTTGGGTTGCAGCGGATGCAGGTTGCCTGATATGGGCCAAACCAGTATCGCCAATCGAAGTTTCAGTTCCCCCCCGAGCATCTGCTTGATAACTGTGGCCGATTTCAGAAATGCCTGTTAATTGAGCCCAAACTTCTGATGTATTCCCAAACAACATAATTCCCAACAAGATCCCAAAGGATATCCATTTTAATTCTTGAGCATTAATTAGTTTGAGCTTTCCAAAAAGCATTTTTGTACCTAATAAAACGCAAAAACCGAACTTTAGTAATTATCGGCAATGGCCCCCTTAGTAATTAAGAAAAACTCAAATCCTTGCTGCTAAGCTGGAAATAATCTTGATTCAGATTAAAAGAGGAGATGAGCTTTAGAGAATTAAGGAGATTTCTTGAAACAGCCAATCCCTTAACCTGCCTATTCTACTAAGCTTGGTTTCCCTATAAATTTAGGAGTAATGCAATGGAAGTTGATGAAGCCGCTTTGCAATCTTTAATCGAGGCCAACGGTACCGAAGTTTATTCGGTTTCCTATGATGGTGGA